>Ga0123353_10000179_pt1 | contig 80899 bp, 82 predicted proteins | sample TergutLab28metaG_3_FD_92763 | JGI IMG/M metagenome (GOLD analysis project Ga0123353, IMG submission 92763) | Labiotermes labralis P3 segment gut microbial communities from Petit-Saut dam, French Guiana - Lab288 P3 | ecosystem: Host-associated > Arthropoda: Insects > Digestive system > Gut ...
ATCTTGGTTTGTTAGTTCTGTTGTTGAGTATCCTACATCTACTGTTGCTCCAGTTGTATCTATATTTGATATTGTTATATTTACATCTGCTGTATTTCCATGTAAGTCCATTACTGTAATAGTAATATTTGCATTATTTGTAAATGTTCTTGTCCATGTTAGTCCTTCATCTGCTGTACTCCAGCCTGTTAAGAAACTATTGTCTGCTACTGTTGTCCATGTTGATGGATTTCCTAATGCTTTATTTGATGTTAGTGTTACTACTACTGGTTGATTTGTTGGATTTGTTGTTGAGTAACTTGGCGTCACTTCTGGTGACGTGGTGTTTATGTTTTCTATTGTTATTTTTACATCTGTTGTATTTCCTACTAAATCCATTACAACTATTGTTGTATCTACATCTGCATCAAAATCTCTTATCCATCTTCTTAGATCTCCACTTGGGTTGGTCCATCCTGTTGCATATTCTCCTGTCCAGTGGCTTATTCCTCTTAAATCTTTATCTGATGTTAGTGTTACTCTTACTGGTTGGTTTGTTGGGGTTGTTATTGAATACTGTGGTGTTACTACTGGTGGTGTGGTATCTATATTAGACACGTTAAAAGTGACATCCGTTTCGTTGCCCTCTGTATCAAATACTGTTACTGTTATTGGTCCATCAGTGTTTTCTTTAAATGTGAATACTATAGTATTATCTACTACTTCCCAAACTGCTATATCTTCTAGTGCTTCTTCTAATTCAGTTGTTAATTCTAAATCTATTTGTGGTGGTAATTTCACAGGTGGTAATCCTTCTCCAACTGAAAGTGTTACTGTTACTGGTTGATTTGTTGGTGCGGTTGTACTAATATCAGTCATTACTAAATAATCAATTACAAAATCAAATTCTGCAATGTGATAAGGATCTTCTATGTCAGTTAGTATCGTTCTCTCTGTTACATTTTGTCTTACTACACGTGCAAAGAACGTTCCTCCATTTGCAAGAGTAACTCCTCTCCACCCATCTGTATTTATCTCCGCTGGTGTTCCTAATGTATTTATTGTTACAACAACGTGTCCAGTTGTTAATGTTGTTGGTGATCTAACAATAGTATAATCCATTTGTTCTAGTGAATTATTAAATGCAACTCCAAATAATACTTGCATAAATTCTTGTTTTACTGCCTCGGTTACTTCTCCACAGTTTAACATAACATCTTGATCATCTGATGTTATCTTTACTAGTGAGTAGTCAACACAGTCTTCATCAAAGTTTTTTAAGTACTCAAACTCTGTTAAAAACGCGACAGGAAGTACAAACTCATCCTTATTAGTTAATTCAATATCGTTTTCTTCCAAAAAGCCTAATGTAGCTGCTCTTATTTCTCCTTTTAATATTTCTGCTCTGTCTGTTTTATTATTAAAGACAGCAAAAAAGCTAGCAAGTACTACTAAGATAACCGCTACTAGCCCTATTGTATATTTTTTCATATTTATTCCCCCTAACAAATTTTTTCTTACCTTTTTTACTTTTATATTCATTAATCTGTCACACTTACCCTAAGCGTAATCTCATAACGTATATCTCTATTTATTCCGTTGCCCCAATCGAAGCTTAACGTGAATACTGGAGATGTACTACCTGTAAAATTTGAATGTCTTAGTGTCACTATTGAAAATGGTCTTCCATTTTCTGTTCCATTTATTTCCATATTTTGTGTTCTCCCACCATGGATAACTGTTAATTGTTGTGTATCTCTAATTGGCGAGATAACTCTTAAATTAATGTTATTACTATTACGTGGTATTGTTCCTGTAACTACATATGAGAATTCTCCAACTCTTGTTATTGTTAAATTGTCTCCTGGTGAATTGTGGACATCTATAGTAGTTGGTCCTTGAAATTCTGTTATAGCATGAAATGTTGTATTGGTTGTTATATTTACTTGACTACCTACTCTAACTATATTGCCTCCATTTGGAGTTGTTGACCATCCAACTATATGATAATTTGCTTTTGTTATAGATGGTGTAGTTACTGTACATGTAGTCCTTCCAACCGGACAATTTATATTATTTCTACTACCGTCTGGATTTATAAATGTCGCTACTGATGTTCTTGCAGATGGTATTGTGGGTTGATTTGTGTCTATATTTTCTACTACATCTTCCTCATCCAATTCGACTGTTTCTTTTTTTGATTCTTCTACCTGTTTTTCTTTATTAACTGCTGAAACTCGTGAGTTATCAACAGTTGCCGAATTAGGATTATCTAATACTGCTTCTTCTCTACCTTCAAGATAGCCTGCTAATGTAAATGCTCCTAATGTTGATACAGAGAATAGTACTACTATAAACACTAAAAACGAAACTGCTTTTTTCATCAAAAAGCCCCCTCTCAATCCACGTCTTTGGATACGCAAAAAAACTTAAAAATTTTGCTTCATACTCCTTGTATTATACTGCTTTTTTGCTATAAAGCAAGGCTTTTATCAGTATTTTTAATAATTTTTAATATTTACCTCCTATTTGAATTATACATGTTTTTTTTATTGTTGGAAACCTCTTTTTTATATCACCAATAAAAAAGTGCTTTTATGCACTTTAATTATTGATCACTGAAATATTCATCGACTGTTTTAAGTCTCTCAACTATATTCAAATGTTGTGGACAAGAAGTTTCGCAAGCACCGCATTCGATACAACTTGTAGCTTTCTCATCTAAATCATTGTACCATTCACTATGCTCAAAATTCGGACTTGCTAGATCACTGTTATATCTACTGAAAATTTCTGATATCGGAATGTTACTTGGACATTCATTCTTACAATAATCACATTCAGTACAGTTAATTAGGTTATAACCAAAGAAAGATTCTTTTGCTTTAATGTATTTCTGCTTTTCTTCTGTAGTTAATGTGTTTATTAATTCTTGATTGAATAAGGTTATATTAGATTTCATTTCCTCTATACTACTCATACCAGATAATATAACTTTTATATTTGGATAGTCAGCAACATATTTAAGAGCGATTTCAGCTGGTGTAAGTTTTTCCAAACTTGTTCCTTTAAATAGTTTCTTTGTTGGTGCTGGCATTTTAGCTAGCGTTCCACCTCTAATAGGACCCATAACAATTACTGGAATATTTCTTTTTGTAGCGTATTCATAACCTTCTAAACCCGCTTGATAATCTGTATCTAAATAATTAAATTGTATTTGGCAAAAGTCCCAATCATAATCATCAATTATTTCTTTGAATGAAGCTGCTTCTGCATGAAATGAAAACCCAATATATTTTATTTTTCCTGCGTCTTTATTCTTTTTGATAAATCCTTTATAGTCAAATTTTTTCATTATATTAAAGAAGCTAGGGTTTAAACAGTGAAATAAGTAGTAATCTATATAATCAGTTCCTAATCTCTCTAATTGTTCATCTAAATATTTTTGGAAATCTGCTTCATCATTAACATAAAACATTGGTAGTTTATCTGCTACAAATATTTTATCACGTCCAAATTTATTTAATGCCTGACGGACGAATTCTTCACTTTCACCACTATTATATATATAAGCCGTATCAAAGTAATTAATTCCGTTTTCTAAAGCATATTCTGCCATTTTCAATGATTCTTCATAATCAATACTTCCATTCTTTTCTGGAAGTCTCATACAACCAAAGCCCAATCTGGATACTTTGTTGTTTCCTATTGTTAAGTATTCCATTTTTTTACCTTTGCTTTCTAATTAGCATTTGTTATGTTAGATACAACCTCTTTTATCACTTCTTGATCTGATACTGTAGTAACAGAGATAGACTCATCTCGTTCTACTTCCGTCATAACAACCATCATACTAACTGGTTTAGTAGAGGTCATTAATAAGGCATATTCTATACCATTAATATTTGTTGTATTTATAACTATATATTCATTGCCGTCTTCTAAAACAATCATTTCTCCATTTATTAATTTCATATTTTATTCTCCTATCTTACACGTGGTGCATCTTCTAGTTCTAATATTTCTTCTTGTGGGGCGATATTGTCTACAAAGTTATTTGACCAATTATAAAGTAAATCATCTGTTAAAGGTGCCCACCCCGTTTGGGCATCACGACTTAAACTAGGTCCTTGGTTATAATGTATTTCTATTCTAAATATTTCATAACCTCTTGCTTCTAATTCTGCTTTTATTTCTAAAGCATTAGCACCTGGCTTAAAACTTGTACTCACTATTCTTCCGTTAGGTCCAATAAATGATAAACCATCTACAGTGTATGCACCTGTTTCTCTAACGGGCCTTCCTATCGTGCCACTTATATCTCTTCTGTCACTAGCAATATGATATTCGAATCCTTCTTCTAGAATAATGACATCACCTATTCTTGGAGACATAAGTTCCATTTCTTCTTCAATTGCTTCTTCGATTGTTGGTTCTTCTGTTTCTATGATCTCTGATTCCATTATTATTTCTGGTTCTGCTCGATACTCAAGTGTCATACCGATAATTGGTTGTTGCTTTGTGGGGATGGCTGCTACTTTGTTGTCTTGATAAGGATAGAAAGATGTTGCTAATGTTTGGGCAATTATCAAAACAGTTATTGTTGCCGCTATTAAAGGTGAAATGAGTTTTCTCTTTACTACCTTCATTTTTTTTGGTTTTTCTTCTTGTTGAGTCAGAACAGATGGTTCTTCCACTTGTGGAGTCGGAATAAGCGGGGTTTCTCCGTATGGAATCGGAACAAGCGGTTTTTCTCCGTATGGAGTCGGAACAAGCGGTTTTTCTTCTTGCGGAGTCGGAACAGGAGGTGGTTCTACTTGAGGAGTCGGAACAGGCAGTTCTTCTACTTCTGGAGTCAGAACAGGTGGTTTGATAAGTTCTATAAGGGCGAATTCTACCTCAGGTACAGTAACGTATTCTCCATTTGGAAGTTTTACTCCTTTATTACCTAAAAATACCCCTCCTGCATTTTTTTGTGCTGTTTTTCCTTCTTCTTGAATAGCTACTACTCTAGCATCTTGATTAGTTACTGCCATAGTGCTGAAAACTATCTTACTTGCATTTGTTATCGCCTCGTTAAAATTTTCCAAGCTTTCTGGATCAACAATAACTTCATTTTTTGTTCCTTTTTGGTGTTTTACTTTTTCTGCTTCCAAAGCACTTTCTAAAGCTTCTTTTAATTCTTCAGCATTAACATATTCTCCATTTGGTAAATTTATTCCTTTGTTACCTAAAAATAATCCACCTGAGTCTTTGCCTTTTATACTAACCATTCTAGCATCTTGATTTCTTACAATATCTAAAGTAGAAACTTTTGCTTTGGTTAATCTTTTTGCAAGTTCATTTAAGTCCATTTTTAACTCTATTTTCTTTTTTTCTGGTTCCACAACGGTCACTCCCTACTATGTTATATATTATCATATTTCTACATTATATTCAATCAGTATAATTATATTACAGCAAAGAAAAACTTGGAATTCCAAGCTTTAAATTGTTTCTAACTTTGCTTCTCTTCTTCTGATTATTATCTTCAAGAAATCTACGGCGACTAATTGTAGTGAAGCAAGTCCGATAATAATTACCCAGTGAGTTCCACTTACTCGTACTACTGAGAATACATTCATTAATGGTTCCCATATAGCAACTACTAAAGCAAAGATTACTGTTCCTACAACCGTAAAGAACAACCCTCTGTTAGACATGAATCCTGCTTTAAATATTGAACGTTGTGTTCTTGTATTAAAGATATCAATAGTTGATGCAATACTTAGGACCATAAAGGCCATTGTTGTTCCAACTGCAAAGTTAGGGGTTCCCCAACTAGCTGGAATATTTGGTACAAATTCAACAAAAGATCCAATAGCAAATGCAGTTAAGGTAAGTATCGAAAACGATACAGCACGAATTCCAATGAAGAGTCCTACTCCATGAGCAAATATACTTGTTCCTTTTCTAATTGGTTTTCTTTTCATAACACCTGGTTCTGGCTTTTCAAATGCCAAAAAGAATCCAGGAATTCCATCATATACCATATTAATAATTAGTATTTGTGTTGCTGTTATTATTTCTACTCCTAAAAGTAACATCCCAGTAAGTAAAACAAATATCTCAGCAAAGTTAACTCCTAATAAAAACTGTATTATTTTTCTAATATTATCGAAAGATACTCTTCCTTCTTCTACAGCATCAACAATGGTTGCAAAGTTATCATCTGTTATAACCATATCAGCTGCATTCTTTGTAACTTCTGTTCCTGTAATTCCCATAGCAACTCCAACATCGGCTGCTTTTAGTGCTGGAGCATCATTTACCCCATCACCAGTCATAGCAATTACATCTCCATGTGATGACCATGCTTGTATTATTCTCATTTTATCTTCTGGACTAACTCTTGCATATACAGCGATGTTTTTTACTTCTGCTTTTAGTTCTTCGTCATCCATCGCGGATAATTCAAGCCCCGTAATAGCGCGACTATTATCATCCATTATTCCTATTTCTTTCGCTATGGCGATAGCAGTCTCAATATGATCACCCGTAATCATTATTGTTCTAATGCCTGCTTCTGCAGCTCTTTCTACTGCTTCTTTACTCTCAGGTCTAGGCGGATCAATCATTCCAACCATTCCTAAGAAACTAATGTTGTTTTCTAAATTTTCAATACTTAAATCTTCAGGTAATTCAGAGTATACTTTATACCCAACAGATATAACACGTAAAGCTCTCTTTGCAAATGAATCATGAATATTGGTAGCTTTATCATAAACTTTTTCATTCCAGTCAACTGGTAGTTTATCAAACGCTCCTTTTGTTATCGCTATATAACCACCATTAGGTGATTTATGAACTGTTGTCATTAGTTTTCTTCCTGAATCAAATGGTAACTCATGTACCCTTGGGAATGTTTCCTCAATATCATCACGAGTAAATCCTTTGTCATGTAGAAGTCTAATTATCGCGATTTCGGTTGGATCTCCAACGACATGTTCTCCATCTTCATCTTCTTCAATCGTTGCATTACTACAAGATGCAAGTAATTTGACTAAAGTATTTTGCTCATTTGAGAACTCTTCTTTCACGGAAATTGGATCTGATGCTACATGCCATGCATATCTTATTTTCATTCTATTTTGTGTCAATGTTCCAGTTTTATCAGAACATATAACAGATGTGTTACCAATTGTTTCAACCGCAGGTATTTTCCTTATTATAGCTTTTTTGTTAACCATGTTAAACACACCGTATGATAATATCATTGTTACTATAATAGGTAGTGTTTCCGGAACGGCAGCAACACCTAACGCTACGGCCAGTAGTAGTATTTCAGTTACAGCTCTTCCCCATATAAAGTATCCAACTAAGAACATCGCTATTCCTGATAAAAGGGCAATAAATGATATTCTTTTAGCTAATTGTCTTAATTTTAATTGTAATGGTGTTAATTGTTTCTTTGTTGTATTAAGCATACTAGCTATTTTACCCATTTCTGTTTCCATAGCTGTTGCTACTACTATAGCTTTTGCTCTACCACTAGTTACTAGGCATCCAGAATAGACCATATTTAATCTATCTCCTAGTGATACTTCTTCTGTAATAATTGCTAAAGAATTTTTTTCTGCTGGTTGACTTTCTCCTGTCAATGCTGCTTCTTCAACCTGTAGGCGATTGTCCTCTATTAATCTAGCATCAGCAGTAATAACATCACCTGAATTAAGTTCTATGACATCACCAGGAACCAGTTCACTAGCCTCTACTACCTGTTTTTTACCATCTCTAATAACAGTTGTCTTAAAGGCATTCATTTTCTTTAATGCTTCTAATGCTTTTTCGGCTTTATTTTCTTGATATATACCTAAAACAACGTTCATAATTACAACTGCCATTATAACGACTACTTTTGTCCAGCCTTCGCCTTCATATATAGCCATATAAGCGGCAATTGCGGCTGCTATCATCAATATTATAGTCGGAATTTCTTTTAAATGATGCAAAATCTTTTGAATCAGATTTTCTTTTTTCTCTTCTTCAAATTCATTCAACCCATAACGCTTTTGTCTCGCTATTACTTCTTCAGAAGTCAATCCATCTGTGGTATTCGTATTTAGCTTTTGCAAAATTTCTTCTACTGTACCGTTTTCCCAGTGCATTTTTATCCTCCTATGATTTATAGTATTAAGTCTATTAGATTATACTATATAACAGCAATTTTTTCAAACCGTTTTTTAAATTTTTTACAGATACATATAGCAGATTGTTTGCTTTAAATTAATTAACAATGGTAACATTTTTAAAAAACAACTATTCTTTACACAAAAAAAGCACCTAAGAAGTGCTTTTATTTTTAATAGTTAATTGCTTTAAGTTCAAAATATGATTGTGGGTGATCACATACTGGACATAATTTTGGTGCTTTTTTATTATCTGCTATATGTCCACAATTACGACACATCCATATTTCTTTTTCTTTTCTTTCAAATACAATGTTTTCTTCTATGTTTGCCAACAGCTTGCGATATCTTCCTTCATGTTCACGCTCAACTTTCGCTACAGCTTCAAAGCGTGTAGCAATATCATTGAACCCTTCTTCACGAGCTTCTTTAGCCATTCTACTATACATTTCAGTCCACTCTTCGTTTTCTCCAGCTGCAGCTGCTAGAAGATTTTCTGGTGTTGCTGGCACACTTCCATCGTGTAAAAGCTTAAACCAAAGTTTAGCATGTTCTTTTTCATTACCTGCTGTTTCTTCAAAAATAGCTGCTATTTGCTCATAACCATCTTTTTTTGCTCTGCTAGCGAAATAACTATATTTATTACGCGCCATTGATTCTCCTGCAAATGCCTCTAGTAAATTCTTTTCTGTTTTTGTTCCTTTTAATTTCATACTTTCCCTCCTTAACATACAAAATATATTATATCACGATTAATACGGTTCTTCATCATAAAAATAAATTTTATTTTTATTTATTTCAATTATTCTTTGAAATTCACAAGCTTTTTCTATATATTCTTTTAATCTATTGTGGGCGATTACTCCTTCAAGAAAATCAAAACTATACTCCAAAGTAATTGTGCCTTGATAATTAATCGCATTTAATTTTTGAATAAACTGTTGTAAACTTTCTATGTCATCACCATCACCTGGTGGATAGTGATCTTTGCCTTCTTGATGCGAATGAACATGAATATTATTAATCTTTTTTATAACTGGTTCTGGAAATTTTGCCAGTGGGATATTATCTACTATTTCATGTCCAATATCATAAGTAAACTTTAAGTCCTCATGACGGTTTAATAACTCTAACAAATCATCTTTAGTTAGTCTTTTTTTGCCTTCCATAGTGTTTAAGTTTTCAATACTAATTGTTAAGTTATAATTATTATCTTTTATATATTTTAACATTTGCTCTACATAATTATCTGTTAGTCTAACACTCTCACTGACTGTTCTTTGATTTATCGAATGGACAACAATGTTTATTTGCTTTCCATATTCTTTCTCAAGTTCGTTTGCAAAATCAAGATATGCTTTGATGTTTTCTACTGATGCTAAGCATGGTGAATGAAGATGAAATAGATAATTTTTCTCTCTGCATTTTTTAGCCATTTCCGTTATATAATCCATATCTTCTTCTACATATTCACTTAAATTTAAACCTATTTCAATTCCCTTAATTGCATTTAAATAATCATATTCCTCGATTAGTGAAAAGAAATCAATCGGTGAGACACCAAAAGCTTTATAATTTATCCCAAGAACAATCTTCATATATCTTCACCTCTACAGTTCTAATTCGTATATCTCATTATAGCATAACTATATCTTAATATGATATAATTAATAGTGGAGATGAAATAAAAATGTGTAGTAAATTAAAATGTTTAAACGGTCTTTTTATTATTCTGGTAACACTTATTTTAGTAGGGTGTTCTAACAATACACGGCCAACTAATATCCCAGATGATAATGAAGATCCTATAATTAAAGATGACAATAATAATGGTCAAAAAGAAAATGAAAAGAAAGATCCTCCAATAATTCTCGATGTTTTTAAAACTAGCAGTAACGGGAGAATAGTAACTACAAATATTGATTTGTTTAAAGAGATTATGGCTAGTGGTAAGGGCGCGGTTATTTACGTAGGTAGCGAATATTGTCCAGCTTGTGTTAGGTTTTATCCAACTATTGAAAGTTTAGCGCGCCAATTAAATGTTGATTTCTTTTATACAGACCTTTCTAAATGGAGTCATAGTGATAAAACGGTCCTTTATGATGCTCTAACTGGAGTTAGATCTACCCCAACACTAGTAATTGTTAATGACGGTGAACTTGTAGAGATATTAGTTGGTGTTCGTCAAAACAGTGAGGTCATAGATTTCTTAAGAAGAAACGGTATCATAAAGTAGTCATTAAAAAAACAATCATTGATTGTTTTTTGTTTATCTTGTTCTACCAGAATCGTTAACTATTTCTTCATCATCTAAAGCGTTTAAATCTATTCCTTCTTCACTATTTAATGAATCATCAAAAGTATTTGTAAAAGGTGGGATATTATTAATTCCTACTTTTAAATCATAATCTACTTGTTCTGGGTTTTCAAATTCTTTAAATTCCATAAATTTCTCCTTTCCTAGTCATCTGTATGATCAGTAAACCCTACTCGCAAGGTCCTTGTTAAAAATTCAAAGTCCTCTCTACAACTGTTAAAAGCTGTTTCACTTACTGCAGACATTTCTACTATAATAACACCCGTTCCATCTGCTCCGTTGGACGCGTATGTTTTACTATAAGCAATAACTTTATAATGTCTATTATTCGAAATAAAAACATTTGCAATTTCTCCCTCTATGGTTACGTGTTGGAGGTCGATAATATCATATTTTTGATCCATTACAGACTTTATTCTTAATCCCGGTCTAAAATAGAAATAAGATGTAAAATCGCATGTACCATTAGTTATTTTAGGATTATATCTATCTTTTTCCCAATTTTCTGGAATTCGAACTCTGGCATAGTAAGACACATCTCCTATTCTACCTCTACCGGTAAAATAAAGACTCTCTAGCCAAAAAGATGATACCACTATTACAGCAACTATTATAAAATAAAAACTGCCCATTGGAAATGTTTTAAAATATTGCCAAAATCTTGCTAGTGTATTTGTTGCTGGCCTACCACGTTTGTCTTGTACCAGTTGACCATTTACAATCATATTCCCAGACGGATATATATTAATTCTATCTTTAATTTTTCCCGTAGTGCGATGATTACTAACATTTAAGTGATTTTGGCCAATTATAATATTCGAAGCAGATCTAGTTTCCCCGAAATAAGTATCCTTCTTTTGTAAATTTAATATATGTCTGCGGGTCTGTTTTTCATGTTCAAATCTGACACATAAATTTCTATATTTCTTTAATCTGTTTCTTATAAATATAAAACTAGGCATAATATATAAAAAGCTAATTAATAGCATGATCACCACCCACGCTGGACCAGTTGTTGCTAAAAATATTTGCAGCGGGATTATAATTGACAATTGTAATATTAATGCACTAATAAATAATTTTGGTTTATTAATTGGAATACTTCCCATGGTTTTAGCTGTTCTTCCATTAACTGCTACATAATGAAGGATTCTTTTATCTCCTTTTACTTCTTGATAACTATATAACCATACTGGAAGATAGGCTGTTTTCCACTGTTTACCTTTAAGATTAATTTTTTCTTCTTCCCATGCCACACCACGATCATAAACAACTAAACTGTCAACAATAGAATGACGGGCGATATCTTGTATTTGTTGAGTAGCTAAAAATGATAATTGTGAGGGATTAATATTTCTCTTTTCTGATGCATATCCTTTTAAATAAGTGCCGTTCCATTCTAAAGCATTTTCAGTATCAAATGGCATAATTGCATTTATTACATTGTTAGTTTTTTCAGATGAATGATGTTGAATTTTCTCTTTACTTGATTCCATCGTCAAACCAGCAATTACAAAATCAAAATTTCTTTCAACTCTAAAGTTATTCGATATATAGGTAGTAGAATTGTCGGTGGATTCAGTTCTAATTAATTGTTCACCAAAACCACTTAGCATCGACTTAGCATTAACGTCTAAGACCATATAAGGCAGATATACACCTATTATATTTTTGGTACAAAATTCTTTTTTAAATCTTGTGCAAGTGAAAAATTTTCTTCTTCCTACAAAATTATTAATTTCCTTCTGTGCTTCTTCTTTAGTAATGGTAAATGGTAGCACCATATCTGGAATAACACCATTAGGTATTTGTTGATTAACTGATAAATCACTTCTACACCAATGACATCTAGCATTTACTGATTCTGATGTATCTATAACTACTTCTGCTCCACAACTATCACACTTAAATGTTAAAACATCACTAGCATCTGCAATAATTTCATGAGCACCAGAGCCATATATAACTCCTGTTAGTTCTCTTAAATCAGTTTGTACTTTCTTAAAACGTTTTCCTTCCGTTTCAATCTTGCAATACTTACATTGCAATTTACCTGTTTTTTTATTAAAAATTATCTTAGGAGAACCACAAGAAGGACATCTATTTACTGATTTTTTATTATCTATTTCCACACTGTTCACCACTTATTCTACTATATTTATGATACCATTTTTTAGGTATTTTGTACATAAAAAAGATATCACTATTTATGATATCTTTTTATTTTTTTTGTTGCTTTTGGCTCTACTATGCTCACGAATCTTTCTAATGCCTCCATTGGTGTATACTCATCATATTCTGGGGCACGAGATATTTCTGGAACATCAAATAATTCCCAAAACTCTATTTTAAAATGATAAGACGCAGACCCTTTTGGAGTATTTAATCCTACCACAAAATCACCATTAAACATAGGATCATTTTCTTCATCAAAATGTTTTCTCGACTTCCACGCGATATCTTTGTTTTGACTACATATAATACTAAATAGATACATTCTTTGCATATATAACTCTCCAAATGTGTGCCATTTATCGCTAACTTTTTTTGTGTTCAAAATTTGAGCATCTTTCATACCTATAATTATCTCATTTATACTCTGACTGTTATCTGGCATTTACAAAACCTCCCAAATTGCTTACTAGTATATCATATATATATTCTTTTTCACTAAAAAAGAGACCAATGTCTCATTTTTTATTTCTTACATATCCCTAAAGTATCCAATATTGGTTGGTTTAGTTGGATCAAAAGTTAAATTGCAAATAGCTGCTACCAAACCGTAAATACCAAATGTTATCAAACTTAAGAAAAAATACGCTAGAGAACGACTTTTCCATCCCATTGGCTTAAGATTTGTGTGATTAATTACAATACTTCCGATGAAACCTAAAAAGAATGTCAAAAGAAATCTCACAAGTCTATTATTATCTATAGCTGCTGGTTGTTGTGGTTGGTGTCCATAGTTTTGATTGTTATCCATATTTTTCACCCTTACCTAACTTATATAATTAAGCATCCCTTCTACATTTAAAGTATACATCATTTTTAATAATTTGTATATAAAAACACACTAAAAGTGTGTTTAATATTCATATGTGATTAACTAATTTATCTTGATTTATTTGCTTTCATTTCTAAATATTGTTTTGATTGTTCTAAAAACTTTCTATATAAATCAATTGTTGTAATTCTATTTTCTTCCCATGAAACAGTAGAATTTGTCTCGTGATTAGAAGGGTTTTCCTTATCATATTTACCGTATCTAATATTTCCGATACGTATTAACACATGCCCAAGATAATGTTTTATTTCTTCTTCATGAAGTTTTCTTGGTGTATGAGTCGTTGTCCCTAAATAGTTCTGTGGTTCAGTAATATTTAAGGTGTGTGGTATTTGGGTCGCTACAAACTCCATAAGTTCATCAGTTTCACACTGAATTCCTTCATCATTAATTAAATCTGAGAAGTCTGACACTATAAAAACCTCTTCATATCTACAATTAGATATATTATAATTAGATACACGACTTGTTTCTTTGTTATGTATTTCTTTTTTTTCTATTTCTGACATAAAATTTCCTCCTATATTTATAATCAATTTTTACTTTTTACTAGTTTTTTTACAGTAATAAACTCTGAACAAGGTAAATCTTGCTCAATAATTTCACAAAACTCTCTGAATTCTCTTTGTTTATGATTCCTTCTAGCATGATATATATTTCTCATGTTTTCATAATTACCCGTCCAAGTAGAGAAAAAATTATAACTTGCTGGAAGATCTAAAAGAATATCTCTCCATAAGATCAATGCTTCTTTTTCTGCTCCTGTACCTTTCAGTTCTTGAAATGATAAAATTCGATTATTTATATCATCTAAAACATACTTTCTAAATTTAGTTATTTTCTTCTCACCAAACTCATTATCTGTGCTAAAATCGTCAAAGGTTAAAAGTCTGGTTCCAAGTTTATGCATTCTGCTACTACTATTTCTAGTGGTTGCAACTTTATATGTATCAAAATCCCACCACCATGACATAGGTGCGGTAATATCCATACATACACCAATTTGTCTCATAAACTTTGAATGATCAGTTCCTGCTAAAATTAAACTTATTGCTAATTTTTTATCTGCCTCTCCAACAATAAATTCATTGTTCTCATTAAAATAGCTGTCGCTTTTATCCCATGATTCCAATGGATTCCTCATGCCTCTAAGCGCGCCATCAAAATTATATGCTTTTAGATTTTCTATTTTTATCATACTCTATTCCCCCAAAAGTTATATATGCAGCAAATTTGCTTTAAAGTTTATTTGCTTTTGCTATCTGTTGTTTCAATATTATTAAAGGCCATTTCTGTTACCTTTTCACGATAAGCGTTTAAATGATTATATGCTCGTTGAGCATCTTCACTATTATTTATAATATAACCATCACACATAACTCTAACAGCTTCACTTAATCCAGATAAATATGTGTTTTTATCTGGCGAGTTGATTGCTGCAGTAAATCCCTGTTCAAGTAAATCTCGTTCAATGCTTGCCCCAAAATGCTGTGTGGATACTGCTGATACAATAGCATTTTTTGTATCCTGATATAGTTCTTCTAAAGCTACATGTGACCTAATTATGTTTCTTAACCATTCTTCGTCATTAAAATTAATTTCAAAACAATTAACAGTTACTCCTGTAAATTCCTTAATTGGTTTTTGTAAATTATTAATAAATCGATTTTTTCTTTGTTCGTCTAATGTAGTTTCCTGCCATGAATGTATTCCTGCTTTTCTTGGTTCTCTACAATTAGCATGTTGATCGTCCATAAGTACCTCCTAAAATATATAGTCTTTCTGCTTTGAATGTTTTGTGATCTAGGAAAAAGGGCTTCCAAAATTTTTCGTATATGTATCCCAGTTTCTTGTTCAACCAATTATGTTTGTGAATAATTATAAATAACTTTATCAAAGTTTCTGTTAATTAAATCTTCCTTTTTAATTAAGTAAGTTGTTACTCCCTCAAGACATATTTCATTAAAATCTAAAGATCCAATTTGCAACAAAATTATGTAGTCGTTCGTAATTTCCTTAATATTATTTTCGTTCATTTGACAATCAGTATAGATACCATATATTTTGCTCAATTCTTCACCAGCAAAACCATCCCATTCATTATTTTCATATCTAGAAGCTGTTTTTTCAATATCCTTCTTAAATGAAACTATTTTTAAACAATAATCAGAATCCCAGTTAGATTCTACATCAACTCTTTTTATTATAGTATCTTCAACATACATTACCTTACATGCGTTTGCCTCATCATTATTAAAAAAATACAAATATCCTTTTTTGGGCAACAAATCATTAACATCATATTTTGTGCACTCTGCTAAATTAATTTGAGCAAAGAATTTATAATGTTTTGGTATTTCGAACAGTTCTGGAATATCTATTATTTCTCCAAACACTCGAGAATCACCAACATTTGTTTTTTTTGATAACATTTCTTCTAAATCCATTTTTAATATGCTATACGATTGCTTATCAAAATCTTTATTATAATCCTTGTCTATTCTTGAACTCATATATGGAAATTGTATTTGTGTTTCCTCTATCCACTGTTGATATTCTTTTTCTAATTCTTCTTTATTTTTCTGATCCTCTTTGTCTTTTAATATTTTTTCAACAGATAGTTTTCTCATTTCCCCATTTCTTAAGATTAAATTAATGTCTAAATACAAGTCAAAACAATCTTTGTACTCAGCTTCAAACCCATTATAATTAATCTTAACAGTAAATAAAGGCATAATATTTGTGATATCTTTATTTGGATATAAAGCCAATAAATCACTGGCTTTATTAATTAATTCTGTCATTAGTTCATCAACAAAACTAATAGTTCCTTCTTTTTCTAGTTTTTCATTAATAGTTTTAATATAATTACCATTACTGTATAAAACTGCTTTTTCAATTCCAGTAATAGTATTTTTTGAAATTTCTAAACATATATTATCCATAATTATCCTCCTTAAAACCTATCAAAACGAACCCCTGGTTCGACTTTCACTAAAGTGACACGGCAGCAAAAGAGCTTTCCAAATATTTTATTTTCTACCATTTAATCTTTAATTATTTCTTTATATAAGTATATGCCCAAGGCATTCCAAGAATTTCTCCTGCTTGTGTGTTTTCAATAATAATGTTTCCTTGCTGGCACTTTTCCAAAAATTGTTTTGTTATTTCAAACATGTCATTTGAATTTGGAAATTCGTCTGATTCATTAGTAGTATTAACTAAGTCAGCGATTGTAAATTTTGTATCTATTGAATAATTTGCAACTATTTCTATCATTTTGCTCACGTTTTTTTGAGTCTCATCCATATATATTGCTCCTTAAATCTACATAATCACTCCGTTTGGAGTGTATTTCGAACTACCACGGAATCCAAAACTTTTGCTTTTACGCACTAGTTTCATCATATTATCTTTGTAACGGTATTTAATTTAAAAGTATACGATTCTTTAAATTCAAACTTTTCATCGGGAATCATATATACTACTTTTTCGCAAGGAAACTCCCCAAATAGAATATCAGATGATAAACTATTATTTAAAGATTCAGTCAGTCTTCTTGTTTCAACTTCATTTATAAATTCAGCAATTGTTAAATGAGCTTTAAAGGGCCACTTTCTATCATGAAATTCTAATCCCGGAATTTCTTCAATGGTTCTATATAAATCTTGAAATTGATTTTGATTATCTATGTTAAAAACTATTCCATTAGCATTAGGTAAAAAATTAATAACTGGACCATATTTTACCCTAAAAGATGGAATGGTTTGCAATGTCGAGTTTATCATATCAATCTCATTTGATGTTATAGGTTTTTTAAGCGGCATTGTTAAACTTATATGCGGACAACAACTTAAAGCAGATTTTGGATCATGAGTTTTTCGTAATTCATTGACTGTAGAAAATAATGGCTCTGGCGGGATAAATAGTATAACTCCATATTTATAATCTCTTTGCCAATTTTCTTCCCAAATAGTTTCCTCACAATAATTGAATTTCATGTTTCACCTTCATTTATACAAAGCCGAGTTCGACTGTTTACTTGCTGGACACGTAGATAAATAGTTTCTAAAATTTTTTGTTTTTACTACATAAATACCCTTGGCATCTCGTTTTTAATTTCTAAAATTTCTATTTCATAAGATGATGTAGGTTTCATTAAGTTAGAAATTTTAACACTACTACCTTTAGATATATTAAGATTCTTGATTGGTTCACGATAATTACCTTCAAAATAAAAACCTGCATTGTTTTCTAATAAAACTTCTACTTCTTCACCATTAACGCCATTAATTTTATAGTTAAGACCTTCAAATTCAAAAGATGAATTTATACCTAAATTATACATTATTAGTTCGCTTAAAACTATCTTAGAAATAGAGGTTTTTATTTTCATAGAAATTGTTTTTCCGTTCATTACTTTTTCTCCTTAAACTCTATATAAACGAACCTTTGGTTCGACTCTCACTAAAATGGCACGTGGAGAAAAGGGCTTTCCAAATTTCGTTTTCACTTATTTTCTATCTTGATTTTCCTTTTTCTTCTGGTCTAATTATTTCACCAAATTCATTAATTTCAAAATTTGAATTGAAATTAGTTGGTATTGTAAATTCTGGTACGTTTTCATTACAAAGAGCGTTTAAATCTATACCTTCGTCAGTATTTAGTGCATCATTATTATTGCTAGGCGGTGTAAATGTAGATGCTTTTGTACCAACTTTAACATCATAGTCTTTTTGTTCTGGATTTTCAAATTCTTTAAATTCCATAAAAATTCCTCCTTAAACTCTATATAAACGAACCTTCGGTTCGACTCTTACTAAAATGGCACGTAATCAAAAGGGCTTCCCAATTTCTTTGTTTTTACTTATTTTGTTTGCTTTTCAAATAATCTTCTCTAGTTATTTCCACACATATTTCATCATGATATTCGCCATTATAAAAATATGCATTTCTAAACTTTCCAGCTATTTTATAACCAGCTTTTTCACAAGATTTTACTGAAGCTGGATTAAAAGAAAATACTCCAGAAAACAAAGTTTCTGCGTTTAAAACTTCGAAAGCATATTTTGTAATTAGTTTTAATGCTTCCGTTCCATATCCTTTTCCACGTTCTCCAACTTCTCCAATAAATCCGCCAACATGAAATCTTCTAGCAACTTCGGATTTGACTTCTAAGGCATATGTCCCTAAAAGTTGATTATCTTCTTTCCTAATAATGGCGTAATTATGCCAACCTTCTTTGCACATTTTTTCTAGAAATTCTTTTTCATTCAATTCATTAAAATTATTTTTAAAATTTCCTAAACCTCTTGAAAGCGTTTCATCATTTATCCATTTCGTGAAAATCTGATAATCATCAACATTCATTGGCGATAAATATACCCTTTCACTTTCATACTTTTTGTAATACATTGAAGCACCTCCTAAAATCTATATAAACACTCCGTTTGGAGTGTGTTTTGACTTGGCAGGGACATTCGGATTCGAACCGAAATTCTCGGTTTTGGAGACCAAGCGAATAACCGTTAACTCATGTCCCTGTTTGACGTCTTTGATTATAACATAAAACCATGAATTACACAATAAAGTAAATTGACTTTTTTTATTAGCTAAGATAGAATAATGCCATGAAATATGGATGGCAAATCGATGAGATAGAAAAGAAATTGTCTGAAGAAGAAAAAAATGATATTCTTGTTTCTCAGTATAAAAAGGAAGTTTATGCTAAAATGCTTGAAGATTGTTTACCTCTTGTTGAAGAAGATTATTCTAAAATATCTCTCAACCGCTTTATTCATGCGGTAAATAATTTTGAGTTTAATGTTAAAATCAATGCCAATATTAGTACAGCACTATATCTTGGAAGTCTTTTTAGTGATAAAAAAATTGAACTACCAGAAGTAGATTTACCAATATATCCTTTAGAACAAGTAGTTGATCATGCTAAAGCTTTTGTTAGAAGAAATGATAAAAATTCTTATTATTTTACAAGAAGACTATTAGACAATAAAAGTAGAATACAAATGACACAGATTTGTCCTTTTTCATCTTTCTTAGGAAAAAGTTATATTCTTCAGAAAAACGACTACTACATACTAATTAATAGTGTTAACGGAGTTCAAGATACAGTTACTTTATTACATGAGGCAAGTCACATTGAAAACAATATTAGTATGAACGATGAAAATAGTTTATCATTAATAGAACTTGGGCCATTAACTCGTGAGCACTACGCCTTTGATTTCATGGAAAATTATGAAGACCCCAAAGAAGTAACTAATGCTAGAGTGACTTCATTGTATCATTACTTGGAAAAAGCAATTAGACTATATGAAACTATTACATTAATTGAGGACATTAATAAGGATAACAATTTTGAAACATTCTCAAAAAGTAATGAGTTTTACTCTGTTTATAAATTTATCACATCAAACATACACACTGAGGTAGATTATATTGCTTCACTCATTGCTAGTTTAGATATCTATTTAAATTGTTCTTCAAGTGAGGCACAGTTTATTGTGACGCAGTATCAAAAAGGTGAAGAACCTTTAAGCGTTAAAACAGTAGATAGGGTTGCTCCCTATTTAATAAAAACATTCAATGAAAAGCCTTATTCTAATTACCAAAAAAAGTATTGACAGTCAATATCTTTTCAGATATAATTAAGCAGTAACTCCAATTATTAGGATTATTTATGGGGATATAGCTCAGTTGGCTTAGAGCATCTGCCTTGCACGCAGAGGGTCGCAGGTTCGAGTCCTGTTATCTCCACCAATTAAAATTTAAGCACTTTGAAGTGCTTTTTTATTGCTTTTTTTAATAAATATCTTTATAATAATAAACTTAAGAGGGATAGAGGGAATTTATGGGAGAATGCCTATGGCGAAAACTAAGGAAACACTATTAATTATTGATGATGATCCAATACATCAAATAGCTTTAACAAACATTTTGGAAGATGATTATGAATTTGTTCAAGCATATGACGGACAAGAAGGATTACAGATGTATCTAAATTATAGAGAAGATATATCTTTGGTGCTTTTAGATTTTGTTATGCCTGATATGAATGGCTTTCAAGCTATGGAACTTTTGAAGAGCAAACCACAATTTAACACTCCAGTAATTTTTGTTACATCAAAGAGTGACGAAAATTTTGAAGCCATGTGTTTTAATCTTGGCGCGGTCGATTTTATCCAAAAACCAATTTACCCCAAAGTAATAAAGTCTCGAATAGCCGCACAAATCTCTCATAGAAAAATCAAAAATGAATTGAGGACGCAAGTTCGAGAAGCAATTCGTGAACAAAAAAAGATTGTTGAATCTATTGTTATAGGTTTAGCTAATCTTTTGGAGCATCGAAGTGTAGAATCTGGTTCTCATCTTAAAAGAGTTAAAGCTGCGACTGAGTTATTGACACGTGAATTGCAAATAACGACATCTCTTCTTGACGATTATAAGTTTGAAGATTTAGAAAATATTGCTTATGCCGCATTATTGCACGATATTGGTAAAATTGGTGTCATAGATGATATTTTACATAAACCTGGAACTTTTGAATTGTCTGAATATGAAAAAATGAAACAACATACCATTATCGGATGTGAAATTGCAAAAAGTTTCTACATGGGAGACAACAGTGCGTTTATTGAAACATGCATGGATGTAATCCGTGGCCATCACGAAAAATATGATGGTTCGGGTTATCCTGATGGATTAGCAGGAAATGATATACCAATAGCAGCTAGAATAATTGGAATTATTGATACATATGATGCACTGGTTAATGACAGAGTCTATAAAGATGCACTTGAAGCAGAAAAGGCTTTTGAAATAATGTATAACGAGTCAGGAACATCTTTTGATCCAATATTAGTTAAAGCAATGCTTGGTATAAAAAATGATATTTTAGCTCTTTATCAAGAAGAAAAGGCTTTAAAAACTCCAAAACAATATATTATGACAGTAAACAAAAAAAAGTTTTTTTAATACTTTTTTTGTTTTTTTATCCTATAATAAACCCTTTTTTTATATACTTTGGAAACATCTTTTTATGATATAATATGAGTTGCGGAGGTGCGGTATGAATAAAAGAATGATAATTTCGTTAGTAATCATTGTTTTAATTTCTATATTAAGTATTTTATTATTTTATAATAGAAACAGCATCTCAGAAAAAACAACAAACTTAATAATAATCAGAACAGAAAAATACTTAGTTAATATTCGTTATCCACAAACAGTAAATGACTCTTTTAACGAAATAATCTTAAATAGGATTCAAGAGGAATTAATATCTTTTCAAGAAATTGTTGATAACAGTGATAATGATTTTCAATATATTCTGGATATCAATTATTCACTTTTTAATAATTCTAATTTAACTACAATTCAGTTTGATATATCACAAACCCTATATGATGAAGAGATTACTAGTATGGACTTTTTTTACTATGATTCATCTAAAAATATTGGAGTTTCATGGGAAGAATTATTTACAGATGAAAAATTGGCTTTAGATAGATTAACCAATCTAGTACAAGTCAGTCTATTTGAACGAGGATTATTTTTAAACATTTCTTCTTCAAGAGAAACTTTCCAATATCTTATATTTGATACCGACAACATTATTGTTCTGTTACCAGAATTATCATCATTTACTTTTGAATATTCTACAATTAATGAATTTCTAACTTATAAGGGTGGCGATAGATCTATCTCAGAAGACGAATCGTTTTGGGTTTTACCTACAATTGATAGAAAGACCCGTGATGTAGAAGAATTTAGAGATAAAAAAATACTGCTACTAACATTTGATGATGGGCCTGGTACGGTAGTTACTAATCGTTTGTTAAATGAATTAGCTGAAAGAGACGCTAGAGTTACTTTCTTTGTTCTTGGTTCCAGGGTTAAAATGTTTCCTGATATCGTAAGAAAAGCCCATAAGGATGGGCATACAATTGCTAGTCATGGTTATAGTCATCGTAGTTTTTTAAGTATGAGTCATGATGAAATTATTAATGAAATTAACGTAACTAATCAACTTATCTCCAATATTACTATGACTCAAAATAGATATATAAGGCCTCCTTATGGACATACTGACGATGATGTTTTCGCGATTAGTAATATGTCATTTGTATTGTGGAATATTGATCCTAAAGATTGGAGAAATAGAAACTCCGATACCGTCTATCAGAATATTATGAGGGATGCCACAGATGGCGGGATTGTCGTTTTACATGACCTATATCAATCTACTGTTGATGGCACGATTAGAGCGATAGATTCCCTACTTGCTCAGGGTTGGGCCATCATATCCCTAGAAGAGGCAGAAAAAATGGGTTATCTTGACCCAGATACTTTTAAGGTTTATAAAAGAGTTAGATAACTCTTTTTTTATTAAAAAGATAGTTTTCACTATCTTAATACATGTCCATTATTTAATATATTAACACTAAGCATAAATATTACATCTTGATTATTAAATTCAATAAATTGATCCAATATTCTAGAGTCCACATATCTTAAATCTACAACCGTAATTTTTCTAAAGTCTTGTATCATTAAAGGTATGATACTACTTCCAAAAGAATCTCTAAATATTATTAATTCTCTATCAGTTCTAGAATTTGGATTATGAATATCAAGTACTGCTGTTGGCCCTGATAAGAATATGTCATACATATCAACATTATCAACCATATCTAAATTATATATATTACTATATGTGTTCGTTTCATGATGAAATACCGTTGCGCTTTCTAATATATCATTAGTTAAATATGTTAATGTATCCGGCCTTAGTCCTATTCTTGGTAATTGACCAAAGTATGAGCCTCTAAAATTAGGTATTGATTTTTCTTCAAATAAATTGAATAAACTAAAATCCATATAATCCGCGATTCTTTTTACTGTTGGATCTAATTTTTCTTGTCTCCAATGGATATCTGTTCTATAAAAACTATTTAGAGTTAAAGTATCAAAAATATCAATATACTGCATATTTCTAACAGTACTGTTCATAATAGTTACAAGTTGTTCATAATCTATTCTTAAATGTCTAGTATTTAGATAGAAGTTTTTATCCGGAATAATTGTATAAAATACATTCATATCAATCAACCACAAATCATATACACTGTTCATTCTATTAGCAGCAGAGGTCACTCCTCTTTCATTTAGCGGATAAAGCATACTAAAAATAAATCCATCTCTAACAAAAAGATTGTTGTTATCCATCTGTCTTAATACATCTAATTCAAAATGCCCTTTTATTAATCTAAATGTATCTCTAAATATAAATTGATCAACTACATATAAATCAAAGTTTTCTTGAAATTCAGCGCTTAATACATTTTCTAATGTAAGTTCTGGAAATTGTCTTAATCTTCTTCTTTCACTTGCTGATATTTCATCATCAGGCAATACAACATTTAGAAAAAATACCACAGCAAAAATTGTAAAAAAGAGTACACTATTAATAATATGTTTTACTTTATCACTCATATATTCCTCCTAAAATCTAAAATAGATAAATGGGTTAAATGATCCATCTACTAAATATGCCGTTACTATTATAAGTAAGAATAATAGCACTGCTGGTTCTAATATATTCATTACTTTATTTATTTTTGCTTTTTCTTTAAGTTTTGTTATTAATTTTTTTGGTAGTGGTGTAAATCCTATAACAGCGATTATAATTACAACTAAATAACTGCGTAGATAGTATAATGCTTCTGTACTAATTAGAGGTACATCCCCAAAACCAAATAAAGAACCAATAGTCGTTAATGCATTATTCATATCCGTCGCATTAAATATAATCCAGCTTATAAATACGATAACTAATGTATATACATGCCTACATATCCCAGGGAGTTTTTCTAATACTTTACCCATAAAGAATTTTTCTATTATTAAAATAATACCAAAGTATACTCCCCAAAAAACAAAGTTCCAAGCAGCTCCATGCCATAAACCTGTTAAGAACCATACTATTAAAATATTTCTTATTAACTTAAATTTTGTTCCTCTACTCCCCCCTAATGGTATATATACATAATCTCTAAACCAAAAAGATAAAGTCATATGCCATCTACGCCAAAAATCTGTAATAGATTTAGCAATATAAGGATAATTAAAGTTCTCTGGTATTTTGAAACCAAACATTCTGCCTAATCCGATTGCCATATCAGTATATCCTGAAAAATCAAAATATATTTGAATCATAAATGCAATTCCGTATACCCAATAAAACAAAACGCTGGGATCTCCCGTATTTAAAAATGCTTCTGCTAGATAACCAGCACTGTTGGCAATTATTACTTTTTTACTTAATCCAATTATAAAACGGTTCATTCCAAGAGAAAAATCTTCAAAGGTAGTCTTTCTATCATTCAATTCTTTTTCCATCTCAGAATATCTAACAATTGGTCCAGCTATTTTAGCTGGGAAAAATACCACGTAAGTAGCCATAGTAATAAAGTTTTTTTGCGCTTTTACTTTTCCTCTATAAACATCTACTGAATACGACATTGTCTGAAAAGTATAAAACGATATCCCGATTGGAAGTGCTAAAGCTAATAAACTGACATTCCCATTAAAAAATCCATTAAAAGATTCAATAAAGAAATCGGCATATTTAAAGAATCCTAACATTCCTAAACTAATTGCTATATCTGTTAGCAAGAACGCTATTTTAAATTTTTTATCACGATACTTTTCTATTAATAATCCATTTACATACGATGATATTACGGATATCATTACAAGCAATATAAATCTCGGTTCCCCGTAAATATAAAATAATAACGACAAAATAAAAAGTACTAAATTTTTAAATTTAGCCGGAGTTAAAAAGTATATTATCAATACTACTGGTAAAAAGAAAAACAGAAAACCAATACTTGAAAAAACCATTTTCATCTCTCCTAATGAAAACATGCTTTTTACAAAAGCATATTTTATTTACATATTTTTTTAGTTAACTCTTTCGATTTTTCTTCCAAGAGGTCCTCTAAGTCTACCAAATTCTGCATAAACTGCATCCACTTCTTCTCGAGTTCCCATTACAATTAAAATTAAATTTCCTGCATTAGTAATTATAGCTGCATCCATCTCAACACAAATAAGTTGCCCTAAGTCAATGCTTGATTCCATAACACTCATAATCGCATTTACATCTGCTCCGTCACGAACTTGAACAAGCGCCATTTCATATGGAATTACATTAATTGCTGCTCCACCATTAACAACTGCTTCAATGTCACTTAAATCTGTTATTCCCGTTAATGTTTCAATTCTTTCTGCTTGTTCAAAAGGAATTTCTTCAATCATTGGGAAAATTTGAATTACATCTCCTAGATTGTCATACATCTCTTTTATTAAGGCCTCTAGTTCTTCTACTAATCCTTCTGGGGCTTGTTGTTGATTATTGCCACCTTTATCGGCATCATCTTCGTCGTTATTTCTGTTAAAACATCCAACTACTCCTAAAAATAATACTGCTACTGCTAAAAATACTATAGTTTTTTTCATTTTGTTCCTTCTTTCCATATAAGCTATTCGCTTAGTACACAGATATTATAGCACCTTAGATATTTCATTTGCAACATTTTTATATTATATAAACTCTAGCCCCTTTGCTTTTTCTAGACAATATCCTTTTTTTCTTGTATACTATATAGTAGATGATAAGGATTTATCATTCATGGTGATAAATATTTAATTACACCATTAACTTAAGTCAAATTTATGGGCAACAATAATTTAACTTGAGTTTGAATATTTCAAAATATGGAAAGGATGAATTATGAAAAGAGATAGAAGTTTTAGAAGTCTTGCGGTTGTTGCTGTATTAGTAGCTACTGTAGGATTAGGTGTAGCGTTTGCTGCATTAGCACAACAATTGAATATTGATGGAGATATAGTAGTTAGAAGTAATTCTCTTCTTGTTGAATTTGATAATTTGAGAGAAGCGGTTAACGGAGCTGAATCTGATGTATCGGCAACATTAACAGCAACTACTTTAACATTCAATGCTGATTTAGCAGTTCCTGGAGATTCAGTTATATTCGAATGGGACGTTGTAAATATTGGAACACTTGACGCTGTTATTAGTAGTTATGTGGTAATATTCCCAGACCATCCTAATTTGGATGTGCAACTAACATATGCTGATGGTTCTCCAATAGCAGAAGGTGACTTGCTGAATGTAGGAACTAGTCGCGGTCTTAGATTAATCGCACTATATACTGTTCCTGCTGGTGGTGAATTACCTGAGACAGATTTAACTTTCACAGTTTCAGCACAAATTACTTATATTCAAAATAGATAATCAAATATAGGAGAGTATTTTGCCCAATAACTCTCCTATCGCTTGATATAAAAGTATTAAAATGGTGATGTATGAAAAAAAATTATATTAAATTGCTTATTATTGTTCCGTTAATTTTTATAGCGGTATTAGTTAATGCTTTTATATCAGGTGTAACCTTTGAAAGTAGCGTTTACTATATTGGATTTTGGTTTTTGATATTACTTATCTTAAAGTTAACTGTCGGTATAGCTAAGAGTAAACCTGCCTATAAAACAGACATCTTACAAATCGTATTTATATATAGTATAACTTTTCTATTACTTACATATATACTAGGTTTCTTTATTGGTTTTGTTAGATCTCCATACAGTTTATCTTTGATGGGAGTAATTCAAAATACTATACCAATTTTATTCTTGATTGTAATTCAAGAATTAGTTAGATATGTAATTATCGATAAAGGTAAACAGTGTATTCCTGTTATAGTACTTGTAATAATTACTTTTATAGCAGCTGATATTACGATTGGATTAAATGCTTTTCCAATAACAGACGGTATGAGTATCTTCATACTTATTGGACTTTTAATCTTACCAGCAATTGTTAACAATTTATTATTAACATATATAACTTATAAAAATGGGTATCGCGCTCCAATAATGTACCGTATTATATTTTTGTTAATCGCGGTTTATATGGTTCCGTTTTTCCCTAATTTTGGACCATATGTAGATTCTGTACTAGCGGTTGTTTTCCCAGTAATACTATTTTTAAAAATTAACAGTTTTTTTGGAAAAGACCAACCAATAACAAGAAGAGCTTTAAAAATGAGAAGATTCCTATTTTGGGCTCCAATGTCTACCGTGCTAGGCGTTGTTGTAATACTAGCATCTGGATTATTTAGATTTCAAGCAGTCGCGATTGCTTCTGGTTCTATGTCTCCTAATATCTTAAAAGGAGATGTTGTCATTATTGAAAAACTCAGAGAGGACGAACTGCATAAACTAGAAGTTGGTAATGTCATTGCTTTTAGACAAAATAATATTTTGATAGTACATAGGATTATAGATATATATGAAAGAAATAATCAGACTATATTTATAACACATGGAGATTATAATGATGAGCCTGATAATTGGGAACTTAACTATAGTAATATTGTAGGACTTGTTCGATTTAGAGTAATGTATATTGGACATCCAACTGTATGGCTAAATGAAAGATTAAATTGAGGTGTAATTGATGAGTAAGAAAAAATTAATATTAAGGAGATTTCATGTTGGTGTTAGATTAAGAATTTGTTTAATGCTATCTTTAATCGCGCTTTTTACATTTGTAGGATTAGTATTTTACCAAAGACTTGTACCTACTACTGATACTCATGTCTTTACTTATAGTGAAACTAGTAGTTTAAATTATTCTGTATGTATGAATGATCCTGAACGATTCCCAGAAATTTGTTACAGTGATAGAAATTATATTGCCAATGCAATTAATCATGTTGAAGCTAACTTTGTATATACTTTTATGGCATCAGATTTATTTGATTTCAAATATACATATTATATAACTGCAAGTGGTAGAATATATGAAAGAGGTAATACCACTAGAGTAATTGATGAATTTTATGAAGTAATATATGATGGTCAAAGTAATGTTGTCATGTCTAATAAAAATAATTTTGTTATTAATCCTACTACAACTATTATAGAGTACGATAGATACCGTTCTATAGTACAAGATTTACAAAGAAGATATAATTTAACACTTGATAGTACTTTAGTAGTTACTCTTCATGTTTCAATAGAAGGTTCACACGAATTAGTAGAAAATCCTATTAGAGCTACTAGCGAGATATCACTTTCAATGCCACTTTCTGAACAAACATTAGAAATTTCATTATCATATCAAGATGTTAACAACAATGAAATTATTAGATCGACTATTATAGATGATGCAGTAAATATATTGTACTATATCATATGTATTGTTTGTTTAATCCTAGGATGTTTTGTATTTATTAAGCTTATTAGATTTTTAGGTAAAATTACTAAGTCTAAATCAATATATGAAAAGACACTTGATAAAATTCAAAAAGAATATAATCAAATAATAGTAGACACCAAAAACGCTCCTGACATGACTAATATTAGAATAATTGATGTTGAGAGTTTTGAAGAATTGTTAGATGCTAGAGAAGTTATTAATAAACCAATTCTTTCAGTAAAGATAAATAGGGAAAAACAATGGTTTCTCATTTCCAATGGAGATGAAATGTTTAAATTCGTATTAAAGGCTGTTGATTTGGAAAATGAAGAATAGAATAAAAGAAAATTTGAAACAAAAATGGTACAAGCAAAATGTCATCGTATTTTTTGTTTCTTTTATTGTCCTTTTATCTATGACCGTTGCTTATGCTGCTTTAATGCAAGCTCTTGATGTTGATGGCGATATTATTATTAGAGCAGAAAGAGATATTCGGGTTACTAATATAACAAGTAATCCAATTGATTGTGGTTATGATCAATATAATTCAAGATTTATGGAAGATAGAGTTATTGTTAATCTAATCCTTCCCGCACTTAACTGTACAATATCATATACTGTAGAAGTAAAAAATTTCAGTGACAAAGTAATGGAACTAGTTGATATTGTCCAAGATAACTATAGTAATCCAAATATAATATATAATATTACAGGGTACTATATTGGTGATGTTCTTGAGATAGATGAATCATTAACTTTTACAATTACATTTAGATATAATCCAGCTTTGACTACGCTACCTGCAGATACAGTTTTGGGAGCGACAATAAGATTTATTTGGAGAGAACATATTCCTGAGACTAGTATCCATTTTGCTTATAAAAGTGAATGTGAAGTATTTATTGTTCCTAAAGATGGAACATATCTTTTAGAAGTATGGGGTGCGCAGGGTGGTAATGGGTCAATCGCTACAAATCCAGTTTTAGGTGGAAGAGGTGGATATTCAGCTGGTCAAATAAGACTTGATGAAGGATTAGAATTATTTATTTGTGTCGGAGGCAGTGGCTTAAATGCCAATAGTGCGACCGATATACAAGGTGGTTTTAACGGTGGTGGAGCAAGTAGAAGTAATTCCAATGGCATAGGTCATACAAGAGGCTCTGGTGGTGGTTCTACAGATATTAGAATAGGAGAAAATACTATTCTTCATAGAGTAATAGTTGCTGGAGGCGGCGGTGGCTCAGGCGGTGGTAATAACGCTAACTTTGGGGCTGCTGGGGGTTCAGGCGGAGGTTTAATTGGTATTCAAACAGCATTTAGTGGAAACGGTTCTACTGGTGCTGGAGGTACTCAAATAAATGGCGGAAGTGCTGGACACTTTCAACATGGTAATACTTTTGGTACTCCTGGATCATTCTTTATGGGTGGAATATCATCCTTACCAGCTAGTAACGGAAACGCTGTTGGTGCTGGAGGCGGCGGTGGCTGGTACGGTGGAGGTGCTGGAGGTGCTGCTGGGGGCGGTGGCTCAGGCTTCATTTGGACAGGTCAAACACTTACCTTGCCACAAGGATATATATGGGGGCTTACCTCCGCACATATCTTAACAAATACTGCCATATTCAATGGAACACAATCATTTCCTTCTCCTAGTGGTGAAACTATAACTGGTAGAGAAGGTAATGGTCACGCCAAGATAACTTTTATAAACTGATTAATTTCAGTTTTTCTTTGATGGAAAAAATGTTACAATGAAGTTACAGAGTAAGGAGGATTTTATGTCTATTGTAAAAATTGAAAACTTAACTAAAAAATTTGGAGATTTTACAGCTTTAAGTAAAGTTAATCTGGAATTAAATAAAGGTGAAATATATGGTTTTATCGGACCTAATGGAGCTGGTAAAACTACAACTATACGTGTCCTTTTAGGTATTTTAAAAGCGACTATTGGTAAGGCGACTATATTTGATATGGATGCTTGGAGTGATGCTGTTGAAATACATAAAAGAATTGCCTATGTTCCAGGAGATGTTAATCTTTGGGATAACTTAACTGGTGGTGAGGTAATTGATTTATTTATCACACTTCGTGGGAATAATGAAAATAACAGAAGAGATGAATTAATCGAGAAATTTGATTTGGATCCAACAAAAAAATGTCGAACCTATTCAAAAGGTAATAGACAAAAAGTTGCCCTAATAGCGGCCTTAGCTTCTGATGCTGAATTATATATTCTTGATGAGCCAACAAGTGGATTAGATCCACTCATGGAAAGAGTATTTAAAAACTGTATCTTAGAATTAAAAGAGCAAGGAAAGTCAGTATTATTATCAAGTCATATTCTATCTGAGGTAGAAGAGCTGTGTGATAAGGTAAGTATTATTAGAAATGGTAAAATAATTGAAACTGGAACATTAGAAGAACTGCGTCATTTAACTCAAACAACGATAAAAGTAGAAACCGAAAAGAAAATTACTAACTTAGAATCGGTATCTGGTGTCCACAATATTGAAGTTAACAATTCTGAGACTGTATTTCATGTAGATCATGATGATATAGGAACTGCTATTGAACATATAAGTCAGTTCAATATTACCAATTTGGTTTGTACTCCTCCTTCCTTAGAAGAACTATTCATGACTCACTATGAAGGAGAGAGAGGTGACGATTAATGCGTGATCACTTCTACAATACTCATAAACTAACAAGATTTATCTTAAAAAGAGAATTAGTAAGCACGATTATTTGGCTTACAATACTTGTTTTATTAACTGTTGGTGTTGCTTATGCTTTTGAAAATATGTTGTTTGAAACTGCAGAAGCAAGACTAGCTATGGCTGAAACAATGAAAAATCCAGCTATGACAGTGTTGGTTGGTCCAGGTTATGGAATTGACGATTATACTACTGGTGCAATGATGTCTCATCAAATGTTACTATTTACAATGGTAGCAGTGGCAATTATGAATATATTCTTAGTTGTGAGCCATACCCGGAAAGATGAGGAAGCTGGACGACTTGAAGTTATTAGATCTCTGCCCGTTGGTAGACTATCTAAACTATCGGCAACAATGATTGTATGTGTTATTGTTAATACTATACTATCTTTATTAATCGCTTTTAGTTTATATGCCTTAGGAATAACTGGTATGACTCTTTGGGGGTGTTTCCTATATGGAGTAGCACTTGGGCTTGGTGGTTTCATCTTTGGAGTAATCGCCGCAGTATTTGCCCAGTTATCTTCAACAAGTAGAGGTGCGATTGGTTATTCATTTATGTTTTTAGGCTTTGCATACATACTTAGAGGTATCGGAGATGTCAGTGTTGAAGCATTATCATTAATATCTCCACTAGGTTTACCTCTTAGAGCAGCACCTTTTGTATATGATAATTGGGGCCATTTATTAATACTTAAATTAATCGCATTCGCCATTATGATATTTGCTTTTTATCTTAATTCTAAACGAGATTTAGGTGCTGGATTAATACCAGCAAAAAAAGGAAAAGCTAACGCTAATCATACCCTATTATCGCCATTTGGATATGCAAAAAAGATGGTGCTTGTGACCCTCATATGGTGGGGAATATCCTTATTTATACTAGGCGCTACATATGGATCAGTATTCGGAGATATCGATACATTTATGGAAAGTAATGAGATGTTCCAACAAATATTTGGTAGTGAAGAAATCAATATTACAATGGCTGAAAGTTTCACTTCTGTTATTATGATTGTTATGGCAATGTTTGCCGCAATACCAGCCATTAGTGCTATTCTTAAACTTAGAAAAGAAGAAAAAGAAGGACGCTTAGAACACATTTTATCAAGAAATGTGTCACGCCCTAAAATATTAGCATGTTTCCTAGTAATTGCATTAATTACTAGTGCAGCAATGATTATCCTAACAGGATTAGGCTTATGGGTGGCTGCAGCATCAGTCATGAATGATCCAATATCACTAACAACAGTTATGAGTATCGCCTTAGTACAAGTACCAGCAATATTGTTGATGGTTGGAATAGCCGTATTCTTAATTGGCTGGCTACCACGTTTATATAAATGGGTATGGGGATATTTAGGTTTTTCACTCTTTGCCGTATACTTTGGAATGATATTAGATTTCCCAGACTGGACAAAGAGAATTTCTCCGTTTGGTAATATACCACAAATACCTGTTGAGGAATTTGCAATAATGCCAATACTTATTCTAACTTTAATATCCATAATTCTATTTATATTAGGATTTATTGGATATAAACGTAGGGATATCGTAAATTAGGATTAAAAATGTAAACCACTTGTCTTATTTTATAGATAAGTGGTTTTTTCTATTTTCATAGTTTCAAAATAATGATATATTAATTATAATAGGTCTTATTGTGTCCAGCACATAAAAAACAGGATTTCCCTGTTTTTATAATGTTTCAAACTGACTATTATATAGTTCAGCATAGAAGCCATTTTTCTTTAATAAATCTTCATGTTTTCCCTTTTCAACAATATCTCCTTCATTCATAACTAATATCATATCAGCATTCTTAATAGTTGATAATCTATGCGCAATTACAAATGTCGTTCTACCTTCCATTAACTTATCCATTGCCTCTTGAACGAGAATTTCTGTTCTAGTATCAACACTAGACGTAGCTTCATCTAAAATCACAAATGGAGCATTATTAATCATACCTCTTGCAATAGTAAGTAATTGTTTTTGACCTGCTGACAAAAAATCATCTTTTATCTTTGTATCATAACTGTCTGGCAGAGTTGTAATAAAGTGATGCAGTCCAACTACCTTACAAGCGTTGATAATTTCCTCATCGGTGACTTTTAGTTGATTATACCTAATGTTTTCTTTAACTGTTCCTTCAAATATCCATGTATCTTGTAGGACCATAATAAATAAATCATGAATGTTCTTTCTTGTTAAATCTTTCGTTGATATACCATCAATAATAATGTCTCCCTCATTTACTTCATAAAACTTCATAAGTAAATTTACCATTGTTGTTTTACCAGCACCTGTTGGACCAACTATCGCTATTTTCTCACCACTATTTGCTTTGGCACTAAAATCTTTAATAATCTCTTTATCGGGATTATAACTAAACTTAATATTCTTAAACTCAATATTACCCTTAACATCTTTAACTTTAAGTTGTTTTTTTATACTTACTTCTGAAGATAATTCTTCTTCTTTTAGAAATTCGAATACTCTTTCACTAGCTGCTACACATGGTTGTAAGTTAGATAAGGTCTCTGCCATTTCACCAAGGGGATTCATAAATAATCTAACATACATCATAAACGCGACTATAACTCCAAAAGTAATTGTCCCATTAACAGTTAATATTGCGCCTACTACACATACTGCTACAAAAGCAAAGTTCCCCATAAATCCCATAAGTGGTTGCATAAGGCCAGATAAGAATTGACTCTTCTGAACACTTTCATACATTTCATCGTTTATTTTTATAAACTTACTTTCGGCTTCTTCCATTCCATTATAAGATTTAACAACATTATGAGAAGAATATATTTCTTCGACATGACCATTAATATCGCCTAGATTCTTTTGTAGACTCGCAAAATATTTTTGTGATCTTGATATTATCGCCCCTATCATAAAGAATCCTACAAAAGAAGAAGCAATAGCAGTAATAGCCATTATCCAATTAGTATAAAACATTAAAATCGATGTTCCAAGAAACATTGTTACTGCTCCTACTAAGCTAACAAAACTTTGTCCCAGTGTTCTTGATACGGCATCAACATCATTAGTTACTCTTGATAATACATCACCATAACTGGTTGTATCAAAATACTTAAGTGGTAATTTATTAATCTTTGCTGATATTTCAGACCTTAGACTATGCGCAAATTTATTAGCAACGGTTGCCATTATAAATCCTTGCGTATATTCAAATACCGCACTTATAGAAAAAATAGTTATTAAGAATATTCCGATACTTGTAATTGCTGTCATGTCTATTTCACCAAACATACCAGCAACTATTAAATCCGTAATTTCTTTTAATCTGCTTGGACCCATCATTGTTAAGATAGATGCGATTGCCGATAGAGAAATCGCGATAAGTATAATAACTTGATACTTTTTAAGATAAGATATAAGTCTTTTTACTGTTCCTTTAAAGTCCTTAGCAGTTGTTTCGTCTACTATCCAATCAGTTTCCATTTGCTAATTCCTCCTTTGTTAATTGTGAATAGGCTATTTCTTTATACACTTCACAATTTTTAAGTAGTTCTTCATGTTTACCATGACCAACTATCTTTCCTTCATCAAGTACGATAATCTGATCAGCTTCTTTAATCGTTCCTATTCTTTGAGCAACAATTATTTTAGTAGCTTCTCTTTCTTTGTCATTTAATTCTTTTCTAAGTAAATAATCGGTTTTATAATCTAATGCACTGAAGGAATCGTCAAAAATATATATTTGAGGTTTCTTAGCAATGGCACGGGCGATCGCTATTCTTTGTTTTTGACCACCTGATATATTTATTCCTCCTTGAGCAATATTAGTTTTTAATTTCTTCGGCATTTTTTCGATAATCTCGGTTGCTTGAGCAATATCTATAGCATATTCTACATCTTTAAGTTTAACTTTTTTATCATTTACTTTTCCGTAGGCAATGTTATCTTTAATGTTACGATTAAATATAACTGCTTTTTGCGGAATATATCCGATTACATTATTTAATGATTCACTTTTATATTCTTTAACATTAAGTCCATTAACTAAAACTTCTCCTTCTGATGCATCATAGAATCTTGGTATTAAATTAATCAAAGAACTCTTACCACATCCGGTTGACCCAATAATCGCGACGGTTTCTCCTTTGTTAGCTTTAAACGATATATCCCTAAGCATATATCCTTCAGCTTTAGTAGAATCAGGATATTTAAATGAAACGTTTTTAAACTCAACTGTACCTACTTCACTACCAGAGTCTAAATCCCCTTCTTTTATTTCAGCATCTGTTTTAAGTAACTCTTGTATTCTCTTTGCTGAAACACTTGCTTGTGGATAAACGATGAATACAAACATTAACATTATAAATGACATTACTACTTGCATAGCATATGACATAAATACAATCATACTAGTAAATATTTCTAAACGTTCTGGGTGTGCTGCGGCATCTATTTGATATGCTCCAATAAAATATATTCCGAGTGTTAAACCATTCATTACGATCGATACAACGGGCCACATAATCGCCATTGATCTTTGCGTAAACATCTGCGTTTTCTTTAGATTAGTATTGGCCTCACCAAATCTATCTTCTTGATATTTATCAGCGTTAAAAGCACGAACTACTCTAATACCAACTAAGCCTTCTCTAGTTACTCTATTTAAACTATCAGTAAGTTCCTGAATAATTTTAAATTTAGGTAAAACGATAATAATTAAAATTATCGCCGCTAGTAACATAAATGATATGAATCCTGCTGTTAGAAGGGTCATGCCAAAGTTTTTTTGCCATATCTTTATTATTGCCCAGACAGCTAAAATTGGTGATTTAATTAATAAGTGAAGCGCAATCGATATAAATCCTCTAACTTGTGTTACATCGTTAGTTGTTCTAGTAATTAAAGAACCCACTGAGAACTTCTTTATCTCTCCCATACTAAACGAACTAACCTTCTGGAATACTTTTAACTGTGTTACTTTTGTAAACACTGCGGCGATTAATGACGCTAAGTATCCGACTATAATACTGAGTATTAATGATCCTAACGCACAGAGCAACATGAATCCACCCTGCATTAAAACATCAGACATTTCACTACCATCTGTTTGGACTAATCTAGTTATTTCAGCCAAGTATTCTGGTAATTTTAAATCTAACCAAACTTGACCAACTATTAATATTAAACATACTAGTGCCAATACTAATTCTTTTTTTGATAAACCTCTTAATAATTTGAGCATCATCTCAACTCCCACAAATATAGATTATACTTGATATGACTTTAAAAAACAATAGTTATATGGTAAACTTAATATTAGAATAGAAGGTGTCAAGATGAAGAGTATAGATAGTAGTGCTGCTGGTGTTAATAGATGCCCAAATTGTGGGTCTACAGAAATAAATTTAAATAAAAAGACAAGTCTGCTTAAATGTGTCTATTGTCGTGCCGAGTTTGAACCTGAGATAGTCGAAAGTGATGATATTAGCAAACTAATAGGTATGCATTTTAGTTTAGGAACTAGGGATATTATTGCTGATATCAACGAGGTAATTACATTTAAGTGTAATAGTTGTGGAGCTGAAGTAGTAATTGATGCAAGCGAGAAGGTGTATTCTAAATGTCACTGGTGTAAAAGTACTCTTACTATAAAAGAACAAATACCTAATGGAGCTATTCCAGATGTGTTACTACCTTTTTCTGTTCAAAAAGAAAAAGCACAAAAAAGTATGAAAAAATTTGTTAAAGATAGAATGTTTTTTGCACATTCAAAATTCAAAAAAGCTTTCTGTACAGAAAATATTACTGGTGTTTTCTTGCCTTATATGCTTATAGATATTAATGCTTATGCCCAGTTTACCGGCGAAGGTGAACACTTAGCTCGCGTGCTTAAAGGTTCTATTCCTCAATATAATGCGGATTATTACAAAGTTAAAAGAACTTTTAATTTAGTTATTAACAATTTAACTGTCGAAGCTAGTTCTGAAAAAATACAGCATAAGTCAGCTGAAAAAACAAATAACATAATTAACTCTGTTATGCCTTTTGATTCTGAAAATTGTGTCAATTGGAATGCTAACTACTTAAAGGGCTATTCTTCAGAAAGGCGAAGTATAAATCCAGACCAAATTGTGGATTTGGTGAACATTCAAGCCAAAGATATTGCAAGAGACGAAATGCGAAAAACTGTTATTGATTATGATCGTGGTGTTTCTTGGAAAGAGGAAATATTGAACATTAGAGGAAAAAAATGGAGATCTGCTTATTTTCCTGTCTGGCTTTATAGTTATCAGTCTATATCTGGAAAAAAGAAATTACTTCATTATGTAGCGGTTAATGCTCGTACGGGAAAAACAATGGGAAGTATTCCTATTAATAAAGGAAAACTATTTTTGATAACCACTATCGTACAAGTAATAGTACTAATTTTAGGATTCCTTGTAGGTCATATCCTAAAAAAGGAAGGTGAAATAAACTTTGTTCCACTACTTTGCTTATTAGTCGGACCATCTTTTTTCATTTACTATTATAATAAATACCGTAATTTATGTGCCCGCTATGAACATGAAAAGAATACAAAAAGGAAAATGACTGATTTGCATTCTGAAGATACTTTTTTAGGAGAGCGAAAACAATTAAGTGACGATATGATAAAAGGCGTTAATCATTTAAATGTAAGTAGTATTCCAAAAATAAGTTTCTTTCATACATCTATAGCAAGAAAGATAAACCCTTCTCCTCCCACAACAATAAACTATATCAAAGAGGAAGAAGTTGAACCAAAAAATAACAAAATAATTTAAAAAATGATATAATTAATAAGAATAGAGGGATAAAATGGAGATTAAAAAAGTAGCAGTATTAACTAATGGTGGCGATGCTCCAGGTTTAAATGCTGTAATTAGAGCTATTACTAAAGCATGTAGTCTTCGTGGTATTAAAGTTTATGCCTATATTGAAGGTTATCAAGGTTTGCTTCGTAATAATTATATTGAGTTATCTAGTGAAGGTAATGCCTCAGGTCTTTTACCTAAGGGAGGTACTATTATCGGTGCTTCTAACTCAACTAATATATTCAATCTTCCTGTAATAATAAATGGTGAGAAAAAGTTTATTGATTATTCCGATAAATGTATCGAGAATATCAAAGAAGCAGAATTTGATTGTATATTTACTATTGGTGGTGATGGTACTCAAAAATCAGCTCGTGATTTATCTGTTAAAGGAGTAAACATTATTGGTATTCCTAAAACAATAGATAATGATGTCGCCCATACAGATTTTACATTCGGTTATAATACTGCTGTAGGTGTTGCCACAGATGCTTTAGATAGATTACATACTACTGCTTCTGCTCATAGAAGAGTAATGGTTTTAGAAGTAATGGGTAGATATACTGGTTGGATAGGACTTGAAAGTGCGATTGCTGGAGGTGCTGATATAGCGTTAATTCCAGAAATACCTTTTGATTATGATATTATTGCTAATAGTATTTTAAAAAGATCTTCCGTTGGTAAACACTTCTCAGTAGTAGTAGTGAGTGAAGGCGCGATGGAAAAAGGTGGCGAATTAACTTCTAAACATATTGATGATGATAAACCAGATTCTATTACTTTAGGTGGCATAGGAGACAAAGTCGCAGCAGAGATAGAAAAAAGAACAGGTATTGTTAGTAGAAACACTGTCCTTGGATATGTCCAAAGAGGTGGAACCCCTTCCAGTTTCGATAGAGTTCTTTCTACTAAATATGGTTCACACGCTGTAGACTTAGCACTTCAAGGTAAGTTTGGAGTTATCGTAACACTTAAAGATAATAAATTAAGTCATGTATCTTTAGAAGATGTAGTTGGTGATAACAAAGAGATTGGTGCGGTTAGTGGTAATACAAAAGAGACTAATATAAAATTAGTCCCTATGGATCACGATTTAATTAAAACAGCACAAGCTATAGGTATATGTCTAGGTTGTGAAGAAATAAAATAAAAAGAGCATTAGCTCTTTTATTTTGTACCGTAAATTCTATCTCCTGCATCTCCCAATCCTGGAATAATATAACCTATATTATTAAGTTTCTTATCTATACTAGCTGTATATATTTTTACATCTGGATGTTCTGTTTGAATTCTTTTAATTCCTTCAGGTGCTGCTATTATACAAAGAAATGATATATTTCTTGCACCATCTGCTTTTAAAGATTTAATAGCATCAACAGCAGATCCTCCAGTTGCTAGCATTGGATCAAGTAAGAAGACTTCTCTTTTCTTAATCTCGCTAGGAACTTTATAATAATATCTAACAGGTTCTAAGGTTTCTTCATTACGATATAAACCTATATGTCCTATTTGAGCATTAGGAAGTACACTAAGTAATCCTTCCATCATACCCATTCCAGCTCTTAGTATTGGAACAAATGCAAAATGGTTTTCATCTATCATATGTCCACTTGTTTTCATCATTGGTGTTTCGACACCAACTTTTTTTGTTTTAGCGTCTTTTAACACTTCATAACAAATAAACATAGATATCTCATTTACTAATTCACGAAATTTCTTTGTGCCTGTATTTTTATCTCTTAAAATAGTTAACTTATGACTTATTAGGGAATTTTCAATTACTATTGGTTTCAAGCAATCTCTGATTCTTTATCTGGTAATAGCATATTTAAGGCAATACCTACGATAGCCGCAAGTGCCATTCCACTAATAGCCAAATTGAAGTTTCCTGATTCAAAAGAGATAACTGCTCCCCCAAGTGCTAGAACTAACATTGTTGCAGCAACAACAATATTTTTTGTTTTTGAAAAATCAACTTGATTTTTAACTATCACTCTTAATCCAGCTACACCAATAAATCCAAATAGGATAATTGATACTCCACCTAATACTGGCGCTGGAATTGTAGAAATGAGGGCACCCAATTTACCAATAAAGGCAAATGAGATTGCAATTAGGGCTGCTAATCCAACTACTTTTGTTGAACCAACTTTTGATATCCCTACAACTGCTAAGTTTTCTCCATATGAAGTACTTGCAGGTCCTCCGAACATTGCTGCTACTGATGTAGCTAAACCATCACCAAGAATAGTACGTGCTAATCCTGGATCTTTAGTTAAATCTCTACCTACAATGTCACTCATGATAATATGATCTCCAATATGCTCAGCTAGCGTTACTATAGCAACTGGTGCGATAGTTAGAGCTGCTGCAAAGTTGAAATTCCAATCTGCAAATATGAAATTAAAACTTGGTAGCGAGAATAAACTTGCATCTGCTACTGGCTGAAAATCTATCATTCCTAGAGCTGCTGCAATAATGTATCCTGCAACAATTCCTGAAATAAATGGAATAATTTTAAAGAACCCTTTAGCATATAGCGCTACTAAAATAGTAACAAGGAATGCAACTAGTCCAACAACTAGACTTTTCCATTCAAGTTCTCCTCCACTTAATCCTATTTGATTGATTGGTACATATGCTAATCCAAATCCAATTATCATAACCATAGGTCCAATTATAATTGGTGGTACCAATTTACGAAGCCATTCATTTCCTGCAAACTTCACTCCTAAAGATACAAGTAAATAAATTACCCCTGCTGTAAATAGCCCTGTCATAACCCCTGATAGACCTGCTATTCCATATCCCGCAATCATCGGTGCGATAAACGCGAACGAACTTCCCAAATATAGTGGCGACTTTCTCTGTGAGAAGAACAAATATATAATTGTTCCTATCCCTGATGTGAAAAGTGCTACTGGTATTGGTATTAATTCTGTTCCAACCGCACTATTTACAATAACTGGAACTAAGATAGTTGCTCCAAACATTGCAAACACATGTTGAATCGCGAGCACAATCCACTTGTTTATTGGTGGTGTGTCATGAACATCATATAATAATCCATTGGCAGCTACTTTTGGTTCTGCAACTGTTTTCTTTTTAATAACTTCAGGTTTTTTCACTACTTTTTTTGGTGCTGGTTTTGTTGCTTTTACCGGTTGCTTTAATGCACTTTTAGATGCACTTTTAGCTGGCGTCTTAACTGTCTTTGTTGCTGACTTTTTTGCTGCTGGTTTTGTCGATGTGGTTTTTGTTATTCTTTTACTTTTTGGCTTTACTTCTGCTTTCTTTGCCATTCTACTCCTCCTTTTTTTATTTTAGGTATATGCACAAAAAAACACTAACTATTAAACTAGTGCAATTTTAAACAAGCATGAAATGATGCTGAAACTAAAACGTTACATTCAATTTTTTGTGTTCGCTTAAAAAAAACCAAATTGCCCCTCATGCATATCACCACTTCAAATATAGCACATTCTACTAGCGTTTTCAACACATTTAGGCACATTTTAACGATTTTTGCTTAAAAAGTGCTACATTTTTTAAAAACTTTGTACTTTATACCAGTTTTCTATTAAATTTTCAGGGATTACATAATCACCTTTTCCAACACCAATTCTACTAATTCTAGCGCCCTCACCATGATAATCAGAACCACCACTCATAAGTAAATTGTTTTTCACACAATAATCTTTTAACCACTCTATTTGTTCTTTAGTAAAACTGTAGTGATAAACTTCAATTCCATCTATATCATATTTTGAAAATAAATCATCTAAAAACTCTTCTTTGTTTTCAATATTGTAATAAAATAAATGCGCTAGAAATAATTTGCCACCAGCTTTATGAACTTTTTCTTCAACTTCATCAATCGATGCATAAACTAAACTAAATGGAATATATAACGGATGATTTTTATCCATACTAGTTATCCTATAAAACTCTCTGTAATTTTCAAACTGCAAATCAGGATGATTTTTATTTTCTTCTACATCCATTAGCATTCTAAAAATCGCCCCATGAGCATATTCGTTGTTTGGATCCCAATAAAGATCAGTATTAATTTTGATGTTATGCTCCCTACATTTTTCAACAATGGCATTAAAAGTAATATGTTGTCTTTCCTCTCTTGTTCTATATCTTTCTTTAACCCAATCAGACACTTGATCAATATCAAAATCATAAAGCAATAATTCAATCGCTCCACCTTCAACATAAACATCTAATTCAACACCACTAATAATGTCACCACTAAAAAGACTTCTAACGTTTTCATCTTTTAGTTCTTGATAACCATCTACTGTGTTGTGATCAGTAATCGCGATTAAGCTAAGGTTTTCTCTTTCACAATTTTTTAATAATTCTTCTACTGTATCTTCTCCATCTGATACAGTGGTATGCATGTGTAAATCTATCATATGTAGCCTCCTACTCTTAAATTATAACATATAAAAAGATTATCTTCGATAATCTTATTTTATTTCGTCTAAAAAATGTTGTAAATATTTTAATCTTGATGGATGGCGTAATTTCTTCATAGCTTTTCTCTCTATTTGTTCCACTCTTTGTCTACTTACATTTAAATCTCTTCCTATTTGACTCAAAGTTAATTCCAAGTTTTTAGACAGATGTCTTAGCCTAATCACTTTCTCTTCTCTTGCTGTTAATGTTCTTAATACGGCATCCATAGCTTCTGCTAATTGATCATTGAAAACAATATCCATAGGTTCCGGTTGTTCTCCATCATCTCTTGACCGCGAAACTATGTCCCCCATTTCAACTTCTTGTTCGTCATCTAAAGTTACATTCAAAGAACCTACATTCAATGTTTTTTTACTGTTTCTTGCATTATCAATTTTTGTTACAGGTTCATCCAAAATAGCTGCTAACTCTTCATTGGTTGGTTCAATTCCATACTTCATATTATACTGTTTTTCAATCTTATCAATCTTAGTAATCAATTCTTCAACACCAACAGGGAATCTAATCATTCTAGCCGTATCTTGTATAGCACGTATTACTTCATGTCTAATCCACCAGTTTGCATAAGTTAAAACTTTACAACCCATACTAGCTTTGTATTTGTCGACTGCCTTTATCAAACCAATGTTTCCAGATTGGATCAAATCTTCGAAAAGCACGCCTCTTCCTCGATATCGTTTAGCAATCTTAATAACATATCTTGCATTTTCATCTATTAATGTTTGCCTGGCTTTTTTACACCCATTATCTTTTTTCTCAGCCAAATACTGTTCTTCTTCTAAGCTCAAATAGTTACACTTAGGTAGTGACCTCAGATTCATTCCAACACTATCGCCTAAAGGTATATTTTTATCATCTATTTCTTCTTCTAATTCTTCTTCCATAACAGCAATAATGCCATTCTTTATACATATTTCAATCAATTCTTCTAAGTCACAATCAACATTTGCATCAACCGTCAAAAACTCAAAAAAATCTTCGAACTCTTCCTCATTTATTTCTTTTTTCTTACCTAGAAACTCCGAGGCAAGCATCAATATCGATTTCTCTAATTCATTATTTTTTTCTTTATCTGCCATACGCTTACCTCCTTGGGGATATATAATACATGAAAACATTCATAAAAACAACATTTTTTAACTTCTTGACAAACACCCCTAGGGGGTGTACAATTAATTAGGTGATATTATGAAATGTTCATGTAAAGAATGTAAAAAAGCAAAAAACAGAACAGAAGAAGAAAAAAAGAGATTAAGTACTAGACTTAGTATGGTTGAAGGTCAAATTAGAGGGATTAAACAGATGATTGAAGATGATAGAGATTGTAACGATATTGTTATTCAGTTAAGTGCGATTAATAATGGTCTAAAGAGTTTAGGAAATTCCATGATTAAAAATCATATGAAAACATGTATGGTTGATGAAATAAAAAAAGGCAATCTTGATGTTGTTGATAATATCGCAACATTAATGAATCATTTAAGTTAGGTGAAAATATGAATAGAATATACGTAGACAATGCGGCGACAACTAAAATTGAGGATAGAGTATTTGAAGCAATGCTCCCCTATTTAAAAGAAGAATATGGTAATGCCTCTTCTATTTATTCTTTGGGTAAAAATGCGAAAAGCGCGATTGAGAAAGCTAGAGTTCAAGTCGCTAAAGTTTTAAATTGTGATACTAATGAAATAATATTTACTGGTAGTGGTACTGAAGCTAATAACATGGTTTTAAATTGTGTTAAGAAGGGGCATATTATAACTAGTAAAATAGAACACCCTGCTATATTAGAAACATGCAAACATCTAGAAAAACAAGGAGTAAAAGTAACCTATATTAATGTAGATGAAGATGGAACAGTAGATTTCGATGAATTAAAAAATAGTATTAGAGAAGATACTACTTTAATCTCTATTATGTTTGCTAATAATGAAATAGGCACTATACAACCTATTAAAGAAATTGGAGAGTTTGCCAAAAAACATAATATCTTATTTCATACTGATGCTGTTCAAGCAGTTGGAAATATAGATATCGATGTAAAAAAATTAAATATTGACTTACTGACTTTATCAGCACATAAATTTAATGGTCCTAAAGGTGTTGGAGCTTTATATATAAAAAAAGGAACGAAACTAACTCCATTTATTCATGGCGGTCATCAAGAAAACAACAAAAGAGCTGGCACGGAAAATGTAGCTGGAATAGTTGGATTAGGGGCCTCTATTGAGTTGGCTTATAAAGATATTTCTGCACATAATAAACATCTGTTAAGTTTGCGTGACTATTATTTTGAACAAATAAAGAAAAGAATTCCACATATAAAAATCAATGGTCATTTGAAAAATAGACTACCTGGAAATGCGAATATATCCTTTAGATTTATTGAAGGAGAAGGAATTCTTTTAGGTTTAGACCAAAAAGGAGTATGTGCATCAAGTGGTTCAGCATGTACTTCTGGTTCTCTAGACCCTTCTCATGTATTGCTTGCTATTGGTTTATCTCATGAATTAGCTCATGGTTCCTTGCGTGTAACTTTTGGTAAATATAATACCAAAGAAGAAGTAGATTATGTCGTAAATGAATTAGAAATGATTATTAAAAACTTACGAAATATGTCTCCTTTATATGAGAAATTTCTTGAGGAGGAAAAATAAATGGAATATTCAAGTAAAGTAATGGATCATTATACCAATCCAAGAAATGTAGGTAAAATCGAAGATGCTTCTGGTATTGGTGAAATAGGTAATGCCAAGTGTGGTGATATTATGAAAATGTATCTAAAAATAGAAAACAATATCATCGTTGATGTTAAGTTTAAAACATTTGGTTGTGGTGCAGCGATTGCTAGTAGCAGTGTTACAACAGAAATGTTACAAGGAAAAACAATTGATGAAGCCTTAGAATTAACAAATAAAGATGTAATCGAGGCTTTAGGTGGTTTACCAAACGCTAAAATACATTGTTCAGTATTAGCAGAAGAAGCTATAAGAGAAGCTATCGCGGATTATTATAGAAAACTAGGAACCATGACTGAAGAAGAAATTGTTGTGAAATGTAAATTAAAGGATCATTAGGATAATCAAAAAAGATAAGATGTCTTATCTTTTTTCTTATGGTATAATTAATTAGGTGATAACATGTATAGACAAACATATGCAAAAATAAATATGAATGCTTTATATAATAATATAATTAAAATCAAAGAGCAGTATAAATATGATTATTATATAGCAGTAATTAAAAGTAACTGTTATGGACACGGGATAGGAGCTTTACAAGCTATTCTTGATGCTGGATGTAATTATTTAGCTGTTGCAACATTAGAAGAAGCAGTTCAAACGCGTCTATATACTGATACTCCAATACTTTGTTTAGGAACAGTGAATATTCAAGATTTACCTATATGCGTTAATAATAATATAACTATTTCAATAAACACATATGATTATTATAAAGCAATAAAAGATTTATCTTACCCCTTAACTGTTCATATTAAGTTAAATACCGGTATGAATAGATTAGGTATAAAACATAAACACGAATTAGATGAAATATATAATTCAATAAGCGAAACATCTTATAAATTAGAAGGAATCTTTTCACATATATATGATCCTGGTAATAAGGAAGATACAAATGCACAGTTTGATACTTTTGCTTATTTATGTAGTGACATTGATCTAACAAAAATTAAAATGGTTCATATTGCAGCTAGTGACACTATAACTAGATATCCAAGACTAGATTATATCAATACTGCAAGATTAGGTATAATCATGTTTGGCTTTTGTCAGTTATTAGAACTAGAATCAACATTTTCTTTACATAGTCAGGTTATTCAAATAAATGAATTAGAAGCTGGTGAAAAACTAGGTTATAAAGGTGCTTATGTAGCTTCTCAAAAAGAAAAAATTGCTGTAGTGCCCATTGGTTATGGAGATGGTTTACTCAGAGCATACACAAATAACAATGTTTATATCAATAATAGATCATATAAAATTATTGGTAATGTTTGTATGGATATGTTATTTACACAAGCAGATAACTCAATTAAATTGCACGACACCGTAACATTATTGAAAGATAATGCCCATATAAATGAAATCGCAAAAAACCTAAATACAATAAACTACGAAATATTATGCACAGTAGGAAGTAGAGTTCCAAGAATATATGAATATGATAGTAAATCATAAAAGGAGTTTCTATGGAAAATAATAGTGAACGTTTAGCAATGAGAGCTTGTAGAAATAGCATTTTAATTAATGTGTTTTTATCATCATTTAAACTTTTTGCTGGTATATTTGGTAATTCTATCGCGATGATTTCCGACGCTGTTCATTCTATTACAGATTTATTCAGTACCGCAATTGCTATGATAGGTATCAAACTAGCTAATAAAAAACCTGATAAAGATCATCAATACGGGCATGAAAAAATAGAATGTATTGCCACTTTACTACTAGCAATACTTATTCTTACGGTTGGACTTGGTATCGGATGGTACGGATTACAAACAATACTTAACGGAGATTACAACACACTTACTACTCCTGCCATTATCGCATTAATCGCTGCAGCTGTTTCTCTTGTTGTAAAAGAATCATTATTTTGGTATATGCGAAATGTAGCAAAGAAAGTGAATTCAACCGCTTTAATGGCCGATGCTTGGCACAGTCGTGTAGATGGTTTATCATCTATAGGTAGTTTTGTAGGTATATTAGGAGCCCGTTTAGGATTTCCAATATTTGATCCACTTGCTGCGCTTATAATATGTTTATTTATTGTTAAAACTGCATATAATATAGGTAATGATGCAATTGGTAAAATGACTGATAAAGCCTGTGATGATGTAGTCATAGAAAAGATTAAAGCAATTATTTCACAAAATGAGAATATTAATCATATAGATTCCATAAAAACACGAATGGTTGGAAATGGAAAGTATATAGAGGTTGAAGTATCTATTGATGGCAATAACAGTTTGTTTCAAGCAGATAAAATCGCCCACTCAGTGCAAGCCGCTATTGAAAGTAATATTTCTAGAGTTAAACATTGTTCAGTACACGTTAATCCAACTAGAGAATTTGAAGGAAGAAAGGATGATTTAGATGGCAATTATACACGCTAACGACGAAACATTTAAAAACGAAATAAATACTCCTAATCCCGTATTAGTAGATTTTTATGCTGATTGGTGTGGTCCATGCAGAAGACTTAGTCCTATATTAGAAGAACTTAGTAAAGATATAAAAATAGTAAAAGTAGATGTAGATAAAGCTGAAGAAACTTCAAAAGAGTTTGGAATTATGACGATTCCAACAGTAATGGTTTTTAAAGATGGAGAAATCATCTCACAAAAAGTGGGCTTATTATCTAAAGATGAACTCTTGGAAATGATGAATATATGATTACAGTTATAGGTTCAGGCCCAGCGGGAATAAGTGCTTCTCTATATCTAAAAAGGACTAATAAAGATGTAATGATATTAACTACTCATATGAGTTCTCTTAAGACGGCTCATCTAATAGAAAATTATTATGGAACCGGAAAGATTAGCGGAGAAGATCTTTATAATATTGGAATAAAAAGCGCTAAAGAATTAGATATTCCAATCATTGAAGAAGAAGTTCTAGACATAAATGATAATAGTAATGGTTTTATTGTTACAACACCTAATAATACTTATGAGTGTTCGGCAGTTGTATTAGCATTAGGTTCTAACAAAAAAAGATCTACTATACCTGGAGCAGAGTTATTTGAAGGAAAAGGCGTAAGTTACTGTGCTACTTGTGATGGATTTTTCTTTAAAAACAAAAAGATAGCTGTTATTGGTTCAGGAAATTATGCCAATCACGAATATGAATATCTAAAAAATATAACTAACGATGTTACATTATATAATCCTAACGATATCATTGAAATTGGTGGTTCTGATAAAGTAGAACATATAGTTCTTACGGACAATACTTCTACTCCTGTTGATGGAATATTTATAGCGGATACTTTCGATGGCAGTATTATTGCTAAGAAAATGGGACTAATTGAAAATGAAGGGCATATTGTTGTTGATGATAAGATGGCCACTAATATTCCAGGAGTATTTGCTTGTGGTGATATTACTGGTCATACAAAACAAATCGCGACCGCTGTTCATCAAGGAATGGTAGCGGCTAATTTTATAATTGCGCAAGAAAAGAGCTAAGCTCTTTTTTTATATGAAAATAATTTAATAATTTTTAATAAATTTAGCTTCCTTTTTTGATACTAAATATGAGATAATATCAATATATTTAAAAGTTAATTTAATAAATTATGTTAGGAGGTCAATATGTCAAAAATATTAATAGTGGATGATGAGAAAGATATAGCAGAACTAATCTCTGATATATTGATAGATGAAGGATTTGAAACGGTCATTAAGCACGACGGAGTAAGTGCTATTAAGGAAATAAAGGATACTCCTTTTGATTTGATTCTCTTAGATATTTCAATGCCAGAAATGTCAGGGACTGAACTTTGTTCTAAGATTAGAGAACAAATCAGTTGCCCAATTGTTTTTGTAACCGCTAAGACTGGTTTAGTCGATAAACTTGTTGGTTTTGAAATAGGGGCAGATGATTATATAACCAAACCTTTTACAAATGAAGAACTGGTTGCTAGGGTCAAAGCACATATTAGAAGAAAAAATCGAAAAAGTGCGATTCAAAATATAATTACAGTTGGAGAAATTAGACTAAATAAAGATAGCTTTGAAGTATTCAAAAACGATGTTATAGTGGAATTATCTACTAGAGAATTTGAAGTTCTTGAATATTTAATGACAAATGCTGGACTTGCTCTTTCTAAAGAACAAATATTTGATTCTGTTTGGGGAAGCAATTACGGTGAGATAGGAACAGTTGCTGTTCATATAAAAGGATTACGAAAGAAAATAGATCCTGATGAAAAATATATTAAAACTATATGGGGACTTGGATATAAGTTCATTAAGGCGGTGGATTAATGAGAGTTAGAAAGACTATGCTTCTTCTGATTATACCCGCTTTTTTACTTACTTTCGTGTGGATATCGTTGCATTTTAATTTCGCTGTTATTCCACAAATATACGAAACTATGGAAAAAACTCAAAAAAACTTAAATGATTATCTATTGCGACTAGTTGATGAAATTAATGATACTAATAATCTTTATGGTGCCGTTGAGCGGTTTAACGAAAGAGATGGTATCGTCTTTTTTGCTGAGCCCTTTGAAAACTATGACAGTTTAAATTATTTAAGGCAGCTCCCAATAACCCATTTTTCTGTAACCTTCGTAATGCATGATGACACTTTATACATATTGAAGGCTCAAAAAAATATAGATCCTTTTAGGGTAAGCGCTGTTTCAAACTTTATCATTTTATTAAGTATTATTACTAGTTTGATATTCATGGTTGCATATATAATAACTTATAAGACAATTATTAATCCTATCGAAAACTTGGAAAAGTCCATTAAGCAATATAAGTTTGGTGTTAAGCCAACTAGAACAAACGGAAATTCCGAAATTGATATAGTGCAGAATAGATTTGTAGACTTAGTTGATTCCCTAGAAGTAGAAAAAGAAACACAAACGAGGATTATCGCATCTATTTCACATGATTTTAAAACACCAATTACGGCAATATTGGGTTATTCCGATAGAGTTGTGCATCTTCAACTATCTAGAGAAAAAAGAATGCAGTATCTTGATAGAATATATCAAAAAGCGCTTTCTATGAAGGAATTAACTAGTGAGTTTGATGATTATCTATCTCATAATATTAAACATTCTCTAAATTTAGAAGAACTGTCAGTATCAGATTTATTGGAAGAGATAGATAATGAATACAGAGTTGATTTAAGTGAACAAAACATCGACTTAGTGGTTAGTTCAACTCTAACAAAAGAAACTATACATGCCGATAAATCTAAATTAAAAAGAGTTTTTTGTAATACTATTTCTAATAGTGTTAGATTTATTAAAGGAAAAGGCACTATTACTATTAAAGCTGAGAAAGAAAGTAAATATATTAAGTTTATTGTTGGGGATACTGGTGCTGGGGTTACAGAAGAAAATTTAAAGACAATATTTGAACCACTATTTACCTCTGATCCTTCAAGAAATATTTCTGGTCTTGGTCTTTCAATATGTCAAGATATCATTGAACACCATGAGGGTATTATATATGCTGAAAACAACGAAGATGGCGGTTTAAACATTGTTTTCACCTTAAAAAGAATAAAATAAGCAAGTCTATTGCTTTTTTATTTAATTCTTTTTAATATTTTTTACAGTATCTTTTAATACTTGTGGTATATACTTATAATTAGGAGAAGAGATTTTGGCAGTTAGCTTCGTTCATATTAGTATGAATGATGAATAATCTGTGAAGTTAACAGAGCTAATATTCTCCCGTTTATAATCAATGGAAACATTGATTTAGGTTATGAGAAGACCACTCCTCTTATTGTAACCTACAAACACTTATCTTCTAACTTGAAAAGAGACTCTCATCCGTCTCTTTTCTACTGCTTAATAAAATTTAATAAAATTTATAATACTATTTAATATTTGAAATGTATACTTATATTATAGAAAGAGAGTTGGTGCGATGATTAACTCCAACTTACAATGTGAAACAGAAAGCTAATATAATCTCCTATATTTACGGAGGGCTACGTTTAAAGCCAGTTAAAGAGAAATTATAAGAAGATTTATATTAGAAAAAAGTCTAATATTGTAAGATATAAGAGTTAGGTTAGAATGTATAATGGATTACTATTATAGTAGCAGGTTATCGGGATGATAATGATTATATAAACTAAGAAAGCTCGTCCAATTTATAGACAGTGCTGAAGGTGTCACTCCACTTGACTATTGTTTATAAATAGATTCATTTCTTGAAAGGAACTGCGATGGCAGTTTCTTTCTTTAAAAAAAGAGATTATTATCTCTTTTCATACTCATCTAAAAAATGAGTTTTTTTATTGCTTTTCTTATATCCTATTACTGCATCTAAATTAATGTTTTCAACACTCTTAAAGATATTTTGTTCTATATGCTTACTTGTCTCTCTAAACTGATTAACTAATTGTTTCATTTCAGCTCTTTTGGAACCTCCACTATCATCAAGAGCACAAGCTTCCAAAAATGGACATCCACACTTCATAAATTCTAAATCATTACTCTTAGCCCATAATATAATATCGGCCTCTTTTATTAAATATAAAGGTCTAATAAGTTGCATATCCTCGTAATTAGCACTGTAGAGTTTTGGCATCATTGTCTTTACTTCTCCACCGTATAACATACTCATAAGAATTGTCTCTATCACATCATCATAATGGTGTCCTAAAGCTATTTTGTTGCACCCTAGTTCTCTTGCTCTATTATATAGATACCCTCTTCTCATTCTAGCACATAAATAACATGGTTCTCCTTCTTCTAAACTAGTAACTACTTCAAATATATCTGACTTAAATATATCAATTGGTATATTTAATGTTTTAGCATTCTCTTTTAGTTTTTTTAAGTCATGTTTATTATAGCCAGGATCCATAACTATAAATTCTAATTCAAAATTTATCTTACCGTGCCTACGTAATTCTTGAAGACATTTAGCAGCTAAAAAGGAATCTTTCCCGCCAGAAATACAAACAGCTATTTTGTCGTTTTCTTGAATTAAATCATATTCATTAAGTGCTTTAGTAAACATTCTCCATATTGATTTACGATACTTCTTTATTATGCTTCTTTCTATTTCTTGATTCTTATCCATATTATCACCACAACACATTCATTATACATCATATAATGTGGATTTTCTATTTTTTTTGTGCTATTATTTAACTGGTGATAGTATGGAAGCTAAACTAAAATTGATTCCTATAAATGAAAAAGATGACTCTGATAAAGTAATTAACATTACTTTAGATTGGGTTGAAAAAATAGCGTTCCTTGCTACTACTTTAACACCATTAGAAGAATTTGCTGAAATTGATGGCTACACGAGAGCGCTGTGGGAGCACATGCAAGAAATAAAATATCAAGATAAGAATTTATTTACTATTTATGATAAATTAATCCATGCTAATAATGGATTCAATATACTTAAAACAGCTATTCAACTATTTCTAATTGAAAAAGATATGAGAACTTATGGAACAACTAACGATATGTTGGCTAAATACGATTTGCTTCAAGCAGAGTATCAAGCATTAATTAACGAAATAAAAATGTAAATATTTTTATAATTTGCTTGCATTAAATATTGTTTTTGTTTAAAATATGCTTTGGAGGAAAAAAATATGAGTTTAGAACAGTTAGTACAAAAAAGAGAAGCGGCAAACAATGCCGTACTTAAATTTAATAAGGACCATTGTAAGGGTAAAACTTATGCATACCCAACAGTGGATGAAATGATTAATGCTGGTATCGCTAGTGTGACAGCCATTTATAGACCAAGTGAAGAACAACGGAATAAGTTTATAGAGCTATGGTCAAACAATGCTTTTTCAGAACTAGCAGATGGATCTATATGTGGATTTGCGGGTATTGGAAATACAAACCCATTATATGGTTTTACAGCTGGTGGTAATAAGCAATCTAATAACATTGGTGATGCAGTAGTAGGTGCTGGTATAGCTGACACTACCCTTCTTCCGGAAAACTATAGTCATCCAATAACACTAACACCAGTACTTCCAGAAACAATAGACTATGCTAAAACAGTTCTTGAGTATAATGCTACAAGAGAAAAAGCCAGACAAATGTAAAAGACACAAAAGTGTCTTTTTTATTTTAACCTATCATATTGTTTTTGAATATAGTCATCGGTCATTCCGGCTATAAAATCAATAACTTTTTGTTCATCGCTTGTATTTTTAATATATTTATTATTCATATTTCCTAGGAATACCTGATAAATGTCAGATTTACTATTCTTACTTTTAACATCATTTAAATAATGAGCAAATAATTCTTTAAACATTTTTTCCCACAGCGCTCTTTCTTCATCTGGATTAGCCATAGCATAAATATGATCGTAATTAAACTCTTTTAGTTCTTTAATAGCTTTATATACTTCATTGCTCATCATTATATATGGTTTATCAATACTATGCGCTATTATATCTAAGATAATGGTATTTACTATTTCTTTATTACTTCCTCCCAATACTTCTCTAATGCTTTTTGGGATTTCTTCAATACTAAACACATCTAATCTAACAGCATCTTCAATATCTCTTCCAATATAACCAATAATATCACTTATTCTCACTACACAACCTTCAAGAGTCATCGGTCTTAAACGCATTAGTTCTTCAGGATCTTTATAACATGCATTGTAGAGATCTATAAACTGTTCCTTGGTTTTATTTAATGGATAATACTGTTCTTCAACAAACTCTCCATTGTGACATAAAATTCCATCTAAAACTTGAAGAGAAACATTAGTCCCTTCCCCATCATTCTCTATGTATAATAATGTTCTAACACTATGAACATTATGATTAAACATTAATCCCGTATATTCTAAACTTATTTTATTTAACATTCTTTCGCCCACGTGACCAAAAGGAATGTGCCCTAAATCATGCCCTAACGCTATTGCTTCTATTAAATCTTCGTTTAAAGCAAGCGCTCTACCTATGGTTCTAGCAATTTTACTTACTAGTTGAACATGTACCATTCTTCTACTTATATTATCATTTTCTTGATTACTAAAAACTTGTGTTTTATCAGCATATCTAGTATACGAAAGAGAATGTATAATTCTATCTATATCTCTAAAAAAGGCTGTTCTTATATCTTGCCTGTCTTCTTTAAAGCGAATAGCAGCATCGTTTTTTGTTGCATGTTTACTAAGATGTTTTTCGTGATTTTTCATGTTCTTAATTATTTCTTTATTCATAATCTCTCCTATATAAGTGGGGCGAATATTTTTAAAAATGCCCCGATTATTCTTTTATACCAAGGAGTATTTTTATATTCTTCTATGGTCATTAATCTTGATTTACTCTTTGTATCGATAAGATCTATCTTCATATCTCTCAATATAGAAGAGTTATATATCCATACCGCATTCTCATAGTTATAGTGTAGACTTCTATAATCTAAATTAATTGTCCCTACTACACCTACTACATCATCACACAAAAACATCTTAGAGTGAATAAATCCTTTTTCATATTCATATATTTTCACTCCAGCTTCTATTAAATTAGTATAAAATGACTGTGTTATCGCATGAATAATCCATTTATCAGGAATACCTGGAGTAATTATTTTCACATCCACCCCTCTTTTTGCTGCATTAGAAAGTGCCGATAATAACGAATATGATAATAATAGATAAGGTGACGTTATATAAACATACTCTGACGCACTGTTAATCATATTAATATAAACTGTTTCTCCTACTGGTTCTAGATCTAACGGATTATCATCAAAAGGAGCAAAATAACCATCAGTTTCTTTAACTTCAATAGTTGGCATATAGTTATTCAAATCATCTTCTTCACCTGTTAGCATATTCCATGTATTTAAAAATATAGATGTTAAATTTTGTACTGCTTCACCTTCTAGTTTAATTCCATTATCTTTCCAGTGACCGAATCTTTCTTTTCTATTTATATATTCATCAGCAATATTAATCCCACCAGTAAATGCCACATTACCATCAATAACAATCATTTTTCGATGATCTCTATTATTGTATATTATTGATAGATTTGGTTTCAATCTATTGAATACAACACATTTTATTCCAACTTCTTGTAACTGCTGATAATAATTATTAGATAAAGACCAAATACATCCAACATCATCGTAAGATACTCTAACTTCTAATCCCTCAACTACTTTTTCTTTTAATATTTCTAAGATTGAATCCCACATATATCCTTCAGCTATGATAAATGACTGAATAAATATAAATTTTCTTGCCTTTTTTAATTCAGCAATGATATCTACAAACATCTCTTCACCAATAGGATAATACTTCGCTCTAGTATTTCCATATATATGAAAATGAGCACTGTTGACTATATATTTAGCTTGTCCCGCTATCATTAAATTTTCTTCTTCAATATCTTTTATTTTTGAAAAATCTTGACTCATATAATGCTTAGCTTTTACTTTTGTACTTTGATACTTAAGCTTTTCTTTTTTTCTAACATTTAAAAGATATATTAATAATCCAAATATTGGAAAAAGAATAAGCACAATTACCCAAGGTATTTTTAATTCTGGATTTCCTCTTCGACTCAAAATAATAAAAGAGACTACACCACCTAAAAACATAGTTATAACATACAGTGTAACTGACATCATATCAAAGTACGCTATTATCATAACTATAAGTAACATCTGTAACAATATAAGAAATAAATTTACTACAAATCTACTAAACAATATTCTAAAAATTTTGTTCATGATATCACCAACCTAATTATAGCAAAAAAAAAGAGAATAAGAAAATATTTCTAATCTCATTTTATTATATTTTTAAAGACATAATCATATCATTGTCTAAGTCATATAAAGAGAATTCCATATTCTCATATATTATACATGTGTGCTCTGAATTATGTCTGGGATACCCTACTGACCCCGGATTAATATAATTTTTACTTAAATTGTATATATGAGTATGACCATTAAATAGTATATCATTATCACTAAGTTCAGGTAATCTATCATTAATATGTCCATGAGTTAAATACCAATTTATGCCATCTACTTCTATTACCTTATAATCATCTTGAATAGGAAACTCTAAAACATCTTGATCAACTTCAGAATCACAATTACCTCTTACAGCAACTATAATGTCTTTCATACCATTCAACACCTCAAACACCATTTTTGGATCATATTCATCAGGGATATTATTTCTAGCTCCATGATATAATAAATCACCCAATAATATCAATTTATCAGGATTTTCTTTTTCTACAATACTACAAAGTTTCTTTAAATATCCATACGAACCATGAATATCAGAAGCTATTACTATTTTCATAAATATCCTTTCTATCTTAAAGAGCAACCGCTCTATATTTTTATATGGTGTCCGCAGCGGGACTTGAACCCGCGACCTCTTCCTTCGGAGGGAAACACTCTAATCCACTGAGCTATGCGAACATATCCATATACATTATAACCCATTTATAGATTTTAGGAAAACAAAAACCGTTAACACGGTTTTACTTTTTTACTTCTATAGATTCAACTGCAGAATATAATTCTTCTCTAATTGTTTCATAATCATAATTAACTTTCACTTTATAACGCTCTATTTCTTTTATATAATCTTGATTGTTAGAAAGTTTTGCTATCTCTTCTAATAATGGTATTGTACATATCAGACTCATTCTTTCAAAATGACCACTTAAACATTGTTGATAGAATTCATCTTTTTCTAAGTCGCATCTTGGAGATTTTTTTACGTCTGTTGGTTGAAACATTTGATAATATAACTCTTGCTTAAACTTTAACATATGTGTTGGATCATAGCACCATCCATCTTTTTCAACCCAACAATGCCCAGCATGTCCGCTACCATATTTCAACTCTAAATCCTTATGTTTTCCACTAGCTAACAAACAATCCTTAAAGGCCATTGATATAACATAACTTCTATCGTAACACTTACCTGGTCCCATCATAGGTTGTTGATACTTTAAATATATGTTAGCAGGTGTCCCAGCATAGACAACATCTTCCAATGATTCGTACATCTCATCTTCGAACGGTCGTATTAATCCTTTGTTAATTCCACTATTATGTAGTAAATTTAATCTGCTAAAATATAATTTGTTCTTTAAATCATTAAATGCCCTTTTCATTTTTGTAATTTCCTTTTCGTTAATTTTTTTACTAGTTGATTTTCAATTTGATGTGTTGACTCAAATTCTCTATAATGAGCAGATAACTCAGTCAATACTTTTTGAAAATAACCCCACTCTTTTGAACAATCACTAATCCCATAATTTGTTCTACAATTATGGGTTAAATTAGGCACTAACAATCTACCTCCACTAGGTCTTTCTTCATAAGGAAGAAGACAACCTGTTTCAGTTAGTAAACTGCATTCTGTATCTCGTCTTGAAGTTATAGGATCATAAACATTTCTATCTTTGTTGCGCATTCTTAATATCAGATTATTTCTATCTAAATAAAATTGTTCCCCAAAAACAACATCTATAGAGATATGTCCTAAATCCAATTCATTTTTTAAACCATTAAAAGACAAATCAGTAAAATCATCAGGGCTAAAATGACAACCACACATTTTACAACATACTCCTTTACAAGATGCACACACTTCATTATTAATGGTTAATGAAGTATCTTCTTCTTTTGAAAATGGTTTATACTTGCTTGGATCCCCATAAAATAATAAACTAAACTCTTCTTCCGATAACATAAAATCCCCCAAAACAATGTATGTATTATATATCAACATATAAGTTATTGCAATAAAAAGAACCTTGTTGGTTCCTTTTTTATTACATATTTATTTTCCTAAAAGCCTTTTCAAAATCCTCTATTATATCTTCTGGGTCTTCAAGTCCTACACTTAAACGTATCATTGTTGGTGATAAACCAATTGAAGATAATTCATCTTCTGTATACGGACTATGAGTCATTGAAGCTGGATGTTCAATTAAACTTTCAGCCCCTCCAAGTGACACTGCTAAAGTACAGAGTTCTAATGAATCAATAAACTTCTCAGCATTTTCTCTTGTTCCATTAAGTTCAAAAGTAATAATACCACCAAACATTTTCATTTGCTTAATAGCTAATTTATGTTCAGGATGAGATTCTAAACCAGGATACAATACTCGTTTTATTTCATTTCGCCCTTCTAACCATTCAGCAATTATTTGAGCACTTTTTGAATGACGTTTCATTCTCATATCAAGAGTCTTCATTCCTCTTTGTACTAGATATGCCTCAAAAGGTCCAATAATCGCACCTGTCATATCTTTTAAACCAAACAAAGCACATTCTGTTATAAAATCTTTTTTACCAACAATTACACCCGCTAAAACATCACTATGACCGTTAAGATACTTAGTCGCACTATGAACGACTACATTCGCACCTAAATTAAGTGGCTGTTGTAAAAACGGTGTTAGGAAAGTATTGTCTACTATAACTTTAATTTCATTATCATATGTATGCACTATTTGTGAAATATTCTCTATATCAATAATTTTTAAATCTGGATTGCATGGAGTTTCAAAATAAACGATTTTAGTATTTTCACGTAAAGATTTTTTTACTAACTCAAAATCAGTAAAATCAACAAAAGTAACATCAACTCCAAAGCGAGTTAAACCATGTTTAAGAAAAGCATATGTACATCCATAAAGCATCTCATCAGCTAACACATGATCCCCAGCAGAAAGTATTGTCCAAAAAACTGTGGTAATCGCACCCATTCCAGACGCTGTGACTAAAGCCATTTCTCCATTTTCAAGATCAGCTAATTTTATTGCTAGCTGATTTGCATTAGGATTACCTAAACGAGAATAAATATAACCTTCTTCTTCTGTGGCAAATCTTTTGCTTCCCTGTTCAACATTATCAAACACAAAAGTAGATGTTTGAAATATTGGCATCGCTAGTGGTGATATCCCAGGAATATTTAGTTTTCCACTATGAATTTGCCTTGTAGCAAACCCTTTCTTTGTATTATTCATCAAATTCCTCCGTTTTATCTAGTATAACACGAATTATTTTTAACCAAAATAATTTATTGCTTTACAATAGAATTTATAAGTTTTCTAATTTCAGATAATGGATGATTCGGAAAAGCATTATCATATTGTTCATTTTCCGATAAATTCATTCTTATTCCTTTTGTATAATTTGCATCATAAGGATCTTGCATCCATTTGGACATATCAGGCATCACTATAACACCTTCGCTTATTAACTTATTAAGAATAGTATTATCCCTTTGTCCAGTCATTCCAATTTCAGAAAAATAAGCTTGAACATTTAGAACATCTACACCATAATCAAGATGCATAACTAAAGTGTATTGCATCCCACTAGGATTTAATTTGGTTTTAACAATACTATATATAAATTTATTATTTTGTCGAGTTACACCGGCTTTGACTTCAATAAGTCCTTGATCCTCTGCCAACGAATTATGAATACCACTTATAACTTCTCTTTCATTATCAAACGGCATAGCATTTGCAGGATTAATTGGAAAAATTATAACAAAACAATCTGCAGAACTTGTTTGCTTTCCATAAACAACTGAATTTTCTGGATCTTCTGGCATAGAATTCATTTTTTGAAAGTCATCTGGAATTATTACATTCAGAGTATCTTTAACAACAACATTCATATTTCTTCGTCTCCTTTTTCTAATAATATTATACACTAAATAAGAAACGATATGTCAATGGTAGAAATAAAATAAATCTGTTATAATAAAAATAGGAGTAGGTGAGGAGCTTTGAATAAGATTATCAGTAGTCTAGTATATAATTATGTTAACGCAAGAGACATAAACAATACTGACGCGATTGACGTTAAAATATTAGAAAATGACCCTGCTTTTATGATGGAAGTTATAGAATATACGAATGATAAAAGAATCTATAATGTATGTTCTAATAAAGTTAAAAAGGATTTAGAATTTGTTAAGTTTTTTATAAATAGATTTAGTTGTGATAAAAAATCTATTATGATAGTCGCTGATTATTATTTAAGAAGTATCCGAAATAGAGCTGATATTGGGTTTATTGAGGTAAATATATTGATGGCAAAATATTTACCTAAATCTAATTTTTTATATGATCCTAATTTTGATAAATCTATTAAATATCATGTAGTGCCTGATTTTCTATATGCAAAAGAAATCCCTGAAATTACAGCTTCTATTGAGGCTGAATTACAGGACAAAACAATTGAAGAAAGAGAAAAAGCAGAATTTGGATTAGGATTTTTATTTATAATTGCTAAATATTGGAAGAGTTTAGTTGTTTTAAATTTCTTTGCAGAAAAAATGTTAACAACAATATTTCATGAAAATTATAATTGTTCTTTCGAACATCTTGTTCACACTCAATTTAATAGTATAGAAGAACTAGAAGAAAATGGCATTGATGATTTCTTTATAAGTTATGTTAATAAGTATGATGAAAGATTGTCATGGTACATTATCCCTCATATACATTTGTTAGATGACCTCAAGAAAGACTTAGAAGTAATTAAAAGTAATTGGAAAATTTATGACAGAAGGTTAAACAAGAAAAAAAGCAAAACTGCACATGCATATGTAGATAAACATTGCAAAGGACAATATCAAATTATTGAAGAAGTTGCAAAAGAATTGGGTTTAGAAGAGGTATTCAAGTTAGAAAATGATGAAATAATAAAATTAGAGGAAATTGATGAATTATCATATATGAATTATAAAACCCAAATACAAAAACTACTTAGAAGATTAACACAAAAACCTTCATTGATTCCTAAAGATTATGACAAATTACTTTATGAAGAAGACATGCTTAATGAAGAAAATTTACATTATGAAATGAGATCTATTAAAAAAAGAAAACATGAAATAGTAAAAGTAGATTTTAGTAATCAAGACAATAGACGATCAAGAATATAGGCTAGATTATACAAAAAAAGACATTTAATGATGTCCTTTTTTTTATCATAAATACACTATCGCTTTTTCTTTTAATCGCCACTTGGCCAAATAGACATTTCTTTAATATTAGGTAAACTAATCAACTTCTTAAATTTTGAAATAGATATCCCGTCATGAATATGATATCTAGGTATTAAATAGTTATTATCGCTTCTCATTGATTTACGAAAAGCTTTTTTTCTAGATTCATTATCTCTACCAAAACCAAAAGCCAGTTTATAATCTTTTTCCTTTAAAGCTTCTATATATTCACTTTTATAAGCTCCTTGTGGATATGCAAAGTATCTAGCATCCATCAACATATGAAATTTATCTAAATCCCATGTTAGTTCTTCCTTTGTAGCAGCCATTATTCTTGCATATGAATGGAAATCATAAGAGTGCCCACCTATTTCAATGTTAGGAAAATCTTCCTTCATTTTTTCAAGAGTTTCCAAACTCATATAGGCACCTTTAATACCATCTCGTTCATTAATTGAAGCATCTTCAGCTGCCTTACCAATTATAAATACAATGCCATTAAGCCCCAGTTCTTTCATTATTGGGAAAGCTAAATCATAATTAGATTGATAACCATCATCAAAAGTTATTACAACTGATTTTCTTGGAATCTTACACTCCCGCTTCTGCCAACAATAAAATTCATCTGCTGTTAAAGTTTTATACCCATTGTCTTTTAAATATTGCATTTGTTCTCTAAATATATCAATATCCATACTAAAAGGATCATAATCTCTAGCAGTTCCATCATCAACATAAAAATCATGATAACTTAAAACAGGTACCTGATTGTAGCCATAATAAACAGTTACACCTACTACTATGATTATTCCTAAAAGAATTGTTCCAAGAATAATAAATAATACTTTTTTTAACATAGTTTCACCTTTTATCATTATATCATAAAAGAAAACGAACTACTAAGAGTTCGAATCATGTCAATGGTCGGTATACAATAGGGCTTTGAAACTTTTATTCTCATACCTTTTTTTCTTCAAATCTATTTAAACATGTACTTCCTTTTTGAATAATAAGTAAGAGTGAACAAGCTAAATATAGGAAAAAAGATCATAATTGGACCCCACATAGTCGTAACAAATGCTGCTAGAATCAAAATAGGTGATATTATAAGTTGTACAATATGCAAAATTTTGGTAAATAAATATCCGATTCTTTTTCTGACATATAGCGCCCAAATTATGTATGCATTAATGGCTAAAGCAATTGAATAACTCAATATATTAGACATGGTTTGTGAAGGAACAATACCAAACATAGAAATAAAGATGATTTGAGGTAAAGTAACACAAAACATCATTGCAGGAAACGTCAAAATAGGAGACAAAAGCAAATAAACTTTATGATAGTTCATACTCATTTCTTTTCTAATTTCCTTTTTTTCAGATAACTCTTGTGTATCTTCATTTTCTTGATAAATAACAGTTCCACATCTAATGCACATAGTTGCATCTAATTCCAAAGTTGTTTTACATTTTAAACAAATACCATTCATTTTTATCACCCAATTTCATTATATCTAATTTTCCACAAAAAGAAAACGAACTACTAAGAGTTCGAATCATGTCAATGGTCGGGAAAACAGGATTTGAACCTGCAACCCCTACATCCCAAATGTAGTGCTCTACCAAGTTGAGCCATTTCCCGATCTATAGATGATGTTCTTCTCTATGACAATTGGCACAAAGAAGTGTGCATTTGTCGATTTCATATAAATATCTATTCAAGCTGTATCTTATTGCAACAGATGGATCATTGTCTTTATTTGGATCAATATGATGCCATTCTAGCGCTTGAGCGCACTTGTCATATCCACATAAATCACAACCTCTAGACAATTTTATCTTATTTGAATACTTTGCTAATAATTCATATCTTGCTTGATTTCTTTTATTTCTGTCTTTGTTCAGTGGCAAACACTCATAACAAAACGTTCTATTATGGCCTCCTCTACCATTTCTAAACAATTCAAAATCACAGTTGCAGTTTAAACAAATCATTCTACCCCCACAAAACATTCAAGTGGTGCGCCCAAGAGGACTTGAACCCCTAACCTTTAGATCCGTAGTCTAACGCTCTATCCAATTGAGCTATGGGCGCGCAGTCTCCTGACAAACACATGTTAAATTATAGCATGTTTGACTTTAAAATTCAATACTTCTTTATCTAAAAGAAAAAGCATGTATTTATGCTTATCTTGATACTTTAAATGTTTCTTCAAACATATCAATTCTAAATCCTTCTGGTAGTCCTTGTGAGACTCCATCAAACGTAGCTTGATTTAACATCATTGATATTTCTCTTAATGAATCATCGCTGTATTCAGCATCTTCATTTCTAAGTATTATTCCCCATATTTTTGTTCCTGACGCTCTTGTATACGCAACTAAAACTCTTTCCATTCCCATAGACACTTCAAATGTAACAAAACTTTTCCCAACTATAGTTGTTTCTGTAGGTTCTTCTACGATATAACCAAATTTCTCAAAAGCTTCGCCTAGCTGTATTCTATTACTTATCAGTGTAAGAAAATTACCAGTTCGCAGTGTGATAATAGCAGACCATGTTTCATCTACATCAGATAAAAATAATTCTCCCTCAATTATCTCTGATACAATGTTTTCTGGAACATACAATCGAAATCCTTCATAAGCAATTAATGTTGTTCCTCTTCGTTGTGTACCTCTATTAGTTGTAGTAGCAGCGGTCATTAACGACATAGAAAACAAAATAACTATTCCAATAGCAACTATAGATAAAGCTATTACTGTCGTAGTTGTAATTTTAGCAACAACCTTTTCTCTAAATGCTGCTGTATTCTTTTCATCTTCAGTCATAACAGGTTGCTCTAAAACTGGTATTGAAGGTGTTAGAGAGGTTTGTTCTCCAACAACTGGAACTTCTGCTTGTGGCTCTTCTACTGGTTCTTCAATTTCTAATGGCGCGAGATTAGCCTGTAACATACTTTCCGGAAGAACTCCTGCTCTTGATTCAGTTTCTTCATTTGAACCTGAAAACATCTCTTGTGCTGATACAGCTTCTACATCCAAACTTGATGGTTGCTGGACTTGTGGTTCTTCGTCTGGTTGTGGGGCAGAATTTTCTTCTACTACTGATTCCACTTGTGATTCTTCCACTAGCTCTTCTGTAGATGTCTCTGCTGGGTTAGTTTCAGTTTGTTCTTCGTTCATCAAAAATGATGGCATTTCTAACTGAATCTCAGCATCAGGTAAGCTACCAGTAATACTCAATTCTGGCATTTCACCAATATCTATTGAGTCCTCTTGAGTATCAACGCTTTCCAACAATTCATCACAAGCTGGACAATTAACACTACCTTTAGGTATTTCCTCATTACATTTTGGACAATTCATCATATTTCATCAACCTCATTTTTATTCTTTATCTATATAATATAATACCATAAATACATGATTTTTGAAATATATTATAAAAAACTAACATTTCTGTTAGTTCTCTACTGGACTTTAATAGATACTTATGAATTATTGATTAAGCGTAATCTATTTGCATTTTCAGGAAGCGATGATATATGATTTCTTGTGGCGTCTAACATTTCTTGTTGTTGTAACGCTCCATTTTCAACACTCATAAGCATATCATCATTAAAAACATTACTTAATGGAAATCTTCTGTCGCATTGTTCCAAATTAGCAATAGTTGTTACAATTTGATCAGAAAAAATATCAACATAAAAGTTTTCATATATTCTTCTATTAATAACCGTTCTTTCTCGACCTGTTTGAATTTCTTCTACAACACAAAAATGAATATTATCTCCATCTACTATTACTGTGATATCATTAACAAAAAAACCGTTTGCTCGAAAAGCAACACGCCCGTCTCTTCTGACATTAATTCTATTATATTTTTCTGTTGGAATATATACACCTTCCACTTGTTTTCTAATTCTATCAGTTTCTTTTCTAATTTCATATAAATTTAATTCTTCTTCAGTCATTGTATTTTTTATATCACTAGATATAAATGAAAATGAATTAGGCGATAAATTTATTAGCCTTTCGATTTTTTGATCAGTAGTCATATTTTTTGCATCTGATAATGAAGAAGTTCTTGCTAAAACAAAGGGACCGCTTAAAACCATAACAGTAACCGTAGTGCCTATCACTATATTTAGTATCTTATTCTTTTTAGTATTCGTCATTTTTATAACCTCCTCTCGTTTTAATTAGTATCTACTCTATCATAGAACCTTTTTAGGAGCAAGAGGAAAGTATGGATTTAAACACATTTCAACATCAAAAAACTCAAACATAGCGTTCGAGTTTCATTCTATGTGGTACGACAGCCAAAGACGTTTGGAAATTTTTCTTACGATTAAATGAAATAACGATATTATTTCATTTTTCAGTTTTATCTTTTAATGCTTGCAATAATCTATTTTGCTCTTTTCGTTCTTTTAAATGATCAAATAGCAGTCTAAACACCACCATTAACATGCCCGCTCCGGCACTGATAACTGCTCCAAATACGCATATTAGTCGGAATAATTCTAATGAATTGGATGGATCCGAAGAATTAACGAAAGTAACTAAAAAAAGTAGTAATAAAAAATGTGGCAAAGTAAATAATGTATACACTACAAAATGAAATACATCTTCCTTTTTTATTTTATAATGTCTATTAACAACGGGGAGACCTATAATCATCTGAACCGTTAAATTTGCTTTAGCCACAAAATTATCGAATGAACTTTTACTATTCATATTTTTTCGCCCAACAAGAAAAAAGAAAAATAAATAAAAATAATACAAACCTTTATAATTAGGAACTTCCCCAATGGAAACAAATTTAATAAAATTCTTAATATATGATATTAAAGTTATCGCCAATAAATATATAACAGGTAAAATAAAAGGTAAACCAGAAGCAATATGATCTGATAATCCTCCATGAATTTCAAGCATATAACTAACAAATCCTAATATAAATAGTCCAATACAAACGCCTAGGTGAATAAAAAAAATTTTTAAAGTTTTTTTCACTAATACTCAACTCCTAGATTAATGATATCATTTTTTATAATAGCTTACAATAATTATACTTAAAGGGTCTCCCCACTTAATTGCTTTTCTTCCAAAAAAAACAAACCAAATTGATGGTTCGCCTAATTTCCTACTGGTGGCTCCGGACAGAATTGAACTGCCGACACAAGGATTTTCAGTCCTCTGCTCTACCGACTGAGCTACGGAGCCAAAAAAAATGGCGGTCCCGACCGGAATCGAACCGGCGATCTTCTGCGTGACAGGCAGACGTGATAACCGCTACACTACGGGACCATTTAATATTTAATAAAAGACAAACCTTAATTTGTCTTCTAAAAACAAATTGGTTGCGGGAAGAGGATTTGAACCTCTGACCTTCGGGTTATGAGCCCGACGAGCTACCAAGCTGCTCCATCCCGCGATATAAAAAAATTGGCGGAGAAAGAGGGATTCGAACCCCCGCGCCGTTTCCGACCTGCCGGTTTTCAAGACCGGTCCCTTCAACCAGACTTGGGTATTTCTCCATCTCACTCAAGAGATACGAATTGATTATATCACATATTTTTTGATTAAGTCAACCTTTTATTTTCCTTAATTTTTAGGAACAAAAAGCCAATTTTGAATACTAAAATTGGCTTGGTTTATTTGTCTTCATTTTTTGATATCCCAGTGTCTCGATGTTCCTATCAGCCACTTCAATTCTGTTTCTTCCTGCTTCTTTAGCTTTATAAAGTGCTGCATCTACAGATTCTATAAAACCTTCCATCGAACACTTATATGTAGGTCTATGAGCACAAACTCCTCCGCTGACTGTTATTTTCCTTTCCAAGGTTCGTATGTTTTCAACATCTGCTCTGATTTTTTTGGCAACAGTTAACGCTCCACGTATTCTTGTTTCTGGCAACAACGTTACGAATTCTTCACCACCCCAACGTACTACAAAGTCTCCTGGACGGTTTATATTATTTTGCATAACTTCTGCAATTGCTTTAAGGGCGATATCCCCTTTTAAATGACCATATTGATCATTATAATTTTTAAAATGATCAATATCAAACATTAAAATGCTGATTATTCTATTTTCACGTATTGATCTGCTCCATTCAGCATTCATTTGTAAATCAAAGTAATAGCGGTTATATAAACCTGTCAAAGCATCAAGGTTGCACAATTTCTGATGTTCTTCAAGTTTTTCAACAAGCTTCATGCAATTATTGATTCTTGCTTTAACAAGCAATGGGCTAAACGGTTTTCTTATGTAATCAAAAGCTCCTAACAACAAACCCTTCTCCTCAGATTTTGCATCCGTGTTAACTGTGAGAAAAAACACAGGTATTTCTTTTGTTTTTTCTTCATTTTTTAGTTGCTTAATTACATCATATCCAGTAACTCCCTCAGTCAGAGTCGTATCGAGCAAAACAATATCAGGATTAATCTCCATTGCCGTTTTTAGGACTTCTGATCCCTTTGTTACTATATGTAATTCATAATCCTCACTTAGAATTTCTTTTAAGCGTTCCATTGTCAAAACGCTATCTTCAAATATTAATATTTTCCTCATAATACAAATCCCCTAAACCGTATATTTAATTTCCAAATCTCAGCTGATATTATAGCAGTATTTTATATCTTTTGCAATTAAAAATTATTAAAATTAAAGCATATAACACTTATATCATTATATGCTTTTTATTTTTTTATTTTATCTCTTTACTATAGATTCTTGATTAACATCTTCATCTATCTCGTTAGCAATTTTAATTGCTCCCTCTAAATAATCGATCGATTTAATATAATATGTATTTTCTTTAGTATTAGGAGGACTGCTATAAAAATCTGATTCCCTTTTTTGTTGAAGTCTTGCCATTGCTTCTTTAAAAATAATTAATGTATCTGTTGTCATTTCTTGTGGATTAATACGTTCATTATTTAAAATGATTAATCCTTCATATAAACCTTTATATTTTTCTGCTAACCTAGGTGTATAGTTGATTACTTTTCCATCAAAAATTAAAAACCAAAATAAATGCGGCGGCTCTTTTATCTCTTCAATACATATTTCTAATTTAATCATTTGAATCACTCCAATCAGTCAATATATTTTATTATATACGTTTTTATAGTATTTTAAAAGAAAAATCGAGCTACTTTGATGTAGCTCGAAATTATCCTCATGGTGCCTAAGGCCGGACTTGAACCGGCACGGGATTTGACTCCCGCAGGATTTTAAGTCCTGTGCGTCTACCAATTTCGCCACTCAGGCAACAATAAATGGTGTCCCGTAGAGGATTCGAACCTCTGACCCCCTCATTAAAAGTGAGATGCTCTACCAGCTGAGCTAACGGGACATAAGATGGCTGCCTCGGATAGATTCGAACTATCGCATGCCACAGTCAAAGTGTGGTGCCTTACCGCTTGGCCACGAGGCAAAATAAGTGGTGGAGGGAGGCGGATTTGAACCACCGAACCCGAAGGAACAGATTTACAGTCTGCCGCGTTTGACCACTTCGCTATCCCTCCAAAAATATATTAGCGATTCCTATATATCACAAGCGATTAACTTATAATTGATAATTATGATGTTCTTCTTTAGGTGTTAGATATACATCGTTATTTTCTGTGATGATAAATGTTAATTCATTTTCTCTATCATTTAATTTTTTTAGTATTTTACTTGGAGAATTCAATTTAGAAACATCTACATTTACATTATAAACGGTTCCTTTTACTTTTACCCTGAATACTCTATCATCAAACTCAACAGTCAAATCAAAATCTTGCATATCATTCATATGAACTGTTACATCACATTCATGTTTACAAAAATACTCTAAAGCTACACCTAAACTAGATTTTTTTGCCTCTTTAAGCATTTTACCTCCTGGCTAATCACTTCTCTATATCAAAAAACTGGTGCCGGCTAAAGGACTTGAACCCTCAACCTACCGATTACAAGTCGGTTGCTCTACCAGTTGAGCTAAGCCGGCAAATATACGTTGTTGTATCTTAACATATTAGCCTCAATTTATCAATAAAAAAACGCTATTCGTCAAAACACAAAGTAATTATACTATAATTCCTAATCTTTGACAATACTTAGAAAGCAAATATGTACTATTTACGTAAATGAAGTCATAGAAAAACCACACTAAGTGCGGTTCTTAATCATTTTTACTTTTGGTAATCCTTCTTCATTAAGAATATAGTCTTTTTCTTTTAGTTGAAGAGAAATACTTTCCCACCTTTTATACAGAGAATTGTGAATTATTTCTAGTTCAAATCCTGCTTGATCTAACATACTCTCTAACAAATCTAGCATACTTCTATAATTAACATATTTCTCGTTAAATGCATCTTTTGGAGTTACATAGTTTGATTGCGCATGAGGTACAGCGACTTTTATTTCTCCTTCTCGCTGTTTTAGGTGCCAACTATTAGTTAGATTGTCAAAGCAACCAGCAGCTAATGCTGCTTCAGTTGAAGCTTTTCCTTCTGGCGATAGACGGTAATTATTATATGCACCAAACAAAACCATTAACCAGTCTTGTTCTCCCTCATTAAATAATCTTTCTAATTCTTCATCGCTTGTATCAATACTAGTCATTTCATAACCTTGACTAATAATACTATCCATTTCAACAGTCACATTTGCATGCGTTCCTTTTTCAGGCCATTCTCTTTTAAATGTCACTTCAATACCAGCTCTTGTCATTATTTCTGTGAATTGCTCCATGTTAATAAAATCTGTTCCTGAAAATCTTGTATTCTCTAATAGAAGCTTTCTGTCTATTCCACACCCCAACGTATTTATATCTTGAAATTCATCACATACATAACGTATCATCTTTTTTTCAAGAAAAAACTTATCGTTTTCGTATTCCTTATTCCACCATTCTTCTTCCTGTTTTAACATCTCCCCAACAAATTGTTCTCTATACTCTCGAACACGTGCTAAATGTTTCTTGGCTTCTGCCATATCCATTTTTCATAACCTCCCTTGTTGCCTATTATTCTAACATAAAAAAGTATTAAAACACAATAAAAAAATCACATTAGTGATTTTTATTTTCTTGCTATGCCTTTAAAAGGATCAAAATCTGGTTCAGTTCTATACATATCTGCTCTACCTTTTGCAATAGTAAGCAACCTTCCTAAAGAAACATCGCTTGCTGATTGCATAGTAACTTCTAGTGGTTTTATTAAATCAAATTGTTCTTGTGAATATGTGGCTAATAGTTGCGCCATCATTTCTATTTTTGTTTCCTCTAATAATTCAATACGGTTATTTATACGTCTAAATTCTGAATACATATCCATATTAATTCCTCCTTAGTGATTTTATTATAGCATAAATAAATAAAAATCGTGTTCATTTCAAATAATACGATCTAATATTCCTGGTGAGTGATATTGGCTATCTGATACTTTGTAAAGCGTAATCTAGGTAAACAAAAATATAATAATAAACTGCACAGAATAGTGTTAAGATTATTCCAATATATGAATATATCTTTTTATCACTTTTTATACCTAAAATTCCTGTAACGAGTGATGCAAGAGCTGTTATTATTACAACATGAAAGCCAATATAGATAACCGAAAGCCATACTCCCAAAGTTTCGGGAAGTATAAATATAAGCGGAGCTATAATTAATGGACTAATTGCCAACCAAAAAGACATTATTGAATATTTATTATTTTTCATGGTTTCTATCCTCCATAGACAAAATTATAACATTAAACATTTCAAAATAAAATCCCTATTAAGGGAATATATACTTAAATGGTGGGTGATATTGGACTTGAACCAACGACCTCTACGATGTCAACGTAGCACTCTAACCAACTGAGCTAATCACCCTAATCAAACATACTCATCTGAGCTTTAGCGTTCTCCTTATAATAACTAGGCATTTCTGTTGATATATTGTACTTTTTACAAAGTTCAATAAATCTTTTCTTTAGTTTTGAATAATTTGGAACACCACAACTATAATAGTTTTTATATTTAGCTATATATTTGTCTTTAAGCTCACTACCTATTTTATCGTAATAGTACTCCCTTTGTCTATCCCTTAAAGTTACACTGAAACTAGAATATATAAAATTAGCTCCTGCTTTGTTGCTTTTTTCTACTATTCCCTCAATGTTTTCTATTGTATCGGTAATATATGGAAGCATCGGCATAATTACTGTTCCTGTTCTAATTCCCATCGAACTTAAAATAGACATTGCTTCAAATCTTTTGCTAGGTAATGGCGCGTTTGGTTCTATTTTTTTAGCTAACTCATCATCTACAGTTGTTATCGTAAACGCCACACATGCATAATTTTGATTATTTATATCACATAGTATGTCTAAATCTCTTACTACTAAATTACTCTTAGTTAGAATAAATACAGGATAGCGAAGTTCTCTAGCTAACTCAAGTGCCCTCCTAGTAAAACCATATTTAAGCTCTAAGGGATTATACGTATCACTAGTGGATCCAAAACCTAATGTTTCCTTTTTTCTTTTTTTTACTAGTGCACTCTTTAATAACTCAATAGCGTTTGTCTTAACATTAACTTCAGTATCAAAGTTTTCTATTTTATAACATTCACTTCTAGAATCACAATAAATACATCCATGAGTACATCCTCTATAGATATTTAAGTAATAATGGACCCCAAACCAACTTGAAGGTCTCTTATTATATATTAATATTGATTTAGCTTCTATTTCATTAATCATATAATCAACTCACATCTTTCATATATTATATCATTATTTTAATAAATACCTATTCTATAGTATAATAAACTTAGTTGGAGGGATTTTATGAAAATTACTAGTATAAATAAAAGCGAACTCTACAACGGATATAAAAACAAAAGAAGGCGAATATACAAACCCAAAACAGCGACTAAGCGGGCTGTAACATTTAACGAATCATTTCAAGATGTTTTTGAATTATCTTCAGAAGCAGAAAATCATTTTCAAAATTTTAACAAATCAAGAATATACAAAAAAAAAGATTAAAGGATAAATCTTTTTTTATGCTTTAATCTAAAATTCTACATGGTGGGCGATTACGGACTTGAACCGCAGACCCCTTGCTTGTAAGGCAAGTGCTCTAACCAACTGAGCTAATCGCCCGGAAAAAACATTGACAATATAAAGAATACCATAGCGGTTTTTATTTGTCAATAGAAGCCTTTTACCTAGAAGTTTCCAACGCCTCTTTAATCCATATTGGAAGTTTATAGGCAAGAGATTTAAACCCTAAAGGAGTCTCTTGAATCTTCTTTCTTGGAACCTGACTTCGTTTTTTATAATCAATGTTCTTAATACTTAATTTTAGTTGACCTTGTTCTTCATCAATATCTAATATTTCTACATTTATTACATCCCCTATAGTTACATAATTTGCTACATTTTTTACAAACCCATGTGATATTTCCGAAATATGAATAAGTCCACTATAGTATTCGTCGCAAGATACAAATACACCGTATGATTCCATACCTGTTACTGTACCTCTAATTATCTTTCCTTTCTTATATTTTGACATCAAATCACCACTTTCATTATATCATAAGTTCATAAATTATTCACTTTACTTTCTTCGCAATTATTTATATAATTAAAAAGGTGATTAAAGTGAAAGCTGAAAAAAAGATTAAAGAAATAATTGAGCAAATCAAACCTTTTCTCAAAAGAGATGGTGGCGATATTGAGTTTATTAAGTATGAGAATAATATCGTATATGTAAAAATGCTTGGAGCTTGTGCTCATTGTCCAATGATTGATGTTACTTTAAAAGATGGTGTTGAAGCTAGTATTCAAGCAGAACTACCTGAAGTAATTGAAGTTGTTAATGTAATTGGTGATATATAAAAAAGATTCATAGAATCTTTTTTTAATAAAATACATCTTTTAAGTATAAGCCATTAGCAGGAGCTGCTTTACCAGCTTCTTTTCTATCTTTTGATGCTAGAATGTGAAATATGTCATCACTTTTTCTTTTTCCTTCACCAATTTCAATTAATAATCCAACAATGTTTCTTATCATATGTCTCATAAAACCTGTTCCTAAGATTGAAATTGTTATCTTATTTATATCCTTCATATTCCTAATTACACTTGTTTGAATAATGGTTCTAACATAATCTTCTCTTCCATCACCATTCTTTGTGAATGATTTAAAGTTATGTGTTCCTTCTAAATATTTAAGCGCTCTTTCTATTTCTGGAACGTTTAATCTATCATTATATTGATATACATAGTCCTTTGAAATAGGGTTATATTCACCCATATTTATCATATATATATATTCTTTTGCTTTAACATCAAATCTAGCATGGAAATCATCTGAAACCATTTCTACTCTCTTTATATATATATCATCAGGAAGCAACTTATTTAAACTATGCTTTAATTTTGATTCTTCTATTTCTTCTTTTAAATCAAAATGAGCAGTTTGATTTAAAGCATGAACTCCAGCATCGGTTCTACCAGACGCTGATAATGCTACCTTCTTAGCTCCATTAATCTTAAACAATGCTTCTTCAATAACAGATTGAATGGTTTCTCCTTTTACTTGTTTTTGAAACCCTAAATACTTAGAACCATCATATGAAAATGTCATAAAATATCTCACTTTGATACACCCCCAACTAAATATTTCACTTAGTATACATTATTTATACAATAGTATCAACCCAATTTTCTTAAAATATCCTTAACTAGATCATTTATTTCATATCGATATCCTAAACGCACATCATATTTATCTAAAGAATAGTTAACAAATTTCATTATATTAGGAACTGGTACATTATTATCAGTTAAAAACTTAACATCTTTAAACAGTTTTTTCTTATCTTTTGAAAAAATTACTTTATTTTCTTTTAAGACAACAACCTCATCAGATATTTCATTTATAAAATCTATATCATTACTAGCAATTATAATCGTTTTTTTATACCTTACTTTTAATGTTGTCAATAATGTGTTTAGTTTTTTTACGTCAAAGAAAGGAGACGGTTCATCTAATAGTATAATATCTGGGTTATAAATTAAAGAAGCCGCTAAGCCCAGTTTTCTTATTTCCCCATTACTTAACGAAAACGGATCTCTAGATAAATAACTGGCATCTAAATCTACCATGTCTAATAATTTAACTAGGTCAATCTCTTTATCGACTTTTTCTACTATAACCGACAATTCTTTTTCTACAGTATCTAAGAAGAACTCTTCATCAGGAAATTGTGCCATCAAAACACATTTTTTATTGTGTTCTGTTATGTTTGTTATTTTCTTTCTAGGAGATATAACTATATCACCCATTACAATCTTACCTTTTTTAGGCACTAGACTCCCACTGATTAACCCCAGCAATGTAGTTTTACCATTACCTATTATTCCTGTTACTTTTCCCTCTTTAAAACTTATATCTATATTGTCTAACACTAAGTTGTTCGCATAACTAAATTCTAAACCTTTTATTGTTACCCCCATAACTCACCTGCTAAACTTTCTATATTATAATGCTTTTTTTTCACTACATTATAATATTTTAATTTACTAGTTAATTCTGTTATAAAAAGGGGCCTTATTCCGTTATCGGTAAATATCTTTTCTGTTTCCATTGCTTTTTTTAAACTACCTCGATATACAACATTCTTATTATTCAAAAGAATGACGCTGTCTCCATATATACACTCTTCAACATTATTAGTCATATGAATTATTGTCATACCTTTTTTATTATACATAGATAATAGTTTATATACGTTTTCCTTCATGATTGAATCCATCATGCTTAATGATTCATCTAAAATTAAACAGCTAGGAAATTGAAATAGTGCTGAAATTAACACTACGAATTGTTTTTCAGAAGCGCTCAAAGAACTAATACTTCTATCTAGTAGTGAAAATATAGGAATTAATTTATTTAATTTAACTACTTTTTTTTCAAATTCAGATACTGACAATCCTCCAGAGCTAGCAGAAAACAATATTTCTTCTTTCACTGTATCTGTATATAACTGATTATTAGGATTCTCAAATAAAATAATTGCTTTTTCTATACCAATACCATCTATTAATAAGCCACCTAATATCTTAGCTAATGTGCTTTTACTTTTGCCTAAAACAATATAAAAAGATCCCTCATCTATACTGAGTGATAAATCTTCAAATACATTCTCTTTATATCCAAAAGACAACTTTTTAAGTTCAATGATTTTACCCATAATTCATCACGGTTCTTATTATACAATTTAGAAATAAAAAAAGCAAAGATTATCTTTGCTTTTTCTCTACAGATTCTTTCTGCTGATAGTTATTGAACCATTGTATTCTTTCATTCCTAACTATCTCTTTAAATTCATTTGGATTTTTTTGGATTTCTAAAGGGTCTATTGTATATTTTTTTATTACTTCTCTTTCTGTTACTTCGTGCATCAACTGCTCCCCTATGTTCGCAAACTGAGCTGTGTTTCTACCTATCATTTCATCGGCATTAATAATCAACTCAAAATCTTTTAATCCTAATGCACTTTTATGTATTTCCGTTATAAAATCTATTTTCTTAGGAGCCCTCATTTCATCAAATCTAGCTGCTATCATATGGTATTTAGAGACTGTTTCAGAGATGCTTATCCAGTGTTTTTTTACCCCTAATCTTGAACCAATTTGCCGGACTAAATCAATTCCTGTTTTTTCATGGCCTATATGCCTTGGATATTCGATTATTGGTGTTACGCCTTTTCCTAAATCGTGCAGTAAAGCCGCATACACTATACTTAAATCATCAGTTTTTTTCCTTACCTTTTCTGCCACTATTAAACTATGTGTAAAAGCATCACCCTCTGGATGATAATATTCTGGTTGTTCAACACCAATTAGATTTGCTAATTCTTGAAAATGCACATCTAACACTCCTGCGTTTTTCAAGCCCAAAAAGTAGTTAGAGATATTTTGACTACTTAGCGCTTTTTCAAACTCATCTCTAATTCTATCTTTTGACAAGCCATATAATCCGCCTATTAACATTGTAGCAAGATTGTTTATTTCATCATTTTCTTTTTTGTTTAAAGAAGAGGTAATTAAACCTTTAATTTCTTCTATTGTTTTTAATTCCGTTTCTTTATTTGCTAATTCTTGTCCCAAATTTTGTTTTAGCAAAGTTGACAAGTTTTCTATAGTTTCAGCTGTAAGTCCTTCTTCTTGCAAAAAATCTAATTCACTTTTTATTATATTTATATCTTGCTTATAAAAATGATATCCATTTCTAAGTGTATACATTAATTTTATAGTGTCTTCAGCTATATCAAAGTTAAGAGTGCTTGCAAATCTAGTAGCCCTATAGACTCTTAAAGGATCTTCTATAAATGCTTCAGAGGTATGACGTATAATCCTGTTTTTTATATCATCAATGCCACCAAATGGGTCTATATATTCTCCTGTTTTCAAATTTTTCGCTATACTATTTATAGTCAAATCTCTTCTTTTTAAATCATCTTCAATAGTAAGTGAGGTATTCGTAGTTATTTCTATATTTTTATTATGTGAAAAAAGGGAAGTTCTTTCTTGGCGCGCTAAAGCAAATTCAACTTCCATATCTTGAACGATTACACGAAAGACAGGAAAATCTTTTCCTGTAGATATAGCATCTGGAAATATTTGTAGAAAGTCTTCAGACGTTATTCCCGTTACACAAAAATCAATGTCCTTGGCCTCTACTTCCATAAGTTCATCTCTGACTGCTCCGCCAACTAAATAAACATTTCCATTAACTCTATTAATAATTTCAGTTATTTGTTTTAGTGGTTTTTCCATATTATCACTTTAAACTTTCTTTCCTCCATTAATATCATTATACATTAAATAGTTTTTGATATCCTATTTTGTTATTCACAAAAATCATAAATATTGCTATCAACTACTGATAAATTCCTATCTAAAAGATTTATGGTTTCGCACTTCTTCCATTATGCGTTGCATGTTTTCTAAAGTAAAACGTTCGTCACTAACTCCTATTTTCAAATAGTTTTCCCTCGCTGTATTCAAACTAACTCCATTTCCACCACCTTCAAAAGTGGGATCAGTTTCTTGAACCTCGTCTTCTTGCCAACTACAAGAATAGCAAACTTCGTGTGTACCAGGTGGTTTTTCATTTAAAGTATAACAGTCACAACAAGCACATTTATATTTCTCCACAAAATCACTCCTTTCATAATAAATAATATTTGTGGTAATTATTGAAGAATTCCCGGTTGCCTATCAAAGTATCTCTTATTTCCTTCTAGATTGTGATGTGGAACGTAAAGTGTTCTAATCGAACCATCAGCATTAAACGAGCCAAAAAGACCTGTGACAGGATCCATCATGCGTATAACCTCTATTCTCCCATAAGAATCATATTCAATTTTAACTAGATTGTTGGCATGATTATCATAAAACGCTCTTGCACGAAGTAAATAATTACTTGGAGAAAAATTTTCAGTAAGACCCGGAATTGTTTGAGAAGGTCTGGGTGGGTTAAGAACATGTCTATAATAATGGTTGGGCAGTGTGTACCAGGCTCCCCATCTTGCAAAAGAATTAATTTCGGATGCGCTTTCGTAATTATAGACAGTTCGACCCAACATTGGATCAATTACAAATGCGTTTTCTGTTAAAAACCTAGTAGCAGTAATAGGAGTAGCTCTTCCCCTTGGGGTCACCTCAGTAACCTGATTATATATTGGTGTGCCTCTAGCATTTGTAGCAGTTACATTCATTGGGCCTTGACCGAGGGCAAACGCAGAATCAGCCACTACATTTGTAGCGTTTGCTAACGATTCTAATACTCCTACCGCTACAGGTGGATTAAGATTATTGCCCGCTTCTATTAACTCGCTTATGGTCATATGTTGCTCTGTCTGTGTTTGTTGACTATTAATATCATTTATAATTCTATGTCCAGACGGCATGTTTAATTCGTGGGAATTATTACTATTTAAAATTCTAAAGTACATTTCTGCGTTTGAACTTGTTAGATGCAAAAAACCATTGCTTTGTAAGGATTGTAGAAATAATATTTCTGATGCATTATTACCACCGAAAAGAAATTGATTGTAAGTTGCATCTAAGAGAAATTGCTGATTAGTTACTACACCGTCTATTTCAACTGGAATAATTGCTGTTCCAAACTCATGGCGATGAGTACCATAATCAAAATTTCCATTATTGTTAATTGTAACTTCTATTCCAATTTGTTGAAGAGATTGAGTTATCATAGACGTTATAAAGCCGCAAGCTCCCCAAGGAAAAGAAGCATCGTACATACCTCCCTGTAATGTTTGTCTGGCATTTAAAACTGACCAATCCAAGATTGTTTGAACATCATCAAGTGTTAATCCTGCGTTAATTCCTTGACTTCTTTGAGTCAATACTCTTGATAAGTTTAAAAGACTGCTTTCTAAGGATGCATTATCAATTGGCGACATATCTATAACCGTTCTATGTGAATCACGATATTGCTGCGGATTTCTTAAAAAAAGTTCATTTTCCATAGTCATATCAATATTTCTTGCAAATAAATCATTACTTGCTGAATCAATGATTTCTTGTGAATTTAACTGCGTTTGTTCCAATGTTAAGTCTGTATTTATCTCATTAGCTTGATTATTTAACACTTGATTATCTAGATATGCTTCAAAATTTGCTATCATGACATCCATATTTGGAGAAGCATTTGCAATACGAATTAGTGTGTCAGATGTAACAACGACCTCTCCTATTCCCCAATTAATAACTGCTTGTCCTCCCGTTGTAAATGCAGATAAAAGAAACCCCATGAAGAATGCTTTAGTTAAATCTTCTTTCGAAAGATTCATCGGTTCACCATAAATAAAGTAACGTAAGGAAGAGGCTACTACTTCTTGCATTGCTCCTTCAATTAGTCCTTGCCTAATGAAACCAGTAAATGCATATTTAGCATTTGGATTAATACCAGGAATATTACCTAACATTCGTTGTAGGGTTGTCTCGGATAAACCTCTTAGAACACCATATAATCTTGCTTGCCAAAATTCTGCTCCATCAATTAGTGCCCTACTGGTTTCGTTTCCAGTAATCGAAGGAAACATGACAAACATACTTGAAGTAGTTGCCGCAAATTTAGCAAGTTGGGCGGTTGTCATATGTGGAAATGCCTTAGCTGCAATTCCTTTAGTAGCAACTGTTGCAACTATTGACGGAAGAACATTACCAAATGTAACACCAAAACTATAAGTATTCGATAAAGTTCGATTCCAGCTTTCTGCACTCATAATTTGACTAAACTCTTCTCGACTCATGCCGTATAGATTGTTATTCTCAAAAAATTCTGCAAATAATTCCTCAAATTCATCGGCTTCTAGTAAATTGTTAATGGCTTCATCAGTTAATTCTAGTTCTGGAAGAGTTTCTCTAATAATATGGTTTCGAACTTGAATTGCAAATTCTTCCTCACTGAGTTCTCCATTAGCCATAAGCACCTGAATTTCTTGTGGAACGGTTTGAGCCATCAATTGCTGCATGATAAACATTTTTTCATAATCTCTAACACTTCTTTCGGTAGAAGGATTAAAGAAGTTTGCCATTCCCTGTCCCCAATTGATAACTCCGTCTACAGTACCCACACCAAACATATACATGAACTGACAAAAACGATTCATATCATCTAAATTACTGATAAATTCTGCTGCTGCTAAAGCCCCTCTAAATTGTCTTAAATCATCTCTTATGGCTTCAAAATAGTTTGCAGCCTCATCTGCGCCATAGTTTATATAAAGGTAATTATAAATATGTGACTGCTGATAATCTAAAAATGAACGATATTCAGCATCAACAGTATCAGTATGATCAGTTAGTTCCAAGTCTTGAATTCGTTCATAAAGACTGACATAAGGCATTTGGGCAATAGCTTTATTATACTCAAATATTGCAAATTCCAACTCAGCTACCGCTGTTTCTTCTTTAAGTATCCATTCTCGAAATTCACTTAGATTTGAAACGCCCATTTCTTCAAAAATTTCACTAAATGGTCTATCCAATATATCAAGATTTAAGGGCCAATGCCGATCTTCAAACCAAAACCTAATTAATTCAGAATCAGCTCCATCACTAAGCATAATGTTCCGTTCAATTTCTTCAAGTTCCTGATTTATTAGATCCCAATTAAGATTTGATGGATCATCATCAATCCAAAATCTCCTATGTGCACCACCATCTGGATAAAAAAT
>Ga0123353_10000180_pt1 | contig 80622 bp, 83 predicted proteins | sample TergutLab28metaG_3_FD_92763 | JGI IMG/M metagenome (GOLD analysis project Ga0123353, IMG submission 92763) | Labiotermes labralis P3 segment gut microbial communities from Petit-Saut dam, French Guiana - Lab288 P3 | ecosystem: Host-associated > Arthropoda: Insects > Digestive system > Gut ...
ACGAACGAACTCTGAATGGTTCTTGCGCCGAGCGATTTCATGGCGTAAAGCCGTCTTCACCAAGGCAGTCAGACTTTCCCCGTCTTGCAGGGATTGCTCAACCTCATGGCGAAATCCAGGGTCTATCCGAACGGGGGGAAGTGTGGCAGTTTTCATGTCCGACAGCGTATAGCGAACGTGATGCAAAATCAAACTGGATCGCGTCTCGGCTTGGCTCACAGCTTGGTTGCGTGCATCAAAACCACGCCAGCGCCTTGCAGCGGAGGGAGTAACCGGCAGCACGGCGCTGGTTTTCTCCCTCCCCCTCGCGGGGGAGGGAAGCAAAGGCGTGTTTCTGCGGCGCGATTTGTGGCCACAGGCCGGTTACTGCTCTCCCATCCTACTCTTTCGCCTTCTCCACCCCATCCGTCACCGTCAGCATGTTCTCGCCGCCGGTGCTGCCGTAGACGTCGGGGCGGTACATGTCTTCGGCGTAGAGGGGCGGGAAGATGAATTTGCCGGGGGTGACGACGCGGGCGCGGTAGAAGAAGGTCATGTTGCCTTGCAGCCGGGCGGCGACGACGAAGCGGTCGTCGCGGAACTCGACGTGGCTGATGTTCCGGTTCTGCATCGCCGCGGCGGGATTGACGTTGTTGATCGTCACGCTGTCCAGACCCTCGCCCTGAGCGATGTTGAGATTCTCGATTTCCAGACCGGCGGGGATGCGGTCGACGACCATGCCGCTGGGGATGACTCCCGAGTAGCGGTTAACATTGACGTTGATGCGGACGATGACCGATTCGCCGACGCGCAGCGGACGATCCTTCAGTGGCTTGCCGTCGGCTTCGAACAGATCGCGGCTGAGGCGGATGTCCTGGTCGCGGCTGGCCGGCATCTTGACCGGGTTGCCGGCGAGGCTGAGTTGCAGGTAGAGCTTTTCGCCGTGCGTGTTTTTAACGCGCAGGCCGCCCTGCACGGCCGCCGCCGCTACGGGCCGGATCAGGCTGCCGGCGCCGCGAATGCTTTCCGGCTTGTCCTTTTCGCTCACTTCCGCCGTCCACTCGTCCCCGCCGCCGCCGACAAAATCGCGGCCAAGCAGGAAGAGGGCGAGTTTTTCCTGGGTGCTGGTGTAGCGGTTTCTATCCAGTTCGCCGGCGACGATGGCGACCAGATTGGCCTGCCCTTCGATCTTCAGCTTGTTGCGTTCGAGCAGCACGTAGGAGAGCGCCGCGTCGCGCAGCGGGCTGCCGTAGTCGCCCCACCAGTAGCCGTTGTCGCGGCCTTTTTTGACGCCTTCGGCGAGCGCGGTCTGGGCGCGGGTTTCGTCGCCCATCAGTTTCAGGGCCAGACCGAGATGGACCAGGGCCAGGCCGGAATGCGCCTGCTCGCGCACCTCGAACATCTGGCGCAGGGTGGACAGCGGCGCCTTGGCCTCGCGGGCCAGCACATAGGCGCCGTAAGCGAGCACGCCGAAGCGGCCGCTGCCGCCGTAGCGAGTGTCCTGCCAGCCGTTTTCGTTGTAGACGATGCGGCCCGTGGGCAGGCCGGCGACGCCTTCCTGCAAATACTTGAGCAGGAATTCCTGGGCCTTGGTCTGCATCGCCTCCGGCACCGGGAAGCCCTGTTCGCGCGCATCGAGCAGGAAGTTGCCGACATAGGCCGAGAGCCAGTACTCGTATTCGGAAACATTGCCCCACAGGCTGAAACCGCCGTTCGGCGCTTGCATGGCACCGAGCCGGGCGAAGGATTTTTCCAGCATGGCCGTCCGCTCATCACGGCTGAAAGGCTTGAGGCCAAAGAGCTTGGCCCCCTCCTCGTCGATCAGGACGTGCGGGTAGGAGGTGCTGGTGGTCTGTTCGGCGCAGCCGTAGGGATAGGTGAGCAGCCCCTGGATGGCGTTGCGCACGTCGATCGGCGCTTTGTCGGAGATCGTCAGATGCGCCTGCACCGTGCTCGGGATGAGGCCGTCGAGATCGGCCTCGCGGATTTCCAGCGTTTCGCCCGGCGCTACCGCCAGCGATTTGAGCGTGTGCCGCTGCGGCGTCGCGGCTTGGACTTGCAGGCCGAAGCTGCGTTCCAACTTGAGCGCGCTGCCGCCGCTGCCGGCGACATGCACCCGGACATCGGTCAGGCCGATGGCCTGGCCAGCTTCGAGGGCAAAGCGCAGGGTTTTCTTCTGCTCATCCTTGAGTTCCACTTCGCGCTCGGCGTTGTGAATTTTCAGGCCATCTGCGTTCTCGACGCGCACCTTGAACTTTTGCGCGGCGCCGGAAAGGTTGTGCAGATCGAGGGCGATGGTCGCCTGATCGCCGATGGTCAAAAAGCGCGGCGTCAGCAATTCGGCAACCAGCGGCGCGGCGACGATGGTTTCGCGCTCGGCGTTGCCGAAGCGGTCGGCGCTGGCGGCCACCGCCATGAGGCGCAGGGCGCCGTTGAAGTCGGGCACAGCGAGCGCGATTTCGGCCTCGCCCTGGGCATCGAGCTGAACCGGACCGGAGAACAGGTCGATCAGGCGGACTTTCTTGGGCGGGCTGGCGGTATCTTCCTGCGCCGCGTCGCCGCCGAACTTGAGCTTGCCCTTGCGGCCGGCCATTTTCTCGATCAGCCGACCATAGACATCGTACTGGTCGGCGCCGTAGCGCAGCTTGCCGAAGAAGGCGGCGAACGGGTCGGGCGTGGCGAAGCGGGTGATGTTGAGAATGCCGACATCGACGGCGGACAGCGTAACGAAGGCCGCCTGGCCGCCGAGATCGGGCACCTTGACCTTGACCTTGAGGGGCGAGTCGGGCGCTATTTTCGTTGGCGCTTCAAGATTCACCGCCAGCTTGCGCTCGCCGCGTTCGAGCGGCAGGTGGGCGAGGCCGAGCGCCCGCGCCGGAGTCACTTTCTCGCCGCCGCCGCCCGGACGCAGCACGATCACCGAAACATAGAGATCGTGGCGCTGCCACGCCTTGTCCACCGGAATGTCGATGGTCGTGCCATCGAGCGCGACGGACGCGCGCTTCAGCCACAGGGTGCGGTCGCTCTCGACGGTAATCAGCGCCTCGCCGGCATGCGGCGGAGTGATGGTCAGTTTGGCGGTTTCCCCCTCGCGGTAGGCCGGCTTGTCGAATTTGAGCGCCACACGGTCGGGGCGGATGCCCTGGGTCTCGTCGCCGCGAGCGCTCCAGCCGGCGTAGAAGCGGAATTTGGCGGTTTCCTCGGTATCCGGGTCGAAAATTTCCAGGCGATAGCGGCCGTATTTGACCGGCACGCCCAGCTTGCCGCGCCCGCCCTCGGGAATGCTGAGGGTGGCGGTGCTGACCAGTTCGTCGGTTTCGGTGAAGCCCGAGTTCCACCCGCGCTGGTCGTCGAAACGCCAGTAATAGTCGCGGTTCTCGCGGAACAGGCGAACCGGCAGATCAGCCCCGGCGCTGAGCTTGCCGGCGGCGTCGGCGCGCACCACCTCGAACTGGACGACGCTACCCTCGCGGGCGTAGTCGCCGGTGAACAGGGGACGGATGCCGACCAGTACCGGCGCCGGCCAGACGATGCGTTCAAAATTGCGCACCACCGGCCGGCCGCCGCTTTCGAGCAGGCTCAGGGTGGTGTTCACGACGGTCGGCGAGCGCTTGCCCTGGGCTGGCTCAAGATCGACGGCGAGCGTCAGCTCGCCCTTTTCGTCGAGTTCGGACGACGGCAGTTCGATACGCTGGCGCTGGCTGTCCTCGCTGCTGTCACCGAATTCGAAACCGGGCAACTGTTTCGCCAGCGGGTTTTTCTGGCGATAGAAGTGGGCGACGCCGAGCAACTGGTTACCCGCCGCCGGAGCGCCGTAGAGATAGCTGCCCTTGACATTGATGCGCAGGATTTCGTCGGGACTGACGGTGGTTTGCGGGCTGTCCAGATCGAGCTTCATGCGTTCCGGCAGGAATTCCTCGACATTGAAGCGGAAGCCAACGGTAGCCAGTTTGTCCGCCGGGTCGGTGCGCAATTCCAGATTCCACGAGCCGGTCGGGGCATCGACCGGCAGTTCGATGTTCTGCCGGTAGTAGCCGGTCAGTTTGGCCTCGGGCTGCCAGGTCGCGGTGAACTGGCTCTTGCCGTCCGGGCGCTTGAGAATAGCCTGGATCGGCTGGGCCGGCAGCAGGTGGCCGTCGGCATCGCGCGCCAGCACGGAGAGGTCGAAACTCTCGCCGGGCCGGTAGAGATTGCGCCCGGCGTAAGGGAAAAGGCGCGCCGGTTTGCCGGGCAAGCCGGCGACGTCGTATTCGGAAAGGTCGAGCGCCGGCTCCTTCAGCGTGATCATCGACACCTGCTGGCCGTGGCGGGCGACGACAACCTTGGCCGTAGCCGGCCGCTCGGCGAAGGCGGCCCGCCCGTCGCCGTCGGTTTCGCCACGGGCGACGACCTTGCCATGCTCGTCGAGCCAACTCACTTCAACGCCGGACACCGCCTTGCCGCTGGTCAAGGAACTAACGTAGGCATCGGCCCCCTTGGCGAACAGCCGGGTGGCGAGGCCGAGATCGCTGACGTAGAAATAGGTGACCTGGTAATCGTAACGGAAGCGGTTGGGCTGGCTCATTACCGCGATGTAAATGCCGGGCTCGCGCAATTCCTTGATGTCCTCGACCGGCAGGAAGGTGACGGCGCGCTTGTCGGCCTGCTGCTCGGTGAGGAAGCGGCCGACGTAAACGCTGTCGGTCAGCTTGTTGAGATTGTCCAACTGCCAGTTGTTGACGGCGCCTTGAAGATTGGTGGCGCGCCAGTCGTAGTATTCGTAATCGCCCTCGCCCTCGTCCTCGTCATCGCCGCCGACGCGGTGCTGGGGCTGGGTGCGCGAACCGCTGATGACCTTGTCGAGAAAGCGCGGCAATTGATCCGCCTTGACGCGCAGGAATTGCACGTCGACCTCCGGCACATTGACGGTAATCACCGGCAGGCCGCCATTCTGCTTGGCCGGCAGCACCATGCCGCGGCTGGCGAAGTAATAGGCCGGCGCGACGATGGGGGTAACGAGCGCGTAGCGGCCTTCCTCGTTCAGCTTCTCGCCGGCCGCCGAGGGCAGGCCGGCGGCGACGCGGACGACATAGCGGGTCTGCGGTTTGATGTGCGGAAAATACAGGAGGCGCGGATTGTCGCCGACGACCCAGGCCCCCTTGACCAGCTTGCCGCCGTCGATGGCGACATCATCGGGATCGCTGCTGACCTGCGCCGCGGTCGTATTCGTCCGCTCTTCGCGCCCTTCGTACTCCTCGTCATCGTGCCTGTCGCGCGGCTTCAGGTCGCCAGGGCGCGGCGGCATTTCAAAGACCTGGATGAGTTCGTCGTAAGTCTTGCCGCGCGCCAGGGGGTGCGTGAAACTCAAGGCCAGCGCGGGCGAACCGTCGAATTCCCGATTGGCGAAATCGGCAATCTCGAAGGGCCCGGAGACGCTTTCCCCGGCATCCGGCTGCCCTGTCCCTGTCCTGTTGGACAGATAGTAGAAACCTGCCCCCACAATAGCGGCAACGATCAAGAGCAGCGCAACGACCCCGATACCCCGGTGCAAGGATGGACGCGACATCGACTTCTCCCCAAGGCCCGAGCCGGTGAACGGTGACGGGCAAAAAGATCGAGGCTGGATTATGACACGGCTTCGGGGCCGTGAACGCAGCTTGGACAAGCCGCGTAGCGGCGTGCCCAGCCAAGGGAAGATTCAGGCCTTGCGCACGAACTCCGATTTCAGTTGCATGGCACCGATGCCGTCGATTTTGCAGTCGATGTCGTGGTCGCCCTCGACTAGGCGGATGTTCTTGACCTTGGTGCCGACCTTGACCACGGCCGACGAGCCCTTGATTTTCAAATCCTTGATCACCGTCACGCTGTCGCCGTCCTGCAGCACGTTGCCGTTGGCGTCCTTCCACACGCGGGCCGCTTCGGCCGGCCCGTCGACGGCCTGCGGATGCCACTCGTGGGCGCATTCGGGGCAGATGTAAAGGGAGGCGTCCTCGTAGGTGAAGGGGGATTGGCATTGCGGGCATGGGGGAAGGGAAGGCATCGGTTTTCCTTGTCAGTAGTCTTCTTCGCCGCCCATCAGAGTGGGCAGCAGGATGGCGGCGCGGGAGAGCGCGGCCGGCAGGCAGTCCAGCAGTTTGGGGCGGAAAACGATCTCCATGGGGGCGTGAAAGCGAATCCGAGAATTATGAGCGATTAGCGCGCCATTCGCCCCGGATGCGGGCCACGGCCCAGAGCAGCACGGCGCTGCCGCCGGCCGCGCAGGCCACCGCTTCCGCCAGCGAAGCGGGCACGCCAGCAAGGATGGCGCCCTTGCCGGCGACAAACCAACTGCCGCCGAGGATGGCGCAAAACAGGCCGAAAAACCCCGCCAAGGCGAGCAGTACGATGCGGCGGTCGAGACGAGACAAAAAAGGGCGCATGGCGGTAGCGGAACGAAAAGACGCATGGTACCGGAGCCAGGGCGGCGCCATGCGGCTGGAGAGGGAAATATTCAACGCCAGCCGCCCGCAACCGGCTTCTTTAGAGGCCATTTATGCACAGCAATTTGGGGAGCCAGTCAAGCCGGGCGGCAAGAGCGGGCAGAATGCCTGATTTATCCAGCATCTCAAACAAAATCAACAACTTACAAAGCCGCCCAAGATTCAGGCAATGGAAGAAAAAGCCTTACCGGCCCGGTACTTGGCGTGTGGTTCCAGCCTTGATTCACAGACTTATCCACAACTTTTGTGGATAGTCGAAAAAACCCTGACCTGAAAATGGGATTGAGGCTTGAATTTAAAGTAAAACCTGAAGTTCTGCCTGCGGGAGGCAGGGCGATGGCTGTTGGCGTCTACTGTTGCGCGTCATCGCGCAGGGCCGCCCCGTAACCCCGCGCCCTTGTCAACATGACGCTCGCGCCCGTTTTTATTTATAGTGAGAACCTTGTCTGATCCCGGTAGTGATCTGGCTTTCGCTTACCGGCATCCGTCGCCATCCCGCCAGCCGAGCAAGCATGCGCTTTTCCTTTTCTTCCACGGCGAAATTGCCGCGCGGCCTGGGGCCACGCTGGCGCGCGCTGGGCCTCGCCGCGCTGCTGGCCGGCTGCGCCGTCGGGCCGGACTACGAACGCCCGGCGCCGCCGCCCGGCGCCGACCTGCCAGCCTTCAAGGAAAGTGGATTGTGGCAGCCGGCCGCGCCGGGGCTGGCGGCATCGGAAGCCAGCGCCCCCGGCGGCGGCTGGTGGAAGGTTTATGGCGACAGCCAGCTCGATGCGCTGGTCGACGAGGCCAATGCGGCCAATCAGAACCTGCGCCAGACCGAGGCGCAGTACCGGCAGGCGCAGGCGCTGGTGCAGGGGGTGCGGGCGAACTTTTTCCCGACCGTCGGACTGGGCGCTTCGGCGCTGCGCGGGCGCAGCATCGGCGATGGCGGGACGACCCTCGGCAACAGCCATGCGTGGTCGTTGCAGGCGAGTTGGGAGCCTGATCTCTGGGGCGGCGTGCGCCGGCGCGTCGAGGCCGCCGACGAGCAAGCCGCCGCCAGCGCCGCCGATCTGGCCGCAGCGCGGCTGACGGTGCAGGCGGCGGTGGTCAATAACTATATCCAACTGCGTCTGGCCGACGCGCAAAAGACGCTGTACGCTGACACCATCGCCGGCTACGCCAAGGCGCTGGCGCTGACGCAGGCGCAACTGCGCGCCGGTGTGGCGACGCGGGCCGACGTGGCGCTGGCCCAAAGCACGCTGGCGGCGGCGCAAGCGCAGGCGGTGGATGTCGATCTGACGCGCCGCCAGCTCGAACACGCGCTGGCCGTGCTGCTCGGACAAGCGCCGGCAGCCTTCACGCTGGAAGCGGCGCCGCTGGCGGCTGCCCTGCCCTTGACGCCGACGGGCTTGCCGGCGGATCTCTTGCAGCGCCGGCCCGACATCGCCGCCGCCGAGCGCCGCGTCGCCGCCGCCAATGCCGATATCGGCGTGGCGCAGGCGGCCTGGTTCCCGAACCTGCTGCTCACCGCCAGCGGCGGTTATCAGGGTAGCGGTTTCGGGCCGTGGTTTGCCACGCCGGATCGCGTCTGGGCGCTGGGCGCGGCGCTGGCGGCAACGCTGTTCGACGGCGGGGCGCGCAGCGCCCAGGTGGATGCAGCGCGGGCGGCCTTCGATGCGGCGGCGGCAAATTATCGGCAAACGGTGCTGGCGGGCTTTCAGGAGGTCGAGGACAACCTGGCGGCGCTGGGCGACCTGGCGCAGGAAGCAATCGCTCAGCAGGAAGCGGCGCGCGCCGCGCATGTCGCCGAACAGGTGCTGCTGGCGCAGTACCGCGCCGGCACCACGACCTATATCGCGGTCATCACCGCCCAGGCGCAGGCGCTGGCCGCCGACCGCGCGCTGCTGCAAGTGCGCGGCCGCCAGTTCGCCGCCAGCGTGGCGCTGATCAAGGCGCTGGGCGGCGGCTGGCATGTCGATGAACTGGCAGAGCCGCCCGCCTCCCCAACTCCCGAACAATCCACGAGCAACTCACAGCGATGAACGCGCAAGCCACTTCCTCTCAGCCCCGGTCGCCGTTGCGCTGGGCGATTGCCCTTCTGCTCCTGCTGGCGTTGGCCTGGGGCGTCAAAGTCTTGTTCTTCCCGCCCGCGCCGCCGCCGCGCGTCGCGCCGCCGGTGCCGGTGCGCACGGCGCCGGTGCAAACGCAGGCCATGCCGATCACCCGTAACGGCCTCGGCAAGGTACTGCCGGCGATGTCGGTGACGGTGCGGGCGCGCATCGACGGGCAACTCGATAGCGTGGAATTCAAAGAGGGGCAGGATGTGCGCGCCGGCCAGTTGCTGGCGCAGATCGACCCGCGCACTTTCCAGGCGCAACTGGATCAAAATCTGGCGCAGAAGGCCAGGGACGAGGCCCAGCTTGCCAATGCCCGCGTTGACCTCACGCGCTACGAGGAACTCATCAAGGAAGAAGCGACCACACAGCAAACGCTGGACACGCAGCGCGCCCTGGTGCGGCAACTGGAAGCGGCGGTGCAGACCGACGAGGCGCAGATCGCGCAGGCCCGCGTCAATTTGAGCTACACGCGCATCCACGCGCCGATCAGCGGGCGCATCGGGGCGCGTCTGGTCGATCCGGGCAATATCGTGCACGCCAGCGACCCGGGCGGGCTGCTGGTGATCAACCAGATCGACCCGATCGCGGTGCAATTCACCCTGCCCGAAAGCGATTTTCAGGCCGTCAACCGGGCCTTGAACGCCAGCGCCACGGCGCTGACGGTGCAGGCGCTGGATCGCGACAGTCGCGAGGTGCTGGCCAGCGGCAAGCTGGTGCTGCTGAATAACCAGATCGACGCCGGCACCGGCACCATCAGCCTGAAAGCGCAGTTTGCCAACCCCGAGCACAAGCTGTGGCCGGGGCAGTCGGTCGATGCCCGCCTGATTCTGGGCGAGCGGGCGCAGGCGCTGACGGTGCCGACGGGGGCCGTGCAGCGTGGCCAGAGCGGCCTGTTTGTCTATGTGATCGAGGCTGACGACACGGCGCGCATGCAGCCGATCACGCTGGCCGACAGCGACGGCGGCATCGCCGTGGTGACGGAGGGCCTGAAGGACGGCGAGCGCGTCGTCATCGACGGCTATTACCGCCTGACGCCGGGCGGGCGCGCCGTCGAAATGCCGGCGGCGGACGCCGCCGCCCCCGCCGCCACGCAAGAAAGCGCCAAGTGAACGTCTCGGCGCCGTTCATCCATCGTCCGATCGCCACCACGCTGCTGTCGATCGCGGTCATGCTGGTCGGCCTGGTAGCCTGGCCGCTGTTGCCGGTGGCGCCGCTGCCGCAGGTGGATTTCCCGACCATTCAGGTCTATGGCCGCCTGCCCGGCGCCAGCCCGGAGACGATGGCCGCGACCGTGGCGCAGCCGCTGGAACGCCAGTTCTCGCTGATTTCGGGCCTGACGCAGATGACCTCGACCAGCTCGCTCGGCTTCACGCAGATTACGCTGGAATTCGACCTCAACCGCAACATCGACGGCGCGGCGCTGGACGTGCAGACGGCCATCAACGCCGCTTCCGGCCAGTTGCCCAAGAACCTGCCCAGCCCGCCGAATTTTCGCAAGGTCAACCCGGCGGACGCGCCGATATTGATTCTGGTCGCGCAGTCCAAGGTGCTGCCGCTCACGCAGGTCAGCGATTATGCCGACAACGTGCTGGCGCAGCAGATTTCGCGCATCAACGGCGTCGGCCTGGTCAACGTGAACGGCCAGCAAAAACCCGCCGTGCGCATCCAGGCCGACCCGGCCAAGCTCAAGGCCGTGGGCCTGAGCCTGGAGGACGTTCGCGCCGTCATCGCCAACACCACCATCAGCGCGCCCACCGGCACCATCGACGGCGAGCGGCAGGCGTTCAACGTCTATACCAACGACCAGTTGCTCAACGCCGAGCCGTGGAACGACGCGATACTGGCCTGGAAAAACGGCGCGCCGATCCGCGTGCGCGATATCGGCATCGCGGTCGATGGGCCGGAAAACAGCAAGATCGCCGCCTGGGCGAGCAACGGCGCGGCGGCGCCGGCCGACTCCACCATCACCGACGGGCGCACCATCATGCTGGCCATTTTCAAGATGCCCGGCGCCAACGTGATCGAAACCGTAGACAGCATCAAGGCCGCGCTGCCCCGGCTGCAAGCGGCGATTCCGCCGAGCATGACGGTATCGGCGGCGATGGATCGCACCCAGACCATCCGCGCCTCGGTCAAGGAAGTGCAGCTCACGCTGATCCTCTCGATGGCGCTGGTCGTCGGCGTGATCTTCGTGTTTTTGCGTAACGTCACCGCCACGGTGATCCCCAGCGTGACGATTCCGCTGGCCATTCTCGGCGCCGCCGCCGTGATGTATGTGCTGGACTACAGCCTGGACAACCTCTCGCTGATGGCGCTGACCATCTCCGTCGGCTTCGTCGTGGACGACGCCATCGTCATGCTCGAAAACATCTACCGCCACGTCGAAAACGGCATGAAGCCCATGAAGGCGGCGTTGCAGGGGGCAGGCGAAATCGGCTTTACCGTGATTTCCATTTCGGCCTCGCTGGTGGCGGTGTTCATCCCGCTGCTGCTCATGGGCGGCTTCGTGGGGCGGCAGTTGCGCGAGTTCGCGGTGACGGTGACGCTGACCATCGTCGTCTCGGTCGTGCTCACGCTCACGCTCACGCCCATGCTGTGCGCCAAATACCTCAAGGAGCATGGCAAAGACGGGCCGCAGCACGGCTGGCTGTTCAACCTCTTCGAGCGCGGCTTCAACGCCATGCAAAACAGCTACCGGCGCGGCCTCACGGTGGTGCTGCGCCATTCGTTCATCACGCTACTGGTGTTTTTTGCCACCGTGGTGATCGCCGTGGGGCTGTACGTCAATATGCCCAAGGGCTTTTACCCGCAGCAAGATACGGGCTTCATCTTCGGCTCCGCCGAAGCCGCGCAGGATACGTCCTCGCAAGCCATGCACCAGCGCATCCAGCAACTGGCCGACATCGTGCGCAAGGACCCCGACGTAACCGCCTTCGCCTATCAAGCCGGCGCGTCCACCTTCAACTCGGGCACCTTTTTCATTGCCCTCAAGCCCCTGGACGAAGGCCGCAAGGAAAGCGCCGACGAAATCATCCGGCGGCTGCGCCCGCAACTTGAAAAAGTCACCGGCATCCGGCTGCTCATGCAGGCGATGCAGGACGTCCGCATGGGCGGGCGGCCCACCAAGACGCAGTACCAATACACGCTGGTCGATGTCAATCTGGACGAACTCAACGAGTGGGCGCCCCGTCTGTTGCAACGCCTGGAAAAAATTCCGGTGCTTGCCGACGTGACCAGCGACCAGCAAAACGCCGCCCCCACCGCCAACGTCACCATCGACCGCGAACGTGCCGCCACCTACGGCATCACGCCCGCGCTGGTAGACGCCACCATCTACAACGCCATCGGCCAGCGCCAGGTGGCGCAGTATTTCACGCAGCTCAACAGCTACAACGTGGTGCTGGAAGTCACGCCCGAATTGCAGCGCGACCCGGCGCTGTTCGACAAGCTCTACCTCACCTCGCCCATTACCGGCGAACAGGTGCAGCTATCGACCTTTGCCAAGGTGGACACCAGCAAAACCGGCTACCTGTCGGTCAGCCACCAGGGACAATTCCCGGCGGTCACCATCTCGTTCAACCTCGCCCCCGGCGCGGCGCTGGGGCAGGCCGTCGACGCCATCCAGCAAGCGCAGGCCGAAATGGGCGCGCCGGCCACCTTGAGCGGCTCTTTCCAGGGCACGGCGGCGGCCTTCAAAGATTCGCTGCGCACCCAGCCCTACCTCATCCTCGCCGCGCTGGTATCGGTCTATATCGTGCTCGGCATGCTCTACGAGAGCTACATCCACCCGCTGACCATCCTGTCGACGCTGCCCTCGGCCGGCATCGGCGCGCTGCTCATCCTCATGATCGGCGGTTACGACCTGTCGGTCATCGGCCTGATCGGCATCATCCTGCTCATCGGCATCGTCAAGAAAAACGGCATCATGATGGTGGACTTCGCCCTCACCGCCGAGCGCGACCAGGGCCTGTCGCCGCGCGACGCCATTTTCGAAGCCTGCCTCATGCGCTTTCGCCCCATCATGATGACCACCATGTGCGCCCTGCTCGCCGGCCTGCCGCTCATGCTTGGCCAGGGCGCCGGCTCCGAATTGCGCCGCCCGCTCGGCTACGCCATGGTCGGCGGCCTCATCCTGTCGCAAATGCTGACGCTATTTACCACCCCCGTCATCTACCTCTACCTCGACCGCGCCCACCACTGGTACATGCGGCACCAAGCCGCGCGCCGGGGAAAATCGCTAACCGCCGCTGAATAGGACGCGGGCGCACGAGCAAGCACTCACGCACGGCCTTAGGGCAATCGCATGAATGCAATTGTCGTGGCCGCAACCCCTCCCCGACCCTCCCCTACACTGCGCGCAAGGGAGGGAGAAAACCCGTAGCGCGCGCAGGCTGCGGCTCCCTCCCTTTCGGGCAAAGCCCGAAGGGGAGGGTCGGGGAGGGGTTGTTTTTCATGGCATTGGCATTCATGCGATCGCGCTGGCCTGCTTTGCCAGTCGCCCATTTTCGGACTAAACTAATTTGACTTAGTCCGAACCGGGAGGCAAGCATGCAATCTTTCAATATTCACGAGGCAAAGACGCAACTCTCGCGGCTGGTCGAGCAAGCCGCCAATGGAGAAGCCTTCGTCATCGCCCGGGCGGGCAAACCGCTGGTCAAGGTGACGGCACTGGATACGCCAAGCCAGGCGCGCCGTCTGGGTTTTTTGGCGGGCGAGATTGCCGTGCCCGAGGATTTCGACCGCATGGGCGGCGAGGAAATCGAGCGCCTGTTCGGAGGTGATGCGTGAAGCTGCTGCTCGACACGCACCTGCTGCTATGGGCCGCCGGTCAGCCGGAGCGCTTGTCCGCCACGGCGCGGGCGCTGCTCGCAGACCCGGACAATGAACTGCTGTTCAGCGCCGCCAGCCTCTGGGAAATCACGATCAAGCAGGGTTTGGGGCGCGCCGATTTTCGCGTCGAACCGCGCCTGCTCCGGCGCGGACTCCTCGACAACGGCTACCTCGAATTGCCGGTCACGAGCGAACACGCCGTGGCTGTGGGCAGTCTGCCGGCACTCCACAAAGACCCGTTCGACAGAATCCTCGTCGCCCAATCCCAGGTCGAAGGCATCGCCCTGCTCACCGCCGATCCGCTGGTCGCCCGCTACGCCGGCCCGATACGGTTGGTGTAGCGCAGTTCAAATACCGCCATTTCTGGATTGCTTCGTCGCTTCGCTCCTCGCAATGACGCGGCACAGAATGGCCGTCATTGCGAGCGCAGCGACGCAATCCAGCCTGGCCGTCGCAATCTTGAAAGCGCACTCAACCCTTGCAGCATGGCGCTTGCGAACAGAGAAAAGTTCTGCCAAGCTTGTTCCTACATTAGGTAGCTCACTTTGGAGGCCCGTCATGCAGGCCGTCAACATCCGCCAACTCAAAACCAATCCCAGCACGGCGCTGGCCGCCGCGCGCGAGGGTGACATGGTCGTGGTGATGAACCGCGACCATCCGCAGGCGCTGCTGGTCGATCTGGAGCAATTGGGCGTCCCCGATTTGCCGGCAGTGCGTGTGGCGCTGGCTGTTTCGCTGTTCCGCAGCGGCGCGGTGTCGGCCGGGTTTGCCGCGCGCATGGCGAGCAAGCCGCTGGCCGAAATGTTGACGCTGTTGTCCAGCCAAGGCATCCCGCTCACTGGCGCGGGCAAGGCTGCCGCTGACGAGGCGCGCGAGGAAATGCGCCGGGCGCGTGACTGGCTGATCAAGCCTGCCGCATGAGCAGACGTGTCGTCATCGCCGATGCCGGGCCGCTGCTCGGGCTGGCGCGCATTGATTCACTCTCCTTGCTGCGCGGCCTGTTCGGGCGGGTGTGCATCACGCGCGCCGTGCATGACGAAATCCAACCTTCCGGTGCTTCCTTTCCCGATACCCAACTGTTCTCGCACGCGCTAGCCGAAGGCTGGATCGAAGTCGTGGAAAACCCCGCCGCTGAGTGGAAGCCGCTGAACCCCGGCGTCGACGCGGGCGAAGCCAGCGCCATCCACATGGCCTGCCTCTGGCGCGACGCGGGCGATGCCGTGCTGCTGATAATGGACGACCGCGCCGGAAGGCTGGAAGCCAAAAGCCGTGGCATCACGCTGATCGGCACAGCGGCGGTCATCGGGCTGGCAAAAAGCGCAGGCTTGATCCCCGAAGCCCGGCCATCGCTGGAGCGGTTGGCGCGGGTAGGTTATTTCATTGGGCCGTCCGTGATTACTGCGATACTGGCTGAGGTGGGCGAGTAGCTGCGAATCTGCCGGAAGCGCGAACCGTGTGGGCACAGGGAATTCCACAAACAAAAACGCTCAAGCGGGAGGGGCGTAGAGTTATGGTGGTTTGACCCTTATTATCCAATGGCAACCTTCACTATGGAAGAAATCGTCGCTAAAGATTAGTAAAAAGCATCTGGAATCATGGTTTGTGGCTTATAGGGGAAATTGACATCAATGAAAGAGAGCGCGGTAGGATGGGTAGAGCCGCAGGCGAAACCCATCGACTGATCTTTGAGGGACGATTCATTAAAATCACTCCCTTTATATGAGAAATGCTGGTGGGACTAGCGCAACCAGCTATCATTTTCGCAGAATTGATAGAGCGCCAGCGAAACCCGTCGCGGTGGCGAATCTCGAAACGATGGGTTTCGCCTTTGGCTCTACCCATCCTACCGGGCTGCATTCAAGATCGGCTACGCATTAGTTTTAATAGAGCGTTGGAGATCATGGAGCGGATGGGGGAGCGAGGAGTTGTTTCGAGGGAGAGGGAGGTAGAGAGGTGAGTGGAGTGTTTAGATTTATACTTCACTCAAATAAATTTTCTTATGTTCGCCAAGCTCTAAGCTTTTCCGATAGGGCAGCCGATTGCACCCTCCACCCCTCGCCCTTGTTCCACTCCGGGGAAAAATTATCACAAAGCAATATATTTGCTCCAACAAACTCTACAATTTCTTTGCCTTTTCTTTCAACATTCGCCAAGTCAAAAATATTACCTAGCCCCCAATGGTCAAAACCGCGATTATAGCGGCTCCCTTTCCCGTGAAAAACAACGGCTTGCGGCCTATATTGCTTATAAGCTTGATACAGCAAATTTTGATAGCTCTTTAGCCTTCCGTCCGTTTCGGCATGATTGTCGACGCCTCGGCTTGCGATTGGACTCATATTGCTCAGGAAATAATTCCTCCCATACCCGGCGCTCTCGGCAACTTCCTCACAACGCCTAAAAACCTCGCTTTGGTCACTCGCGGGCAGGCTGTCACCCAAATAAAAGCTGCTTCCATTTTCAAGCAAGTACTTTGAGCACCCCTTTCCATTATACCCTTTGTTCTCACCACCCGGTTCAATCCCAATAAACCATAGATCACTCTTAATGTTGCCGTAGCCCAACCATTGGTATTGAAATTCTTCATCATTCATTTTGCATCTCCTTGCAGTTATAGAATTGATCAGCGGCTGCCGCGGTTCGTGTGGTTACAGAAGAACAGCGACATTCATATCTATGGTACATACTTACGCAAATTTTAGCCACCGAAATAGTTAGACGCCTCCGCAAGATTCTCAAACCGCGCATATTCGCCGAAGAAGGCAAGGTGGACTACCCCGACGGAGCCGCTGCGCTGCTTTCCAATGAAAACTTCGGCCACGCCTTGGTTGTCCGTGTTCTTGTTGTAATACTCATCGCGGTACAACATCAGAATCAAGCGCGGTAGGATGGGTAGAGCCGCAGGCGAAACCCATCGACTGATCTTTGAGGGACGATTCATGAAAATCACTCCCTTTATATGAGAAATGCCTGTTGGACTAGCGCAACCAGCTATCATTTTCGCAGGATTGATAGAGCGCCAGCGAAACCCGTCGCGGCGGCGATTCTCGAAACGATGGGTTTCGCCTTTGGCTCTACCCATCCTACCGGGCTGCTCACCGCCGATCCGCTGGTCGCCCGCTACGCCGGCCCGATACGGTTGGTGTAGAGCTTTATTCAAACGCCTCTATTTCTGGATTGCTTCGTCGCTTCGCTCCGCGCAATGACGCGGCACAGAATGGCCGTCATTGCGAGCGCAGCAATCCAGTTGCCCGCGGTCTTGAACCGCCCCCTCACTTCACCCGCATACCCGGCTCGGCGCCGCTGTCGGGGGTGAGGAGGAAGATGCCCGGCGTTTGGCCGCTGTCGTCCGAGGCGGCGAGAACCATGCCTTCCGAGAGGCCGAATTTCATTTTGCGCGGGGCGAGGTTGGCGACCATCACCGTCATCCGGCCTACCAGCGTTGCCGGGTCGTAGGCGGACTTGATGCCGGCGAAGACGTTGCGCGTTTCGCCATTGCCCAATTCCAGCGTCAGGCGCACCAGCTTGTCGGCGCCCTCGACGTGTTCGGCATTGGCAATGCGGACGACGCGCAGGTCGACCTTGGTGAAGTCGTCGATGGTGCACAGCGGCGCAGTGGCCACGGGCGGCGGCGTGGGCGCCGCGGCAACGGCAGTGGGGGCGGGAGCCGGTGCAGGCGGCGCGTCCTTGTTGGCGGCGACCAGTTGCTCGATCTGTTTGGCATCGACGCGGGTCATCAGGTGCGTGTAGGCATTGATGCGATGACCGCCGGCCAGCAGGCTGGCGCTGTCGGCCCAGATCAGCGGGGCGATGGCGAGGAAGCTTTCGACCTTGGCCGCGAGCGCCGGCAGGATCGGCTTGAGCAGCACGGTGAGCAGACGGAAGAGGTTGAGCGCATTGCTGCACGCGACATGCAGTTCGCTTTCCCGACCGGCCTGCTTGGCCAGTTCCCAGGGCTTGACGCTATCGACGTACTGGTTGGCGGCGTCGGTCAGGGCCATGATTTCGCGCACGGCCTTGCCGTATTCGCGCCCTTCGTAGAGGTCGGCGATGCGCCCGGCGGCCTCCTGAATCGCCCGCAGCGCCGGCAGGTCGGCGGTGACGGGCGCCAACTGGCCGTTGAAGCGCTTGGCGATGAAGCCGGCGGCGCGGCTGGCGATATTGACGTATTTGCCGACCAGATCGGAATTGACGCGGGCGACGAAATCGTCGAGGTTGAGGTCGATGTCCTCCATGCTCGCCGACAGTTTGGCGGCATAGTAATAGCGCAGCCATTCAGGATCGAGGCCGGTATTCAGGTAGCTGGCGGCGGTGATGAAGGTGCCGCGCGATTTCGACATCTTGGCGCCATCGACGGTCAAAAAGCCGTGCGCGAAAATCTTGTCCGGCGTGCGGTAGCCGGCATGGGCGAGTTCGGCGGGCCAGAACAGGGCGTGGAAATAGAGAATGTCCTTGCCGATGAAATGCACCAGCTCGGTCTCCGACCCGGGCTTGAACCATTCGTCGAAGTCGAGGCCCTGGCGGGTGCAGAAATTCTTGAACGAACCCATGTAGCCGATCGGCGCGTCGAGCCAGACATAGAAGTACTTGCCCGGCGCATCGGGAATTTCGAAGCCGAAATAGGGCGCATCGCGCGAAATGTCCCAGTCGGTCAGGCGGTTCTCGCCCGGCGCGCCGAGCCATTCCTGCATCTTGTTGGCCGCTTCCGCTTGCAGGGCGCCGTTGTCGCGGCTGGTGTAGCGGCGCAGGAAAGCTTCGCAACGCGGGTCGGAAAGCTTGAAGAAATAATGTTCGGAAGAGCGCAGTTCCGGCTTGGCGCCGGATACCGCCGAGTAGGGTTCGATGAGGTCGGTCGGGGCGTAGGCGGCGCCACAGCTTTCGCAATTGTCGCCGTACTGGTCCTGGGCGTGGCATTTCGGGCATTCGCCCTTGATGAAGCGGTCGGGCAGGAACATCGCCTTGAGCGGATCGTAGAACTGCTCGATGGTGCGCGTTTCGATCAGGCCGGCGGCCTTGAGGCGGCGGTAGATTTCGTTGGCGTATTCGCGCGTCTCGGGCGAATGGGTGCTGTAATAATTGTCGAAAGCGACGCCGAAACCGGCGAAGTCACGAGCGTGCTCGCCGTGCATGCGCTCGATCAACTGTTCCGGCGCGATGCCCTCCTGCTCGGCGCGCAGCATGATTGGCGTGCCGTGCGTGTCGTCGGCGCAGACGTACCAGCATTCATTGCCGGCCATTTTCTGGTAGCGGACCCAGATATCGGTCTGGATGTATTCGACCAGATGCCCGATGTGGATCGCGCCATTGGCATAAGGCAGGGCGGAGGTGACGAGAATTTTGCGCGGCATGGAAAAGGCGGAGCGAAGAAAAAAAGGGATTTTACCGCGCCCGCCGCCGATCCGGCGGGCCAATGGCCGTCATCGGAAGCCTGGGGTATACTGTACGAAATCACTCGGGTATTTGCCTGCCCCATGCCAACCGGAGCCTCCATGAGCATTACTGAACAGCAGATCAAGACGGCGCTTGCGGGCGCGGTCGATGCCAATACCGGCAAGGATTTCGTCAGCAGCCGCGCCGTCAAAAATATTCGCATCGACGGCGCCGATGTCGCCTTCGACATCGAACTCGGCTATCCGGCCAAAACGCAGATCGACGCCATCCGCAAACAGGCAATCGCGGCCGTCAAGGCCGTGCCCGGCGTCGGCAACATTTCCGCCACCGTGACCAGCAAGATCGTCGCCCATGCCGTGCAATTGGGCGTCAAGCTCTTGCCCGGCGTCAAGAACATCATCGCCGTCGCCTCCGGCAAGGGCGGCGTCGGCAAGAGCACGACGGCCGTCAACCTCGCCCTGGCGCTGGCCCAGGAAGGCGCCTCGGTCGGCATTCTCGACGCCGACATCTACGGCCCGTCGCAACCGCAAATGCTTGGGCTGGCCGACCAACAGCCGGAATCGCACGACGGCGAGCGCCTGGAGCCGCTGGAAGCACACGGCATCCAGGCCATGTCCATCGGCTTTCTGGTCGATGTCGAAACGCCGATGATCTGGCGCGGCCCGATGGTCGCCCAGGCGCTCGACCAGTTGCTCGGCCAGACCAACTGGCGCGACATCGACTATCTGATCGTGGACATGCCGCCGGGCACCGGCGACATCCAGTTGTCGCTGTCGCAAAAGGTGCCGCTGACCGGCGCGGTGATCGTCACCACGCCGCAGGACATCGCCCTGATCGACGCACGCAAGGGCTTGAAAATGTTCGAGAAGGTCAATGTCCCCATCCTCGGCATCGTCGAAAACATGAGCATCCACATCTGCTCCAACTGCGGCCATGAAGAACCCATCTTTGGCGTCGGCGGCGGCGAGAAGATGGGCGCCGATTACGGCGTCGAGTTCCTCGGCAGCCTGCCGCTGGAATTGGCCATCCGCGAAATGGCCGACGGCGGCAAACCCACCGTGGTCGGCGCCCCGGACTCGCGCAGCGCCGAAATCTACCGCGCCATCGCCCGCCGCCTCGCGGTCAAGATCGGCGAAAAAGCCAAGGACATGAGTTCCAGATTTCCCAACATCGTGGTGCAAAACACCTGAGAAACCGCCGCGATACAGATTTTCGAACTCTTGCGCTGCATATTTACATCCGGGTTATTTACCACAGGCGCTTGCGGCTCAAGCCTTACGCCGAGTGCGCCACAGGCGAAAAACGCCTCCGCCTCGCGGGCGCAGTAATTTGCGGTGTAGCGGCTGTTTATATCCTGATTCGCCTGTTGATCGCTTTAGCCTGCACGCTGGCGCGAGGGGCGGAGAAAAAACTTTCGTATTCAGACAAAAATATCCTAGACTCGAAATTTTTCAAAAAACAATACTCGAAATAGGGGAATTTCATGGATATCCGTCTTGGCCGCGTTCTCGTGGCGCTTCTTGTCGCGTGTCTTGCCGTTGCAGGCTCCGTGAGCTTTGCCAAACCTGCCCATCCATCCGCGGCGGCCAGCCTGGAAGCCGAGCGTGAAGCTGCCATCAAGGCGGTTAATGCGTCACAGAAATCCGGCCCTGCCGATATTCGGCTGCGCGATCAAGGGCAACTGCACCTGCCCCAGGGCTACATCTGGGTGCCTGTCCCGGCTGCCGCCCAACTGATGCGCGCCATGGGCAACACAGTCGGCTCCAATTTCATGGGCCTGGTGTTTCCCGAAAACGGCGCCGACTGGCTGGTGGTCCTCTCCTTTGTGAACGAGGGCTACATCAAGGACGACGACGCCAAGGACTGGAAGGCGGACGAATTGCTGCAAAACCTGAAAGACGGCACGGAAGCGGCCAACGATGAACGGGTGAAACACGGTATTGCCCCGGTCGAGGTGATCGGCTGGGTGCAGTCGCCGCAATACGACGCGGCGATGCATCGCCTCGTCTGGGCGGCAAGTATCCGCGACAAAGGCGCGCGCGATACCGAGGGGCAGGGCGTCAATTACAACACCTACGCGCTCGGGCGCGATGGCTATATCAGTCTCAACCTCGTGACGAACGCGAGCGACCTGGAAAAGTACAAGCCCGATGCCCTGACCTTGCTGGCCGCCTTGCAATACGAGGATGGCAAGCGCTATACCGATTTCAACGCATCCACCGACAAGGTCGCCGCCTACGGCCTGGCAGCGCTGGTGGCCGGCGCGGCGGCCAAAAAACTGGGCCTTTTCGCGACTCTGCTCGCGCTCTTGGCGAAGTTCGGCAAAGTCCTGATCCTCGCCGGCGCCGGCGCGCTGTGGGGCATCGGCAAATTCTTCACGCGCAAAACTTGAGAGCGGTGTGGTGAAGCTGTTTCTGTTGCTCCTGCTCAAAGGGGGCAAGCTGTTCGTGAGCGGCGGCTCGATGCTGGTGTCGGTCGTCGCCTATGCCTTCGTTTTCGGCTGGCGCTACGCGGCAGGCTTCGTCGGGCTGATTTTTGTTCATGAAATGGGCCACTATCTAGCGGCGCGCCAGCGCGGCCTCAATGTCGGCGCGCCGACCTTCATACCCTTCGTCGGCGCCTGGATCGAACTCAAGGATCTCCCCCACGATGTCGAAACCGAAGCTTGGGTCGGCTTCGCCGGGCCTCTGCTCGGCAGCGTCGCCGCGGTGGGTTGCTACTTCGCGGCGCGAGCCTACGACAGCAACCTGCTGCTGGCGCTGGCTTACGCCGGATTTTTCATCAATCTGTTCAACCTGATTCCCCTGTCGCCCTTCGATGGCGGGCGCATCACCGCCGTACTCTCGCCGCGCATCTGGCTGCTCGGCGTCCCTGTGCTGGCAGGGATATTCCTCTGGCGGCCAAGTCCACTGCTGATCCTGATGGCGGTTCTGGCCGCGCCCCAAGTCATGAAGGCATGGAAGCACGATCCAACCGATCCGGCAAACCAGCGCTACTACGCCGTCTCGAACGAAACGCGCCTGACCTACGCACTGTACTACCTCGGCCTGCTCGTATTCCTGGCCATCATGGCGCACGACACGCACGAAATGCTGGCCTGAACACCATACGATTGCCGGGAACGGGTGTAAGCCTTTGACGCGATGTGGCGCAGTAGGCTGATATGGAGCGAAGTGGAGTCCCGGCTTCAATCGCTGGCGGCGATGAATTTTGCAGCGCCCCACTCGCCCCGCGCAGGCTTTCAGCCGAAGCTTTGCTGCGGTTCCTCGCCTTCGGGCCAGTGGCGGATGTATTGTTTCAGCATCCTGTTTTCGAGATCCTGCTCTTCGAGCACCGCCTTGGCGACATCGAGGAAGGAAACCGCGCCTTTCAGCTTGCCGTCTTCAAGCACCGGAATATAGCGGCTGCGGTTAACCACCATCAGACGGCGCAGGTCGTTGAGGTGGGTGTCCGGCGACGCGGTGATGGGATTTTTGATCATGAAGTCGCCGATCGGCGCGTTTTCGATGTCGCGCCGCGCGTGAATCGCCGAGATCAGTTCGCGGTGCGTCAGCATGCCCGCCAATGTCTCGCCTTCCATCACCACGAGAACCCCGACATGGCGCTCGGCCATCATCGCCAGCGCGTCGGCCAGTGTTTGCCGCGGGGAAAGGGTGTGCACTTCGGTTTCCCCGAAATCGAGCATTTCGCGTACCAGCATCCTGAAGCTCCTCTCTTGTTTTGCGGCGTGTCACGGGGACACGGCTGAATTCTTGATGTTATTCGATCCTTGGGCTTTGCGAAAGCGTGGGAATTCAGCCGGCTTCGGCGATGCGGCGGGCGATGTGGGCGAGGGCTGCTTCCACCTGGTCGATGAGAATCAGGCACAGGTCGCCCTTGCCCAGGCGTTGCAGGGCGGCGTCGATGGCGGCGAATTCGCCGTCGATGGCCGCGACGTGCGCGACCCGCCGGCTGTTGGCGAGGCCGGCGCGCAGCAGGGCGATTACTTCGCCACTGGCGCGACCGCGCTGGCAGGCGTCCTCGTAGAGAATCACGTCGTCGAAGGCGGCGCCGAGAATTTCCGTCTGCTGGCGGATGTCCTCGTCGCGCCGGTCGCCTGCGCCGCTGATGACCACCGCGCGGCGGGCCGCCGGCATGCTGTCGACGGCCTTGACCAGGGCCAGCATGGCGTCGGGGTTGTGGCCGTAATCGGCGATCAGCGTCGCGCCCTGGTAATCAAAGACGTTGAAGCGGCCGGGGGCGCTCGCCGCGTCGTTGACAAAGCCGGCCAGCGCCGCCGCGATGCTGGCCCAGCCGTAGCCGAGCGCCCAGGCGGTGGCGACGGCGGCCATGGCGTTTTCGATCTGGAAGCCGATCGTGCCATTGCGCGTCAGCGGCACGTGGGCGAGCGGAATGCGGTTTTTCTTGCGGCCTTCGCCGCAGACGATGTCGCCCTTTTCGACATACACCACGCGCTTGCCCTGGGCGCGGTGAGTGGCCAGCACCGGATGGGCCGGGTCGAGGGCGAAGAAGATGATTTCACCGGGGCAGTGGCGGGCCATGGCCGCGACCACCGGATCGGCGGCGTTAAGCACGGCGGCGCCGGCCGGGGCGACGTTTTCGACGATGACGCGCTTGATGACGGCGAGATCGTGCACGGTGGTGATGTAGCTGAGGCCGAGGTGATCGCCCAGCCCGATATTGGTGACGACGGCGACATCGCACATATCGAAGCCAAGCCCCTCGCGCAGGAGGCCGCCGCGCGCCGTTTCCAGCACCGCCGCGTCGACGTCGGGATGGGCCAGCACGTTGCGGGCGCTGCGCGGGCCGGAACAGTCGCCATCGTCGATGCGCTGGTTTTGCACATAGATGCCGTCGGTGCTGGTCATGCCGACGCGCAGGCCGTTGTGCTCGAAGATGCGACCGATCAGGCGGCTGGTGGTGGTCTTGCCATTGGTGCCGGTAACGGCGACGAGCGGGATGCGGCCATTGTCGGGCTTGCCGCCGGGGGCATCGGGATAGAGCATGGCGATGATCGCCTCGCCGACCGGGCGGCCCTTGCCGAAGGAGGGGTCGAGGTGCATGCGCAGGCCGGGGACGGCGTTGACTTCGACAATACCGCCGCCCTGCGCCTCCAGCGGTTTGAGCATGGTGTCGCAAACGACGTCGATGCCGGCGATGTCGAGACCGACCGTGCGGGCGGCGGCGATGGCGGCGGCGGCCAGTTCGGGGTGAACGTCGTCGGTGACATCGGTGGCGCTGCCGCCGGTCGACAGATTGGCGTTATTGCGCAGCACCACGCGCACGCCGCGCGCCGGCACGGAATCGGCGCTGTAGCCCTGCTCGGCGAGGCGGGCAAGGGCGATTTCGTCGAGGCGAATCCTGGTCAGCGAGGTGGCATGGCCGGCGGAACGGCGCGGATCGCTGTTGACGATGGCGACCAGTTCGCTGACCGTGTGGCTGCCGTCGCCGATGACCAGCGGCGGATCGCGCCGGGCGGCGGCGATCAGCTTGTCGCCGACGACCAGCAGGCGGTAATCGTGGCCGGGCAGATATTTTTCGACCATGACCTGATCGCGGCAGTCGGCGGCGAGGCGGTAAGCGTGGCGCACCTGCTCTTCGCTCGTCAGGTTGACCGAAATGCCCTTGCCCTGATTGCCGTCCTGCGGCTTGACCACCACCGGCAGGTCGATTTCCCGGGCGGCGGCCCAGGCGTCGTCCTCGTCCTCGACCGGGCGGCCAGTCGGCACGGGAACGCCAGCGGCGTGCAGCAGTTGCTTGGTCAGTTCCTTGTCCTGCGCGATGGCTTCGGCGACGACGCTGGTGCAACTGGTTTCCGCCGCCTGAATGCGCTTTTGCCGGCTGCCCCAGCCGAGTTGCACGAGGCTGCCCTGGGTCAGGCGGCGGATGGGGATGCCGCGCGCCTGCGCGGCGGCGACAATGGAAGCGGTCGACGGGCCGAGGCGGATGTCCTCGTCCAGTTCGCGCAATTCGGCGAGGCTGCCGGCGAGATCGAAAGGCGCGTCGGCCAGCGCCGCCCGGCACAGCTCCTCGGCGCGGGCGAAGGCCAGGCTTCCCACGTCTTCCTCGCTGTATTCGACGACCACCTGATAGACGCCCGGCTCGACCGTTTCCGTCGTGCGGCTGAAAGTCACCGGACAGCCGGCCTGGGCTTGCAGGCCGAGAGCGGCGAATTCGAGGGCGTGGGCCATCGACACGGTGTCGAGGTGATCGGCGGGAATCAGGTCGCCCAATTCGGGAAAGCGGGCGCGCAGGCGCTCTTCAAAGCCGGGCAGATTGGCGATGACCGTTTCGTCGCCGGGACAGGTGACGATGGCCTGGATGGCGGTGCGGCGACTCCACAAATTGGGGCCGCGCAGGGCGCGAATGCGGGAAACGTCCATGATTTTTTAGAAGCGGCTGGCGACGCCGGCCGCCTTGCGGGCGCGGCGCGGTAGCAGGGTGAAGGGATCGGCCAGATCGAGGCCGTGGGTGCGGATGCCGGTGACGAGAATGTCCTCGCTCAAGCCCAGCGCCCAGCCGGCGGCGGCGGCGGCGAGCACATTGGCGACGTCCTCGGCCTTTTTGCTCTTGCCGATGGTCGGCGCATCGCCGAGACGGCACAGACGGATTTCGTTGCCGCCGTTAAAAAGGCAGATGCGCCCAGCGCTGACGCCGACACAGCGGCGGCCGGCGGCGCGCCAGTCGGCCAGAGCAGCGGAATCGGCGGCGAAGAGAATGACTTCGCCGTCGCACAGTTCGGCGAAATCGGCGGTCAGCGGGTCGGCGGCATTAAGCACGGCGGCGCCGGACTTGAGTACGACATCGACCTGGGTGCGGTAGGTCGAGCGCCAGGTCGTGTACAACTCGCTGTCGTTCGGCTGGATATCCCAACGCGACAAATCTTCGAGCGCCGGCAGGACGTTGGTGACGATGCCGACCTGGCAGCGTTCGTAGGCCAGCCCCTCGCCGAGAATGACCTTGCCGCCGTTCTCGATCACCGCCGCATCGACCCCGCGATTGAGGAGAAGACGGCGGCCGTCGGCCCAATTGGCGGCATCGCCCTTGTGCATCTGGCGGCGTTCGAGAAAGAGACCATCACTGCACGCCAGGCCGACGCGCTGGCCGACGAGGTAGAGAAAATGGCCGACCAGGCGGGCCACCGCCGTCTTGCCGCGCGAGCCGGAAACGCCGACCACCGGAATGCGACCCGTCTCGCCCGCGGCGAACAGATGGTCGACGATGGCGCGGCCGACCGGGCGCGGCTGGCCGCTGCCCGGCTTGAGGTGCATGAGCAGGCCAGGGCCGGCATTGACCGCGACCACGGCGCCGTCCTGCTCGGCCAGCGGCAGGCCGATATCGCGGCAGACCAGATCGATGCCGGCAATGTCGAGGCCGACCACGCGGGCGGCCAGCGCGGCGCTGGCGGCATTGGCGGGATGCACCGCGTCGGTGCAGTCGCAGGCGGCAATGACATTGCCCCGGCTGGCGGCGGCCAGCTTGCCGCCGACGATCAGCAGGCGATGCTCGCTGCCCGGAATGGAACGCTCGACGAGCACGCCGGAATCTTCCTCGCTGGCGCTGGCATAAGCCTTGCGCACCTCGGCGGCGCTACCGAGGTCGATGAACACGCCGCGCCCGCCGTTGCTCGACTTGAGCGCCACCGGATAGCCGATTTCCTCGGCGGCGGCGCAGGCGTCGTCGGCGTCGCTGACTGCGCGGCCTTCCGGCGCCGGCACACCGGCCGCCGCGAGCAATTCCTTGCTCAGTTCCTTGTTGCGCGCAATGCCTTCGGCGATGGCGCTGGTGCGGTCGGTCTCGGCGGTCCAGATGCGGTGCATGGCAGCGCCGTAGCCGAACTGGACGAGGTTGCCGCCGTCGATCAGGCGGATGTGCGGAATCCCGCGTTCCTCGGCGGCCTGGACAATGGCCACGGTGGACGGGCCGAGATACTTGCGCTCGACCTTGTCGCGCAGTGGCGCGATCGCCACGGCAAGATCGAAGGCTTCGTCATGAATGGCGGCCAGCAGCAGGGCGCGGCCAATATCCAGGGCAAGCCAGGTGCATTCCTCGTGAAAATTGCTGACCACCAATTTGTAGACGCCGCGCCGGCTCGTCTCGCGGGTGCGCCCGAAGCCGTCGGGCAGGCCGGCCAGACTCATCAATTCGAGGACGATGTGTTCGAGGATATGGCCGGCCCAGGTGCCTTCCTGAAGGCGGCGCAGAAAGCCGCCGCGCTCGCCATAGCTGCAACGGTGCTCGACAAGGCCCGGCAGCCAGGCTGCCAGACGCTCGGCGAGGCCGGGAATTTTGTTGGAGGGAAAATCCTCCAGTTCGCCAATGTCGATCCAGACTTCAATGGCGGGCCGGTAAGTCCAGATGCTCGGGCCGCGCAGGGAGAAGCGATCGAGGAAAATGATGTCTTTTTTGCTCATGCGAGGTTCGCCGTCTGGGTGGCAAATGCGTTTTGGGTCGCCGGCTGCGAATTATATGCGTGGTGGAAAAATCGCCGCTACAGGAAGCGGTCGAGCAGCTTGCGGCTCTGCCGGTCGAGCCGGCCGAGATCGCGGATGAGAAACTGGATTCCGTGGCCGTCGGCGATCAGGAGCCGGGTCGGCGACAGGCGGCGGATATCCTCCTCGCCCTTCAACACCAGCTCGCAAGCGCCGCGGTCGGTCTCCACCTGCCAGATGCTGGGGCAGGCGAAGCTCGACACGGCGTGGATGCGGGCGATTTCCGGGACGAATTCGCGGCTCGCCAGTTCCGCCGCGATCAGTTCGCGGGCCGCCGCCGGCAGTTCGGCGAGATTGTCGATCCAGGCGATTTCGTGGCCGTCGGCGCTGACCAGGGACAAGCCCTCATCGGGAGCGGCAATGGGAAAGGCGCGAACCGGCGTGACGGGAGCGAAGCGTTCGCCGTTTTCGGCAATGACGACCAGCCGGCCGTGACTGTCGCGCTCTACCTGGATGTTGGGAAGGGGCATGGCCTTGCTCAATTCGGGATGGCCTTGGCCAGTTCGGGCGTGGACGGCAGTTCCGGCTCGTTGTCGACATTGCGTGCCTGCGCCAGATAAAGCTTGTGGTAATGGCCTTCGCTGGCCATCAGTTGATCGTGATTACCGATTTCGACAATACGGCCGCGATCCATGACCACCAGCCGGTCGGCCTTCCTGAGCGTGGACAGGCGGTGGGCAATGGCGATGGTGGTGCGGCCCTTGACCAGATTGTCGAGCGCCTTCTGGATTTCCTTCTCGGTTTCGGTGTCGACCGCCGAGGTGGCTTCGTCGAGGATGAGGATGCGCGGGTCGATAAGCAGCGCCCGGGCGATGGAAATGCGCTGGCGCTCGCCGCCGGAAAGTCCCTGGCCGCGCTCGCCGACCAGCGAATCGTAGCCGTGCGGCAGGCGCAGGATGAATTCGTGGGCATGCGCGGCGCGGGCGGCGGCGATGATTTCGCCGCGCGTGGCCTCGGGCTTGCCGTAGGCGATGTTGTCGGCGACGGTGCCAAAAAAGAGGAAAGGCTCCTGCAACACCAGGCCGATGTGGCGGCGGTATTCGGCGACCGGCACCGAGCGCACATCGACGCCGTCGATCACTATCTGGCCTTCGCTGACATCGTAGAAACGGCAAATGAGATTGACCAGCGTCGATTTGCCGGAGCCGCTGTGGCCGACCAGGCCGATCATCTCGCCCGGCTCAATGCACAGGTCAACGCCCTGGGTCACGGCGCGCGTGCCATAGCGGAAACTCGCCCCCCTCAGTTCGATGCGCCCGGCGACCCGTTCCAGATGCACGGGCCGGGCCGGCTCGGGCACGCTGGAAACGTGATCGAGAATGTCGAAAATGCGCTTGGTCGACGAGGCGGCGCGCTGCGTCGCCGAAACGATGCGGCTCATCGAGTCGAGGCGCGTGTAGAAGCGACCGATATAGGCAAGGAAAGCGGTCAACACGCCGACCGTCGAGTCGCCCTTGGCGATTTGCCAGATGCCGAAAACCCACACCACCAGAAGGCCGATCTCGGTAAGCAGAGTGATGGTCGGAGTGAACAGCGCCCAGGTGCGGTTGAGCTTGTCGTTCATCGCCAGGGCGCGCTCGTTGGCGGCGCGAAAACGCTCGCCCTCGCGCTTTTCCTGGGCGAACGCCTTGACCACGCGAATGCCCGGAATGGTGTCGGCAAGCACATTGGTCAACTCGGCCCAGACGCGGTCGATTTTCTCGAAGCCGGTGCGCAGTTTCTCGCGCACGATGTGGATCAGCCAGCCGATGATCGGCAGCGGCACCAGGGTCGCCAGCGCCAGCCCCGGATTGATCGAGAACAGGATGACCGACGTCATGACGATCATCAGCACATCGGTGGCGAAATTGAGCAGATCGAGCGAAAGAAAGATGTTGATGCGGTCGGTTTCGTTGCCGATGCGCGCCATCAGGTCGCCGGTGCGCTTGCCGCCGAAATACGCCAGCGACAGGCCGAGCAGATGGTCGAAAGTCTGGGTGCGCAAATCGCGGCCCATGCGCTCGGAAACCAGCGCCAGAATCCAGGTGCGCATCCAGCCGAGCAGCCAGGCCAGCAGCGCGGCCCCGAGAAGGCCGCCGAGATAGAGGGCGACCAGTTGCCAGTCGATCGGCTGGCCGTTCTGGAAAGGAATCAGCACCTTGTCCATCAGCGGCATGGTCAGGTAGGGCGGCACCAGCGTCGCCGCCGTCGACGCCAGCGTCAGGACGAAGCCGAGCAGCAGACGGCCCTTGTATGGCCGGGCGAAGCGCCACAGGCGCAGCAGCGTCCACGTCGACGGCGCCGTCGGCGTCTCGCGGGCGCACACCGGGCAATCCTCCGCGTCGGGCGAAATCGGCGTCTGGCAGATCGGACACGGCTCGGCGGCGGGCCGCCGCACCGGCTGGCCGCTGATCCGGCTGTCGCGGTGCAGGTCGAATTCGCCGCTCAGGCGCAGCGCCGCCAGATTGCGCGCCAGCGTATAGCGCCAGCAGGCCAAACGACCGGCGGCGTCGAACAATTCCAGCGTGCCGACGCCGGCATGGTCGTGCTGGCCGAGAGTCAGACCGGCAGCCAGATCCCAGGAACGCGCCGACGCACCGGCGGCGCTCCAGGCAAGCAGGCGACGGTCGGTCAACAGCAAGAGGCCGGAGGCGAAAGCGAGACCTTCGTCGAGATCGGTTTCGAGCCAGGACTGGGGCGTTTCATCGGCTTCCAGAACGGCGCTGACGGGAACCGACCACGGGGCCGGGAGCAGCGCGGCCGCACCGGCGGCGGGCAAGGTGGGGCGGGACATTCCGCGAGTATAACGGAAGGCCGGTCAGGCGCGAGCGCCACGCCTCGCCCATGCAATCGTCCTGACCACGAGGCCAGGCCAATGCACAGGCGATCCGGCTGATAGTAATATGCGGACTTCTTGCCATCTCGCCGGGATCGAACAGGAGCTAGCCATGACGTTTCGCGCTTTCACCGCCCTGCTTGGCTTGCTCGCGCTTCCGGCGCTGGCCGCCGATGACGAATCGCGCAGCACGCTCGCGGATCAGCAGAGCGTTGCCGTGACCATCTATAACGAGAATCTGGCGCTGGTCAAGGATCAGCGCAGGATTCGGCTGGGTAGCGGGCAGGTGGCGCTGGCCTTTCGCGACGTGAGTGCGCGGATGCGGCCGGAAACGGCGCTGCTGCGCAGCCTGAGCAGTCCGGGCAAGCTTTCGGTGATCGAGCAGAATTTCGATTTCGACCTGCTGACACCGCAGAAGCTGCTGGAAAAATATGTCGGCAAGACGGTCAAAATCATCACCTCGGTCAACTACAGCACCGGCGCCGAAACCAGCGAGCAGGCAGAGGTGCTGGCCGCCAACAACGGCGTGGTGCTGAAAATGGGTGATCGCATCGAAACCGGCCATTTTGGTCGCATCGTGTACAGCGATGTGCCGGCCAATCTGCGCGACCGGCCAACGCTGGTGATGCTGCTGAACAACGCGGGCGTGGCAGAGCAGGAGGTGGAGTTGTCCTATCTTTCCGGCGGCCTTGCCTGGAAAGCCGACTACGTCGCTGAACTGAATGCAGCGGACGACCGGATGGATATTTCCGGCTGGGTGACGCTGACCAACACCAGCGGCGCTTCTTACCGCAACGCCAAACTGCAACTGGTGGCGGGCGATGTGAATCAGGTAAGGAACAAGTACTTCATGGCGGCGGCTCCCAGGGAGGTATCGCGGAGCGAGGTAGCAGCACCGCCGCCGATGATGGCCGAGGAATCGCTGCTGGAATATCACCTGTACACGCTGGAGCGCCCGACGACCATCGCCGAAAACCAGACCAAGCAGGTGGCGCTGCTTGCCGCCGCTGGCGTGCCGGCGCGCAAGGAATTGCTGCTCAACGGCGCGGATTATTACTACGGCGCCAGCTATGGTGAATTGGGTCAGAAGATGAAGGCGGGCGTATTCGTCGAGTTCGACAACAAGGAAAGCGCCTCTCTCGGGATGCCGCTACCCAAGGGGATTGTCCGCGTGTACAAGAAGGATGCCGCCGGCAACGCGCAATTCGTCGGCGAGGACCAGATCGACCACACGCCGAGGAACGAAAAGGTGCGCCTCAAGTTGGGCGAGGCTTTTGACGTGACCGCCGACAAAAAACAGACCAATTTCCAAACCAAGGGCACCAGACTGTTCGAGAGCGCCTATGAAATCGTGCTGAAAAACGCCAAGAAGGAAACGGCCACTGTAACCGTGCAGGAGCCGATTCCGGGCGACTGGAAAATCCTGAATTCCAGCCATCAGCATGAGAAGGTCAGCAGCAATACCGCCGTCTGGAAAATCAACGTGCCCGCCGAGAGCAAAACCACGCTGACCTACCGCGTGCAGGTGAAATACTGACGCAGCCCGGCGGAGTCTCGACCTTGGCGGGAAATCGTGGCGATGAGCTTGCTCCGCCACCCGAAGCCTGTAACAGGCGTTGATACGGGATAAGACCGCAAGCCGGCGGTTGTAAATCTCTGGCGAAGCGTCACTGTTTCAAGCTGTTTGCGCTACTCCGCAGCGGAACACAGCACCGCCGGACCGCGATCCGGGCCACGCTGGCCGCCTCTGCGGACGAGCTTGCCCCATGCCTGCATTTACGCGAACAAACGGGCGAGTTCGGCGCCGGGTTTGGCGGCGCGCATGAAGGCTTCGCCGACGAGGAAGGCGTTGACGCCGTGGCGGCGCATGCGGGTGACGTCGGCGGGCGTCTGGATGCCGCTTTCGGTGACAACGATGCGCCCGGCGGGGATGCGTTCGAGGAGGCCAAGGGTGGTATCGAGGCTGACTTCGAAGCTGCGCAGGTTGCGGTTATTGATGCCGATCAGCGGGGTTTGCAGGCTGAGGGCGGCGGTCAGTTCGTCGCCATTGTGCACTTCGACCAGCACGGCCATGCCGTAGCCGTGGGCGATGGCTTCGAGTTTTTGCATTTCGCTGACGTCAAGGGCGGCGGCGATGAGCAGGATGGCGTCGGCGCCCATGGCCCGGGCTTCGGCGACCTGCCAGGGGGCGATGATGAAATCCTTGCGCAGCGCCGGCAGGGCGCAGGCGGCGCGGGCGGCCTGGAGGTATTCCGGGGCGCCCTGGAAGTAGTCGCGGTCGGTGAGCACCGAGAGGCAGGCGGCGCCGTTTTCGGCGTAGTCGCGGGCGATGTCGGCGGGGCGGAAGTCGGGGCGGATGACGCCTTTCGACGGGCTGGCTTTCTTGATTTCGGCAATCACCGCCGGCTGGCCGGCGGCGAGTTTGGCGCGGATGGCGCCGACGAAATCGCGCGCCGCCGGTTGCGCGGCGGCCTTGGCCTGAAGCGCGGCGAGCGGCTCGACGGCTTCTCCGGCGGCGACTTCGCGGCGCTTGCTGGCGATGATTTTGGCGAGGATGTCGCTCATGCCACCCCCAGGCGCTGCGTGCAGTGCACGAAGTGGTCAAGGCGCTGGCGCGCGGCGCCGCTGGCGATGGCTTCGCGCGCCTGATTGATGCCGGCGCCGATACTGTCGGCGCAATTGGCGACGTAGAGCGCGGCGCCGGCATTGAGGCAGACGACTTCGCGGGCGGCGCCCGGCTGGTTGTCGAGGGCGGCGAGCAGCATGGCCTTGGATTCCTCGGCGCTGCCGACGCGCAGATTGCGCAGGGAGAGCATTTGCATGCCAAAGTCCTCGGGATGGATTTCGTATTCGCGCACTTCGCCGTCTTTCAGTTCGCCGACCAGGGTGGCCGCGCCGAGCGAGATTTCGTCAATATTGTCCTTGCCGTACACGACCAGCACGCGCTCGGCGCCCAGGCGCTGCATGACGCGCACCTGGATGCCGACGAGATCGGGATGGAACACGCCCATCAGCGTGTTCGGCGCGCCGGCCGGGTTGGTCAGCGGGCCGAGGATGTTGAAGATGGTGCGCACGCCCATTTCGCGCCGCACGGCGGCGACATGCTTCATCGCCGCGTGGTGGTTGGGCGCGAACATGAAGCCGATGCCGGTTTCCTCGATGCAGGCGGCGACCTTGTCCGGGGAGAGGTCGATGCAAGCGCCGAGGGCTTCGAGCACGTCGGCGCTGCCGGAACTGGACGAAACGCTGCGCCCGCCATGCTTGGCCACCTTGGCCCCGGCGGCGGCGGCGACGAAGATGGAGGCGGTGGAGATGTTGAAGCTGTGCGCGGCATCGCCGCCGGTGCCGACGATATCGACGAAATGCCGATCATAGGGCAGCTTGACCGGCGTTGCCAGTTCGCGCATAACGCTGGCCGCGGCGGCGATTTCGCCGACGCTTTCCTTCTTGACGCGCAGGCCGGTGATGATGGCCGAAATCATCATCGGCGAGACTTCGCCGCGCATGATCCGGCGCATCAGCGACACCATTTCGTCGTGAAAAATTTCCCGATGCTCGATGACCCGTTGCAGGGCGGCTTGCGGCGTCATGGGCGATGCTCCTCAAGGAAATTCCTGAACAGGTCGTGGCCGCGCTCGCTCAGGATGGATTCGGGATGAAACTGCACGCCTTCGACGGCCAGCGTTTTGTGGCGCACGCCCATGATTTCGCCGTCGGCGGTCCAGGCAGTGATGTCGAGGCAATCCGGCAGGCTTTCGCGCTCGATGGCCAGCGAGTGGTAACGGGTGCAGGCCAGCGGATTGGGCAGGCCGCGAAAAACGCCGGCATCCTTGTGCTCGACCGGCGAAACCTTGCCGTGCATCAGGCGCTGCGCCGCCACGACCCGCCCGCCAAACGCCTCGCCGATGGCCTGATGCCCGAGGCAGACGCCAAGGAGCGGAATCTTGCCGGCGAATGCGCGGATCGCCGCCAGCGAAATGCCCGCCTGCGCCGGCATGCACGGCCCCGGCGAAATGACCAGATAACGCGGCGCCAGCCGGGCGATTTCAGCCAGCGTCACGGCATCGTTGCGAAAAACGCGCACCTCCTGCCCCAACTCGCCGAGGTACTGGACGATGTTGTAGGTGAAGCTGTCGTAGTTGTCGATCATCAGCAGCATGGGTATCCCTTTCGTCAAACGGCGGCCAGACGCTCTACCGTGTCGGGAAACTTCTCGACCATGCGAATCAACAAGGCCGCCTGGGCATTCGGCCTGGCCCGGCCCTGTTCCCAGTTTTCCAGCGTGCGCGGATTGGTGCGCAAGTAGCGGGCGAATACCGCGCGCGACAAGTGCAGCTTTTCGCGCAGGGACAGCAATTCGTCGGCCGTTATTTCCGGCGCTCGCACGGCTTTCACCTCCGTCGTGCGCAGGGTGATCTTGCCTTCGCGCGCGGCGGCCAGAGCATCCACGCCCTCCATCAGTTCAGCGAACAGGTTGCGCTTTCTGGTCATTTTCGTTTCTCCAGTTCGTCTTTCAGGGCATCGGCAAAGGCGTGTCGCTCTTTGGCCGTCATGTCGTCCATTTCATCCTTGTCGTACAGAGTGAACATCCAGAACTGCCGGCCGCCAAGCCACAGGTAGTAAATGATCCGCAGCCCGCCGCGCTTGCCCTTGCCGCGCCGGGTATCGGCAAAGCGCATTTTGCGCAAACCACCCGCGTCCTTGATGACATCGCCTGTCTCCGGGTTATCCAGCAAGGTATTTTGCAGCCCCCGGTAGCCCTCATCGTCAAGGTAATCGGCCAAGCGGCGGGAGAAGGCTGGCAACTCAACAAAGACGGCGGATTCCATAGCTCAAACTATACGCAGATTGCGGATAAATACAAGGATAAAGCCACGGCGGGCCGCCGCCTCAGTCGATCCGCGTATCCAAACCCTGCTCGGCCAGTTCGGCGGCGCGCAGGACGGCGCGGGCCTTGTTGCGGGTTTCTTCCCATTCCGACTGCGGGTCGGAATCGGCGACGATGCCGGCGCCGGCCTGGACGTGCAGTTTGCCGTCCTTGAGCACGGCGGTGCGGATGGCGATGGCCAGATCCATGTCGCCGTGAAAGCCGAGATAGCCGACGGCGCCAGCGTAAATGCCGCGCTTGACCGGCTCCAGTTCGTCGATGATTTCCATCGCCCGCACCTTCGGCGCGCCGGAGACGGTGCCGGCCGGAAAGGTGGCCTTGAGCACGTCGAGCGCGGCGAGGCCCGCTTGCAGGCGGCCTTCAACATTGGAGACGATGTGCATGACGTGCGAGTAACGCTCGATAATCATGTTCTCGGTCAGCCTGACCGTGCCGATGCGGGCGACGCGGCCGCAATCGTTGCGGCCGAGGTCGAGCAGTTGCGTGTGTTCGGCGCGCTCTTTTTCGTCGGCCAGCAGTTCGCTGGCCAGCGCCGCGTCCTCTTCCGGCGTGACGCCGCGCTTTCTCGTGCCGGCAATGGGGCGGACGGTGACGCGGTCGCCTTCGAGGCGGACGAGGATTTCCGGCGAGGCGCCGACGACGTGGTAATCCTCGAAATCGAAATAGAACAGGTAGGGCGAGGGATTGAGGCTGCGCAACGCGCGGTAGAGGGCCAGCGGGCTGGCGGCGAAGGGCTTGCTCATGCGCTGCGAGAGCACGACCTGCATGACGTCGCCAGCGGTGATGTAATCCTTGGCCTTTCTCACCGCCGCCTTGAAGTCCTCCTCGCCAAAGAGCGAGGTGGCGGGGGCCGAGGCCGCCGGCTGTTCGCCGGGGATGCTGGCCGGCAGGCGCAGTTTGGCGAGCAGTTCCTTGAGGCGCGCGCGCGCTTTCTGGAAGGCGCCGGGGAAACCCGGCTCGGCATACACGATCAGGGTCAGCTTGCCGGAGAGGTTGTCGACGACGGCGATTTCTTCCGATAGCAGAAGGCCGATGTCCGGCGTGCCGATGGCGTCCGGCTTGGCCGCCCCGGCCAGGCGGGTTTCGACGTAGCGCACGGTGTCGTAACCGAAGCAGCCGACCAGGCCGCCGCAAAAGCGCGGCAGGCCAGCGCCCGGCGCGGCGCGAAAACGCTGCATGTAGCTGCCGATGAAAGCCAGCGGATCGGCGTCATCCGCGCGCTCGGCAACGCGATTGCCGGTGAGCACCAGCACCTGCCGGCCATTGACGACAATGCGCGTCGAGGCGGCCAGACCGATGATGGAATAGCGGCCGAAACGCTCGCCGCCCTGCACCGATTCGAGCAGATAGGAATAGTGGCCGCCGTTCTCGCCGCTGGTCAGCTTGAGGTAGATGGAAAGCGGCGTGTCGAGATCGGCGAAGGTTTCCAGCGTAACGGGAATACGGTTGTAACCTTGCGCGGCAAGCGCGGCGAATTCGGTTTCGGTCATGGGACGGCCTCGAAGCTAAGACTGGGAATGTGAAAAGTGCGCCGGCACGGCGCGCGAACAGGACTCAGGGGCGCCAGCGGCGCCAGCCTTGCCATTCGTTCCACAGTCGCGAGATCGTCATTTGTGCTTGAGGTCTAGGTCGGTGAGTGCCCGCCGGTGGGCGGCGAGCAGGTCGGATACTAGCGCATCGCAATCGGCGCTGTCCACCGGCCGGCCCTCGTTGTAGCCGTAGGGCACGCAGAAGACGGCGCAGCCGGCGGCGCGGGCCGCCTCGATGTCGTTTTTCGAGTCGCCGATATGCAGATTGCGCCACGGCGCAACACCGAACTGGCGGCAGGCGTAAAAAATCGGCTCCGGGTGCGGCTTCTTGTACGCCGTGGTATCGCCGGAAACGACGACAGCGAAGTAGTCGGCCAAACCCATGCGTTCGAGCAACGGCTCGGTGAACTGCGCCGGCTTGTTGGTCACCACGCCCAGCGGCAGGCCGCTCGCCCGCCAGGCGGCGAGTCCCTCCAGCACGCCCGGGTAGAGGCGCGTATGGCGACCGTTGGCCTCGGCATAATGGCGCTGAAAGACGGCGATGGCAGCGGCCAGACGTATCGGCTTCGGCGCCCGGCCATGGGTCAGGCAGCGCTCGACCAGCACCGCCATGCCCTTGCCGACGAAGCGACGCACTTCCTCCTCACTGCGCGGCGGCTCGCCCAGCTCGGCCAGCATCCGCCGACAGCCTTCGGCCAAGTCGGGAATGGTGTCGAGCAGGGTGCCGTCGAGATCGAAGGTGACGGAGAGAAAGTGCTGGCTCGTTGGCAAGGCCAATCCCTCGTCTTACCGAGCGGCGGACAAGCCGGCGCGCAGGGCCGCGACGATGGAATCGTAGCGATGCGGGTCGCTCTCCTTGCCGGCCCCGAAAATGGCCGAGCCAGCGACGAAGGTATCGACGCCAGCGCGGGCGATGTCGCCGATATTGGCGGCATTGACGCCACCGTCGATTTCCAGGCGGATGCGCCGGCCGCTCTCGCGCTCATAAGCATCCAGCCTGGCCCGCGCCTGACGCGCCTTGGCCAGCGTCGCCGGAATGAACTTCTGGCCGCCGAAACCGGGGTTGACGCTCATCAGCAGCACCACGTCGAGCTTGTCCATGACGTAATCCATGTAATCGAGCGGCGTCGCCGGGTTGAAAACCAGCCCGGCCTGACAACCGGCATCGCGGATGAGCGCCAGACTGCGGTCGATGTGTTCGGAGGCTTCCGGATGAAAGGTGATGATATTGGCGCCGGCCCTAGCGAAATCGGGGATGATGCGGTCGACCGGCTTGACCATCAGGTGCACGTCGATCGGCGCTTGGGTGCAGGGCCGGATGGCCTCGCAGACCAGCGGCCCGATGGTCAGATTGGGCACATAATGATTATCCATCACGTCGAAATGCACCCAATCGGCGCCAGCGGCGATAACGTTAGCCACTTCCTCACCGAGTTTGGCAAAATTGGCCGACAATATGCTCGGCGCGATGACGTAATCTCCGACGACTGCCATGATGGCTCCTGCAAAAAAAGAAAGAGTTGATTGTCCCATGCCCGACCGCCGCAAGCATCGTATCGAAGTCACCCCGGTCGCCCGTTTCCTTCCCGACCAGTCGAACCCTGAGCGCAACCGCTACCTCTTCGCCTACACCATCACCATCCGCAATCTCGGCGAAGTGGCGGCGCAACTGATATCGCGCCACTGGATCATCACCGACACCAACCAGACGGTACAGGAAGTACGCGGCCTCGGCGTCGTCGGCCAGCAGCCGCTGCTGCAACCGGGCGAAAGCTTCCGCTACACCAGCGGCTCGCAACTGGCGACGCCGGTCGGCAGCATGCGCGGCAGTTACCAGATGCTGGCCGCCGACGGCACCCGCTTCGAGGCCGAGATACCCGAATTTGCGCTGGCCATGCCGAGAATGCTGCACTGAGCCTGAAAAGCAGCTACTCGCTGATCGCCCCCTTCTACGACGCGGCGGTGGCACGACCGACGGCGAAGCCCGGCTGTTCAAGAAGGGCGAATTCACCGAAGCCAAGCTGCGCTTCATGATCCATGCCCTTGCTGAAAACAGGAATAGCTGCGGCAACACCATTCCGGCCGCCCACGCGGCTAGCGCGCTGTTGTGGTGCTACGGCCCGGCGCAGGATTACGGCTTCGACGAGCGAGAATACGCTCCACACCTTATGATCGCACGGGACGCGACAGTTAACAGAAAAGTATAACATGTGTCGGATGTTTTTACACCATCATTTTGTCAGCGCATGTTTATCCTTAATAATCAGCAGCCTACGATTGAGGCATGTTTCTTGCTAGGTAGGCATGAAACTATGGAGGCGGCGGTTGCCGTCTTGACTTTTAGAACTTCGGATACGGGGGTCCAGCGATGAAACGCACCAATGCACTGATTGTCAAAATGGCTGCTCTTGCCCTTGCGGGCGGAATGTATGGAACGGCTTCGGCTACGATAGTCGAGGGGGTCACCATGGGGGCTGGGGATTTTGTGAATGAGTTTAACAAATTTGGGGGAGTTACCGTCACACTTCAACAGTTCTTTGACAATTCAATCTCTGGGTGGAAAGTTCTCCTTCCACAGGAGAATTCACCCTACAGAATACAGTCAATGATCTTTGATCATCACAATATTGCTTATGACTGGAATGGCGCCTATCGTTATGGCAATGGGTTTACCACAACAAATCCCTATAATGGGCAGCATGAAAATCTCTTCATAACGCTCAAAATGTCGCCGACTATTTCCTTTAACATGTGCAATAACACTAGCTTATGCAGAGCGACGGCCAAGCTCAATTACAACGAGATCACCGGGACGACTCAAACGGATTATAGCCCTGCTGGGAACGCTACCCTGACGGTTGGCGCAGCCTATATGTATGCCCAGTATGTTCTTGGGGCAGATTATGGCAACCCAATTAACTGGACTAATTCTCCCGCGTTTATCCAGCTGACTTATGCGGATGATAATCCGGATAGTGGGAAATGGTTCAATAGTATGAACTTTCTGCTGGATGTGAATAATGACCCAGACTACTGGTTGGCTGCCTATGATCCGGACAAGTTTTACACGGAGATTGGGGACTACTCTGTTTTTGTGATGAACATGTACTATCCGGATAAGTCATCCATGGGGAACTTGCTTTTCCTGGCTCATATGAACCCGACGGATCCCGATCCGACCCCGGTTCCCGAACCTGCAACCTACACCATGATGCTGGCCGGTATCGGTTTGTTGGGTGCCGTTGTTCGTCGCCGCCGCAGCATGGGTCGATCCTGATTCACTGATTTTCCTGCGACGCCTGCGGAACCGAAGGGGCCGCAAACCGGGGAGATGTTCCGCCAGTTGCTGGCGGAACTGATCAACGGCAAGCATGGTCAAGCTGACCGAGTTGATCGATTGGCGCGTTTTCGAGCGGGAGTGGGCGCCGCTGTTCCCGTCGAAGCGGAGCCGGCCGGCGACACCACCCCGAGCGGTGGCCGGGTTGCTGTATCTGCAAGCCGCCTTCTGGCGCGCTGGCGCGCGGCATTTTTTTTCAGGCTCAAGCCCCACTTGTCGAGTTGATGCCAGAGCGCCGGAATCTTGATCTCAACCCCCATGCCGGCCAGGCGATCGCACATTTCCGCCAGTGTCAGATCGGCTTGTTCCTCAATCCAGGAACGCAAGGTCTGCTCCAGGTGCTCGATCCGGGAGCGGCGGTAGCCGCCTACTGGCAACGCCGTCCGCTGGCCCTGCTTATGCAGCCGGTCGCGCACCTGATAGACCCAACTGCGGCTGACATCAAAGCGCAAGGCAATCGCGCTGGGACGTTCGCCGCGCGCCAACGCCGCTAGGACACGATCCCGCAAATCCTGCGAGTAGGCCGCCATAAAACATCCTCCGGACAATCATGGCAATGATGATGGAATATCCACGACTGAATCAAAACAGATCTACCCGGTCGCCTCGTAGCTGGCCAGCGTGACGCCAGCGTGGGTCAGCACTTCGCGCAGGGTTTTGATGTCGGCGCGCGAGCAGGTGTTGCTGTGGTGCGGGTGATGCAGGAAGCCTTCGTGGCGGTTCAGGGTGATCTTAAAACGGGCGCCGTGGGCCGGTTCGACCTCGGCGCCGAGGTGATGCAGCAGCGATTCGATTTCGCGCCAGTGGATGTTGGCCGACGGCGGATCCTGGAAAATGCTGCGCATCAGGTGCGCGTGCTTGTGGCTCATGATGACGCTCCCGGCAAAAGGATGCCGTTATTCTATGCCGCATCGGCTCAGGCGAGCGCGATTTTGAGCAGTTCCAGCGCCAGCAGGGTGTAGCCGGCGGCGACCAGATCGTCGGCCATGACGCCGAAACCGTTTTTGACGTGCTGGTCGAAATAGCGTGCCGGCTGCGGTTTAACGATGTCAAAAAAACGAAAGATTTGGAAGGCTCCAAACTGCCAGTAAAAATCGTCAGGCGTCAGCAGCAACACCAGCCAGAAAGGCACGATCTCGTCCCAGACGATGCTGCCGTGGTCGGGATCGCCCAGTTTGCGGCCAGTGACGTCGATCAGCCAGATGCCGGCAAGATAAGCAGCGGCGAAAAACAAGAGCAACTGAAAGTCGCTGAAATACGGGCGAAAGAGCAGGAAACTGCCCCACGCGAAAAGGGTGCCAAAGGTGCCGGGCGCTTTCGGGGCGAGGCCGCTGCCACAGCCGAGCGCCAGGAAATGCGCCGGATGGGCGAAGAGAAAGCGCAGGTTGGGGCGTTCAGCCAAAATGCTCGAAGCCCTTGTGTTGAAATTCAACCGCCTGACCTTCCGGGTCGAATACCGTGACCTCGCCGGGCCGTCCGGCGGTCATTTCGCCGATGGGCCACAGCGGCAGGTCGAGACGGGCAGCGATGGCGGCGATGGTCTGCTGTTGCGCGACCGGGGCGGTAAAGCACAGTTCGTAGTCGTCGCCGCCGGCCAACTGGCATTCGAGCGCCAGTTTGCGTAGCGCGGCGTCGTAGCTTTCGCCCTTGGGCAGATGCGGCAACTGAACCAGACGCACGGCGGCGGCGCAGCCGGACTGCCTGGCGATATGACCGAGATCGGCGAGCAGGCCGTCGGAAACGTCGATGGCGGCGCTGGCCACGCCGACCAAGGCTTGGCCGAGGGCGACGCGCGGCTGCGGCTTTTCCAGGGCGGCGATGCACAGGCGCGGCCACGGCTCGGGCAGGGCGACGCGCCCCTGCAACTGGGCCAGACCCAGGGCAGCGAGGCCGGGGCGGCCGGAAACCCAGATCTGCTCGCCAACATTTGCGGCGTCGCGGCGCAAGGCGCGGCCTGGCTCGATTTCGCCGAGGGCGGTGACACACAGATTGAGCGGCCCGCGCGTGGTGTCGCCGCCGACCACCTCGACGCCGTACTCGCCGGCACAGGCGAAAAAGCCGTCGGCGAAAGCGGCGATCCAGCCCTCATCGGCCTCCGGCAGCGCCCCGGCGAGCGTCACCCAGCGCGGCCGGGCGCCCATCGCGGCAAGGTCGGAGAGATTGACGGCGAGCGTCTTCCAGCCGAGATTCCACGGCCCGGCGTCGGGCAGGAAGTGGGTGCCGGCGACCAGCATGTCGGTAGTCACCGCCAGTTGCATGCCGGGCGTCGGCTGCAACAGGGCGCAATCGTCGCCGGGGCCAAGCGCCGCCGACGGGGTTGGGCGGGCGAAGTAACGGTCGATCAGCGCGAATTCGCGGGCCATTGATTTAGTGCACTTTTGATTCATACGCTCACATGGCGCACGGCCATCTCCCGACACCCCCCTCCCCCCTCGCGGGGGAGGGGCTGGGGGAGAGGAGGTGGGAGCAAGGGAGACGGCGGCTGGTTCGCCCTTCGCGCTTGCATACGCCGCGCGTCCTCTGTAAGGACTGACTTGAAAACCGCCTCAACCTCCCCCTCTCCCCGGCCCTCCCCCGCGAGGGGGGAGGGAGAGCACAGGCAAGCCGCCTTGTCACCGCATTTCCCTTTACTGGATCGGTTCCTGGGTAGGGGCCGGGAGAGAGGGGCGGCAAGCGCAGGCGATTGAGATGGGTTGCCATTTCCTAAGGCAGCTTCTTACTTTTTCCGGCGCGCGGCGACTTCGTCCGGGCGGAGCGCGGCGGCCACCTTGTCGAGCACGCCGTTGACGTACTTGTGGCCGTCGGTGCCGCCGAAAGCCTTGGTCAGCTCGATGGCCTCGTTGATGATGACGCGGTAGGGCGTTTCCGGGTGCTTGAGCAATTCGAAGCAGCCGAGCAGCAGCACGCTGGCCTCGACCGGCGACAGCTCGCCGAAGGGGCGGTCGATATGCGCGGCAATGCGGGCGGTCAGGGCTTCCTGCTGGCTGATCACGCCGCGCAGGACTGTGGTGAAAAAGTCGCGGTCGGCCTTGGCGAAATCTTCCATTTCCGGCGCGTAGGCTTCGATGGCGGCCTCGTCGGCGCCGCCGACGCGCCACTGGTAGAGTCCCTGCAAGACGAATTCGCGGGCGCGGCGGCGGGCCGAGCGCGGCGCGGGCGGTGGCAGTTCGTGTTGGGAGTCGCTGGCGAAATCGGTCATGGGCAGAGCACTTTCTGGAGATTGGCCATTTCCACGGCGGCCTGGGCGCAGTCGGCGCCCTTCGAGCTCATGCGGACTTCCGCCTGCTCGTCGGTTTCGCAGGTGAGGATGCCGTTGGCGATGGGCACGCCGGTATCGAGTTGGACTTCCATGATGGCGCGGCAGGCGTCATTGGCAACCACCTCGAAATGATAGGTCTCGCCGCGAATCACCGCGCCAAGGGCGATCAGCGCGTCGAAATCGCCGCTCTGCGCCATGCTTTGCAGGGCCAGCGGGATTTCCAGGGCGCCGGGGACGGTGGCGATGCGCATGTCGGCATCGGCCACGCCGAGGCGCTTGAGTTCGGCGATGCAGGCGGAAAGCAGGCCCTCGCACAGCGGCCGGTTGAAGCGGCTCATGACGATGCCGACGGCAAGGCCGGCGCCGTCGAGGTCAGGGTCGTATTCGTAAACGTCGTTGAAGCGGGACATGGCTCAAAGCTCGGCGGAAGATGAGACAAAACCGGCGACTTCGAGGCCGAAGCCGGTCATGGAAGGCATTTTGCGCGGACTGGACAAGAGGCGCATGCGGGTCACGCCGAGATCGCGCAAAATCTGGGCGCCAATGCCGTAGATGCGCGGGTCCCATTTGTGCTGCCGGCGCGGCGCATCGTCCTGGCCGGTGAGGCGGGCCAGCAGCGCCTCGCCGTCCTCCGGGCGGTGCATGAGCACGATCACGCCGTGGCCGTTTCTGGCCAGCGCCGCCTGCGCCTCGTCAATGGAGAAGGATTGCGCTTTACTGCCCGGATCGAGGAAATCGAGTACCGACAGCGGCTCATGGACGCGCACCAGGGTTTCGCCGCCGGCCGGAATCTCGCCCTTGACCAGCGCCAGATGGGTGCCGCCATTGGCGCGATCGACGTAGGCGTGCAGCGTGAAATCGCCGTGGGCGGTGGTGATCGGCTTGCTGGTGACGCGCTCGACCAGGGTTTCCGAAGCGGCGCGGTAGTGAATGAGGTCGGCGATGGTGCCGATTTTCAGTCCGTGGTCGCGGGCGAATTCAATCAATTGCGGCAGCCGGGCCATGCTGCCGTCCTCGTTGAGAATTTCGCAAATCACCGCCGCCGGTTCAAGGCCGGCCATCTGGGCCAGATCGCAGCCGGCCTCGGTATGGCCGGCGCGCACCAGCACGCCGCCGGGGCGGGCGGTGATGGGGAAAATGTGGCCGGGCTGGACGATATCCTCCGGCGTCGCGTTGCGGGCCACGGCGGCCTGCACGGTGCGCGCCCGGTCGGCGGCCGAAATGCCGGTGGTGACGCCCTCGGCGGCCTCGATCGAGACGGTGAAGGCGGTGCCGTAGGGCGTCTTGTTGTCGCGCGTCATCTGCGTCAGGCCGAGCTTGCGGCAGCGTTCCTCGGTCAGCGTCAAACAGACCAGGCCGCGGCAGTGGGTGACCATGAAATTGATCGCTTCCGGCGTCACGAACTCGGCGGCGACGATAAGATCGCCTTCATTCTCGCGGTCTTCCTCGTCGACCAGAATGACCATGCGGCCGGCTTTCAGCTCGGCGACGATGGCGTCGATGGGGGCAATGGTGGGATGGGGGGACATGGGAAATGCGGTACGGCGAAAGGGCTGCCATTTTCGCAGAAAGCGGCGCTTGCCGGGGAAGCGCATGCATGTTCCCGGGCGAAAACTCACCGCCCCCCGTGTTCCCTCGCCCCGCTCGGCGGGGAGAGACTGATACCGCACCACACTGTCGGCTTGCGTCCCGGAACCGGAGGCTGGCGCCCCCCTCCCCCCTCGCGGGGGAGGGGCCGGGGGAGAGGGGGTGGTAGTAAAGGAGACGGCGGCTGGTTCGCCCATCGCGCTTGCATACGCCGCGCATCCTCTGTAAGGACAGGCTTGAACCCGCCCCAACCTCCCCCTCTCCCCGGCCCTCCCCCGCGAGGGGGGAGGGAGAGCACCAGCAACGCGCCTTTCTTGCGATTGCCCTGGTGCGGGCATCAGTCTCTCCCCGCAAACCAACGCGGGAGAACATAAAATCACGCGGTCGCCTGGGCGGCGCTCGGATCACCGGTCGACAAAAAGCCTAAAGTTTTTCCGAGGCTGGCCGTAATCGACTCAACGGCAGGCGGAACAGGTAAATCGCCGAGCCGCCGAAACGATCAATTTTCTTTCTTAGTGGGAGGCCCAAAATGCCCGGACAAGTCATCTACACCAACACCTATACCCTGAACGCCCAACGCCATCTGAGCAAGAACTCGCTCGCCCTGTCCAGCGCCATCGAGCGCCTGTCCTCGGGTCTGCGGGTCAACTCCTCGCGTGACGACGCCGCCGGCATGGCCGTCGCCCAGCGTATGGAAGCCGATGCCCGCGGCCTCACCGTGGCCATCCGCAACGCCTCGGACGGCATCTCCTTCGGCCAGACGGCCGACGGCGCCCTCGGCACCGTGGCCAGCATCCTGCAACGGATGCGCGAACTGACGGTACAGGGCATGAGCGAAACCATCGGTTCCGCCGAGCGTGGCTATCTGGACAAGGAATACCAGGAACTCCACAAAGAAATCACCGCACTGCAAGGCGCCTCCACGTTGAACAACCAGTCGGTCTTCGGAACCTTCAACTTCCAGGCCGGCGCCGCTTCCGGCCAATTTATACAAGGCGTCTTCACCAGCGTTGACGCTCCCGCCACCTCGTCTATCGCTGGAGCCACGACGGCTACCGCAGCAGCGGCCATGGCCGACATCGACACCGCCCTGAATGCAGTTGCCGAAGCCCGCGCCCAGGCCGGCAGCGTCATGACCGCCCTGGAGTTCCGCATCCAGCAACTGGAAACGGCCCGCGAGAACCAGTACGCCGCCCGCAGCCGCATCATGGACGCCGACTTCGCAGCGGAAACCGCCAGCATGACCCGCGCCCAGATCCTGCAACAATCCGGCACGGCGATGGTGGCCCAGGCAAACGCGATTCCGCAGAACGTACTGACGCTGCTGCGCGGCTAAGGCCAGGGTTTCGCCCGCTAAGGCGTAATGCGCGGTGGCCGTCCGGCCGCCGCGCATCGGCTCGCAAGGAGGCACAACATGGATATCCAATCCGTCAAGACAAGCTTCACGCCCACCGTGACCTTGCCGCCCGGCGACAAGACGGCGCCAGCGGAAGCCCGCGCCGAGCGGCCGGTGGCCGAGGCCCGGGCAGCGGAAAAAACGCCGGAAACACGGGCAAACGCGCAGGACATGGAAAAAGAGGTTCGTGAAGCGGTCGAGAACATTGAGCGATTCGTCAGCCAGAGCGCCCGCGATATCACCTTTTCCATCGACAAGGACGACGGCTTCATGGTCAGAGTCGTCGACCGCACCTCGCAGGACGTGATCCGCCAGATTCCCTCGAAAGAGGTGATCGCCATCGCCCGCGCGCTGGACAAATTGCAGGGTCTTTTCGTGCGGGACAAGATCTGACCCATTCACCGGAGGCTGATCATGGCCGGAACCATCTCATCCCTGGGCGTCGGCAGCGGCATCGACACCGCCTCGATCGTCGACAAGCTGATGACGCTCGAAAAGCTGCCGCTGAAGGCGCTGCAAACCAAGCAATCGGCCCTCAACACCAAGCTCTCCTCGTATGGCCAGTTGAAATCGGCCCTGGACGCCCTGCAAACGGCGGCCAAGACACTGGCCGATCCGAACAAGCTCGCCGGCCTCTCCGCCAGTTTCAGCAACACCGGCGTGCTCAAGGCCGAAACGGGTATTTTCGCCAGCCCCGGTACGTATACGATCAATGTCAGCCAACTGGCCACGGCGCAGAAGAGCTTTACCAACGCCATCACCGGCAACCCCGCATTCGGCGCCGGCACGTTGAAATTCAGCGTCGGCGGCGAGGAAAAGACGGTTGATGTCGGCGACGGCGCCAGCCTGAACGACATCCGCGCCGCCATCAATGCAGCCAATATCGGCGTTACCGCCACGGTTATTTCCGGCAACGGCGGCGACCGTCTGGTATTGAGCGGGACGGCCACGGGCGCGGCGGGCGGATTCTCGGTCACAGCAAGCGGCGATTCCAGCCTGAATGCGCTTGTCAGTTTCGATGCGAGCCTCGGCATCGCGGCCCAGAACGCGGAACTGACAATAGACGGCGTGGCGGTCACTTCCAGCAGCAACACGCTGACCTCGGCCCTCACCGGCATGACCCTGAGCTTGACCGGTACCGGCGCAACGACGATGACGGTAGCGCGGGACGCCAACGGCGTGAGCGAGGCGGTCAACGCCTTCGTCAAGGCATTCAACGATGTCATCAGCCGGATCAAGAGCGATACGGCCTGGGACAGCGCGAGCAAGACCGGCAAGCCGCTGAATGCCGAATCGACGGTGCGCTCGGTCATGCAAATGCTCTCCAACACCCGCAGCAGCGCCCCGGACGGTCTGGGCGATTCGGTTTTCCAAACCCTGTCGTCACTGGGTATTTCGGTCCAGAAAGACGGCCTGCTGACGGTGGACAACACCAAGCTGACCAATGCCATCAACACCTCGTTCGCCGATGTGCAGAAAACTCTTGGCGCTTTCGGTCAGGCTTTCTCGGCTACCGTGGACCAGATCAACGGTACCAATGGCCTGATCGCCAACCGGGTCAACGGCCTCAACAACTCGGTCAGGCTGTTGCAGGACGATCAGGACAAACTGCAAATGCGCCTGGACATGATCCAGAAACGCTATCAGGCACAGTTCACGGCACTGGACACTTTGATGAGCAGCCTGCAAACTACGAGTTCGTATCTCACCCAGCAACTCGCGGCGCTGAGCAACAACAGGAACTGATCGGAGCCGCCAGCACAGGACACTTTCATGGGTTTTGCCCCCAATCCGATTCAGTCCTACCAGAATGTCGGTTTCGAAACCGACATTCGCGGTTCTGATCCGCATCGTTTGATCATCCTCCTGTTCGAAGGCGCCCTCGCCGCCCTCGACCGCGCCGAGGCCGGTTTAGCCGCCAACAACTTCCTGGACAAGACCAACGCCCTGACCCGGGCCATCGAAATCATCCTCGACGGCCTGGGCGCCAGCCTGAACATCGAGGCCGGCGGCGAGGTGGCGGCCAATCTCAAGGCCCTGTACGACTACATGGCGTCGCGCCTGACCCATGCCAATTTCAACAACGACCTGGGCGCCATTCAGGAAGTGCGGGGACTCCTGAGCGAACTCAGCGATGCGTGGAAAGAAATTGCCCCCAAATCCGCCACCTGAGCCGCTACCTGAAAGCGGCGTCTGGCGGGCCAGACTGGAACGCCTGCGCGATTGCCTCGACCAGCTCGATGCCGCCATGCAGGCCGGCCACTGGGAGCAACTGGATCAACTGACGGCACAGGTAAACCGGGCCATGCGTGACTTGCGGGCGCAGCCCGCGCAGGCGGAAGCGGCCCATCTCGAAGCCCTGCGCCAGATGCTCAGTCTGATCGACACCCTGCAAACCCGCGCCGCCACCCGGCAGCAGCAAATCCAACCCCTGCTCCAAGCCTGGCGGACGGCGCAGCCCAAAACCCCATGATCCCCCCCGACCTGGCCGGCCAATTGCGGGTCACGTTGCCGCCGACGCAACAGGAGGGGCCGCAGGCGATCATCCCGGCGCAAAAGCTGGTCGATGTCCTTTCCAACCTGACTGCGGGACAGCGGATTTTTGCCGAAATCCAGGCCATGCTGCCGAACGGCGCTTACCGCGCCGTGGTCGGCCAGCGCGATGTCACGCTCTCCCTGCCCTTCTCGGCCAAGGCCGGCGACAGCCTGGAACTGGAGGTGCTGGAAAGCAACGGCAAGCTGACCCTGGCCTTCGTCGCCAACCGCACCACCGGCCAGCAGGCCGCCGGACAGCCAGGCGGCCAATCAGTGGCGACGACGTTGAGCCAGGCCGGCCGCCTGATCGGCAGCCTCATCGGCCGTCTGGTCGGCGGCAATGTCGAGGGCAGCGAAGGCGGCGCGACGCGCGCCGCACCCGCCCCGCTCAACGCCAATCAACCGCTGTTGAAGGGTTTGCCCGACGCCGCCCAGTTGGCGCCGGTGCTCAAGGAAGCGTTGAGCCGGAGCGGCGTGTTTTACGAAGCGCATCAGGCGCGCTGGGTCGCCGGGCAACTGCCAACCGAGGCGCTGCGCCAGGAGCCGCAGGGCAAAACGCCGCCGACGATGCCGCCGCCGCAGCAGCCCACCGATCCGAATGCGGCAACGCAGCCGGCGCGCGGCGAGCCGGTTCTTCGCGGCGAACAGACACCGGCAACGCAGCCGCAACCCGCCGCTCACTCGCCGGGCGCACAACCCACCGCCCAATCGCCAAGCACGCAACCCGCCGCCCAACAGCCGGGTATGCAGCCCGGCAACCCGATTCCGCGCGAATTAACGCCCATCGTGCAGCAGCAGCTCGACGCCCTGGCGACGCAAAACTACGCCTGGCAAGGCCAGATATGGCAGGGCCAAAAGCTGTGGTGGGAGATTTCCGAGGAGGCCGACGAGGCCAAGCGCGAGGGCGACGAGGCCGGCCAAGGCTGGCAGACCCGGCTCAAGCTCGACCTGCCCGCCCTCGGCGGCATCGAGGCCAGGCTGCGCCTGCAAGCGGGCGGACGCATCGACATCCAGATGATCACCGACAGCGACGAAAGCGAAGCCCGCCTGCGCGAACATCTGGACAGCCTGCGCCAAAGCTTTGCCGCCGCCGGCCTGGAACTGACCGGCTTGCTGGTTCAGCATGGCGAGCCAGCCTGACGCGGCCCGCGAAGCGGTCGCTCTGGCCTACCGCCAGACCGACGCCGCGCCTCGCGTCGTCGCTCGCGGCAAGGGCTTGATCGCCGAGGAAATCATCGCCCGCGCCCGCGAACACGGCGTCTATGTGCACGAGTCGCCGGAGCTGGTGGCGCTGCTCACCCAGGTCGACATCGACGAACACATCCCGCCGCAGTTGTACATGGCCGTGGCCGAACTGCTGGCCTGGCTGTACCGCATCGAGCATGGCGACGATGTTCCGCCGCCTATCTGAAATCATTTACCATGGACTGATTTCGCCTTGCCCGCGTAAAATTTCCCATGACCGAAGAGCAGCAGCCCATCCCCCATTTCGAGATTGATCGTCCCGAGTCGTTCGCCCAGTTCCTGCTCGACAATCCACGGGAAATCCTCTTCTACCTGAGGCTGCTGGCCCAACGCCGCTGCCTGCTCACCGCCTATCTCGACGCCGGCCAGCATTTCTTCCTCACCGCCATCATCGCCATCGACGAGGCCAGCGGGCAGTTTTTCCTCGATCCATCGAACCTTGCGCAAAACAACGCCGATGCCGTCGCCGCCCGGAAGGTCACGCTGCTGACCCATCTCGACCATGTGAAGATCCAGTTGCGCCTGACGGCCCTGCGCCCGGGCGTCTACCACGGCCAGCCGATACTCGCGGCGGCGCTGCCGGCGCGGTTGCTGCGCTTGCAGCGGCGCGAGTTCTTCCGCCTCGAACCGCCAGTGACAGCGCCGATCCTGTGCCAGGTGGCGGTAATGGCATCGGACGAGCAAACGTATCACTTGGATTTGACCCTGTCCGATATCAGCGGCGGCGGCGCCTGCCTGGTCACCGCCGCCGACAACGCCCCGCTATTCCCGCGCAACGCGCTGTTTCAGCACTGCCGCCTGGAAATTCCCGGCGAAGGCGTGATCCAGGTCAATCTGCGGGTGCGCAAGGTTTTTGAATTCTCGGCGCACGACGGTCAAAGCCATCTGCGCATCGGCTGCGAATTCGTCAATCTGCCGAGTACCCGGCTGGCCTTCATCGAACGTTACATCGCCCGCATCGAGCGCGAGCGCAAGGCGAGAACCTCGGGCCTGCCGATTTAAATGTTATGCAAGACGCAGGCCCTGATTCAGACCTGCATATTCATCATGTCCTGGTAAGCCGTCACCAGCTTGTTGCGGACCTGAACCATTTCCTGGAAGGAAACGCTGGCCGTTTGCAGGGCGATCATCACTTCGTGCAGGTTTTGCGAGGTGTCGCCAGCGGCAAGTTTTTCCGCCATCTGGTTGGCCTGCTCCTGCGTCGCGCTGACTTTGTCGATGGAATTTTTCAACACCGCGGCAAAATCGGCGCCGCCAGCCGCCGGGGCGCTTTCCGCCGTCTTGCCGGAAGCCTGCGCCGCCGTGCTGCGTAGCACGCTCAACATATTTTCGATGCCTTGGGTGTCCATGTTCTGCTCCTGAATCTTTCGGCAAACAACAAGCAATTCCCGCGCCAGAATTCTTCCGTTTCCAGATCAATCGAGCGCGCGAAGGCGAAGCGCAGACAGTACTGTAGTACGGCAAGCGAAGCCGACGATCGGTTGGTCTGGGAACGGAATCAGCCAGAGAAGTGGCCCTCGTCACGATACTGTTGCAGCTTGTAGCGCAAGGTGCGCTCGGAAATGCCCAGCCGTTCAATTGCCGCCTTGCGCGAACCGCCCACTTCGGCCAGCGTGCGCAGGATGTGTTCACGTTCCAGATCCTTCATATTATCCGCCCTTTTCCCGTCTTGCAGCGGCTCGGCGGGCGCGGCGGCGGCTTCGGCCTGCGGGCGCGGCGGCCCCAGGTGCAAATGCTCGGGGCCGATCTGGCTGCCTGTCGACAGGATCAGCGCCCGCTGGATGACGTTTTCCAGTTCACGCACATTGCCTGGCCAGTCGTGGGCCGCCAGCGCCGCTTCGGCGGCCGGCGCCAGCGCGACGCCGGGACGGCCGAGGCGACCACCGTGGTCGACAACGAAATGACGGGCGATGGCGACAACATCTTGGGGGCGATGCCGCAGGGGCGGAATGGCGACGGGAAAGACGTTGAGCCGGTAATACAGATCCTCGCGGAAACCGCCTTTGGCGACCGCTTCGGCCATGTCACGGTTGGAGGTGGCGATGATGCGGATGTCGAGCGGCACCGGCTTTTTGCCGCCGACCCGCTCCACCTCGCGCTCTTGCAGCACGCGCAGAAGCTTGGCCTGCAAGCCGGGCGGCATTTCGGTAACTTCGTCGAGCAGCAGGGTGCCGCCCTGGGCTTGCTCGAATTTGCCGGCCTGCGCCTGCTGGGCGCCGGTGAAAGCGCCTTTTTCGTAACCGAACAGGGTCGCTTCGAGTAGGCTGTCGGGAATGGCGGCGCAGTTGATGGCGACGAACGACCCTGCCCGGCGCGCCGAATGGCGATGGATATAGCGCGCCACCACTTCCTTGCCGACGCCGGATTCGCCGGTCAGCAGCACCGTCGCATCGGTTTGGGCGACGCGCCCGGCAATGGCGAAGAGGTCGCGGCTGGCCGGATCGAGGGCGATCACGCCGCCATCGTCGCCACCTTCGGGCAACTGGTATTTGTTGATATGGGCGAGCAGCGCCGCCGGCTCGAAGGGCTTGAGCAGAAAGTCGCAGGCGCCCGAACGCATGGCGTCGACCGCCTTGTCGACCTCGGCGTAGGCCGTCATCAGCACCACCGGCAGATGCGGCAGGCGGCGGCGGATTTCCTTGAGCAGCGCGATGCCGTCCATCGGCATCATGCGCACGTCGCTGACGACAATGGAAAAAGCCTGTTCGCCCAGCGCCTTGAGCGCCGCCTCGCCGCTGTCGACGGCGACGGCGGGGCGGCCGGCCAGTTCGAGCGTGTCGCTGATGGCTTCGCGCAGGCTGGCGTCGTCCTCGACCACCAGAATCGGCAAATGCTGTTCAGCCATGCGCTTCCATTCCCGTTTCTGCCGCCAGCGGCAGGGTGATGACGAATTCGGCGCCGACGCCCGGCTCCGAGAAAAGTTCGATGCCGCCGCCATGAGCGCGGGCAACGCCGAGGGCAATGGCCAAGCCAAGGCCGGTGCCCTGCCCCTTGGTGGTGACGAAAGGCTCGAATATGCGCGCCTGCATTGCCCGCGCGACGCCCGGCCCGCTGTCCTGCACGGCGATGACCAACTGGCCGTTGCGGCAATTGCCGGTGAGGCAAATTTTACCGCCGGCCGGCGTCGCCTGCATGGCGTTTTCCAGCAGATTGACGAGGGCGCCGGCCAAGGCTTTGCGGCTGCCGACTAGGCGCGCGCCGACGCTGGCGTCGGCGACCGTGAAGATGAGGCCGTGCTCGCGCATCAGCGGTTCGACGGTCTGCGCCGCCTCGGCCAGCAGTTCGTCGACGGCGATCACGTCGCGGCCGATGCTTTCGCCGCGCGCGAAAAGCAGCACATCCTGGATCAGCCGTTCGAGGCGGCGCAACTGGCTGCCGGCCTTGGCCGAGAAACGGGCGCGCTGCTCGTCGCCCAGCCCCGGCTGCGCCAGATTGGCGGTATGCAGGAGGGCGGCGGCCAAGGGCGTGCGCAACTGGTGCGCCAGCGCCGCCGCCATTTCGCCCATTGCCGCCAGACGCTGGCTGCGTTCCAGTTCGGTCTGCATGCGGTGCGCCTCGGTCACGTCGTGCACCAGCATGATCTTGCCGCCGCCGGCCGCGATCAGGCTCTCGGCCATTGACACGCGGCGCTCGCCGAGCAGCCATTCGCCGACCGTCAGCGTCGGTTCGAGATGATCGCGGACGATATCGCCCCAGTGCCGGCCAACGATGTCCGAGCCGAACATGAGCAGCGCCGCCGGATTGCCGGCGACGACCAGGGCCTGGACATCGAGCAGGACGACACCGGCCGGCAGCGCATCGAGCAGGGACGACAGGCGCTTGGAGAGGGCTTCCTTTTCCTCGTACTGGCGGCGCAATTCGCCGTTGGCGATGGCCAGTTCCTCGGTCAGCGAGGCAACGCGCCCCTGCAAGGCTTCGTAAGCCTGGGTCAGCTCGGCCGAAACCTGGTTGAACAGGGCGAAAGCCCGCTGCAGATCGGCGGCCCGCTGCGGATCGGTCGTTTTACTGGCGGAAGGGGTGGCGTCGAGGCCGGGCTGTGCGGGATGCATCAAAAAGAAAGAGGGAATTCGGCCTTGGCAATAGTAGAATATTTCTCGGCGAATTTGGCTTCCTGATTGATTCTTCTTCTTTTTTGCAACATTCACTCCGGCTATTGATGGCAGCGACGACCGAGACCACGGCAGACAATGTTCCGGGCGAAAACCCGGCGGAACGTTTGCGCACGGCATTCAACCGCCTGAACGAACGGCAAAAAATCTTCTTTCTGGTCGGGCTGGCCGCCATCATCGCCATCGTCGTCGGCGCCTTCTTGTGGAGCCGGCAGCCGGACTGGAAGGTGCTGTTTTCCAATTTGTCGGAAAAAGACGGCGGCGCCATTGTCGGCATTCTGGAAACGCAAAACGTTCCCCATCGCTACGGCGACAACGGCGCCCTCATGGTGCCCGCCGACCGCGTCCATGAAATCCGCCTGAAAATGGCTTCGCAGGGCCTGCCGCGCGGCGGCCTGGTCGGCTTCGAGTTGATGGAAAACCAGAAGTTCGGCACCAGCCAGTTCACCGAGCAGGTCAATTACCAGCGCGGCCTCGAAGGCGAACTGGCGCGCACCATCCAGTCCATCGGCGCGGTGCAGTCGGCGCGCGTGCATCTGGGCATGCCCAAACCCTCGGTTTTCATCCGCGACGATTTGAAGCCGACCGCCTCGGTCATGCTCAATCTCTATCCGGGACGGGCACTGGACGGCGGCCAGATCGCCGGCATTTCGCATCTCATTTCGTCGAGCGTGCCCAATCTGCCGATCGCCAATGTCACGGTGATCGACCAGAACGGCAACCTGCTGACGCAACTGAAGAGCGTCACCGCCGCCAGTCTCGACGCGACGCAGTTGAAATATGTGCGGGAAATCGAGGATGGCGTCATCCAGCGCATCGAAAACATCTTGAAGCCGGTGCTCGGCGCCGACAATTACAAGGTGCAGGTCGCCGCCGATCTCGATTTTTCGCTCAGCGAGCAGACGGCGGAAACCTTCCGCCCCAACACGGCGCCGGATAGCGGCGCCATCCGCAGCCAGCAGAACAACGAAACGGCCAGCGTCAACCAGGCGGCCGGCGGCATTCCCGGCGCCCTGACCAACCAGCCGCCGGTACCGGCAACGGCGCCGCTGACCCAGCCCAATGTCGGCGGCCTGCCCGGCGCGCCGGCAAGGCCGCCGAGGCCGGACGAGGAAAAGGGGCGCGTCGAGGTCGGCGGCATCAGCGCGCCGCTGGTCAATGCCGGGCCGCCCTTGAGCACGAGCAAGAACACGACGATCAATTACGAAGTCGACAAGACCATCCGCTACACCAAGCAGGCGATGGGCGAAATCCGCCGTCTCTCGGCGGCGGTGGTGGTCAATCACCGCAAGGGCGTCGGCAAGGACGGCAAGCCCGTCAATCTGCCGCTGCCAGAAAACGAGATGAAGCAGATCAACGATCTGGTACGCGAGGCCATGGGCTTCAACCGCGACCGCGGCGATACGCTGTCGGTGGCCAGCGCGCCCTTCACCGAGTCGGCCAGGGGTGAGGCCACGCTGCCGCTGTGGAAAGACCCGGAAAACATTTCGCACGCCAGGGATATCGTCAAAATCCTGATCATTGCGGCCATCATCGCCCTGCTCTACTTCAAGATCATCCAGCCGTCGCTGCGCACCATGTTCCCGCCACCGCGCGAGGAGCCCGAAACGACGGGCAGCGCCGGCGAGGAAGGCGAGGAAGACGCCGTGGTGCACATCGACGAATACGCGCTGAAACTGCAAAAGGCCCGCGACATCGCGCAGGGCGACCCGATGGCGGTAGCCAACATCATCAGGAACTGGATGGGAAGCAATGGCTAGCCTCGAAGAAGGACTGGAAAAGAGCGCCACCCTGCTCATCGCCCTCGGCGAGGAACAGGCGGCCGAAGTGTTGCGTCGGCTCGGCCCGCGCGAGGTGCAAAAGCTCGGCCACGCCATGGCTTCGCTGAAAACGGTAGCGCGCGCCAAGGTCGAGGGGGTGCTCGACGAATTCCACCAGATCGCCGACGAGCACGGCGTCATGAGCGTGGACACCAACGACTACATCCGTTCGGTGCTGACCAAGGCGCTCGGCGACGACAAGGCGTCCAATCTCATCTCGCGCATTTTGCAGGGCGGCGAGACCTCGGGCATCGAGGGCTTGAAGTGGATGGACGCGCCGACCGTCGCCGACCTGATCCGCAACGAGCATCCGCAGATCATCGCCACCATCCTCGTCCATCTCGAACCCGATCAGGTCAGCGAAATCCTCAACCATTTCGCCGAGCGCCTGCGCAACGACGTGGTGCTGCGCATCGCCACCCTCGAAGGCGTACAGCCGGCGGCCCTGCGCGAGCTGAACGAAGCGATGCTGCGGCTCCTTTCCGGCTCGGCCAGCATCAAGAGCGCGGCCATGGGCGGCGTGCGCACGGTGGCGGAAATCCTCAACTTCATCGGCGCCACCAACGAAACCTCAGTCGTCGACGCCATCCGCGAATACGATCCCGACCTCGCCCAGCGCATCCTCGACGAGATGTTCGTGTTCGAAAACCTGCTCGATATCGACGACCGCTCGATCCAGTTGATCCTGCGCGAAATCCAGTCCGATTCGCTGATCCTGGCGCTCAAGGGGGCCTCGCCCGATCTGCGCGAAAAGATGTTCAAGAACATGTCGCAGCGCGCCGCCGAAATGCTGCGCGAGGATCTCGAATCCAAGGGGCCGGTGCGTCTCTCCGAAGTCGAGGCCGAACAGAAGGACATTCTCAAGATCGTCCGCCGCCTCGCCGACGAAGGCCAGATCGTGCTTGGCGGCGCTGGCGGCGAGCAGATGATCTGATCCGGGAAAACAACTGTGATCATCCCCCGGGAAGAACTCGCCACTTTCCAGCGCTGGCAGGCCGATGCCTTCGACCACCAGGAGCCAGCCGCCGCGCCGCCGCCTGCGGCGGAACCCGCGCCGCCCAAACCGCCGCCGCAGGAAGAAACGGCGCCGGAACCCGCACCCGCCGTCCGCCTGCCGACCGCCGAAGAAATCGAGCGCATGCACGAGGAAGCCCACGCCGCCGGCTATGCCGCCGGCCTCGCCGAAGGGCGGGCGGCGGCGGCGGAAGAAAACCGCCAGGCCAGCGCCGAGACGGCCCGGCAACTGGACGAATTGAGCGGCGGCTTCAAGCGCGCCCTCGACCAGCTCGAACAAACGGTGGCCGATCAACTGCTCGCCCTGGCCGTCGAAATCGCCGCCCAGGTCATGCGAGGCCAGATCGCCGTGCGCGAGGACGTGCTCTTGCCCATCGTACGCGAAGCCATCGCCGCCCTGCCCTTGCACCACGAGCCGATAGTGCTGCGTCTCAACCCAGCCGACGCCGCCAATCTGCGCCATCTCCTCGGCGACGAACCGAGCTTCGGCGACGCGCGCATCGTCGAGGACAACAGCGTCAGCCCCGGCGGCTGCCTGCTCGAAGCCGGCGCCAGCGAGATCGACGCCCGCATCGAGACGCGCTGGAAGCGCGTGCTCGCAACCATCGGCGCTTCGCCCCAGACCTGGCAGCCACAGCCGTGAGCGCGGCCGAATCCACGGCGACCGCCACGCCGACCGCCCGCTGGCAGAAATATCTCGACCATTGCCGCACCGCCGTCGGCAATGCCCAGCCGCTGTGGCCGGTCGGCCACCTGACCCGGATCAACGGCCTGGTCATGGAAGCCTCCGGCCTCAAACTGCCGCTCGGCAGCACCTGCCATATCCACCCGGCGATCGGCGCCCCAGTGGAAGCCGAGGTCGTCGGCTTTGCCGGCGAAAAGCTCTACCTGATGCCTTCCGACGATCTCTACGGCCTCGCCCCCGGCGCCCGCGTCGTCGCCTTCGAGCCGCCGCACCCCCTGCCGCGCATCGGCGACCCGGCGCCACTGCGCCGTCGCGCCATCGACCGCGTCAAACAAGCCCCGGTCGGCGAGGAATTGCTCGGCCGCGTACTCGACGGCGTCGGCCGCCCGCTTGACAACAAGGGGCCAGTGCGCGCCTCGCGCACCCGGCCGCTACAAAGCCGCCCGATCAACCCGATGTCGCGGGCGGCCATCGAACAGCCGCTCGATGTCGGCATCCGCGCCATCAACGCCTTGCTCACCGTTGGCCGCGGCCAGCGCATGGGCCTCTTTGCCGGCTCCGGCGTCGGCAAGTCGGTGCTGCTCGGCATGATGGCCCGCTACACCGGCGCCGAGGTCATCGTCGTCGGGCTGATCGGCGAGCGCGGCCGCGAGGTCAAGGAATTCATCGAGCAGATTCTCGGCGAGGAAGGCCGGCGGCGTTCCGTCGTCGTCGCCGCCCCGGCCGATACCGGCCCGCTGATGCGCTTGCAGGGCGCGGCCTACGCGACGACCATCGCCGAATATTTCCGCGATCAGGGCAAGCATGTGCTGCTGATCATGGATTCGCTCACCCGCTACGCCATGGCCCAGCGCGAAATCGCCCTGGCCATCGGCGAGCCGCCGGCAACGCGCGGCTATCCGCCCTCGGTTTTCGCCCGCCTGCCGGCCCTGGTCGAGCGCGCCGGCAACGGCCCGGAAGGCGGCGGCTCGATCACCGCCTTCTACACCGTGCTGGCCGAAGGCGACGACCAGCAAGACCCCATCGCCGACTCGGCGCGCGCCATCCTCGACGGCCACGTCGTGCTCTCGCGCACCCTGGCCGACGCCGGCCACTACCCGGCCATCGACATCGAGCAGTCGATCAGCCGGGCCATGGTCAACCTGATCGACAGCCGCCATCTCGACCAGATTCGCAAATTCAAGGTGCTGTTCGCCCGCTACCAGCGCTCGCGCGACCTGATTTCGGTCGGCGCCTATGTCGCCGGCACGGATCCGGTGCTCGATCAGGCTATCGCCAACTATCCGAAAATGGAAAATTTTTTGCAGCAGCGCATGACCGAACAGGCGGATTTCCCCGCCAGCCGAGACGCCCTCTATTCCCTGCTCTGATATCAATACGACATAATAGGGAATGGCCCGCCCCTTCTCCTTGCAACCCCTGCTCGAACTCATGCAAACCCGGGCCGACGAAGCCACCCGTCGGCTCGGCGAACTGATCGCCGCCGAGCAGAATCAGCGCAGCCGCCTGCAAATGCTCGAACAGTACCGCGAGGAATACGCCCAGCGCCTGCGCGAAACCGTCGCCAACGGCGTGACCCGGCAGATTCTGCGCAATCATCAGGATTTCCTCGGCCGCATCGACGAGGCCATCGGCCAGCAGCGCATCGTCGTCGATAACTCCGAGCGCAACACGCGCGCCGGCCAGGAACACTGGCAGGAACAAAACACCCGCCTGAAGGCCATCGACACCCTGTCGCAGCGCCACGACGCGCGCGAACGCTACCGCGAGGGGCGCCAGGAACAAAAACTTCTCGACGAATTCAGCACCCGCAAATACAGCGCCGGCAAGACGGAAGAGGAGTAATTCCCTTTCTGAATCAAGCGATGAAAATGAAATAGCCGTCACCCGGCACGCTCATTGCTTTCCTCTCAGACAAATCCATGCCATGCGAGGAAGCAACATGAGCATTACCGTCATTTCCGCCCTTCCCGGCGCTTCCCAGCCGGGTATCGCCGCGCTCGGCGGCGGCCAGCCGGGCGAGGATGCCGCTGCTGGCGGGTTCGCGGCCTTGTTGAGCGGTGAATTGCTCAGCCAGATCGGCCTCATCGCCGGCATCGGCGCCACCGACCCCAACGCCGCCGTGACCGGAAAAACCAGCGACAAGCCGACGCCCGAGGACGATGCGGCCGCCGCGCTGCTCGCCTCGCTGTTCGGCGCCAGCGCCGGGCTGCCGCCGGAAAACCCCGCCGCCACGACGGTCACGACCAGCATTGCGGACGCCCCGGTCAGCGCCGATCTCCCGGCGGCGCCGGTCATCGCCAGCGACCGCAGGGCGCCGCCGGAATTGCCCGCCGCCAAGACCCTGCCGCAGGGGACAGGCGGCACTGTGGAAAAATTGGCGGACAACGGCAAGGATGCCGCCGCCATGAGAGCCCCGGCGGCAAATATTGCCGGCGCCACGCCGGCCGGCGAAACGCCGACTGCCGTTAGCGGCCAGATCGCCGCTGCCAGCGCCCATGCCGCCACGACTGTCGCCCATGCCGCGCAGACCGTCGGCGCTCCGCAGCAGAGCGTCGCCGCGCCGCTGCATTCGCCCGTCTGGCCGCGCGAATTTGGCGACAAGATCGTCTGGCTGGCGCGCAACGAGCAGCAGACGGCGCAGTTGAACATCAATCCGCCGCAACTGGGCCCCGTCCAGATCACGCTCAAGCTCAGCGGCGAGCAGGCCAGCATCGCTTTCGCCTCGCCGCACGCCGAAGTGCGTCAGGCGATCGAGAGCGCCATGCCGCAACTGAAGGACATGCTCTCCTCGGCCGGCATCAATCTCGGCCAGACCAATGTCGGCGCCAACCTGCACCAACCGCGCGGCGACACGGCCTTCGCCGCTGCGGACGGAACCCGCTTGGCGGATGAAAACGCTATACTCCCGGCCAATGAAAAGGGAGCAGGCACAGGCGGTACAGCGGTTTTGCAACGCGGACGCGGCCTGGTCGACCTGTTCGCCTGAACTGAAAACGAGGATTGACGATGGCCACCAAGGGAGCAAAACCGGCCGACGAGGGCAGCCCGCCGCCGTCGCCGAACAAGGGCAAGAAACTTCTGATCATTATTCTGGCGCTGTTCCTGCTGCTGGCGCTGCTCGGCGGCGGCCTCGCCGTCCTGCTCGCGGGCAGCAGCCATGATGAGGGCGACGACGACGAATACGTCGAGGAAGTGGCCAAGCCCAAGAAGGTCAAGAAGAAGAACGCAACGCCGGTATTCCTCAATCTTGAGCCCTTCACCGTCAATCTGATCCCGGAAACCGGCGATCAGTATTTGCAAATCAGCCTCTCGCTCGAACTCGACGACGCCGCTTCGGAAACCACCCTGAAAGCCCTGATGCCGCGCATCCGCAACAACATCACGCTGTTGCTGACCTCGAAGAAGGCTGCCGAACTCCAGACCAAGGAGGGCAAGGAAAATCTGGCGCAGGCGCTACGGGACGAGATCAACCAGGCCGTCGAGCCGTCTCATCCGGGCAAGAAGGGGCCGATCACCGGCCCGGTGGAAACGGTTTTGTTTACTTCCTTCATCATCCAGTAGAAGAACGGCATGGCCGGCGACTTTCTTTCCCAGGACGAGGTTGATGCCCTACTCAAGGGCGTCACCGGGGAGGCGGACGAACCCGAGGAACGCGACGGCGCCAGCGGCGAAATCCGCCCCTACAACATCGGCACGCAGGAGCGCATCGTCCGCGGTCGGATGCCGACCCTGGAGCTGATCAACGAGCGTTTCGCCCGCTACCTGCGCATCGGCCTGTTCAACTACATGCACCGCAATGCCGAGGTGTCGGTCGGCCCGATCCGGGTGCAGAAATACAGCGAATTCATCCGCAATCTGGTCGTCCCGACCAATCTCAACCTGGTCGTCGCCAAGCCCCTGCGCGGCACCTCGCTCTTCATCTTCGACCCCAATCTGGTGTTTCTCGTTGTCGACAACATGTTCGGCGGCGACGGCCGCTTCCACACCCGGGTCGAGGGCCGCGACTTCACCGCCACCGAGCAGCGCATCATCCAGAGCCTGCTCGGCGTCGTGTTCACCGAATACAGCAAATCGTGGAAGCCGGTGTATGACATCCGCTTTGAATATGTGCGTTCGGAAATGAACTCGCAATTCGCCAACATCGCCACGCCCTCGGAAATCGTCGTATCGACCACCTTCACGCTGGAATTCGGCGGCAGCACGGCGGACATGCACATCTGCTTCCCCTACTCCATGCTCGAACCCATCCGCGATCTGCTCTATAGCACCATGCAGAGCGACCAGCTATCGTCGGACAAGCGCTGGATCGTGACGCTGCGCAAGCAGTTGCAAGGCGCCGAAGTGGAAGTCGTCGCCCATCTCGGCCAGGGCCAGATCACCCTCGGGCAGATTCTCAAACTCAAGACGGGCGACGTCATACCGATCAACATTTCGCCGCACATCGAGGCGCTGGTCGACGACGTGCCGCTCATGGAATGTACCTACGGCCAGCAGAACGGTCAGTTTGCGCTGAAGGTCGAACGATTCATTGCCGCACCGGCCGAGGCGCCGGCGGCGGAGCCGGCGTTGGGAGAAAAACATGGCTGACGAAACAGAAAACCTGGAAAACCCGGTAACCGAGGACGACGGACAAATCAGCGAGGACGACTGGGCCGCCGCCATGGCCGAGCAGGCCGTCGCCGAGGCGGCGCCAGCGGCGGAGCCGGCCCACCAGCCGGCCGATATCTTCCCGTCCTTCAACCCGCCCGGCGGCGCTGGCGGGATGATGAACGAACTCGACATGATCCTCGACATCCCGGTGCAGATCACCGTCGAGTTGGGGCGCACCAAGATCACCATCAAGAATCTGCTGCAACTGGCCCACGGCTCGGTCGTCGAACTCGACGCCATGGCCGGCGAGCCGATGGACGTGCTGGTCAACGGCACCCTCATCGCCCAGGGCGAAGTCGTCGTCGTCAATGACAAATTCGGCATCCGCCTGACCGACATCATCACGCCCTCGGAGCGCATGCGCAAAATCAACCGCTGAACGCTTCCGCCGGGTTTTGCGTGGCAAAGGAGAGGCCAAGCGCCGTTTCTCGCTTTTCAGGTTTAAGATAGCGCCCTGACCACATCGCATGACGGGCCTTTTCCTTGCCGCGCCTCATCCCCCTGTTTTTTACCCTGCCCATCCCGGCCCTCGCCGCCGAGGTAGCGGCGCCCGGCATTTCGGCCAGCACTTATGTCCAGGCCGCTCTGGCGCTGGCGCTCATCGTCGGCCTTCTCGCCGGCGCCGCCTGGCTGGCGCGCAAGGTCAGCGGCGGCAAGGGGTTCGGTCAGGGCGGCATGCGCGTCATCGGCGGCGTCGCGCTGGGGCCGCGCGAGCGCATCATGTTGCTCGAAGTCGGCGAGGAATGGCTGGTGATCGGCATCGTCCCCGGGCAAATCCGCACCCTGCACCGCCTCGCCAAAGGCGAGTTGCCCGCCGCCGAGGCCGGCGGCCAGCCCTCCTTCGCCCAGTGGCTGCAACGCATCGGCGAGCGGAAAACGCCATGAGCAAGCGCCTCCCCGTCTTCCTCGCCCTGCTCCTGCCGACCGGCCTCGCCCTGGCCCAGGCCAGCGGTCTGCCGGCCATTACCAGCACGCCCACCGCCAACGGCGGCGCCACTTACTCGCTGACCATCCAGACGCTGGTGCTGATGACGGCGCTGACCTTCATTCCGGCGATGATGCTGATGATGTCCGGCTTCACCCGTATCGTCATCGTCCTCTCGCTCTTGCGCAACGCGCTCGGCACCCAGACTTCGCCGCCCAATCAGGTGGTGCTCGGCCTTTCGCTCTTTCTCACTTTCTTCGTCATGAGTCCGGTGCTCGACCGCATCTATACCGAAGCCTATGTGCCGCTTGCGGAAAGCCGCATCGACGTGATGGAGGCCGCCGACCGGGCGGTCGTGCCGCTGCGCGGCTTCATGCTCAAGCAGACGCGCGAGGCCGATCTGGCGCTCTTCGCCGGCATCGTCAAGGCCGACCGCTTCGAGACGCCGGACGACATCCCGCTGCGCGTGCTGGTGCCGGCCTTCGTCATCAGCGAATTGAAAACCGCTTTCCAGATCGGCTTCATCCTGTTCATCCCCTTCCTCGTCATCGACATGGTGGTGGCCAGCATATTGATGTCGATGGGCATGATGATGATGTCGCCGATCATGGTCGCCCTGCCCTTCAAGCTCATGCTGTTCGTGCTGGTCGACGGCTGGCATCTGGTGATCGGCTCGCTGATGCAGAGTTTCACGCCATGACCCCGGCCATTGTCATGGAAATCGGCCGTCAGGCGATCCTGACGGTGCTTACCGTCGCCGCGCCTATCCTCCTCACCGCTCTGGCCGTCGGCCTGATTGTCAGCATTTTCCAGGCGGCGACGCAAATCAACGAAGCGACCCTGCAATTCGTACCCAAATTCACCGCCATGTTCGTCATCCTCCTGCTGATCGGGCCGTGGATCCTGCAATATCTGATCGACTTCATCCAACGCCTGCTCGGCAGCATTCCGCAATTAATCGGCTAGCGTGATCGAGATCTCCTCGGCGCAGATCGACGCCTGGATCGCCGCCTTCATCTTTCCGCTGGCTCGCATCCTCGCCTTCGTCGCCAGCGCCCCGCTGTGGAGCACGGCGGCCATTCCGCAGCGCACCCGGCTGGTCCTCGGGCTAGGCATCACGCTGGCCATCGCCCCGGCGCTGCCGCCCATGCCGGCGGTGCCGCCGGCAACGCTGGCCGGCCTGTGGATCATGTTGCAGCAAATGCTCATCGGCATTGGCATGGGCTTCGCCGCCCGCATCGTCTTTTCCGCCTTCGATCTCGCTGGCGAATACATGGGCTTCCAGATGGGCCTCGGCTTCGCCACCTTCTACGATCCGCTGCGTGGCTCACAGACGCCAGTGCTCGCCAACTTTTTCAGCATCCTGGCGCTACTCATGCTGCTCTCGATGAACGGCCATCTCCTCTATTTCGCCACCCTGGCGCAGAGCTTCGTCGCCATCCCGGTCAGCGCCACGCCGTTGGCGGCGAATTCCTGGATGAATCTGGCGCAAGTGGGCGGCTACATCTTCTCCTCCGGCCTGCTACTGGCCCTGCCGGTGACTGTGGCGCTGATGATCACCAACTTCGCTCTGGCCGTGCTGACGCGCACCGCCCCGCAACTCAACATCTTCGCCCTCGGCTTCCCGATCACCATGATGGGCGGCTTCTTCGCGCTGGCCACCAGCCTGCGCTACCTCGCCGAACCCTTCCAGGCCGTATTCGAAATCGCCCTCGGCGCCATGCTGGGTTTTGCGGTGGTGCGCTAAGGCCCTCAATCCGCAGCCGAATCCCGCTTGCGGAATTCCAGATTCCAGATTTTCTCGGCATGGCTGCCGATCAGCCAGAAGGACACGGCAAGGATGAGGAAGAAAACCGCCTTATGCGTCGCATCCCAGAAAAATTCAAAATACTTGGTGTACAGGTTGATGAACAGGAAGGTGATGCCGAAGGCGCGCGAGGTGTAATCGTCGTACTTCAAGCCATAAACAATGGCGGCGATGGCGACCAGGGCGAACAGCAGCCCCCAGTGGAGAAGTTCGATCTGTCGGGTGTCAAACCATTCACTGTCGCCGTAATTGCCGAAAATGGAGAGAATCCACAGGGCGATGAAAAGATAAAGCAGGCCCAGCACATAGGTCGGCTGGCGCAAGGCTTGCAGTTGCCGGATATGGCTGAAACCGAAGCTGGCGGCAGTCAATACGGCCCCGAATAGGACGAAGCGCAGGGGAAAATTCATGCCCAGATAATAAGCGCCCCAACCGGAGGCATAGCCGGTTTCCGCCCCGAACCAGGAGCCGAGCGAAAGAATGGAAAATACCCAGATCAGTTTGGACGAAAGGGCCACCGCCAACAGGCCATAAACGACCGTCGCCAACAAAAAGAGCAGGGAAAAATGGCCGCTGCCGGTGTCGATGGCCTGGCCCAGGGAAACGATGGAACCGGCGCAGAACAGTACCCCGATAAAGAAGATGGCTTCAGTGCTGAAAACCCGGTTGGGTTTCTTTCGCCGCCGGGCCAGGCCAAGATAAAACACAAGCGCCGCCCAGGCCGCCAGGGCCAGGCTGCGCATGGCATCCGACATATCGAGAAATTTTTTCAGCAAGGCAAACAGCACCCTGTCGGCGAGGACGCTGCCTATCGCGATGATCAGGCTGATGAGGGAAATCCAGAAACAATACTTGGCCAGTTTTTTCCAGTCGAAGGGGCGGATGGAAAAACTTTGCCGCAGATGCTCGGCAGTTTCCGGCGGAATGGTTTGCTCTGCTACCCACTGGTCGATCACGCCATGCAGGAATTTCCCCTGCGTCTTGGTGACAATCATCATTTTTCTCCATGGAAAAGATGTTTTCACTGCCAACAATGCAAGCCGATCCATTTGAGCGCTCAACTCATGGATGCCAAGCTGGGGAATTTTATCGCCGCTACGCGGCGTTGAACTCAATCCTGCAGGAAAGAATCGGCGTGGTCATGCCGCACGAGGCGGATCAAGCCTTCGGCGACGCGCCGGGCGCCGAGGGTTTGCGAGTCGATGCCTTCGTTGTAGTCGACGATCTGGTAATCGTGGTAACCGTTTTCCATCTGCAACTGGCTGGCCCGCCGCTTGAGCACCTGCATCGACTCACCGGCGCCGCCGGTGTGGAAGCGTTTCATTTTCATCGACAGGCGATAGACATTTTCGCCCAGACGGCTTTCTTCAATTTCCCAGTTCGGCGCCAGCGGGTCGTATACGACATAAATAACGGCGGCAACTGCCGCGGCGGCGGCCAGGGAGGAGAGCTTGATACTGGTTGCCCCGGTTAACTGGAGTTTCTTGTCGGGCAGTAACGGCGATGTGTTGGAGCCGGGCGAGCCGCAGGCTCCCAGCATCAGCGCGCCGCCAAGCAGAAGGCTTGCCGCCAGCCCTCTCATAGGATGTTGAACAGACTCAACTGGCTGGTCTGTTTGAATGACAGTTGCGCCGCCTCCAGTTGCAGTTGCAGGCGCGCCAGTCGGGAGATGGCTTCGGTGTAATCGAGATCCTGGAGTTCGGAGAGGCGTATCTCGTACAGGTAGGCATTATTCTCGGTGGCGGTCGCCATGCTTTCCAGCGACTGGAGGCGGGCGCCGACCGAGGCGCGGATGGACGACGCATGGGCGATGGAGGACAGCGAATCGTCCAGCGCCTGACCGTAGGCGGCCTGATCGAAGGGGACGCCGCTGGCCGGATCGAGAATGTCGATCAGATTCTGTAAATTGTCGAACATGCTGCGCCCGGTGACGTTGCCTTGCGCGTCGCGCACCTGCATAAACACGTCGAGGCCGTTGGCCGAGGTGGCCATAACCCGCGAGCCGCTGACTTGCAGCGCCTCGACGCCGCCGTCGCCGCTGTAGGTGACGCGCGTGTTGTTCAGGTCGTAGGGCGGCGTGGCGCCGGCATCGACCGCGAAGGGCTGGGTCGCCGATTTGAAGCCGGAGAAAATGTAATTGCCCATGCCGTCCCGGGTGTTGCCCAGATTGATCAGGCTGAGCATGCGCTGTTTCAACTCCGTGGCGAGCATGCCGCGCTGTTCGGCGCTGTAGGTGTCGTTACCGGCATCGACGGCGCGCTCGTAGATGGCTTGCAATTCATCGTTGATGCTGTTCAGGGTGGAGTCGAGCAAATTGAGCTTGCCCGTGGCGTCGCCGATATTTTTCCGGTACTGCGCATTGACCTCCTTCGACTGGCTCACCATCAGCGCCTGCGTGGCGGCGATCGGGTCGTCCTGCGGGGTGAGAACGCGGCGACCGGTCGACATCTGCTGCTGCACCTTGTACAGATCGTATTGCAGGTTCTGTATGCCGATGGTGCCGGAATTGAAGATCTGGGAAGTACTGACGCGCATGATCGTGATTCCTTTTAGCGGAGCGACAGCAGGGTGTCGAACAGCTTGCTGCCAATCTCGAGAACTTTCGCCGAGGCCTGGTAAGCCTGCTGGTAGCGCAGCAGGTTCGCCGCCTCCTCGTCGAGATTGACGCCGGAGAGGGCGTCCCGCGTCGCCTGCGCCTGTTGCAGGATCACCGTCTGGGCGGAAAGCTGGACATTGGCCTCGCGCGCGCGGATGCCGACATCGGCGACCAGCTTGCCGTAGGCCGCCTGATAGGTTGCCGTGCCGCCGTCCATCGTTTTCTGCGTTTGCAGGTTGCCGAGCAGGATGGCATTGCGCGAATCCTGGATGCCGTCGATGTTGCGGGCGAGGGTAAAGCTGTCGGCGCCGGCCGGCGGCGGCGTGCCGGCGACGGTAAAATACATGTTGTCGTAACCGAAGCCAACGAGCCGGGCCGCGCCGCTGTTCAGCGCGATATCGCCGGCGCCGCTGACCTGGGTGCCATCCGAATAAACCGCCGTCCAGGTGCCGGGCACGCCTTGCAGGTTGGCGGCCGTAACTTGCAGGGTCACCGGCGCGGCAGGCGCGGTGTAGCCGACGCCGACCACGCCCTGGGAAATTTCAAAGGAGCCGCTATTGGCGACGCCGGGCGTCACGCCGACCGGCCCGCCAGCGGTGATCAGGCGGGGATCGGCGACGATGCGCGCATCGACGGCGATATTCTGGGCGGCATCGACATAGGGCTTGAGCACGAAACGGTCGCCGTTGTTGCCGAGCGCCGCGATATTGAGATCAATGCCGTCGAAGCTGATGGGGCCGGTGCCGTTGCCGGCAGCGACCTGGATATTGTCGCTGAGGCGGGTGACGGTCCAATCGCCGCCCGCGCCGAAGTTGACCTGATAATCGCTGGCCCGCAATTCGGTGTAGAAATTGCCGCTGAAATCGGGCGGCTGCGGCGCCACCGGCGGCGAGAAAGTGGCCGACAGGCTGCCGCTGCCCGTGTTATGGATATTGGTCGCCACGGTCAACGGGGTGTCGGTGGTAATCGAGAACAGCGTGCCGACAAAGCCGCTATCGCCGGCAATGCGCCCTTCCAGATCCTGACCGAGCGCCAGTTGGGCATTGAAGGTAAGGCTCAGCGAGGCGGCCAGACGCCCCAGTTCATTCTCGATCGCATCGAGCGACTTGGTGCGGAATTCGACCAGACCGCCCAGTTCGCCGCCGATGATGAGGGATTCCGGCATTTCCAGCGTGCCGCCATTGGGCAAGCGCAGGCCGACCACGGTTTTCGCGGAATCGCCCGCCGACGGCATGGCCACCAGTTGATTGGCCAGATTGCCCATCACCAGTTGCTGGCCGCTGCCGATGAAGACATTGAGGCTGCCATCCGAATTGGTCGTGGTCGTCACCCGGATCATCTGGTTCAACTCGGCGACCAGGCGGTCGCGCTGGTCGAGCAGGTCGTTGGCGCTATGCCCGGAACCGGCCTCGGCAAGGATGATGCGCTGATTGATATCGGCGATCATCGTGGAGTAATTATTCACTTCGGCAACGGAATCGGTAATGCGGCTGTTGACCTCGTTCCTGATTTCAAACAGCCGATTGTCCAGGGCCTGAAAGCGCTCGATCAGCGTCTGCGCCGAGGAAATCATGGCCTGCCGCGACGATATCAGCGAGGGGTCGGAAGCCACATGCTGGACGCCGGAGAAGAAACCCTGCAAGGCCGGCGACATGCCGGCGCTGGGATCGGCCAGCATATTGTCGATCTGCGCGATCTGGCTGTAGAAGGCATCGAGCTGGCTGACCCGGGTTTGCGCCGTATTCACCTGCTGCGTCAGGTAGCTGTCGTACATGCGCGAAATGGTCTGGACATGGACGCCCATGCCGAGCGCACCGGCGCCGGTCATGACCGGGATGTTGGTCGCCTGCATCGCGCGCTGACGGGTATAGCCGGGCGTGGTGGCATTGACCACGTTGTGTTGCGTCGCCAGCAAATTGAGCTGGGCGGCATTCATGCCGGTGACGCCGATACTGAAAAATCCTGAACTCATCATTCACCTCTAAGAGGTTAACGACCGGTCGGCCGTAAAATTTAGCCTTGCCAGCGCCTAACCAATCAACGCCTGACGCAGGGTCGGGCCGTTGATGATGCGCGCCAGCTTGTCGGCATACATCGGATCGGTGGCATACCCTGCCTGTTGCAGACGTCTTGCAAACTCCGTGCCATTCTGTGCGCCGATGACGCTGCTGTAGCGCGCGTTGTCGCGCAGCAGCCCGGCGTAATCGCGAAAACTCTCGGCGTAGGAGCCATAGGCGCGGAAGCGTTCGACCATCTGGCGCGGCTCGCCATCGACATACTCGGTGGTGGTGGCCTCGACGGTCGGGCCGTTCCAACTCGCGCCAGCCTTGATGCCGAACAGGTTATGGCTGGGTGAGCCGTCGGCATGGCGAATTTCGCTGCGCCCCCAGCCGCTTTCCAGCGCCGAATGGGCGATCAGGAATTGCGGCGGAATGCCGGTCGAGCGCGAGGCTTCGACCGCGTGCGGCCAGACCCGGCTGGCGAAATCGCGGGCCGTCGTCGGCGCCTCGCCGTCATTGGCCAATGTCGTCGCCTGTGCCGCATAAGCCGCCGAGGTCGGCAAGCTGCCGAGCACCGGCGTATGGCGCAAATGCCGCGTATCGGAAGCGGCGAGCGGCAGCGCGTTGCCGGCAGCCTTTGCCGCCTCTTCGCCCGGCGCCGCCAGTTCCTTGCCATTGACCACGGTGCGTCCAAGCTGTTCCTCGATCAGCCGGGCAAAGCCGACGCCCTGGCCGCTGGTCGCCAGATTCTGCGCCATCTGCTGGTCGAGCAGGGCCGTGTAGAAACGTGTCTGGTCGCTGTTCAAGAGGCCGTCCTGCGGCACGGTATCGCGCATACTCTTCATCACCATTTGCAGGAACATCTGCTCGAATTGCTGCGCCGCCGCCTTCAGCCCCGCCTGCGGATCGCGCGCGAAGCGGGTGCGCACATCCTGCGCCGACTGCGGATCGAAAGCCGCCCGATTGGGCGCATCCTGAATCTTGATCGCCATAATCAGATCACTTCCAGGTCGGCGCGCAGCGCGCCGGCCGATTTCATCGCCTGGAGAATGGCCAGCAGATCGAGCGGATTGGCCCCGAGCGCATTCAGCGCCTTGACCACATCGGCGAGATTAGCGCCGGCCTTGACGGTAATCAGACTGTTGCCCTCCTGCTTGACCTGGATATCGGCAGGCATGGCAAACATCGGCTGCGCCCCCTCGACCACCACCGAGAGATTGCCGTGGGCGACGGTGCAGGCTTCGATGGTAACGCGCTGATTCATCACCACCGAGCCGGTGCGCGGATTGATAACCACCTTGGCGGCGCCGGCCATGCGGCGGATTTCCAGATTATCGACGCGGCCGAGAAAAGCCACCCGCGCCCCCTGGTCGTCCGGCACGCGCACGGCCACGCGGCGGCCATCGAGCGCCTGCGCCGTGCCCTCGCCCATGCCCTTGTTGATCGCCTCGACCACCGCCTGAGCGTTGCCGAAATCGGTTTCATCCAGTTCGTAATAAACCAGATTGCCCTGCCCCACCGGCGTCGCCACCGCCCGCTCAACCGTCGCGCCGCCGGGAATGCGGCCCGCCGCCAGATGATTGACCGTCACCCGCGAATTGCCGGAAGAAGCGCCAACGCCGCCGACCAGTACATTGCCCTGGGCCACCGCGTAAACCTGACCGTCGGCGCCCTTCAACTGCGTCATCAAAACCGTGCCGCCGCGCAGGCTCTTGGCGTTGCCCATCGACGAAACCGTCACGTCGATTGCCTGGCCGGGGCGAGCGAAAGGCGGCAGCGACGCGGTCAGCATCACCGCCGCGACATTTTTCAATTGCAGCTTCTGCTGCTGATCGGCACTCAGATTGACCCCCATCTGCGACAGCATGTTGCCGATTGCCTGTGTGGTAAAGGGCGTTTGCGTCGTCTGGTCGCCGGTATTGTCGAGGCCGACCACCAGGCCGTAGCCGATCAACTGGTTATGCCGCACCCCCTGCACCGAAGCCAGATCCTTGATGCGCTCCGCCCAAACCGGCTGGCCCCATAACGGCAGCAGCAAGGCGGCGAGCATTGCCGCCTGCCGGTACCATTTGCCGCTTTTCTCGTTCATGCCACGCCTCCGCCGATGTTTCCCTAGGATGGCAAGACATAAGAAAGAAGCGTGCCAGGGCCGTAGGCTGGAATGAAGCGCAGCGCAATCCCGGCAACGCCGCTTACTTACAATGCCGGGTTTGTGCGGCTTTGCCGCATCCCGCTACGCGGGACCAGCCTACGCCCGCTCAAGCCTGATAGTGGTAGCGGCAGGAAATGATGGCGATCTGTGCATCGTCCGCCTCGTACACCAGGCGATGGGTGTCATTGATGCGCCGGGACCAGAAGCCCGCGAGATTTGCCTTGAGCAGCTCGGGTTTGCCGATGCCCGCGAACGGTGTGCGCTGGGCTTCGCGGATGAGTTGGTTGATACGTTTGAGGGTTTTGCGATCCTGGCTCTGCCAGTAGACGTAATCCTCCCAGGCGTCGGGCGTAAACAGCACCCGACGCACGCTCATTCCCCGCTCTCGGCGAGTTGGCATTCCTTTGCCTTGCCGCTGCGCAATTGCGCGATCGAGCGTTCAAGATGCAAGGCATTGGCCGGTGAACGCAGCAAATAAACGGTTTCCATCAAGCTGTCGTAATACGCCTGCGACATGACCACCGCATTCGGCGCATCGCGGCGCGTGATGAGGGTCACGTCGGCATCGTCGACCACCCGGTCGATCACGCTCTTCAGGTTGCTGCGCGCATCCGAGAAATGAATGGTTTGCATGGACGCCTCATATGTGCTTTTAGTTGTACAAGTTTAGCAATTCCATGAGATCAAGGCCAACATGGCCCGATTCACCGCAGGCGGCGTTCGGTCTTGAATCAAAACCGCTCAGAACGGCAAGACGTTCAGGAAGAAGCGCGCCAGCCAGGCCATGGCCGTGCTTTCGCTGGCCTGGCCAGAGGATTTGTACTCGATGCGGGCGTCGGCCACCGACGACGACGGGACGGAGTTGTTGCTGTCGATGAAGCTGGGATTGACGACGCCGGAGACGCGGACATATTCCTGCCCCTGGCCGATGGCTACCTGCTTCTCGCCGGAGACCAGGAGATTGCCGTTGGGCAGGACGTCGATGACGGTGACCGAGATGTTGCCGGTAAAGACGTTGTTGTTGGCCGCCTGACCGCCGCCGCTGAAGGTGTTGCTGCTGCCGGCGTCCAGTCCCATGCCGAGCAGCCCCTTGCCGGGCAGGCCGGACATCGAGTTGACCGAGGCATTGACGCTGCCGGTTTTGTTCACCTTGCTGTTGGACGAGGCGGTGGCGTTGGTGTTTTCGACAATCCTGATGCTGATCGTGTCGCCGACGTAGCGCGCCCGACGATCCTCGAACAGCGGCCGGCTCTGGCCGGGCTGCCAGATGGCGCCGTTGGCGGCTTGCACTTCGTTGCGCAGCGGCGGGCGCACGGTCATCGGCTGATGAACATTGGTCGGCGGCACCGTCGTGCAGCCGGCGGCCAGCAGCAGGCCGGCGATGACAAGGGCAAACCGTTTCATGGCATCACCTCACAGTTGCGTCAGGCGGCCGAGCATGGCGTCGGATGTCGACACGACCTTGGAGTTGAGTTCGTAGGCGCGCTGGGTCTGGATCATGGTCACCAGTTCCTCGGCCACATTGACGTTGGAGGTTTCGACATAGAACTGCTCGACCTGGCCGGCGCCGTTACTGCCCGGCGTGTTGGGCGTCGGCGCGCCACTCGACGAGGTTTCGAGGAAGAGGTTCTGGCCGATGCCGAGCAGGCCCGCCGGGTTGATGAAGGTGGCCACCTGGATGCTGCCGATTTCGACGGAGCCGGTAACGCCGGCCTGGGTGATCGAGACGGTGCCGTCGAGGCCGACGGAAACGGCAATGGCATCGGCGGGAATGGTGATATTGGGTTGCAGCGGATAGCCGTCGGGGGTGACGATCTGGCCCTGGTCGTCTTTCTGGAAGGAACCGTCGCGCGTATAGGCGGTGGTGCCGTCGGGCAGCAGGATCTGGAAGAAGCCGTGGCCCTGGATGGCGACATCGAGCGGGTTGTCGGTTTTCTGGATGTTGCCCTGGGTGAATAGCCGGGCGACGGCGACCGGCTTGGCGCCGGTGCCGAGTTGCAGGCCGGTCGGCACCTGGTTTTGTTGCGAGGTCTGCGAGCCGGGCTGGCGCAGGGTCTGGTAGAGCAAATCCTCGAATACCGCGCGTCCCCGCTTGAAGCCATTGGTGCTGACGTTGGCCAGGTTGTTGGCGATGACGTCGAGTTGGGTCTGCTGGGCGTCGAGGCCGGTGCGGGCAATCCACAGGGAACGGATCATGATTCAAGTCCTCTCAGGCATTCAGCGACAGCAACTGGTCGGCGCGCTGGGCATTGGTATCGGCGGTCTGCAACAGCTTGATCTGCATTTCGAACTGGCGCGACAGGCTGATGAGATTCACCATCGCGTCGGTGACATTGACATTGCTGCCTTCCAGCGTGCCAGGGGCGAGCGTGACATTTTCGTCGACCGGCGCCGGCTGGCCGCTACGCAGGCGGAAGAGGCCATCGCCGCCGCGCACCAGATCTTCTTCCGGCGGATTGACGAGCTTGATGCGGCCGAGCACGTTGGTGGCGTTCTGCTCGCCGAAAGTCTGAATCACCGATACCGTGCCGTCGAAGCCGATGGAGATGTTGTTGTCCGGCGGGATGCTGATGGCGCCGCCGTCGCCGGCCACGGTATGGCCGGCCTTGGTGCGCAACAGGCCATCGACATCCACTTGCAAGCCGCCGGCGCGGCTGTAGGCTTCGCTGCCGTCGGGCATTTGCAGGGCAATCCAGCCCTTGCCCTGCACCGCGACATCGAGACTGTTGCCGGTGAACATCAGCGGCCCTTGGTCGAATACGTCGGTGACCGAGGCATCGACGGTGAAGGCGCGCGTCGGCATGCCCTCGCCGACCACCGGCACAGCGCGGAAGCGGTGTTCCTGCGCCTTGAAGCCGACGGTGGTGGCGTTGGCCAAATTGTTGGCGGTGCCGGCCTGCTGCATGAACACATGCTTGGCGCCGGTCATCGCGGTGTAGATCAGGCGATCCATGATCGTCGCTCAGGCCGTCGGATCAGCGCAGATTGACCAGGGTCTGCATGACCTGATCCTGGGTCTTGATCGACTGGGCATTGGCCTGATAGTTGCGCTGGAAGGTGATGAGATTGACCAGCTCGGCGGTCAGGTCGACGTTCGATTCCTCGACCGAGAAGGCATGCAGCAGGCCGCGTCCGGAAGTGAGCGGCGAATCGGTCAGCGCCGGGCCGGAGTCGCTGGTCTCGATCCACTGGTTGTTGCCGATCGAGCGCAAGCCGTTCGGGTTGGCGAAGGTGGTCAGCACCACCTGACCCTGATCGAGGCTCTTGCCGTTGCTGTAGTTGCCCTTGACGATGCCATCCTCGGTGACCGAGAGGCTGACGAAAACGCCGGCCGCGTAACCGTCCTGTTCCAGGCTGTTGGTGCCGACCGCGTTGCCGTACTGGGTGCTGCCGCCGAAGTCGATCGGGAAGCTCTGCAAGCCGAGCGCCCCATTCACCAGCCCCTGGCTGGTCATGACGTCGTCCATGTTGATCGCCACGGTCATCGGGCTGCCGCTGACGAGGCGGCCATTGGTGTCGAAGGTCAAGGTGCCGACCGGGCCGCCGCCGCCATTGATGTTCTGGTTGGTGGTGCCGTCGACGGTGGCATAGACATCCCATTCGCCAACGCCGCCAGTCTTGACGAAATAAAAGCTGAAGACGTGCGGATTGCCCAGCGTGTCGAAGATCGTCAGACCCGTCGAATAATTGTAGGTCGTCGGATCTGGCGTGAAGCTGTTGAGGTCGCCGGGCGCGCCGCCATCGACCCAAGGCGAGGCGGGCGGGGTAAAGCGCGAGTCGAGGTTGAGATTGGCCTTGATGCCGTTGAAGGAGGCGCTGGAATTCATGCCCGTCGCCTGCGGCGTCAGATAGGCGGCGGAAACCTGCAAGGGGACGATGCTGCGGGTAACCATGCCATTGATGATGCTGTAGCCGGTCAGCACGCAGCCTTGGTCGTTGACGATGTAGCCGCTCTTGTCGAGATGGAACTGGCCGTTGCGGGTATAGGTGACGGCGCCGTTGTTGTCCATGCGGAAAAAGCCGCCGCCGTTGATGGCGATGTCCAGCGGATTATTGGTGGTGGAGATATTGCCCTGGGTAAATTGCTGCTGGATCGCCATCAGATTGGCGCCAATGCCGATCTGGTTGGCGCCGGTGCCGTTCAGCGCCGCGGCATAGACGTCGGCGAAGTGGGCGACCCCGGCCTTGTAGCCGACCGTGCTGGAGTTGGCGATGTTGTGGCTGGTGGCGTCGATGGCCTTGGAAGAGACGTTGAGGCCGCTCAGTGCTTGTTGGAATGCCATTTTCTTACCTCATTCAGAGAATTTGCTGAACATCCTGGAAGGCCACCGTACCGAGCGAACCCAGTTCCAGGAGGAATCCATCCTTACCCCGGGTCACAGCAGAAACCATGCCAATCTGCATGGGGGCGCCGTCGACCTTCTGGCCGCCGTAGCTGGCGGCAATGCTGAAGCTGTATTGGCCGTTGGGCAGCAGATTGTCTTCGGCATCCGTGCCATCCCAGACGAAATAGAAGTTGCCGCCAGCGTCGCGCCTGCCGAGATCTTCGACCTGGACGACCTTGCCGCTGGCGTCCCTGATCGTCAGTTGCACACTGTCGGCCGGACCGGCCAGCCAAACGCCGCCGACCGACTGACCATCGACCATCGGCAAACCGTTGCCGGCAATCATCACATTTTTGCCGATCAGGTTGGCCGACTGCATCGCCAGCGCCTCGTTGTAGCCGGTCAACAGTTGGCCGAGCGAGGCGTTCAAGTGCTCGATGCCGGTCACCGTGCTCAACTGCGCCATCTGCGTGGTGACCTGGGCATTGTCGAGCGGATTCAAAGGGTCCTGGTTGCGCATCTGCGCCATCAGGAGCGTCAGGAAGCGGGTTTCCACCTCCGCCGCCGTCGATCCCGATGGCGTGTTGGTTCTGCCGCCGGCCTTGGTGAGCAGATCGGCCGCATTGGCGGCGGCGTTGCTGGTGTCGATGGTAGCCATGTCTATCTCCTGTCAGCTCAGTTCTGGGCGATCTGCAAGGTGCGCAACAGCATCGCCTTGGCGGTGTTCATCACCTCGACGTTGGTCTGGTAGGAACGCGAGGCGGAAATCATGTTGGTCATTTCCTCGACCACGTCGACATTGGCAAAGGCGACATAGCCCTTGTCGTCGGCGGCCGGATTCTTCGGGTCGTACACCATGCGCGGCGGGGCCGCGCTGTCGACCACCTGACGCACGCGCACGCCCTTGGACAAGTCGTCGTTGGCCATCGGCGTCGCCTCGAACACCACCTGCTTGGCGTGGTAAGGCTGGCCGTTGGCGGAAACGATGCTGTCGGCGTTGGCCAGATTGGAAGCCACGGCATTGAGGCGCATCGACTGCGCCGTCATGGCGCTCGACGAAACCTTAAAGACGGTAAATAGACTCATGCCACCTCTCCTTAACCGTTGGTCGGCGCAATCGCGTTGCGCAGGCCCTTGAACTTGTCGCCGATCAGTTGCGTCAAAATCTGGTACTGCATGGCGTTCTCGGCAATCTGCGCCCGCTCCACATCCATATCCACGGTATTGCCATCGACCGCCGACTGGACATCCTGACGGAACAATAATTGCGCCGGCCCGCCGTTGCCGTTGCCGGCAAGATGTGCCGGCGCCGTCCGGGCCATTTCGATGCCGCCAGCGTCCAGCCGACCGCCGAGAGCATTCTTCATGGCGGTGGCGAAATCGAAATCGCGCGCCTTGTAGTGCGGCGTGTCGGCATTGGCGATGTTCGAAGCCAGCACCTGATGGCGCTGCGTGCGCAAATTCAGGGCCTGGCTGTAAACCTCGACATTCTTGGCAATGGCATTCATGGCGTGATGTTCCCGTTGATCCACCCGAACGAAAGCATCCTTCGTGCCATGTGCCATTTCATGTCGCTCCCGCCACGCTTTTCTCCCTCCCTTGGAGGTTGTCGCGAAAGGCTCAATCCGCGCCCTTGAAGCCCCTCCCCCCTCGCGGGGGAGGGGTTGGGGAGAGGGGGAGGTTCACCGAAGAAAGGTGCATTCCCCGTCACTCCTGCCCGTGAAGCGGCGTATGCCAGCGCGATGGACGAACCAGCCGCCGTCTCACTTGCCGCCTCCCCCTCTCCCCCGGCCCCTCCCACGCGCGGGGGGAGGGGAGCGTCAAGCTTTCGCGACAGCCTCCAGGCGAAGGGGAGGGGCAGGGAGGGGTTGCCGTCCACTGTCCCTTTCCCCCACCGCGCCCGATCAGGCACAATGGCGGAATGCTGCGCCGCCTCTTTTTTCTCTGCCTCCTGCTGCCCGCTCTGACCATCGCTGCCGAGGTCGATACGGTCATCGACACCGCCGAACGCTATGTCCGGCTGCAAACCAAGGGCATGCCGGGCCAGGTCAAGATCACCATGGGCCGGCTCGATGTCGAGCGCCTGCCGCCCTGCTCGGCGCATGAAGCCTACACCCCGCCCGGCACGCGCCTGAGCGGGCAAGCCTATATCGGCGTCCGCTGCCTCGGGCCAAATATCTGGAGCGTGCTGGTGCCGGTACAAATTGCCGTGACCGGCAATTATGTCGTCACCGCCCGCCCGCTCGGCGCCGGCCAGGTTCTCCAGGAAGGCGACATCAGCGAGCTCTCCGGCGATCTGGCCACGCTGCCCAGCGGCGTCGTCGGCTCGGCCGCCGAGGCCGTCGGCAAAACCCTGCGCAATGCGCTGGGTGCCGGCCAGCCGCTGCGCAATGATCAACTGCTGGCGCCGCTGGTCATCCGTCAGAGCCAGAGCGTCCGCGTCATCTCCCGTGGCGCAGGCTTCGCCGTCAGCGGCGAGGGCCGGGCGCTCAACAACGCCAGCGAAGGTCAGGTCGTGCAGGTGCGCATAAGCTCCAGCAACCAGACAATCAGCGGCATCGCCAAGGCCGACGGCACCGTCGAAGTGGGGTTTTAAGCTAAAGTTCCCGCCATTCCCGCCGTTAAACGAGACAGGACATAAAGCATCGGAAAATCATCATCATGAAGATCGACAGTTCATACAAACCCGCGGCCGCCGCCATCGCCCCCAAGGCGCCGGCAGCCCAGACGGCGCCGGCAGCCGGCGCGAAAGAGGCGGTCCAGCTCAGCCCGCTGGCCGGCAGCCTGCGCGGCGGCGAAGCGCCGCCGGTCAACGCCGCGCGCATTGCCGAAATCAAGCAAGCCATCAGCGAGGGCCGCTTCAAGATCAACCCGGAAGCCATCGCCGACCGCCTCATCGAATCCGCCCGCGATCTGGTCAGCGCCAGCCGCCGCGAAGCCTGATGGCCGACATCGGCGCCCTGACCGCGCGCGAAATCGCGCTCCTCGCCCGCTTCGTCGAATTGCTCAAGGACGAGCAGGAAACCTTGCGCCGCGCCGACCCGGAACCCCTGGCCGACATCGGCGCGGCCAAGGTGGCCTTGGTCGAACAACTGAACGCCCTCGAAAACGAACGCCGCGACGCGCTCGCTATCGACGGCGCGGAAAAAATCCGCAGCGCCATGAGCCAATGGCTCGCCGCCAACCCAACGCAGCAGCAGGTCGCCCGCGACTGGCAAACCCTGCTCGAACTGGCCGGGGAAGCCAAGGAACTGCACAACCTCAACGCCGGCCTGGTCGCCCTGCACCTGCAACAGACCGGCGACGCACTGCACGTTCTCGACGCCCGCCGCGCCGGCGACTCCCTCTACGGCAGCAACGGCCAGACCACGGCAACCAGCGGCAGCCGCCTCGTCGACTCGGCCTGAATTCCCCGCCGCCTCACCTTTCCCGCGCTATTAATTGTGGTCTATCCCTGAGGTTTCTTCATGTGGCAGCGCCCAATCCCATGCAATTGCCAGGAATAGCGTTCCATTTATTTGTTTTAGCCATTGCATTTTCATTGGCGGAAATTGCCCTTCAATATTATTGGGTTCGCTCCTATTTTGTTATGGGAATCCCCCTTTTTTATTATTCTTTTCCGGGTTGTGAAAATTTATCGATCAATGAAAACTCTGATGTTGAACGAAAATTCTCAATAATGAAAATTTCAGATTGCAATTACGCAATCAGACAAGCTGGTTTTTGGTATAGAAATGCCTACTGGCATGGTCATGGAGCTGTTGGCTCCAAGGGGGGATGCAAGTTGGTAATTTTTGTCAACATTCATATCTTATTTTCGGGCGCTTTTTTCGGTTCTATCGCTAGTAGCACATTGGCTGGGGTTTTATTTGGGGTCTTTGCTATCTGGGTTTTGTGCTGGTATTTTTTTATCAAGGAAATGTTAGAGGAGATGGCCGGGGTAATACAGAGAGATTCTTGCAATAATAATTGATTGTTATGCGGGCCATGAGTGAAAACAGAGAAAATAGAAAATAGGGGTCAGACCCCGGTTTAATTTTTGCAACGCCTTGTAACGATGGGTTTCGCTGGCGCTCTACCCATCCTACGGCCCTGATTACGCTCCAGCGATTCCCTCTACGGCAGCAACAGCCAGACTATTTACAATTTCCTCGACCATCTACCATGGGAATATAATCGAAAGGGACGGGAATCTCACCTAATACTTCAGGCGCACTCCGCACAATGGATTGCTGGAGTCTAGCCTTGCAAACCTCTTCTAGCATGCAGTCTTTAAGGCTATCAAACATAGAGCTTGCAAGCAAATCAGCATTACACTTTGCCCTCTTAGTTCTACCAGCAATAATATCAAGCGCAATATCTCTATAGACCGTGTAATGCCCAAGCTCTACTTGTGCAAAAGCTATTTGAGACTCATCAGCAAACCAGCCAATAGCCAGTTTCCTACCTGCCCACACTCCGCTAACGAAAAAAGTTACGCCGCTAACAACCAGTATTACAGCAAATACAATATGCCTTCTCATTATTCATTATCTCCAGATGGATTTGCCGCTACCAGCACGGCATCGTACAGACGTTAGGGACTCTCTGAACAACCGTCCATCTTGGCAAGCCTTGTCATAAAAACCCTGGAAAATGTGTCAAGGCACAGGTTTTTGGGCTGTTGATCAAGAAATTTGGGGATTTCCCGTTTCACGGG
>Ga0123353_10000181_pt1 | contig 80450 bp, 76 predicted proteins | sample TergutLab28metaG_3_FD_92763 | JGI IMG/M metagenome (GOLD analysis project Ga0123353, IMG submission 92763) | Labiotermes labralis P3 segment gut microbial communities from Petit-Saut dam, French Guiana - Lab288 P3 | ecosystem: Host-associated > Arthropoda: Insects > Digestive system > Gut ...
GCAAAATACATGACCCAGGCATTTGTTGTACCAGGAGCATTCCACTGAATCTGAGCAGAGTACTCGAGCGGTGTTGCCGCAACTGCATCAACGGCTGCCGTATCAGTTGGATCAGCAGCTGCAATAGAAACACTGAGGTTCGTCATCGAAGCGGGACTAAACACCGAAACCGGCAAACTACCCGGGTTGATACCTAAGTTGTCATAAAGGTAGATGGGATTATCCAAAAGCCCTGCAGGAATACCGACGGTAATCACATAGTCGACATAGTAGCTTTCTCCGTTGGGGCCAACTACGCTGCCGTCAGGCCTACCGCAGATACCATCGGTGGTCTTGCTGACTGACACCCCACCCTGATAGATGGGGACACGTCCGGTAGAGCCAACACCAGGACCACCGTCGGGCAAGGTGAAGTTCACCGTGTTGTCATAGATTTGTGCTGGCTGACCCTGAAGGGGCGGATCTGGTACTTCAACGCTGTAGGTGATGACAATCTGATAAATGGACTCCGGCGCCGGTGGTACATCGAGGGTGAACTGATTTGCAGAATCAACGGTAAAGGTGCCCTCAGTGCTGCTAACAGTCGCACCCGTTCCTGACCACACCAGCGAAACTGGAGATGCTGCTTGGCCGCCAGGGCCGTAGTAAGAGATATTGATGAGTGATGGATCAGGTAAACTCAACCTCGAATCAAGCTCATCAACTAAGGTGCCGTCGTTGAGCGGCAGCGAGGTACCATCACCAACAACAATGGTCCACAAAATGGTACCGGTGGCAGCGTCCCACACACCAGACTTGGAAGACTGCAGCTCGCGGTGTACATGATCGGTCGTGTCGTCAGGTGGTGAGCTTACTCCTGTGCCATCAGGAGCAGTACCGGTCGCCTCGGCACTATTATCAATCGTAAAGTCATAGTTCTGTGATGTCTGACCAGCCAGGGTGCCCCCGGCTGCATTGTTATTGGATAGTACGTTAGGAAGGCTCACCCAGTAGCGTATGGTGATGAAGTCGCCATTATTAAGAACCAGCGGCGTCACGCCATCAGCTTCGGTAAAGTTGTCGTAGCTAAACTCGAGCGGGTTCGTACTGACAACTATCGGTGTAAAGGGAATCATATTCGTCGCCGGCTCCCCGACTTTCGAGATAATGTATTCCCAGCCCATGAAGGCATTCGTAGGAGTATTGAGCAAAAGGCCCGTACCATCAAGGGTCGGGAAATCCGTCCATGATACATTGTCGACGGTGCCACCTGCAGCAGATATAGTCGTCATGTAGTAGACGCGCTGCGTCGTAGGGTCATAACGCGAAGACTTGGCAAGGTTCAGTGATGGCGGGGGCGGGATGGGCGGCTCGACACCCACGACGACGCCATTACCAAAGTCAAGGTTACCGTCAGAACTACCCGAAAGCTGTGCGGTGACCTCAAGCTGTAACTGGACATTGGCGTAGTAGTCGATAAAGTTAATGCCACCAGGGGTAGGATTACCAGCAAGGTCAACGTTGAGGAAGTTTACCGTCACCACACCAGAGGTGCTGATGGTGTAATGCCCAATGATGACTGATGGGTCATCAGGCGAATAGAGCGGTGTCGACAAGATGGGGTTAGGAATGACCAAATCAGGTGGCAGCTGAAAGGTCAGATTGCCATTGGCATCATACTCCATTTGCAGCTGGGAGGTCTCTGCGAAATTGAAAACAAATTTGTAATTGTCACCAATATAAGTTGGCGGAGGGTTACTGGGATCTGGGGGCGGATAGATGACATTGTTATTCATGTCATACATGTAAACGGGAGGCACGAGAAAATCAGACAAATTAGAAGAAGAGCCCGTTACGGCAAAAGGCTCCAGAATGATTTCTTCAGCAACCGTGTAGAGCTCAAGACTCGGCTCAGCGTAGCCCAAGTTCGGCAGACTCAAAGTAGGCTCACTGCCCTCAGCAGTATCATCCTCAATGGTCACTGAGTCATTAACTATAGGCTCGTCTGGCAGATCCTGACCCAGGTCAGGACTCGCGACGACCGTTTCTGTCTCTTCGACAGAAGTGCTGTAGCCGTCATAGACAGCAGCGCCCACCAACAGCGGCACCACACACAGCAGCGCACAGACGGTCATGACGAAACGGCGATTCGCTCTTCGTAGAGACTTCTCGGCTCGGCGAGATTTCGACATAGTAAGCTCCCCCCACTACATAGTCAGTAGTGCTATTTTAATACAAAAGAGCTCTTATGCAAAAAGTCGGGGGAGCAGTTTATACGCCTGTTGCCAATTCGATAAGTTCGCGTGCATGCGTCAGGGCTGTCTCGCTGCTTGAACCAGAGAGCATGCGGGCGATTTCACTGATGCGCTCCTGGTCATCCAGCAATGCCACGGTGGTTTGAACGGACGCGGCGGAGTGGTCCAAACCTCCTTCAGCCACTTTGCTGACCAGAAAATGGGCGTCTGCAAAGGCGGCAACCTGCGCCAGGTGGGTCACAACGATGACCTGATGGCTCGCGGCAAGCTTTTTAAGCTTCGCCCCGATGGCAAGACCGGTCGCGCCGCCAATCCCTGCGTCAACTTCGTCAAAGATAAGGATACCCGTTTTGTCAGCGTCGCCCAGAACCGACTTCAAGGCCAGCATGACGCGCGACACTTCCCCACCAGAGGCTATTTTGGCAAGCGGACGCACCGGTACGGCGGGTGCAGGCGCATAGAGGATTTCAATCTGATCGCTGCCGGTCGCCGTCCACTGGTCAAAGGGCAGCTGACGCTGCTCGATGTCAAAGCGCACCTTACCCAGCTCAAGATCCTCAGCTGCTGCGGAAAGCTGCTTGATAAAGTCAGTCGCAGCAGTCGCGCGCGCGCCGTGCAATGACGCTGCTGCATCCTCCAGTGCCCTGCGCGTAGCAGCTTCACGATCACGCGCATCAAAGAGACGTTCATCGCTGTTTTCACTGACATCAATCAGAGTCAGCAGGCGTTCTTTGCGCGCTAACACAGCGTCAAGGGTCGGGCCATAGCGCTTCGACAAGCTCTCTAAGGTCGCGAGGCGCTCGAAGCTTTCTTCAATAATGCGCGGATCGTGTTCGATGCCAGATGCATAGCTATCAACGACATCTGCGATGCCCTCGATAAGCGAGCGCGCTCGCGCAAGCTCCGCATTGAGCTCATCGAGCGTTTTATCAAAACCGGTAATTTCTTCCAGTACGTCGCCCAGTCGGTACAAGCTTTCGAGCGTAGCACCTTCCCCTCGCAGGGATGCCTGCGCACTGGCGGCAAGCTCTGCTATCGTACTGGCGTTTTGCAGGGCTGGAATACGCGCGCGCAGCTCGTCATCTTCGCCTGGCTGCGGGTCAATAGCTTCAATGTCAGCAAGCGCCACTTTGCCCGCAGCACTTTCTTCAAGACTGCGAGCAAGCAACTCTTCGACCTCACCCAGGTCTGCGGCTGCCTGCTGCCACTGCTCGCGCGCCGTAGTATAGGCTTCAAACAAGGGTTCAATATCTGCACCAGCCCAGCGGTCCAGGTATTCGACATGGCGCGCCGGACTGAGCAAGGCCTGATGGTCATGCTGTCCATGCAGGTCAATCAAGCTGCAGATTTGTTTTTGTAGTGCTGACACGCTCGAGAGCTCGCCATCCAGCAGCACCCGCGTGCGACCACTACTCGTCATCGACCGCGACACCGTCAATTCTGCGGGCGTGTCAAAGCAGGCTTCGACCAGTGCCTTGTCGGCACCGGCGGCGATCTGTCCGCTGTCCCCGCGACCACCCATTACCAGCTCGAGGGCCGACAACAAAACGGTCTTGCCCGCACCTGTCTCGCCCGTCAGCACCGTTAGGCCTGGGCCAAACTCAAGCCAGACATCATCTATCAGGGCAAAGTCTTTAATATGAAGGTCGCGCAGCAGGGTCATGGACGCACTCCGCCTAGCTCTCGCGACGATAGAATTCCGTCGCCAGCGTGTCAAAGAACAGGCGCGACGAGGTCTTTACCAGCGACACCCATTTGTCGGGACAAATACCGGTCTCGATGCGGGTAAAGGGCGCGTCGACCGCGGGCACCGAGCGCTCCAGGTAGACATTGTCCATGACGACCTGGCCGTCAATCGACAGAATCGCTCCGTTGTGTTCGGGGTCAGGCAGGTGCAGGCGCACCGTGTCCTTGGGCGCGGTCACGATGGCGCGGCTAATCAGGGTATGCGACGCCAGCGGCACCAAGGCCATGGCGCGCGATTCGGGGCTCAAGATGGGGCCGCCGGCAGACAGCGCATAGGCCGTCGAGCCCGTCGCCGTCGACACAATAATGCCGTCGCCGCGCAGTTCATAGATTTTATGCCCATTGATGCACAGCTTTGTCGTAATGACTTGCGCTTCGGTGTGGCGGGCCACCAGGGCTTCATTCAGCGCGTAGTGCGTGCCCAGCAGCCGGTCGCCGGCATAGGCTTCGACCTTCATGAGCGCACGTCGTTCGATTTGCGCGCTGCCCTCGAGGGCAGACTGGACAGACTCCACCAGGTCTTCTGCCGGTGCGCCCGACAAAAAGCCCAGGCGCCCAAACTTGATGCCCAGCAGCGGGACGCGCGTGCTGGCACATTCATGGGCTGCACGGATGATAGTACCGTCGCCGCCCAGGGCCACAATCAGGTCGCAGTCGCAGTTCGCCGGCGCGCAATCAGGCACGACAACCGCAGACGCGTCATCTGCCGCATGGGGCGAGCCATCGGTCTGAAAGACCTCAACGCCGCTGGTTTCGCACCAGGCGCGCAGGCTTTCGACCGCACGGACCGCCCGGCCGTCGTAATCGTTAACGACCAGCGTGATTTTCTTACCCTTCAAATTGGGGGAGCTTTGCGCCACCTTTGCCTCCTCGCCTCTTCGCCTCTTTATCTTAGTCGAGGCTTTCGTGAGCCTGCGATACCGTGCTCTCAATAGTAGCGCAAACGGCCGACAGGTAGTCTGGGCAGTGTATGTTTTCCACAGATGTTGGCAGGCCTGCGTGCACCCAGAACTCGATGTTGCCTTTGGGCCCTTTGATGGGTGAGTAAGTCCAATCCAGCACCTCTATGCCCGCATCGCGAAAGGAGCTGGCAAGGCGTCGCAGGGTTTGCGCTTGCAGCTGCGGGTCAGTGATGACACCGCCTGCGGGTACCTCTTCGCGATGCGCCTCGAATTGCGGCTTCACCAACAACAACAACTGACCTTCTGGACTAATGGTAGTTTTGAATTGTTCACTCAGCTTTGCAAGCGATATGAAGCTTAAATCTGCGACCACTAAGTCATAGGGAGCAGCAAATGACTCATCGATCTGTGACAGATCAATGCTTTTGAAATTGGTCCGCTCAATAACATGTACGCGCGGATCCTGACGTAACTTCCAGGCAAATTGTCCGTAGGCAACATCTAAGGCGACCACGCTTTCAGCACCTGCCTGCAGCAGGCAGTCCGTAAAGCCACCGGTTGAAGCCCCCACATCAAGACAGCGCAGACCCGTGACATCAAGAGAAAGCGCCTCAAGGGCACCTTTCAGTTTTTCACCCCCACGCGATACATAGGGGCCGGTGTAGCGCTTTTTAGCCAATGCTACCTTTCAAGGTCAAGGGCGCGGGCGAGCGGGACGCTCGCCCCTACGAAGGTCAAGGTCAAGGGCGAGACCCCGCATCAAGTGCGGGGTGACAAAATTGGTTTTTCGCGCCCTTTTTACGAGTAAATTAATCAAGGTTTGAAAATCAAACCTTGATTAATTCTTCAGGCGTTTAACAATTTTGTCGGTGATGCTTTGGGGGTCGAGGCCCGCCTCGTGCAGCAGCTGGTCAACCGTCCCCTGAGGAGTAAAAGCATCAGGAGTCGCTATCTGCAAAACAGGTGTCGTAATGCCTGCGGCTTCCATATACTCCATAACACCAGAGCCAAAACCGCCGCGCACGGTATTCTCCTCAACCGTCACAACCAGCTTATGGCGGCTAACAACATCTGACAGATAATCTTCATCAAGCGGCTTCACCCAGCGCATATTGGCAACGGTCGCATTGATCCCCTGCTGCGCCAAAAGCTCACTGGCACTCAGAGCAGCTGACACCATACGCCCGACTGCTAAAATGACGACCTCCTGGTCAGCCGCGCGTCTTAACTCGACCGCACGACCCACTTCCCAGGTGCTGGGCTCATCTGGCATCGGCAGCCCCTCGCCACAACCACGCGGATAGCGCAGCGCCACCGGACCATCTAACTGCAGGGCCGTATGCAGGGCATCAGCAAGCTCAACCTCATTAGCCGGAGCCATAATCTTCATTCCCGGTACAGTACGCAAATAGCTCAAATCATGCAGACCATGGTGAGTTGGTCCATCCTCCCCCACAAAGCCGCCGCGGTCAATAGCAAAGACCACGTGAGCATTTTGCAAGGCGACGTTGCCGATAATCTGATCATAGGCGCGCTGCAGGAAGGTCGAATAAATAGCAACAACGGGCAGCTTGCCACCCAGGGCAAGTCCAGAGGCAAGGCCAACAGCGTGTTCTTCTGCAATGCCGACGTCAATGAAACGCTCGGGCTCGCGCTCGAAATGATCTCTGAAAATATCAAGTCCCGTGCCGTTAGGCATGGCAGCCGTGACGGCAACGATGTTGGGATTTTTTTCTGCTTCTTTTACCAGTGACTGCCCAAAGACTGTTGTGTAAGCTGGCGGTGCGTCTGGACTCGACTTCACGGTACCTGATTTGACGCAGAAACAACCGACACCATGGAAAAGCGTTTGATTCTTTTCTGCTGGGGCGTAGCCGCGTCCCTTTTGAGTGATGGCATGAATGATGACAGGCTCTGGAACCTCGCGTGCCATACGCACGGCGGTCTCGACCTGCTCGATGTCATGTCCGTCAATGGGACCAACATAGGAAATACCCAGCTCTTCAAAAATCATGCCAGGAACTACCAGGTACTTGAAAGAGTCGCGTACACGAATGCCCATGTTCAGCATATGGCGACCAACACGACCGCGCTCTTCGAGCTTGCCCTGCAGGTATTCGCGCTTGCCCCAGTAGCGGCGATCAAGCCTGATGCTGCCTAAATAAGAGGTCAAAGCACCGACGTTAGGTGAAATCGACATTTCATTATCGTTCAGCAAAATCGTCATATTGGCTCCGACAGCACCAATGTGATTCAAAGCCTCCCAGGCCATGCCACCGGTCATCGAGCCATCACCAATCATGGTAACGACCTGCGGAAAGTCCTCGGGAAGCTCTGCGCCCTTGTAGCCGCCATGCGCCAAACAGTAGCCTAAGGCAACTGACAGAGAATCTGAAGCGTGCCCCGTACCAAAGAGGTCAAATTCGCTCTCTGCACGTTTGGGGAAACCAGAAATGCCACCAGCCGTGCGCAAGCTGTCAAAGTCATCAGCACGACCTGTCAGTAGCTTATGAACATAGCTTTGATGCCCTACGTCAAAGACCATCATGTCGGGAGGCGTATTCATGGCACGGTAGGCACCCACCGTAAGCTCGACGACTCCTAAATTGGGTGCGAGGTGACCACCGGTTTTTGAAGTCGTCTCGATGAGCTTTACCCTCAGCTCTGCACAGAGCTGGTTCAGCTGTGCTAAATCGAGACCTTTTAAGTCGTTAGGCGTTTGTATCGTCTGAAGAAGACTCATCTTCAACCGCCTCTTCTACTTCGTCTTGATGGTCGCTGGATTGGACGCCCTCCGCCGCATTCTCGTCATCAAGCTCTGGCAGGTCAGAGTCCTGCGCAACAGCAACTTCCGGCTCTGCTTCAGCCTCTGCTTCATCAGAATCAGCCATACTTTCCCAGGCAGCCTGGTCAATCAGTTCGGTGCAGCGGTTCGCCAGGGCCACGCCCTCTTCGAGCAAGTCAAGGCTGCGCTCAAGCGAAACGTCCTTTTTGCGCACAGCCGCTACAATGTCGTCAAGCTGCTCTTTGGCGTCTTGGTAGGTTTCAGTCATAATTTTCCTGTTATTTTCCCTTTTCTGCATCTGCAGAGAGTTCTTCGTCACCGTTGAGAGAAAGGTCAGTGCCACTTTGCGCGCGCTCTGACTTCATGTGGGCGATTTTGCCCAGAATACCATTGATGAATTTCGAGCTGTCTTCGCCGCCGAATTCTTTCGCCAGGGTCACCGCTTCGTTAATCGCGACTGAATCTGGCACTGCGTCGTTAAAGACGATCTCCCAGGCAGCAAGACGGGCAATACTGCGATCGACGGGCGGCATGCGGTACAGCGACCAGTTGTCGAGCACGCTGTCGAGCATCATGTTGAGCTCGCCCCGGTTATGTTCGTAACCGCGGACGATGTCTAAGCTATAACCCTTTGGCTCTGTTGAAAAGAGGTCGAAAAAGGCATACTGCTCGCAGCTTTTTCGGATGTCACAGGCATGCAGACAGTCTTCAATCTGATCCTGCGGTATGGCCTGGGGGCCTTCGTCAAGAATCTCATCAAGCAAGCATTCTCGCATCTCGAGCTGATACAGCAAACGCAGCGCGTAGTAGCGCGCAAAGGTTCTGCTGTGTGATTTTGGCAGGTGAAGACCCATGTAACTATCCTATCAAAACAGACAAGTGGCTACCTAGAGATAAGACCTCTAGGTAGCCAGATTGTTCAATTAAGTTCGCTTATGGTGTTGGTGTGAAATCCAGCGACTCGATGTAGACATCAATGGCAACTTTTTCGACACCCAGTTGTGAGCCCAGCGCATCGATGATGGCCTTTTGCACAGCAGCGCCCAGGTCAGTCAGGTTTTCACCATAGACTGCCGTCAGGTAGACAGCGACATCAAGCTCTTCGCCTTCTTCGCTGGCAGAGACTTCGACGCTTGGCATCTTTGGCTTAAAGACCGCAGCTGCACCCGTGATGGGTGTTCCGCCAACTGAAGCCACGCCGTCGACACCTTCGGCCGCAATGCGCACGATGGTTTCAATAACCGTGGGTGAAACTGACAGTCCGTCAAATTCGAGTCTAGCTGACATCCCAATCTCCCATTTCTTTTTCCAAAAAGTCGGTGTACACTTCGCCAGTTTCAAATACCGGTCTATCTAGTGCAGCATAGTGGAAATCAATGGTTGTTGCAATACCCTCGACGTGGAATTCCTTCAAAGCACGCTTGCCACGGGCAATAGCTTCTTCGCGAGTTGCCCCCCAGACCAGCAGCTTTGCCACCAGCGAGTCGTAAAAGGGCGGCACATCCTTGCCCACTTCTAGGTAGCTATCACAGCGCACACCGTAGCCTCCAGGGATGGCAAAACGGGTGATGCGGCCAGGGCTTGGCTGGAAGTTCAGGCGTGGGTCTTCAGCATTGATACGGAACTCAATGGCGTGTCCGCGAATCTGAAGGTCCTCTTGCTTGAAGGACAGCGGGTTACCATAGGCAATGCTGATTTGTTCGCGCACGATGTCGCGGTCAACAATCATTTCCGTTACACAGTGCTCAACCTGGATACGAGTGTTCATTTCCATGAAGTAGAAGCTGCCGTCCTGGTCAAACAGGCACTCGACCGTTCCTGCGCCTTCGTAGTCAACTGACGCAGCCAGTTGCAGGGCTGCCTCGCCCATCTCGATACGACGCTCAGGCGACAGCGCAACTGACGGAGCCTCTTCAATCAGCTTCTGGTGACGACGCTGAACACTGCAGTCACGCTCGAACAGGTAGACACCTTCGCCCTGTTGGTCAACAAGGATCTGAATCTCGATATGACGCGGACGCAGCAGGTACTTTTCCAGATAAACCTGGTCGCTACCAAAGGCAGCAAGTGCCTCGGTGCGCGCAGCATTCCACTGTTTTTCCAGATCATCAGCACTGGTCGCAATACGCATACCCTTACCGCCACCACCAGCACTGGCCTTAACCAGAACGGGGTAGCCCACCTCATTGGCAAAATCGCGAGCCTCATCGAGGGTCTCAATCGCACCAGGAGAACCGGGAACCACCGGAACACCGGCAGCGGTCGCGGTTTCGCGAGCCACTGATTTATTACCCATTTTGTTAATGGCGTCAGGCGACGGACCGATAAACTTCAGGTCGTTATCTGCACAGGCCTGGGCAAACTCCGCATTCTCTGCCAAAAAGCCGTAACCCGGGTGAATCGCCTCAGCGCCGGTTTGCAGGGCTGCCTGAATGATGTTTGGGATGACCAGGTAGGACTGATTTGAGGGAGCAGGTCCAATACAAATCGCCTCATCGGCTTCTTCGACGTGACGTGAATTGACGTCTGCCATCGAGTAGACCGCGACGGTCTTGATGCCCATTTCGCGGGCCGTACGCATGACGCGCAGGGCCACTTCGCCTCTGTTTGCTACAAGAATCTTCTTAAACATACGCGCACCGACCCTAGACTGGCTCGATGTACATGATGACGTCGCCAAAGCCCAGAGCATCGCCGCTTGCTACGCAGATTTCGCGTACGGTACCGGCGTCTTCTGCGGTGATTTCGTTCATCAGCTTCATGGCTTCCAGAATGCAGACGCTATCGCCAGCTGCTACGCTGTCGCCAACGCTTACGAATACGGGTGACTCTGGAGCTGGCTTGTCATAGTAGGTACCAACCATGGGGGCGGTGATGGCAATCCAGTTTGCAGGGCGCTCGCCAGCTGCGGGAGCGGCTTCTGCGGCAGGTGCAGCAGGAGCTGGGGCTGCTGCGGCTGCAGGGGCAGCAGCAGGGGCTGGGGCAGCAACAGGTGCGGCTGCAGCTACGGGTGCAGCAGGTGCTGCGATGCCAGGAGCATCTGCCTTGCGCAGGGCAACCTGAGTGTCCCCTTCAGAAATAACTACTTCTGCAACTCCAGAAGCATCAAGCGCCTTGATAAGCGTCTCAATATGACGTACATCCATGGTGTCTTCTTCCTCTCTGTCTACGTTGGCTTCGTCGCCAGTCATAAATACCTTGTCTTCAACGTCTCCGTGGTGTCTTTCCAGATAAGCGCGGGCCTCATTGGGGAACAGAGCATACATCAGTACGTCCTCTTCGCTTTGTGCCAAATCGCCAATTTCTTCTTCGACTTCCGCATAAGTCGTTGTAACTAATGAACCAGGTGCAATGCTTGGGTCAAGCGGCTGCTTGCCGCTGGCCTTGACAACCTTTTCGAGGATGTCTGCCTGCACGGGGGCTGGGCTCAGTCCGTAGTAGCCCAAAACGTAGTCGCGCATTTCCTGAGGAATGATGCTCCAGCGCTTGCCCGTCAAGACGTTCAGTACCGACTGCGTACCAACGATTTGACTCATGGGGGTGACCAGCGGAGGATATCCAACCTCTGCACGGACCTTCGGGATTTCTTTCAGAACTTCGGGCAGGCGGTCTGCCGCGTTTTGAATTTCAAGCTGGCTGACCAGATTCGACATCATGCCGCCCGGCACCTGGTGCGAATAGACTTCCAGCGCCAGCAGCGAGGTCGTACCGCGCTTATAGCCCTTGGCCTTACGCACGCCCTCCCAGTATTCTGCGATTTCAAACATTTTGTCGAGATCAATACCCGTGTCATACTGCGTGTCACGCAAAGCAGCAACCATAGTTTCGCCCGCTGGCTGGCTGTTACCAAAGGCCAGTGCCACAACTGCTGTGTCGATGGTGTCAGCGCCAGCTTCGATACCTTTGATGTAGCTCATGGGCGCCATGCCGCCAATATAGTGACAGTGCAGCTGTACGGGCAGACCGACCTCTTTTTTCAGCTTTGTGACAAGCTCTTCGGTCACGAAAGGCACCATCATGCCAGCCATATCTTTGACGCAAATCGAATGCGCGCCTAGTTCTTTCAGTTTCTGGGCGTACTCGACAAAAGAATCAATGGTGTGAACGGGTGAAATGGTGTAAGAAATCGTACCCTGGAAGTGTGCGCCGGCGTCCAGCACGGCTTCTGCCGAAGACTTGACGTTGCGGATGTCGTTCAGGGCGTCAAAGACGCGGAAGACCTCCAGGCCGTTGCGATAAGCGGCGTGAGTGAAGCGGTGAACCAGCTCATCAGAATAGTGCTTGTAGCCCACCAGGTTTTGCCCGCGGGTCAGCATCTTGAGCGGCGTCTTGGGCGCATGCTTTTTGATAGTGCGCAGACGCTCCCAGGGGTTTTCGTCCAAAAAGCGCAGGCAGGTGTCAAAAGTCGCGCCGCCCCATGCCTCCATGGCCCAGTAGCCCACATCATCCATCTTTGGCAGAATCGGTATCATGTCGCCGATCTCCATGCGCGTCGCCCACAAGGACTGATGTCCGTCGCGTAGCGTAGTGTCTGTTATTTGGATAGGTCTCATTCTTCACCCTTTCCTTGTCAAAGTATCTTTAATTGTTTGCTTGAAAATATAGATTTGGCCAATCGCGTACGATTAGTTCAATCAAGTTTAGCAAAGGGTTATAAAACGGTAGTGCAGGCAATATACCTATTGTGTGTGTGAGCTGTGACACGCCTTCAGCGCCGTCTGAGCCTAGCCCAGACGCTGCTTCAGGTAGCTTGCGACCTCTTTGACGGGCACATCGACCTTCTCTCCCGTTTTGCGCTCTTTAACTTCAAGCGTTCCGGCCTCGAGTCCGCGTGCACCCACCACAACCTGGTGGGGCCAGCCGACCAGATCAGCGTCAGCGAATTTCGTGCCAGGGCGTTCAGCGCGGTCATCAATGACGACTTCTACGCCGGCTTCATCAAGCTGGCATGCGAGTGCGTCCAGTGCCGCCGCCACGGCGTCATCCTTGCCAATACCTATCAGGCAGACCTCGAAAGGTGCGATGGCAGCTGGCCACTTGATGCCGAATTCGTCAAAGTTTTGTTCGACAGAAGCAGCAAGGCTGCGGGTGATGCCCCAGCCGTAGCAGCCCATGATGGGTGGCTGGTCGACACCTTCAACATCGGCAAAGCTGACCCCCATTGTTTCGCTGTACTGAGGTCCTACCTGAAAGACCTGACCGACCTCAATGCCGCGCGCACGCTCCAGCGCACCGCCGCAGCGCGGACAGACCTCAAGGGAGGCCCCTTCGCCCAAGGTGTCGATATCTGCGGCGTAGCCGCAGTCGCAGTAGACGATGTCACTCTCGCCGGCTTCTGCAATCGCGTGAAATTCAGCAGTCACCTTGCCGCCAATCTGACCACTGTCTGCTTCAACGCGGCGCCAGTTCAGTCCCATGCGCTCGCAGATACGTCCGTAGGCCTGCGCTTGCAGCTCATAGTATTCGTCCAAGTCATCATAGCTTGCGTGAAAGGAATAGCAGTCCTTCATCAGGAACTCGCGTCCCCGCAGCAGGCCAAAGCGCGGTCTGATTTCATCACGGAACTTAGTGTTCATCTGATACAGCGCAAAAGGCAGCTGCTTATAAGACTTAATATCTGTGGCTATGAGGGCAGAAATAATTTCTTCATGAGTAGGCCCCAAGCACCAACCGCGATCATGACGGTCTTTCAGGCGCATCAGTTCAGGACCGTAAGCGTCCCAGCGGCCCGATTCACGCCACATTTCTTCAGGCTGAATAATGGGCAGGCGCATCTCGAGAGCGCCCAAGGCGTCCATTTCCTCACGAACGATTTGTTCGATTTTTTGCACCACGCGCCAACCCAAGGGCAGCAGTGAGTATATGCCTGACGCCGTCTTGCGCATGTAACCAGCACGCAGTAGCAACTGGTGACTGATGATTTCTGCGTCCCCGGGGGTTTCTTTCAGGGTCGGCATATAGTAGGTGCTCAGGCGTTGTACCGTCATAGGGTGGCTCTCTCCTCAAGTAATCATAGTTGTAGCTGCATGACCCCTGCAATGCAAGGTGGTTTGCAGCTTGTTTTATTCTGCGGCTTATCTAGTCTAGCCGATTTCTAAACTCTATTTAGGCTCTATCTAGCCAATGCTAACTGTTGTCTAACCCAATTGTTCGCGAACAATCGTGGCGAGGGCTTCAGCAATCGTCACAGCCTGAGTGGCATCTTGCGCCTCGACCATGACACGAATCTTCTTCTCGGTACCAGAAGCACGTACCAAAATACGTCCGCTGTCACCCAACTGTTCTTCTGCGGCGTGCATAGCCTTTTGAAGAGGCTCGCAACCCTCGATATCCTTGCTGGCAACGGGAATGTTTATCAGTTCTTGTGGGTAGCTGGTCATGACCTTTGCAAGTTCAGACAGGCTTTGTCCGCTCTTAGCAACAATGGTTGAAAGCATCAGTGCAGACAGCAGACCGTCACCGGTGCTGTTATGTTGCAGGAAAATCAGGTGACCTGACTGTTCCCCACCCAGCACCGCATTGGTTTCATACATGCGCTCTAACACGTAGCGATCACCGACTGCCGTTAGTTCAACCGGGATTCCCATGCTTTCAAGAGCCTTGTTAAAGCCTAGGTTGGCCATGATGGTTCCCACAACCGGCACGTCACCCATCTGACCTGTTTCTTTCAAGTATTTCGCACAGATGGCGATGATGTGGTCACCGTCGACTTCATTGCCGTGTTCGTCAACAGCAAGCATGCGGTCGGCGTCACCGTCGTGTGCAATACCTAGGTCAAAGCTGCCGGATTGGACGCACTCCGCGATAATGCCCAAATTGGTAGAGCCACAGTTCACATTGATGTCATCGCCATTAAAGTCATCGTTAAGCACCGTTACCTCTGCGCCCAGAGCCTTGAAGGCAGCAGGGGTCGACAGGCTCGAGGCACCATGACCGCAGTCGATGGCGACCTTCATGCCGGACAGGGCGTTGATGGGGAAAATCTCGACGAGCTTTTTGACGTAATCATTGATGGCTGAAGGCAGGGTTTCGCTGCGACCTAGTGCTGTACCCAAGGGGCGGCTTGCGCGACAAGGCAGGGTTTCGTTTACGTCACACAGCAGGGGCAGGGGCACGTCTTCAGTGTGCAGAAGCTCTTCGATTTGCGCCTCTTGTTCGTCGCTCAATTTTTTGCCGCCACCCAGGAAGACTTTTAGTCCGTTGTATTCAGGGGGGTTATGGCTGGCTGAAATCACGATGCCGGCGTCAAAGAGCTCATCTTTGATAAGCAGCGCCACGGCAGGCGTAGGCACAATGCCTGCTGAAACCGCATCGGCACCAGCACTGGTGATGCCAGCGCTCAAGGCACCTTCGAGCATGTTGCCGCTACGACGGGTATCGCGACCTATCAGGATGCGCGGACGGCGCAGCGCCGTTGATTCTTCGTCGCTGCCACTGCTGCTGCGCAGCGCAAAGGCTTCTTCCGGCAGGGTTGCCACAACGGCACGACCCAGCTTGAAGGCAAGCTCTGGGGTGAGCTCAGTGTTGGCAACACCACGGATGCCGTCGGTTCCAAATAGCTTCTTAGACATGTTTACTCCTTGTGAGCGATCGCTTGGGTGCAGGAAGTGCGCTTCCAGTGCTTCCTGCCTGGCGTAGCAGCGTGCACTGGTAACGAGTGCAGGTTTGGACGCACTCCGCCGCTTTGTTTTTAACGCAAAGAGAGTCCGACAATGCGGACTCTCCCCTAATAGTTCACGTGTGGGCCTAGCCCCGTCAGTCGCAGTTTAGCGCTTGCTGAACTGTGGACGCTTGCGTGCTTTCTTCAGGCCGTACTTCTTGCGCTCGACCATACGGGGGTCGCGGCGTAGCAGGCCTGCTTTTTTCAGTTCAGCACGGTGATCTTCACTGGCTTCCAGCAGTGCGCGGGCAATACCCAGACGCAACGCACCAGCTTGACCGCTGATGCCGCCGCCGTGTAGCAGAGCGATAACGTCGAACTGACCCAGAGTGTCAACGGCCTTGAAAGGAGCGTTGATGTAGTTGATCAGTGCCTGACGGCCAAAGTACTCCAAGCCCTCTTTGCCGTTGGCGTAGATTTTGCCCGTACCGGGGAAAATACGTACGCGAGCAACAGCGTTCTTACGACGGCCGGTGCCGCTGTACTGTACGCTGGGCTTTGGCAGATCGACCTTTGGTCTGGCAGCCTTTTTCTTGCTGGCAGCAGCTGGCTTTGCAGCAGCCTTAGCAGCTGGGGTCTTCTTTGCAGCAGCAGGCTTAGCGGCTGCGGCCTTTTTAGCAGGAGCCTTCTTTGCAGCAGGCTTAGCAGCTGGCTTTTCAGCCTTTTCGTCTGCAGCAGCTTCGGCCTTCTTTGCAGCGGCTGGCTTTTTAGCAGCAGCGGGCTTCTTTGCAGCAGGAGCCTTCTTTGCCGCTGGCTTCTTTTCTGCAGCAGCTTCGGTAGCAGCGGCCTCTTCGGCAGCTGCAGTTGTCTTTTTATCGTCTGCCATGACTATCCCTTCAATTCAATCAGTTGGGGATTCTGAGCCTCATGTGGGTGCTCAGGTCCAGCATATACCTTCAACTTCTTACCCATTTGGCGTCCCAAGGTGTTCTTTGGCAACATGCCACGAACAGCCTTTTCGATGATGCGCTCTGGGTGCTTTTCAAGCATGCGCTCGAATGAGACCTCTTTGAGCCCACCTGGATACCCACTGTGCGAGTAATAGTTCTTATCAGCAGCTTTATTGCCGGTCAGGCGAATCTTTTCGGCGTTGATGACAACGACGAAATCTCCCACATCAACATGGGGAGTGTACTGGGGCTTAGTCTTGCCCTTCAGTATTTCAGCAACGCGTGTGGCGAGGCGACCCAGAACCATGTCTGTGGCATCCACCAGCACCCAATCGCGCTGTACTTCGCCAGGTTTGGCGTAATAAGTTTTCACGAACGTCCTCCTATTTGAGTTTCATGCAGATACTTCACGGGGCAATGTGAAAGTAACCGAACTATATTACAGAAAAATGTCACCCCGCGCAAGAATGCCCCACGCTAACACGCCCCCACGCGTACCCATACCGCTCAAGCCGATTGCCCTAGGATTTTTCAAGCACGCTTCGATAAACCGCCGCTGTCTTTGCAGCGGTAGTAGCCCAGCTGAAATCTTTGGCACGGGTAAGACCAGCATCCTCAAGTTCTGATGCGTAGTCCGCATCAGTCAATATCTTTTCGATAGCTGCAGCAAAACCGTCGATGTCGCGCGGTGACACCAGCACCCCCGCATCCCCTACCACTTCAGGCAGCGAAGCCGCGTCAGCTGCTACCACAGGGCAGCCAAAAGACATTGCCTCAAGCGGAGGCAAGCCAAAGCCTTCATACAACGAGGGAAACACGAAGGCTTTCGCTCGTTGGTACAGCCAAACGAGCTCCTCGTCATCAATGGGACCCGTAAACATAGTGCGACCCACGAGCCTGCTGGAAGAGTGCTCGTGCAAGTAACCAGGGGGCTCTTTCCCCACCAGGACAAGCGAGAGCTCGTCACGTTTCTCACACAACTTCTCGAAAGCCTTGATGAGCGTCGGCAGGTCTTTATGCGCCTTTGTATTGCCAAAGGACAGCAAGAATGTGCCTTCAAATGCCTGGGGGAGTTTGTCCATGGCATCTGGACGCCTGGGCTCGAGACCTTTAAGCTCATCTGCGGCCAAAGGGATAGCTGTGATGGGACAGCGCGTGCGCGGAAAGAGCTTCATGATGTCTTTCGCAGTATGTTCTGACGGGGTGATGATGGCAGAAGACCAGGTGGTCGCACGCTGGTTAAGTCCAGTGTAGATAGCACGCTTCGCAAAGGACGGCATAGTATCAGTCACAATGAGGGGTGTCAGATCGTGCATTGTTGTCACAATAGGCACATTCAAGCCTTTGAGATTCGGGGTCGAGATATGCGTGCAGTGTAAGATATCAGCGCCTGATGCCATGACAGCATTGCGCAACTCGCGGTATCCCCCACCAGTCAGTGGGTGCTTACTTGCTGGATATACCGGTGCGTCAGCCAGCGCCGGGGGCGGCGCTGGGTCACCTTTCATGGTGACAAGGCTCAACTCAACATCATCGCGACCTTGAAGCGCCAAGGCAAGACCCTGACTATAGCGTCCAATACCCGACCAGGTCGCCATTCGATAATCAAAGAGCACTTTCACCGCTGTTGTCACTTACACATCGACCATTTCAATCATTTGACTTTCAAAGAGCTTAGCGTAAGCTCCACCCTTCGTCATAAGAGCTTGATGAGAACCACTTTCCACGATTTGTCCATCATCCATGACGAGGAGTTGATCTGCAGCAACGATGGTTGATAATCTGTGCGCAATGACGATAAGTGTCTTCTTTCCATGAAGTTCTGCAAGTGTCTGCTGAATGTATCCTTCCGACTCACTATCAAGTGCAGAAGTTGGTTCGTCAAATACAAGAACCTCGTTGTCCTCCAAAAGAACGCGAGCCAGAGAGATTCTCTGCCTCTCTCCCCCGCTAAATCTTACTCCACGGTCACCTAATTGAGTCTCAAGACCGTGTGGCAGATCGTAGACAAATGTGGCATGTGCCGCCTCCATGGCACTGCGAATTTGTTGTTCTGTAGGTTCGTATCCAAGTCCATACGTAATATTGTCATACACCGTGTCATTAAAAAGCATAGGAGTTTGAGTCACGTAACCAATTGATCTTCGAAGAGACTTAACGTCAAAATCCTTGATGTCAACTCCGTCGTACTGCAGAGTGCCTCCGGTAACATCGCGCATACGTGGAAAGAGCTCAACCAGAGTTGACTTTCCAGCACCGCTTCGCCCTACAACAGCAGTAAACGAACCAACTGGTATTTCTGCATCCACTCCCTTGAGGACGGGTTTTCCTCTTGAGACAAGCTCACCTTGCGCATTGTACACGTCTGGATAATCGAACGAGACGTTCTTGAAAGAGATGCCTCTTTTCAATGGCTCGAAGTTTTGTGGCCCAGAAGTGATTGTATTCGATTCAATTGCTGCATCAAACATCTCTCTAGTAAGTGTTATGCCTGATGCCGCAGCCGTGATACCTCTAATCGCACCATTAAACTCTTTAACCTTTGCATTGAGTCTCAACAAAATGAACAGGAGAAGACCCAGCTGAGCCAATGTCGAACCGAGTACCGCAATTCCAATATAAAGCGTCGCAAATACAGATAGCATTTGGACAGGATCTACAATAACTTCAACCGATGCCCCAACACGTGACGCCTTTATGCCCAATCCCCGCATCGTCTCAGAAACTTCGCGAATATTTTCAGACTCTTGATCTTTAGTAAAGCGAAGTTTAATGAGCTGCATTTGACCCATGCGCTCCGTTATTTTCCCCATGAGCTTTTGACCCAAGCGAGCGTTCTTTAGTGCATTTTTTGAAATCCAAGCTAGCACACGACGATTGACGGCAGTTACAATGAGAGCAAAGAAGAGCGCTACGAGAGTAAGTGGAACTGAAAGAATCAGTAGAATTGCTACATACATAAGGAGGAGCAAAACCGTTCCGAAGAGGTTTATGACTGAAAGTACCGCTCCCCCAGCCGTGCCCGTTTGTCCCATAACAACACCTACGAGTTGACCTACTGGGTGCCTTGTATAAAACTCTGGGTCGGCACTATAGACAACATCAACCACTTTCATGCGGAGTCGAAGCATAATCCTGCTTGACACAACAGCACCGTACCAAGTCTTAAGATAGAAGGTTACATTGCGCAGTACGATAGGTACAAACGCGAGAATCAATAGCACCACTAGAGTAGGCTGAAGACCAACGACCGCGAGTGCATTAGCCAGAATCTCCCAATAGAAGCCACCCGAATTTTGAATCGCTGAACTTCCGCCCTCTGCATATTGCAATATAGGAAGAAGCAGTGTTAAGCCAACACCTTCAAGCAAGGTAGAGATGACAACAAAGGTAACGAGACCGGCTATTTCAGATCTTCGAACCTCAACAAAGGAGAACAGTCGTATGACTGCCCTAATTTTTGTTGCCTCCATTATTTTTTCGATATATTTTTTCAAAATTACTCCTGTCACAGATGAGCATTAATTATATAGTTAACGCGTGCACATGTGTAACCTGTGCTCAATTTCTCGTGGCCATCAGCTAAGTCAGCGTATCTTCTAAATAATCAGACAGTTCTTGAATCGTGCGATTCCATGTAAACGTTCGCGCTCTCTCCTGCGCGCGTAGTGTATCCGCACCTATCTCCCACTCTAGAACGTGCGAGAAGTCCTTCTTATTGTCTAGTTCAACATATCGAATAGTATTTCCTGCAAATTCTTTGACGGAAGGAATGTTTGTGGCAACAACTGGAGCACTTGCAGCCATTGCTTCCAAAACTGGAATTCCGAATCCTTCATAGAGCGATGGAAACACAAAGAGACTCGCCATATGATATAGCTTGGGCAAATCGCTGTCATCAACATAGCCCGTAAAGATGACGTGCGGGTCTACTGGAGCAGACACGGATCCCCAGCCAGGCTTTCCTATGATAACGAGTGGTCTCTCGGCTCTAACACGCTCAGGAAGAATATTGAATGATTCAAATAGATAATTGAGATTCTTGCGGGGCTCTCTTGTTCCAACAGCCAAAATAAATTTACTTGGAAGCCCATACCTTTCCCTCAGAGCTATCACCTCAGTTTCATCAGGAGCATCAAAGAAACGTTGGTCTACTCCATTTGGCACTATTAGATACCTCTTAGCGCCGATTTCTTTTTCATATTTCGAACAAACTCTTTCTTTCGTGAATCTTGATACCACCGCTACTGCTGAGGATATTTTTATCGATCTGGGCACAAGCCTGCTCAAAAAAACTCTATTTGATCTATTAACCGTTTGTGGAACATCAATAAAGGCTAAATCATGGATGGTTGTCACATATTTACGAGCGCTCAATAGTGGAAAGAATACAAAATCGGTACTCAAATACAAGTCTATGTCAAAAGGAACGAATCTTTGAAGGTTGATAGGATATATAAGTGACATCAGCTTATAAAATTTCTTGTGAATTGGTACAAAGTGGCAGCTTACATTAGGCACTTGCGGAATCAAATCAGCATACTTCTCGTCGCTCCTAAACCCTATAATCACGAATTGGATATCGGGAAACCTATTCGCTAATCCTGATAAAACATTTATGGAATAGCGCCCTATCCCGTCCATACTCTCGCGAAAGAACGGTACTCCACATAGAGCAACTGTTAAGGTGCGGTTTTCTTCAGGCTTATCACTCTTCATCTCAAATCTTCCCCTATTATCTGTCTGAAGCGCGCTTTGCTAGAACTTTTCGCAAAGGCAAAAAAGGGCGTGCGAGTAGATGCAGGGCGTTTAACGCTCGCAGCGAATACTTCTGCCCGATAATGCGTGACAAAAGACGCAATAACGTTTCTCTTTGGTCCTCAAGATGCACCGCGTAATAGCAGCGCTCCAGATGGGCACTAGCTGCGGCTATTTGCACTTTGGAGAGCTCACCTGAATTAATCATATCCCTAAGAACCTCTGCTGTTGCATGGGCAGTCACTTCAGAGCTACTGGTCTTTCGTTGTTCCCCATAAGCGGAATATATATACATAAACTCCGGAATATATAGTGCCTGGCTACCAGCTCTAAGCATACGCAGCCACAATTCGTAATCCTCAACATAGCCATCACTGTAGCCGCCCACTTGCTGAAAACGAGCGCGAGAAAACAGTGTTCCTGAGCCAAGCATCTTTGATTGCTTGAGCATTTCCTCAAAGTTCACCACATGCTCTCTTTCGCCAGTTACCCATGGTCTTCTGTTACCCTCTTCATCAAGCATCCACGCATTGTAAAAGAGTATATCCATCGACGGATGGCTACGTATGCCATCGAGCGCAAGTGAAATACCTTCAGGAACAAGCTCATCATCCGCATCGAGACTCATGCACCAATTGATACTAGGCGGTAGATGTGACTCCGCAAAATTTCGCGCAGCACCGGCGCCCTGATTTTCTTGTCGAATTACCAAAATTTGATCACTATTTGCGGCCTGCTCGGTGGCTACATCTAAGGTGGAGTCTGTAGAACCATCATCAACTATGACTGCCAGCCATGACTGCTCTGTCTGCCTCTTTAGTGAGGCGACAGCCCTAGCTAAAGTATTTTCTGCATTGAAGGCTGCGATGAGCACTCCGACAGTGAACTTCTGACCACTCATAACATAGGACCTCTCTTCACAAGCAGCCTACGAAGTGGGCGAGCAAGAGGGCTCAGAATACCAACGAGCCAGCCAAAGAGAGGGCGCAGTGGCTTTGGGAGACGGTTAATACTGTCATAGACCTGTGACCTTTGCCGCTCCATAGCAAGACGCTCATCGGGTGAAATCTGACTCGAATCAAATTGCTTGAGTGCTTCAGCGATTATGGTCGCATCTGAGGCTGGGATACCTGGTGATTCGAGAGCATCTTCAAGTACTGTTCTGTGAGCAGTATCCATCTCTGCAAAGCCAGCAGACCTTTGAGTAGTGCTGATGCGAAACAGGGCTAATTTCTCGGGAGTGTACCAAAAACGGGAGCCCTCGATCATCATTCGCACCCATAAATCGTAGTCATCTGCAAGAGAAGTGCGCATCCCACCGACGTTGAGAGCAGACTGCCGAGAAAAAACTGTACCAACACCGAAAATACAAGAGTGAGCTAAATCTATCAAAGTAACCTCCCTTGCATCTCCCCAATTCGCTCCCTTACGAGCTACCCTTTTCCACCCCTCATTATCGTGAAAGAAATAACCATTGGACGTGAACACGTCAAACCCTTTTCGCTCTTCTATCGAACGCGAGTGGACGTAGAGACACTCGGGCAAGAGCACATCATCTGCAGCGCAGAGTGCAGCATATTCTCCCCTCATGCTTTTCAAGCCCTCGTTATAGGCAGATGCCGTGCCCCCGTTAACTTTAGATATTAATCTAAACCTCGTGTCAGACGTAGCAAATTCGCCAGCAATTTGTGGAGTGCAATCTGTTGATCCGTCGTCAACCACAACTGCCTCAAAGTCAGAGAAACATTGAGACTGAATGCTTTCCAAGGTCTCGCGGATGGTCGCCTCTGCATTGTAAGCAGGAATGAGCACACTAATCAGGGGGGTATTGTCCATGCTTTCTCACCCCCCTCTTTATGATTCTAGCTAGCGCTTTGAGATTCTCTACGATACTCTCAGCCTTAGATTCACCAAAAAACACTCCCAACAGAGTCGACAATCTGATGAAAAGTCTAGCCTTGGAAAGACGTCTGATTGCGCATCTAATGCTGACAGAATCATCCGCGGCCTCGGGCAAATTCCTCGACAGACTCTTTAAGCTTGCAATATTTGCATTAATGCATTTCAATTTGTCCCGAGAAAGCCTGGTCGCTGAATCCTGATGATACCTATAGAGTGTGTCAGGGATGCCATATGCTCGCACGCCAGCACCAAGCATTCTAAGCCACGTATCGTAGTCCTCGCCATGTCGACCGCGAAACCCACTTGCCTCAAGAAAATCTGTCCTATTAATCAGTGTAGCCGCCGCCATAATCTGATTCTCTGGAATGATGCAACTTAGCGTAATTTCACACGGCAAATCCCTTTGAAAAACAGGGATTTCTCTCCCGTCATCGTAGATGCGCATTCCATTAGACGAATAAAGACCATATCCCGGATTTTCACCAACGGTCGCAATGAGCGTCGCCAATAGCTGTGGCTCAAATTCGTCATCAGCATCTATGCAAATAAACCAGGAGGCGTCCAACTCTGCGACGCCTGCATTTCTAGCATTAGCAGGACCCCCGTTCGACATCTTTATCATCCTGATGCGCTCATCTTCGCTCGCAAGCTTTTCAGCAATCACACCTGTAGAATCACGTGAGCCATCATCAACAATTACTAATTGCCAATTTTGATAAGTTTGATTCAAGACGGAGTCAACAGCCCGAGGTAACGTGGTTTGCGAATTATGGGCGGCAAGTACAATCCCAACGAGAAAGCCTTTCACATCACTGTTCTTCATTCAGCACTCTATCGATGAGTTCTTCGTACTGACTAGCCACGTGGTCAATGCAATTAACATCTCTCAAGTGTTCATAAGAACGCTGTCCCATTTGCTCTAAAATGACTGGATTATCTAATAGATAGCGAAGTTGCTCAATACACGTTGAAACGTCACCATGAGAGCACAGGCCCACCCCTTCTGCCCCAAACAATTCATCTGCCTCCCAACAGAGCGACAAATAGGCAGCCTTGGCTTGCGCGGCTCCATGCAAGGTATTTGGGTAACCTTCGAAAAGCGATGTATTGAGGATTATCTTGGCATCATTGTAGTAAGATTGAACCTCAGAAGGAGGAACAAAGTCGATGAAGTCGACATTAGGCATTCTGCTCATTTGATCTTTGATGGCCACAGCTGTAGAAGGCTCAAATTCTGGCATAATCATGAGAAACCTCTCATCTGGAAACTGTCGAGCGATTTCTAATACCAACCAAGGTTGTTTATACCAACGGCACTGACCTATCCAGACAACATCGTACTTTCTGTCCGCGAGAGCAATACACTGCTGTTCTTTCAGCGGAAATGTCGAATTGATGATAATAGAATCGAGACCTTTTACTTTGCGCAGAAGCGACTTTTGACTCTGCGTTTGAGTAATTATTGCACTCAGGCGCGACAAAACTTCGAAAAAGAAAGTTCTGTCGCCGTGACCATATCGCTCAGGCTCTATTGCGTAGTCAGAGGCAAAGCGATATGCGACTTTCCCCCCCATATTTAGCAACTTCTGCATATGGGCAGCATTTCCGTCATCGTTTGACACAGTAAAAAAGGTTACTCCATCTGATGCAAACTTGTTCCCGCGCTCCATCCTAATTTTATTTCTAATTCTCTTCAAGAGTATAAACCTACCCTGCAAAGGATCTCGTCCGGAGATGAGCTTGACCCCTTCAAAAGTACCCTGCGGTGCTACGCCATCAACCCATAGATAAACATCCAACTCTCGGTTCTTTGCAAGTCGCGTAAGCACGGTGTGCACTTGTACGGGAGCACCTCCAACATCACGAGAACCAGAGCTAACAAAGAGATTCTTGGCATCGGGGTATCTGAAAACGATTCTCCTTCGCTCACCTTCACTAATCGTCAGCTCTATCTTTTTCAGCCTCGGCATCGCACTTGCTGCTTTAATGAATCGCGCCATAACCTTGTCGGCTGAAAAGAGACTTCGCGCTACCATCATCCCTCTTTGCGCCATTTCTTGTGCAGCACCTGGAGAGTCTACAATCTCTTTCATTGCTTCTGCATAACCAATTGTGTCCCCCGGCTCAACCAGCTCACATTCCTCACTCGTCAAATAGTAGCCGATATCACCCGTATTTCCGACCACAACAGGGATGGCACACATTAATGCTTCTGCTAATTTATTTGGAAATCCGTGAACGTGAGCTGAATTTAGAACCCGCGGAATTAGTGCGAGATGCGCTCTATTGAGAGCACCGGGAATCTCGTCTCTGGCGATTGGCGGATTAACTCTAACAACATCAGTCAGGCCAAGCTCCTCCAACTCTTTCACACGCGCCTCTGACAGTTCACTTGGATAGTCACCAAACAGCCTCAAGGAAAAGCTGGGAATCATATCCTTTGCATGTGATGCAATCTCAACGAGTTCACCCCAGTACGCATCTGCCAGATTACCAATAAAAATTGCTGTGCAATTCTTTTCTTGACCACTTTCACAAGCGGTCCAATCCGAAGATACTATTGGAGGATTTCGAAACAGCCTCTCTTTGCTGACGCCTTGCTGTATCCAGAAATCATCCAATACTGAAGTGAGGGTCCACAGCAACGAATCAGTAACTTTCACTGCTTGAATGTAATCATCGACGTCGCCCGGCGCCATGGTGGATTCATCTATAACTTCGGAAGCGCAGATGCAAAGCCTTGCCCCCAGCACACGCGCCGCCTGAATGCTCGCCAAAAGGATAGAAAGAGATCGAGGATAGACCATTATCAGGTGCTCCGCATCTTTACCCGCCTGAGCATCACAGAAATCAACCAGAGCCAAAGCATTCGCCCAAACAGGTATTGCCTGTCGCCCGCATGATAAATCTGCGTCAATACCTATGCGCTGAGCCCTCTTGAGTCTCGCCTTGCCTGCACGACCGTCCCAATTGGGTATGAGCCGTGCATCGGCGCCTATAGAATGCGCTGAGTTCAAAGCATGTTTGCCAGATGATGCGACCGCAACATTGACAATATGCCCATTGGCAACAAGACCCTCTGACATAGATGACACAAAGCTTGATGAGGCTAAGGTGTGTGGGACTCCAAACGAACTAACCACAATGGTGACATGCATTACTTTTCTCGACTTTCTAAACCGTCCATATCCCGCATCATACTAGGTTGTCTCGATACCAATCTATGGCATGCTCGATACCTTCTCGAAAACTGAATCTCGGCTCAAAATTAAGATCTCTCTGTGCTGCACTGATGTCTGCAAAGCTATCTCGGATATCGCCAATCCTATTCTCCCCAAAAAGTGGCTCAATTTCGACACCGAGAGCCTTGCACAACAAGGAGTAGACATCTATGAGGGTCTCTCTTCCGCCTGTAGCAACGTTGTAGACTTTTCCTGCCGAACTTGATCCGGCATGTGCAGCTAGTAGGTTTGCATCGAGAACATTATCTATATAGGTAAAGTCTCTTGTTTGTTTACCGTCCCCATTGATGACTGGTCTTTCGCCTGCTAAAAGTAGGCTCAAAAATTTTGGTATTACTGCAGCGTAGGCACCACCTGGATCTTGCCTTCTTCCAAAGACGTTAAAATAACGCAGCCCAACAGTTTCAAGCCCATAAAGACTCGTGTAGAGTGCAGCATACTTCTCATTAACCGTCTTTGTAACCGCATAGGGGGATAAAAGGTTTCCCTCTCTCCCCTCTTTCTTGGGTAGATTTGGCTCATCCCCATAGACAGATGAGCTAGAAGCATAAACAAAGCGTCGAACTTCTCGTTGCCTCGCAGCTTCTAGCATATTGAGTGTCCCTCTGATATTTACCTCTTCGTAAAAGAGCGGCATCTGAATACTACGAGGCACACTGCCCCAAGCAGCTTGATGCAAAACATAGTCAGCTCCTTCACATGCCGAAAAACAGGCATCGTAGTCGCATATGTCGGCCTCGATGAGGTCAAACTGAGAATTACTCAAGAACGGTTCTATATTATCCCTTCGCCCAGTCGAGAAATTATCAAGGCACCGAACATGGTGCCCCTCGTTCAGTAGGCGCTCACACAAATTTGACCCAATAAAGCCGGCACCACCAGTTATCACGTATAATTCTGACACAATTCTTCCTCTTGATTCTCGTTAACACTTACTATTCTGAACAAATAGCTCCACTTGCTTTACTTGCATGTATTTCGCCACGTGGTTTCGTTGACAATTTTTGCATAACTCTGAATCAGCTTAACCACCTTCTCTGATACATTGTGGTCCGAATAATCACCAGGTAGGGGCACAGACTCTTGCGTTTCACGCAGACTAACAGCAAGATTAACTGCCTGTGTGATGTCCTTTTCTGTGATGCCGCCAATAACAACTGAGCCAGCATCGAGTGCCTCCGGCCTCTCGGTTGAAGTCCTGATGAGCACGCCCGGGAAGCCTAGAATTGCTGACTCCTCGGACAGGGTGCCACTATCTGACAAGACGCAGTAAGCGTTAATCTGCAGGTGATTGTAATCTATGAATCCAAAGGGCTCGTGGGCAATAACTTGCGGGTGAAAGACAAAGCCTCTTTTCTTTACCCAATTTCTTGACCGCGGATGCATAGCATAAACAATGGGCATTTGGTATTTTTCCGCTATAGCATTCACGGCACTCATGAGCGAGACAAAATTCTTCTCATCGTCAATGTTTTCTTCTCTGTGTGCCGAAAGAACAAAGTACTTTCCACTCTTTAGGTTGAGCTCTTCTAAGACAGTGCTAGCGTCAATTTTTCCTCTTTGAGTCGCAAGAACTTCAGTCATTGGTGAACCGGTGACAAAAATGGTCTTCCCGTCAATACCTTCGCTCAATAGATATCTGCGACTATTTTCTGTATAGGGAAGGTTAATATCTGAAATATGGTCCACCAATTTCCTATTAATCATTTCTGGCACATTCCAATCCCAGCAACGATTCCCCGCCTCCATGTGAAAAATCGGAATTTTGAGTCGTTTGGCAGAAATGGCTGAAAGGGTAGAATTCGTATCACCCAGAATAAGCAAAGCATCTGGCTGCAACTTCAACAAAAGATCGTAGGTGTCGGCTATGATTGACCCCATCGTCTGCCCCAAAGATGCCCCAGCACTATCCAGGTAATAGTCAGGCTCTCTTAAATCAAGATCGCGATAGAACACATCTTTCAGTGTATAATCCCAGTTTTGGCCAGTATGGACAATTGTATGATTAAAGCACAGGTCAGCCAGCTTCAAAACTTCTGAGAGTCTGATAATCTCTGGTCTTGTACCAACAATTGTCACGAGTTTAAGCTTGCTCATTAGACCTCCTCAAAAAAGGTGTCTGACTTTTGAGGGTCATAGATTTCATTTACCCAAATAAGTGTTATGAGGTCTTCATTCAGTAGATTCTCGATGCTGTGAGTGTAGCCAGGAGGAACGTCAACCACTTCCATCTTATCGCCAGAAACAACGATATCAAAAACAGTGCTATCGCCTATTTTGCGAAAGGAAATTCTAGCTTTTCCTGAAAGAACCAGGAACTTTTCATGCTTGCTGTTGTGCCAATGATTACCCTTAACCTCAAATGGAGCAGCCGTGTTCACCGATACCTGACCAGCAAACTCACTCTTAAAAACTTCAGCAAAGCTTCCTCTCGCATCCCTGTGAGCCTTAAGCGAGTACGCCCATTGCTCTGATGGAACATAGCTCAGATAAGTTGAGTAAAGCTTGCGTGTCAACTCACTTGAAACATCTGGAATCATTAGTGTATTCTGCAGTGAAGGAAACGATTTAATGGTTTCTGAGATTATACCTAGCTTTTCCTCCAGTATAGGCTTGACTTCACGGCTCCCGGAAACCCATTCACTCCTGCTCTTCAGCAGGCTAATAAAGTCTTCAACGACATCATCAATGTGCACCAGCTGCATAACTCTCTCAGAATCGTTTACCGTAATATCTTTTCCCCTTGCCACATTATGGCAGAAAGTTGCTATCGCGCTATTATAGTTTGGCTGTGCCCACTTGCCAAAAACGTTTGGGAGCCTATACACAATGGCTGCCGAACCCTCATTTTGTGCATTCAATCTCAAGTAGTCTTCGCCTGCGCGCTTGCTAATGCCATACGCGTTGTCAAGCGACGCCTGGATTGATGACGTAAACACAATTGGCGATTTATTATTTGCACTCTTTAAGCAGTCGACAAGCTCTGTTGTAAATCCAAAGTTGCCGTCCATGAACTCCTCATCTGTTTCGGGCCTATTGACTCCCGCCAGATGGAACACAAAATCGCAATTCTCTGTCACCTTACTCAAGTACTCTGAGGAGTCATCAATATCAAAAGGAATGATTTCCAAGTCAACCAATTCTTCATCAGTCTGGCGAAGAGCCTTAAGTGTATATATGAGATTCTTACCGATAAATCCAGATGACCCTGTCACGAGCACTTTCATGGAGACAATTCTGCCCTTCTACCTAGCGATAATTGCCTGAAACTCAGGCAATTCTCTCAGTTTTTCTTTTACACCTTCAACATCAAGCTGTGTCGTATTGTTTGAGTTGAATTCTTCAAAATCTGACACTTCTTGAGCTCCAGACTCTACATAATTGGAGTAGTTTAGATCTCTACCATCAATAGATACTTGAAAGTAATCCCCGAGATCAACAGACGACATTTTCTCTTCGCTCGTGAGAAGTGTTTCATATCTTTTTTCGCCATGGCGAATGCCAATATATTCAAATTCAGGCTCGATTCCCAGCAATTCGCCTACAGCAAGTGCCAGAGTCTCAACGGTACATGCTGGAGCCTTTTGCACCATAATGTCTCCAGAATTGGCTTCATCAAACGCAAACCTAACTAACTCCACAGCATCCGCAAGACTCATAATAAATCTGGTCATCTTCGGATCTGTGATTGTCAGCCTATGCCCCTCCAAGAGCTGCTCCACAAAGAGCGGTATGACTGAACCGCGAGAATACATAACATTTCCGTAGCGCGTAACACATATTTTAGTTTTAGACGAATCAAGTGTTCGAGACTTTGCCACGGCGACTTTTTCCATCATTGCCTTAGAAGTACCCATAGCATTAATGGGGTAAGCTGCCTTGTCCGTTGAAAGGCACACAACTCTGCTTACACCAGAGTTTACAGACGCAGTAAGCACATTGTCAGTACCTAAAATATTAGTTTTCACTGCTTCAATGGGAAAGAATTCGCAAGAGGGGACTTGCTTTAGTGCTGCGGCATGAAAAACATAATCAGCACCATCTGTAGCAGCCTGTATCGATCTAATATCCCTGACATCCCCAATATAGAATTTTATCTTTCCGGCTGAATCAGGAAATCTATCTTGATACTTTCTCCGCATATCATCTTGCTTTTTTTCATCACGCGAAAAAATTCTAATTTCACCAACATTTGATTCAAGATAACGATTCAGTACTGCATTGCCAAAAGAGCCCGTCCCACCAGTAATTAGCAGGGTTTCGCCTGAAAAATTCACATCTACCTCCTAGTTGTACAACCTTGTAATTTTATCACAGGTCAGATGCTACTTCTTTCGCTTGTAAAGTCGCGACCGCTTGACTCTATCTAAAAATTTACGATAAGCTGGAGAGGTCGTGACAGCTTTTGTCAAAAGGTGCCACATATGTGCTGGCGCATCCGGGATAAATTTAAAAACCTTCACCACGAATAAAATGGTAATGTCTCTGCGGTAAACCAACTGCAATTTCGCAAGCGTTCTTCTTTGAAGTGGGCTCAAATTTCTGGTTCTTCGCACATGGTCGATAACCCTCAAGCATGATTTCAAATTGTCCGAGCGGTGCAAAGTTTGCTGTCCGTCAACGCCCTTGTAGTAAATATATAGAGGTTCTGGGCTAACGATAACTGAACCGTCAAGCAAAACACATAGGAGCATATTTAGGTCTTCGCCATACTTTCCAAAACTCTGGTAACCGCCAATCTCTCGATAGAACTCACTAGAAATCAGTGCTCCGCATAAAGCAACACCGGCACCCTTGCTCCAGTCAGCAAGGGTGATCTCGGCAATCTCGTCATTAGCATGAGCAATAAACTCTTCCTCGGGGTAGCGATACAATACATTGCATCCATACAGCATGTGACCTGGATACTTGTTAACAATCTGCATCATATGCTCACAGTGAGTCTCCACGAGCTCATCGTCCGCATCTAAGTAAGCTGTCCAATTGCTGGTCAGCATGCCAAAGCCGTTATTCCGCGCAGCAGCCAACCCTTGATTCTCTTGTTGAACTAAGCGTATCCTACTATTCTGCTCTTGGTACTTCCTCACAATATCACTCGTACCGTCTGTTGACCCATCATCGACGACCACTAGCTCCCAATTGGAATTCTTCTGCCTCACTATAGACTCAATTGCCCGCTCAATAGTTGCCTCCCCATTAAACACGGCAATAACAAAGCCTATATCTGACCCAGTTGATATTTTCGATTGAGTATTCATGCTAGGCAAAGACCCAATTCGTAAAGGAGCGCACGCTTAATCAAGATTGCCTCCTATTCAGCTTTTCACCGATTACACGCACCAACAGTACTGGCGAAGACAGCAGACCCACAACAGTCTTTGCCTTTCTTGCCACCGTTGTGGGCAAAGCCTTCGCCAAGTGCAAAAGCTTGCTGCATCGACTGCTTAGCGAATTGCGCTGGACAACTTCACCACTCCTCAATTTACAACGCATGCCGAACCTCATCAACAAGGCATCAACCGAGCCGGCATCGCTGGGATGCTCTTCTGTGTAGAGCAAAAGAGACTTCGCCACCGATTTTCGATTATTGACGCCAGTTTCTGCTCGAAAAAAAAGTTCCGAGGACTGCAGCGCTCTTGCAACATCATTATTCTCAAGAAAGAATTTTGTTACACCGGGCAAGACATCTGGCAAACCCACGTTTCTCCGCATAAAGAAGTAGGAGGGATTAACGTCAATTATTTGAGCATACGTCTCATACTTCGATATTTGATGCTGCTCTGATACACTGGTCGATAATCTGTCTTCACCCTCTGTGTGCCAAATATAAAGTACCTCATCTATGAAATACTGCTTCATATATGGCAGGAGCCTCATCCACAATTCTGAATCGGCCCACCTGGCACCCTCAAGAAATCTCTGTGACCCAAGTAGATTTGTGCGAATCACATACCACGTTTCTCCCTCGTGCATTGTCATAGGGGGGATTATACCTTCTTGATACAAAGTGTTACACAGCATGTTTCTTTCACTATCGAGCTTGTGCCCCCTAACTGTATTAACAGTATCGTCAAGGCAAGTAAAGGTGTGGACCACACGCTCAAGCGCATCACTTGTTAACGCATCATCACTGTCGAGAAACCCAAACCACTCTCCCCGCATAACCGATAGTCCTGCATTGCGCGCAGACAGGTAGCCGGCATTACTTGAGCGCTTGAGTAGCCTAATGCGTGAATCACTATATGCTTCAACTTTTGAGATTGATTCATCTATCGAACAATCATCAACAATGATGAGCTCCCAATTTTGATATGACTGAGAAACCAAGCTTTCAATGGCACGCTCTATAGTGTCTTTTCGATTATAGAGTGGAATAATAATCGAAATAAGTGGATTATAGGACTCATAATTATCGCGCAACTTTAACCTCATTACTCTATTTATATTTCACCTTAGATTCTACATTCTTGTTCTAAAAAGCATGCTGGGATTTGATTATCCCCTCTTAATAATACCCTTAAGTTGTCGTAGTCCATATTGGTAAAGGTTATTGCCAGTAACGGTGCGAGTAAACCGGTGAAGCAGGTGCCTGAGCGTCTCATTAATGTACCTATCCCACATGCGCTCGAAATTCATCAGAATCATTCTCGCCAAAATCTGTTTTTGCCGCTCATTTGATACATGGTGCCACTTCAGGTGATAAAGCGTTCGAATAACGCTTATGAATATCCTAAGTCTCTTAGTTGACTTCTGATCATGCACATTTATATGGTAATAATACAAGGGCTGACCAGAAACAATTGCTTCACCAACAATCAGCAACCTCATCAGAAGATAAAAATCCTCACAGTAAGTATTATATGCAGCAAAACCTCCGACATTATCGTATTCATCTTTGGCAACCCACGCACCACTGAGTGCCATGCTGTATTCCTGCTCCATCTCCACTAGTGACACCACTCTTTGACTCTCATTAGACCAAAGCATAGACCGCTCATCATCAGTTACGCAAAGGATATTGACACCATATATAACGTATCCCGGATTGCTAGACGTGAAACGTAGCATGAATTCGAGGTAATCTGGCGCCAACTCATCATCAGCATCGAGGTAACACACATACTCTGTTTTTAACTTTTGAATTCCTGCGTGCCTAGCGAGCGCCGCACCGGAATTCTTCTGTCTGATGACTTGTATTCGAGCATCACTCCTCGAGTACGTACTCGCTGCTGCAAAGGTTTCATCCGATGACCCGTCGTCAACCACCACCAATTGCCAGCAAGGAGCAGTTTGTCCAATCACTGACTTTATTGCTCGATCTATCGTGTCAGCGCTCTGATAAGCAGCTATCACTATGCCAATTTCAACTTTACCGACCATGTTAATTAGAGAGCTTTCGTGAAGAGCTGCAGAAAATGTGGTTTTTGCATTTCCCAAGATCTCTCAACTGCAACCCTTAATGAATTGGACTTAAATTTATCTATCTCTTCATTAGTCAGAGCGACAAACCTCCTCAATCCATCTGCGATTGATTCTGGCGAAAAACCATCGACAACTATGCCCGCCTGCGCTTTAACTATATACGTCCTTAAACCAGGGGTATTCATGCCAAGCAACGCAAGTCCAGAGCCCATATATGTCCACAATCGAGTCGGTTCAGCATTCAGATAGTCGATACCCCCTGGTACGTCAAAAAATAGAAAGCCAACATCATAGCGTTTAGGCAGCCCAACTCTATCGTCTAAAGGCACCGGATCCAGTATCTGCACAAAAGCTTCAAGTCCTCGGGAGACAATTTTTTCCTTGTAGGCTACTCTCAATCTCTCCTGATTAAAAGACTGATTATCATCATCACAGGCCTCACCCACAAAATCAATAAATACCTTGCGAGGTGCCGCCTCATCTCTAAAGAGCACTAAAGCATCTAGTATTTGCTCGAAACAGCGGTACTTAGAAATAGTTCCAAATACCAAGCATCTCAAATCATCTTCGGTAGGAGAAATCGAATCAACATGTCCAAAGCGCGACGCTAAGCTCATTGCATAGGGCTTAATTGAATATACGCTTTCTGCATATTTTGAAAACGAAGTTGATGCGACAAGGTACGAGTCTAGAGACTTGAATAGGCGCGCCTCTTTTCTCACGATGCTCTTTTTGCGATTATCTGGGCGATAATAACTAAGCTCCTCACCCACAATGCCAATTCCCGATAGGTTTGCACCCACCAATCCTGCCTTAATCCACGGATATTGTACGGCCCACACCAAATCAATTCCATAAGTCTTAAAAGACTTTGCCAGGGACCTTCCAATTCTACAGTCCTCAAAACTGAGTCCCTTTCGAAAATAGAACAAGAATACCAAGCCAGTAACTAGTGAATTCCACGCATGAAAGAAAAGTAAGTATACTATTCTACATATTCGAAATACTAATCCTTTTAACAGACTTGCCGCTTTATCATCTTTTGGCTTGAAGTATGATGCTGGCTCTATCCAGTGAAACAATTGACTCTCATATGGCGCCCCAATATCTCTTTCCAATTCCTCCATGTGTGGAGAGAGTCTAATAACTGTAGCACCAGCATCTTGTAGAGTAGCTATTTCATCCAATTGAAAGGATTGAGTTCTGTGAAAAGGTGACGAACTGTCAATAAGTGCGATACGCCTTCTGTCCAATGAGCTCATTAACCCGTTCCTCTCAAATGTTTATTCAATCCAGGTGAACAATAGTCCAATTCTACCTCGACAAACAAGCAGCAAATATTTATCTTTAAGTTATCGTAAGTCAACCAGAAATACTATTTGTTAAAATAGTTGACCAACGTTGAAATTGCTATTATCCACGAAAGGAATGTCACTTGCAAACGGGAATTGCCTCACTTTAGTTGACACCATGTCTTAGGCCACAGCCCTCTCTTCGTTTTCTCAGGCTTTTTCGCCCGACTTTACTCCTCTTGCCTCCAGTGTTGCCCGTTAGGTTAAGCTCATTCACAATGTGTGCCACGCGTCGCCTGGAGGTATTTACTCCAGCTGATTCTAAAGCCTTTTGCATCCTAGGGGTGCCATAAATACCTCTATGTAGTCTGTGTAGCCTCGATATTTCTTGTTTCAAATACCTATCATGGATAGCATGCGCTGAAGGCTCTCGCTTCTTCCAGGCGTAGCAGCCAGCTCTGGTAACCTTGAGCACTTTACACATTACCGAGACCGGGTGGTTGCCGCGCTCTTTGTCGATGAAAGCAAATACTATAGTTTATTTCTGGTGGTCTCGACCGCAAAGAACGAGACGGCTTTTTTCAAGATTTCGTTCTCTTCACGAAGAAGCCTTAGCTCTCTTTCAGCGCTTCGAAGCCTCTCTCTTTCGTTGATGTCTAAAGATGTTTCTGATTCTTTGAGATCTCGTATCCATCGCCTAAGCATATCTGGAGCAACATCAATTTGTGTTGCAGTATTAACAAGCCCGAATTCTCCACTTTGATAAAGCGACACTGCCTAATTTTTAAACTCTTGTGCGTATCTGGGCATAGCCCACCTCCTTTTTGCACGCATTCAAGCATACTAGTTTGAGGTGTCAACTGATTCGAGGTAATTCCCATTCCCAAAAATCCTATATTTGTAGACATATGGCCTTTGGGTCGCCTGCGAAGGTGTGGGGATGATGGGCGCACTCCCCCGTTTTAGCTTTTGGCTGTGGCTAGGTAGCGCGTGAAGTCGTTGAGCCACTGGGGCGTGCAGCCGTTCTTGAAGGTGAAGTGACCCTTGTGGTAGCTCGCCACCTCGACAAAGCCGTTATCATTGTCGTAGTTGAACAGAGCTCCGCCTATGATATCCTGTCGGGAGCGCTTTGCGCTCCCGACAGGATATCATAGCATAAACATGTCAAAACCTCACCCAATATGGTAAGGTATTGACATGGCACTATACGACAATATATATGAAATCGCTGCAGACAACTACGGCTTAATTTCCTCGAGTGAAGCAAAGTTAATCGGCGTAAGCGATAAAGAAATATCGCGCCTTGCTCGTGATGGACGCTTAATTCGCATTGGGCATGGTCTCTATCGAATCAAGCACTACTCTCCTTCGCCTAATGACCCCTATGCTGAAGCTGTTGCTCTTGCTGGAGTCGATGCGTACTTGTTTGGAGAATCGGTGATTTCTATGCATGGTTTGGCACCTACCAATCCCGCCAACATTACTGTTGCGACGCCACATCGCATCAGAAAAAAAATGCCCTCTTCTATTAGGATCATTCGGCGCAAACACGTAGAATCTCCTACAGAGTATGAAGGCATTCCCTCTCAAAGCATTGTTGAAGCTATCCGAGCAGCACGCCAAACCATTATGGCTAGTCGCCTAGAGGAGGCCACGCGAAACGCGAGACGCGAGGGACTCATTACGAAGTCTGAAGAAAGTATTCTTTTAGGAGAGCTGAGCGAATGACACCGAAGATGCCAAACAGTCGCCGTAATCTTGACATTGCAATTCAGCGAGAGTTCGGCGGAAACTATCTAGAAATCCGCACCTTGATGGCCAACACTATTGTTGCTAAATGCTCCCCTCTGGAGCCGTGAAAGGTGGTAGTGCCATCAAGCTTCGCTTCGGAGACGCTGGAACTAGATTTACAAACGACTTGGACACTGTTCAGGGACGTAACCTCGAAAAATTCATTGAGGATTTGAGTGCTGAGCTAAGCAAGGGATGGAACGGCTTTACCGGTCGAGTTGTGACAAAGAGGCCAGCGAAGCCTGAAGGTATTCTACCCAGTATGTAATACAGCCGTTTGAGGTGAAACTATCCTACAACAGTAGGCCTTGGCTGACAGTGAATCTAGAGGTTGGTCACAATGAGATTGGTGATGCCGACGAACCCGCATGGGGCATTGCTTCTGATGTCATTGCAATCTTTGAACGCTTAGGATTTCCCGAACCGAAGCCTGTCCCATTCATGCAGCTCCGCCATCAGATTGCACAAAAAATCCATGGCTTGAGTCAACCGAATAGCGAGCGGGTGCATGACCTAATTGATCTTCAAATCATCATTCCAGAAAAATTCTCAGACTTTCAGGAGCTCAGAATAACGTGCATGAGGCTGTTCAAATACAGAAACCTTCAATCATGGCCGCCCACTATTGTGAAAAATGAAAAGTGGGAAGACCTCTATATTAATCAATCTAGAGGTCTTCCGGTTCTGGCATCACTCAGTGATGCCGTTGCGTGGGCGAATGAGTTGATAGCCACAATTGAGAATTCAGATTGATCTTAATCACAAGATTGAAACAGATGGAAACCCTCTTGTGGGCCTTCAGGTCTAATCACAGAATACTGCCTGATGGGGCTGGGCGCTTTGGGTTACCTGCGAAGGTGTGGGGATGATGGGCGCACTCCCCCGTCTTAGCTTTTGGCTGTGGCTAGGTAGCGCGTGAAGTCGTTGAGCCACTGGGGCGTGTAGCCGTTCTTGAAGGTGAAGTGATCCTTGTGGTAGCTTGCCACCTCGACAAAGCCGTTAGTCCGCCGCGCTGGACTCGGTTCTTGATACGATTATTGTGGTCGTCAAGACGGTCGAGGCCAATATAGTAGAGTCGCACATAGTAGCCAGCTGCCTACAATTTGCTGTAGACTCCTTGACGGTGTCCTGCTCTCACGACTTGAACAAGGAGCTCGTCATCGACAATGGTAACAAGAAGGCGATATGAGCCGACTCGATAGCGCCATCCGCCTTTTCTGCCCTGAAGTGACTTACCGCCAGCTATCGCCCGCGGATTGTCACAGCCCTCGAGGTTTTTCCTGACCCACGCTCTGATTAAGCGGTTTGCCTGCGGATCAAGACGCCTTAAATCTTTTACTGCCGCATTGGACCACTGAACACGATAGCCCATGCCTAACGTCCATCAAAAATCTTGTCAATTTCATCCATTGAGTAGCTTGTGCCGTCGTTTGAGGCAAGAGCCACATCATAGGCACGCAGATCAGCCTCGTCTTCTATTTTTTCCAAAACTGCATCACGAACAACGTCAGAAAATGACTTTCCCTGAAAGTCCGCATACTTTTGAATCCAAGACTTCTCTTCGGGAGCAAAACGTATTGCAGTGCTCACTTTTGACATAAGTCTACCCCTTTCGTACTACAACGTAGTACATTCTAACCCCTCTCTGCCTCGCCTGTCAATTCGTCGTTCGTTGACCCGAAGTCCATGCAAAATAGGCTGAAAGCTAAAACTTGACAGAAAAAGGACCTCCTATCCGTATTTGTCCTATAGCCTGCGAAGGTGTGGGGGTGGAGCGAGGGCTGCGGGACGATGGGCGAACTCCCCCACTAATGTCAAATTGACTCGATTATACACACATAGGCCAGAAAATAATTTTTTCTTCGGTGAGCTTCAATGTATTCTGATACAATATCAGTAATATTTCAATGAAGTGAGGTTGGAGAAGCGATGAGTAACCAAAACGCTCTAAGTCCAAGCTATCTATTTACAACTATTAAGTTATAACTTATTATTGAGTACCCTGATGTCCGAGACACCACTAAAAAGGATTGACGATGGATTCAGGCGTGTTTACTACGGCTTGACTCGTGCAGGAAACTCTCCCGTAGAGAGAGAATTTGACAAGCTTGCACGCAAGGCAAGGGTAACGGCAGAATACGTGGCAACCCTTATTAGTGACCTCGAAGAATATGGTTTTGATTGTGTGCGAACAAGGACGCTGGGTGATAAACTCGTCGAAATCTATGTCCACAAGGATAGTCCAAAGCCGTTGAGGATCATAGCGATGCAAGTTGACACAAAGACTATTGCGATTATTGCTTTGCTGAGGATTGTTGACCCCCACGGAGGAAAGACTGACAAATTCAAGTCTTCAGACTTGAAGGCTGCAAAGACCATTGCCCAAGACATCGAGATATGGATTAAGAACGGAGGCTCAATTGAAGACATTTAGAGATACACTGCGCAATGTTAAGAGTGGATGGGTATATAAATATGTGCATAAATCACGAGACATTAGTGCCCGCATCAGACATGCTATGAGCGATGAGTGTGTTAGCTCAGCAGAACTCTCAAGAAGACTCAAAGTCTCCCCTGCTGCGGTTTCACAGATGATTGGTCCAGAGGCAAATTTAACCGTCAAGTCACTGGTGAAAATTGCTGATGCTCTCAACGTAAGCTCTGATAGTCTGTTTTCTGGGGTCGACTCAGAAATAAATTTGAACATCGAAGTCAAGGTGTTGGATTTTTCAAATCACCCCATATATATTACAGGCCAGGTACCAGCATCTTCAGACCCAAGATTGACTTCTGTAGATGGTGACACAGGTTATCAGTCCACGATTGATTATCCGGTGGCAGCATGAGCAATTTAATATCCCCTGCTCAGCTGATTGAATATGAAATTACTGATTTTGTGTTTGTAACGAGATCGCTTCCAGACGATCTTGTGGAGCCAGGGCTTTCGCTCGGAGAGAGCTTCGCTAAAATGGCTGCACAGCCTAATGATGATAGAGTGCTTTACCAGCAGCATTTACATGTTGCTCTAAATACTTTCGAAGGTGATGAAGATGAACACTCCTTCAGGGCGGCAATTAGAATATCGATGCGGGGGAAGCTTTCTGTTCCCACGCCTAAAGAGGGCAAGGAAAAGGAGTCGGAAGAGTGGGCCCACTTAAATGCCATCTCTTTGCTGTATTCATCAATTCGCAGTTACGTAGATGCATTCAGCAAGCTTACCTCGCAAGACGGAATAAGATTGCCGGCGATTATCCCTGATGCTTTTCTCGAAGAAAAAGCGTCGTCCGAATAAGTCGGAGTGTGGCCCGGCTTTGCGGTAACAAAGTCGTTGCCTGATGGGGTTGTGGCCTATGGGTTGCCTGCGAAGGTGTGGTGGCAACATGAGCTTCACGAAATTTACCTTCGTGGAGCATTATGATGTAGAGCCGTTTGCCAAAAGATGAAAAGGGGACGTAGACGGCTCAACACAAAAGGGTTTATAATCGAAATTGTCATTTTAGATTGGACCGCCAACTGATCAAAAGGGGCTGTCCATGCATGCGTTTTCTCGTCGCAATTCTTCTCACACCAATTCTTCTGTAGATGACACCTCTGGTGATTGCGGTAGCGCTTTAGCTGAAGCTGACTCCCCTTATGAAAAGCAAGATGCAAGCATCGTTGCGGAGCAACTTGAAAGCCTTATGGCAGAGCTTGATGAGCCTGTCGGTTCAAAAAAAGAAGAGAGTAGCCACAACCTCGAAAGCCATCGAAAAATGTTGTCAGAGCTTGCACGTACGCCTATGCAGCATGTGCACGCTGTTGCCCAAGCCATAGATGACCTTGCCTTTGGGGCGAAGCACGACGGCGATGGCGCGGCGCCAAAGACAAAGTCATCGTTTCGTCACACGCGAACTAGTCCCCGGCACATGCAGCGCTTTGAGGATCAAATCAGGCATGTCTGGCTTGAATTTGAAATAGAGCTTATGATGATGACAAACAGCAGCGATGGGCATAAGATGGACGCGCTCCGCGGTCTTATTGCACGCTTTGAATCCCTTATGATGCAGGCATCTGCCGCACAGGGAGAGCTGTCACTTGATTAAGCGCGTGACCTAGGGCTGCATGAAGGTGGAGATGTGGGCCTTGAGGGCGTGATAGCTGGCGTCTGAAAGCCCGTGCTCCATTTTGCAGGCGTCGCGCAGGGCGGTTTGTTCGTCTACGCCCAGGTAAATGAGCCAATCTGAAATCAGTTTGTGCCGCTCATAGACACTTTGGGCGATGCCGGCTCCTGCAGGTGTAAGGACGATGGCCCCGCCCTCTCCCACCTCGATATAGCCCAGTTCACGCAGGTTTTTCATCGCCACGCTGACACTGGGCTTCGAATACTGCAGCGCATGTGCCACATCAATCGAGCGAACCTCCGCTCCATGCTTGCCGAGGACGAGTATGGCTTCAAGGTAATCTTCTACAGATTCAGTTACTTTTTTCATATGTCCACATTAGCATATTGACAGCTCTACCATGGTCAGTTAGTCTAGACTAACTTGAAATGCTCAGTCGAAAGGTTTTCTTTATGGATCAGGGTTTATTTATTATCACGATGGGTGTGCTTGCTGGTGTTGCTGGAAAGGGCTTAGGGAGTGTTATTACCGCACTCTTTGGTGCTCGCAGCGAACGCACCGTCAGCGTTTTTCTGTCATTTGCCGGCGGCGTCATGCTGGCCATTGTCTTGCTGGAGTTGATTCCTGAGGCCATTGACTATTCGAGTGTTTGGGTTGCGGTCCTGGGTCTGGGCATCGGTGTGCTGGTTGTCTTGGGCCTAAACCGAGTCGTTGATCGCATTACGGAGGCGCGACGCAAGGCTCGTGAGCATAAAAAACACATTGCTGCCGTAACCGCCCCTGATGACACCGGTGCGCTTTTCTCCCCCAGTTTGGCCGGTCCAGATTGCCCCGAATGTGAAGTGGCCACTGACCTTGACAGCACCTTGCATGACAATTATGAGGAATATTTCCATGCAGAGGAGCTGTTATCTAACAAGGGTAATATGATGCGCGCAGGTATTGTCATCCTCTTTGCTATTGCACTTCATAACATCCCCGAAGGTCTTGCCATGGGTGCTGCAGGACAATACGACATTGCACTGGGCATCACCATTGCCCTGCTGATTGCACTGCACAACATTCCTGAAGGTATGGCGATTTCAGCACCCTTGATTTCGGGCGGACTATCAAAGATTAAGACGATACTGCTGACGATGGCCGCAGGTGCCACTACCGTCATTGGTGCTGTCCTGGGTGTGCTCATAGGGGGCATATCATCGCTTGCGCTGGCACTGTCTTTGGCCATTGCCGGTGGTGCGATGCTCTATGTTGTACTGGGTGAGATTTTCCCCCAGACCATCGTGACCAACAAGGACCGTATGCCTGCTATGGCAGCCTTGGCAGGAATTGTCGTTGCGATTATATTTATTGCGATTATTTAAGGTCAAGGTCAAACCCGAGATCCCGCATCAAGTGCGGGATGACACAGGTGGTGAGAGATTCCGCATCAAGTGTGAGGTGAAATTAAAAGAGCCGCCTGCGAGGGCGGCTCTTTTAATTGTCCAATACTTAAATGCTTATAGAGCTACGATATTGTCGCCTTCTGCGGTCAAAACATTGCGGGTATCAAAGACGAGCGAAGCATTTTCGCAGACCATGTCGTAGTCGACAGCACTGTGTCCTGCCAGGATAACAACAGCATCAGCTGCTCTTACTTCGTCAGCAGTGAGGTCAACACTCTGTACGGTCTGACCGTCCTGGACGTACTCTGCCACATGGGGGTCATGGTAGACAATCTGCCCACCCTTTTCCTTGATGAGCGTGATGCAGTCAACGGCAGGGCTTTCGCGCATGTCGTCGATGTCAGCCTTGTAAGCAACGCCCAGCACCAGGATGCGTGCGCCGTTGAGGGGTTTGCCCTGGTCGTTCAGGGCGTCCATTAGGCGGCGCCTGACGTAGTAGGGCATGTCGTCATTGATGCGGCCGGCCAACTCGATAAACTGGGTGTGGAAGTCGAACTCGCGCGCCTTCCAGGTCAGATAAAAGGGGTCGACGGGAATGCAGTGACCGCCCAGACCGGGTCCTGGGTAGAAGGGCATGAAACCAAAGGGCTTTGTTTTCGCAGCGTCGACGACTTCCCAGATGTCAATGTCCATGCGCTCGCACAGTTGCGCGAGCTCATTTGCAAGCGCAATGTTGACGCAGCGAAAGATGTTTTCAAAGAGTTTCGACAGTTCAGCCGCGCGTGCTGTCGATACGGGTACAACCGTCTCGATAAACTGGCTGTAGAACAAGGTAGCTAGCTCAGTTGAGCGTGGCTCTACCCCGCCAACGACCTTTGGCGTATTGGTGATTTTCCAGGTCTCGTTGCCGGGATCGACGCGTTCGGGCGAAAAGGCCACAAAGAGGTTTTCTGCCAGCTTTAGGCTGTCTGATTCGAGCAGTGGCAGCAGAATTTCCTCTGTGGTGCCTGGGTAGGTGGTTGATTCGAGCGTTACCAGGGTATCTGGTTTCAGATAGGGCGCAATTTCTTGAGCCGCAGAAACCATGTAAGACACATCAGGTTCGTTATGTGCGTTTAGCGGTGTTGGCACGCAGATGGCGATGGCATCACACTGCGCCGCACGGGCAAAGTCTGTGGTTGCCTCGATACGACCTGAAGCTGCATGAGGTGCCAGTTCTTCATTGCTGATATCACCGATGTAGCTGATGCCGTCATTGACTGACTGCGCACGCTCTGGTGAAATGTCAAAGCCGATGCATTTATTGCCGGCTTTTTCTGCCATCGCAACAATCAGCGGTAGACCTACATATCCCAGGCCGACAACACCTAGAACAGCGCTGCCGTCTTTAAGCTTTGTCTCGAGGGCAGTGCCTGCGACTACTGAATTCATAATTAACCTTCCTGACCATCGTTTAATTGCCTAGCTATTATAGTACGTAGCTCACCTGCATAGCTATCATTTTGCATGGCGAGGGCTAAATTGGCTTCGAGCCAGTTGATGACGTTACCCGTGTCATAGCTGCTGCTACTGGGTACTTCAACGGCGTAGATGTCTTCGCTTTCGAGCAGTTTTATCATGGCGTCGGTCAGCTGAATCTCTCCCCCAGCACCCGGTTGCGTGTGCTGCAAAAGCTCCATAATCTGGGGCGTCAGCAAATACCTGCCCAGAACAGCCAAGTTGCTGGGCTCAGTCCCGGGAGCCGGCTTTTCAACCAGACCGTCGAGCTTGTACACGCCTGGCTCGATCTCAGTCCCCGAAATGACCCCATAACGCTGAGTCAGCTCGGGCGCCACCTTTTCTACCGCGATAACCGATGCACCATAGCGTTCATAGGTCTGCTGCATGATGGGGAGTATGTCCATATTTGGGACAATGACGTCACCCAGCAGCACAAAGAAGGGCTCATGGTCTGAAACAAAGCTCTCTCCACATCCTACCGCGTGGCCCAGACCTCGAGGGGATTTTTGACGCACATAGAAGATTTCTGCCATGTCGGTAATGTGCTTGACTATCGAAAGCTGCTCATCCTTGCCCGCTTTGGCAAGGATTTGTTCCAGCTCGACCGAACGATCAAAGTGATCTTCGATGACTTTTTTGCTGCGCCCGGTGACCAGCAAGATGGCATCGACACCGGCGTCTACTGCCTCTTCGATGACATACTGCATGATGGGCTTGTCAACAACGGGCAGCATCTCTTTGGGCTGCGCCTTTGTAACTGGCAAGAAGCGCGTGCCAAGACCTGCAACAGGAATAATTGCCTTCATATAAGTGTTGCCCCGTAACTTAAGCCAGTGTTTTCAAGACTTCGCGTGCTGTGGCACACATTTCATCAATCTGAAGCTCTGTCATGGCTAGGGACGCAAAGCAGGCTTCAAACTGACTAGGGGCTAACCAGTAGCCACGATCCAGCATGGCGCGGAAGTAGTTAGCATAGAGCTCAGTATCAGCCTTTGATGCGCTATCCCAGTCTGTGACAGGACCTTCGCAGAAGTACAGACAGGTCATCGATCCTACTTGTGTGCCAAAGGCTGGAACACCTGCGGTGTCCGCAGCCCCTTTAAGGCCAGCCGCAAGACGCTCGCCCTTTAAGGCAAGCTCCTCATAGGTACCGGGACGTGAGAGTTTTTCTATTACGGCAATACCTGCTGCCATCGCAATAGGATTACCACTAAGCGTACCTGCCTGATACACAGGACCTAAGGGGGCGAGTTTTTCCATAATCTCGCGGCGACCACCAAAGGCACCTACCGGGAAGCCACCACCGATGATTTTGCCCAATGTTGTGAGGTCGGGCGTAATGCCATAGTATTCCTGTGCCCCACCCAGTGCTAAGCGGAAGCCGGTGATGACCTCATCAAAAATGAGCAGTGCACCAAACTCGTCACAGAGCTCGCGCAGACCCTGCAAGAAGCCATCTGCAGGTGGAATAACACCCATGTTGCCAGCCACGGGCTCGAGGATGAGACAGGCGACCTCGTCAGCATTGGCCTCAAAGATAGCGCGCACAGCGTCGAGGTCATTGTAAGGCGCAATAAGCGTATCTGCAGCGGTGCCTTTTGTGACACCAGGTGTTGAAGGAATACCCAGGGTGACTAAACCAGAGCCAGCAGATGCCAGCAGCCCATCACTGTGACCGTGGTAGTTGCCATCAAACTTGATGATTTTCTCGCGGTCAGTGTAGCCGCGCGCCAGACGAATGGCACTCATAACAGCCTCGGTACCTGATGAAACAAAGCGTACCAGGTCGATAGAGGGCACTGTCTTGACGACTGCCTCTGCTGCCATGGTTTCAAGCAAGGTAGGTGCACCAAAGCTGGTTCCGCGCTTCAGCTGATCTTCCACAGCCTCAATAACATCTGGATCGCCGTGACCTAGAATCATAGGTCCCCAGCTTTGTACAAAGTCGACATATTCGCGACCTTCGACATCAAAGATAAGCGAGCCGCGTGCACTGTCGACAAAACGCGGTGTCGTGCCCACGGATTTGTATGCCCTGACTGGGGAGTTTACTCCGCCAGGAATGACCTTCTGTGCCTGTTCAAATAACTGTGCTGAATCGAGCATGTCTTCTCCTAATCTATAGTCGGTTAACTATTCTACTATCTTCTGAGGTATTCATTAATATGCTCATCCCAATGGTAAATTATGAGCGACACAAATTGATTAGTTGCCGTTTGTGCTTCAAAGCGATACTTACTAGAGTAAGGCGGCAAGTCTTCTAAAACGGACTCGAGCGCTGAGCCTTCGATAATCAGGAGGTTTTGAAACTGTGCATTGTCAAGGTCATAAGTGTTTTGCAGTATGGGAGAGAGCCTCAAGTCAGTCGTGACATTGGAAACTTTTACGTCGACATAAAGACCAACTGCCATAACCGTCCAAAAATCTCCAATGAAGTCCCCCGGCAAATCTTTATTGGCAACTATGCTCACATAATCACTGTTTGTTAATTGCGCTGGGTTTGCATAGGTCTGCGCATGGGGCAAGGCAAAAAGCGATGCCAGCAACAACGCGGTAAGTGTGCTCATTGAAGCAATGACAATAAAAACGCGAAGCTTTTGAGACAGTAAGAAAAGCGGAATCGCTGCCAAAAGGGCAAAGACCACAAACATCGAGTAATACCTTGTAATATCAGCGAGACCAATAAAAATAGCAGCTAGCGTGAGAGCAATTCCGGCTACAAAACAATATGACAAAATGATTGCCTGAGGAAAAAATTCATGCATTTTGCTCAAACTGCCCGATTCAAATCGTGAGCTGCGATAAAGAATTGCGCATAAATGCAGTAGTCCATAACAGCACAGTATCGTCATGATTGCTAGGGCAATCATGAGTGCTGGCTCTTGCAGATAGACATTTATTATTGTCCATCGCATACCTCTGAGACCCTCCGGTATACGTGAAATCTCGGTAAGATCTGGGCTTATGGTTACAAAATAATTTCGCGCCAAATTGTTTAGCAGTCTGCCAGCAACAAGTCCTATGACCGTCGCTGCTGAAGCAAGGATGAAGACTTTTTTCGATACTAAATTGAGCAAAAACACTATTACAAGGGCGATAATAAAAGGAATCGCAAACCATACAAGCCAAGCTCCAGACGATGGCATAATTATGGTCGGAAGTCCGATGAGCAATAAAAGATTCCCCAAATGTTTGGTATTGGAATAATTAATGAGACCGGCAAGGAAAAGAGGGGTGCCGATTGCAATGCCGATGTGGTGAGTGCTTGTCAACAGAAATACATTAGGAAACCAGCCCTCTCCTGCTAGCGGTGCACCCGCTATGAGAATAACACCGACTGCTAGGGTGCAAAAACTCGCATAGTATGCAGCTTTTCGCCATGAACGAAATACTGCATGACCTAAATAGAAGAGCGCAAAGTTAAAAAACAGCACCTGCAGTATCGCCTTGATGATTAAGCTCGCTGAATACACATCTCCGGGTATCAGAAGGCCCAGTGCATATGAAAGTGGGTACAACACAAAGCCGGGGAAGAAGAATCCTTGTGTACCGTACATAAAGCCAGAGGCTGCGTAGCCATGCTCAAGAAGTGATTTGAAATAAAGTGCCAAGGTGATGTTATCACTATAGAACAGTAGAAAGTTTCTAAGGTTGACCTGCGTGCCAATGTGATAAAAAAGCAGGCCTGCCAAAAAGAGATTAGTCACAAGTAGCATCACATACGGGAAGTACTTTTGAGAGATGATTCGGTTAAGCAAGCTTTGCCGAGCGCCTCTATTTTTCACGTTGTGCACATCCATTTGCATGACAATCAGCTGATTGAGAGCGATGAGCTTTGGCGGAGATACTATTGATGCTACGGTGGCGATAAAGCTCGAGTTCATAAAAAGTGCGTGTCTGCTTGCGAATACTATCAACAACGACACCGCAGACCCCTGATAACAGGGACATAATCAAGAGCGTTATTGAAGTGAGTAGAGTTGGCATATAGGTGACTTGGCCAGTCTCAAGATACTCAATCAGCGGACGCAAGAAGAGGACTGCGCCCATCAAGAACAGAATTAAACTTATTGACCCAAAAAAGAGAAGTGGTCTAAAGTCTTTAAATAAAGCAAAGATTGTTTTCAGCACACGAAGTCCGTCAGGGATGGTATTGAGTTTCGAAGTGCTACCGTGCGGACGATCACGATAAAGAACTGGCTTATGCGTAACCAAAGAATCTTTGTCCAAGGCATGAATAGTCATCTCTGTTTCGATTTCGAAACCGCCCACAAGGGATGGATACGTCTTAACAAATTGACGCGAAAAAGCGCGTGCCCCTGTCATAACATCAAGGATGTCGCTTTTGAAGATTCTATTAATGAGCCAGCGCACCAATCTATTACCTAGACCGTGCAAAGGGCGTTTGTTTTCTTGAAAATAAGTTGATGACAGACGGTCGCCGACAACCATGTTGGCACGCCCATCAATAATGTCACGAGCTAGTGCTGTAACATCATGAGCATCATAGGTGTTGTCTCCGTCAGCCATAAGATATATGTCAGCATCTATGTCGCGAAACATGCTGCGGATGACAAAACCTTTTCCCTGGCGGTACTCATGACAGACGACAGCTCCGGCTCGTGCCGCCAACTCCGCTGTGTTGTCTGCCGAATTGTTATCGTAAACATAGACCCTAGCACCAGGTACATCCTTCAGGATTTCGATATAGGCACTAACCGTATCTGAGATAGTTTGAGCTTCGTTATAACAGGGCAAAAGGACCGCAATCTTCAAGCCCTGTTCACGCAAATCACGCAAAACTGAAGCAAAAATGGCGGGATCAGTCAGGGACTGCACTTCTTTTGTCATGCTTACTATACCCTCCTCTTCGACTTGATAAGTGCGGACCAGTCAATCGACAGCAGGAAGAAGAACAGCAAGCCTACAATTGATGCTGTCTGCAGTCTCCAGGTCATCCAGCTATGGAAGGTCGAGTGCTGTGCCATGACAAAGTACCAGACATAGGGGCCCGCTACAACCAAAAGTAGAGGCAGGGCTGCCTTGATCTGCACTGGTGGTGCTGCGGTCTTCTTGACCAGCACCCACCAGATAGCAGCAAGTACCAGTATGACACCCGCGGCAATCGCGAAAAAAGGACCAGGGTGGATACTGCCGTCAGGGTGTAGCGCAAAAAGCTGATACAGGTTGTTGTAAATTGCATTAAAGCGGTAGCCTAGCCCGCCGCCTGTGTCCGTGCCACTACGCATGGCGAGTGCGTGACCAAATTGGGTATTTGCATACTCAGCACCGTAAACTGCCGCTGTCAGAAGCCATTTACTGGCCCAAAAGCCAGCATAACCCGCTAGCCAAGCCCCCGCTACTGAAACCGTGCTTTTGAAAGGCACTGCCTTCCCGCGCTTTGCAGCCCACAGAATCAGGAGTGTCAGCGGCAGCAAGAAGGTCAAAAGTGGCGTCGTTAAAAAGTCAAAGAAGGCCGTCAGCAATCCCATGATAAGAAAGCTTGGCACAATCCAAGTGCGCCTTGCGGGCTTTTGCAAAAGCCAGTACAGAACTAGGGTCGCCAAAAAGGCGAGCAAAAAGGACGTAAAGAATTGAAAGCCCGCCGGCGTAATCCATGCAAAAGTGGCCACGAGGGCAAGCAAAAATGAAATGCCATAGCTCAGCCCCCCCGTACGTCTAAAGACTTCAAACACCATGGCCATCAACAGGACGAAAACGATGCAATTAATGACAATCAAAGTCATGGGCGTAATTCCCAGCGAAAAGGCTGCGCGCAGCGGCACCACATAGCCATGCCAGTACAGGACATAGGTCCTGTCCTGCGCAATACTGGGGTCATTAAGCTTTTGCAGCAGGGCTCCTGTCGGTGTATCCCCACCAGTCCCATCACCAAAGGCATAATAGGGACCCAGCACGGCATTATCAAGCAGGCTGCGCTCACGATCTGGAATCGACTGCAGCATCATGATGCCGTCAGTAAAGCCGTCGTAGCGATACTTCGGCGTACCTGTCCGTCCCACAATAATTGGGTAATCGCCACGCGCCTCTATCGCCGTATAATCCTTGCGGATGGTGTTCATGATACGCTCGGGGGACGCAAGCCCTGACACAAAGAGTGCCGCCACACACAGCAGGCCCGCCGCCACAAAGGCCACTACGCAGCGCAAAACGGTCTTTACAGCTGGGCTCATCTAAGCCTCAACTCCCGTGATGCGCGCATACTGGTCATCAAAACGCTCGATGTCGTCTTCGCCCAAATAAGCACCTGCGGCAACCTCAACGATGCGCAGGATACTGTCGTGATTATTGCTCAAGCGGTGGAGTGCGTCCATCGGAATAAAGACTGACTGACTGGGACCGATTTGGCTGGCCTGTCCGTCTATCTCGACGGTCGCTGTGCCCTCTATGACTATCCAGTGTTCACTGCGTTGTTGATGCTTTTGCAGCGATAGAGACTGACCAGGCATGACTTCAATCTCTTTGACCTGGTAGCCAATGCCCCGCGTCAACATGGTCCAGCTGCCCCAAGGACGCTTACTGGTTTGCGATTGCTTGGTTTCCGGTGCACCGCGACGCGTTAGCTCATCAACTATCAGGCGTACATCCTGGGCGCGGTCCTTTGCGGCAACAAGAGTCGCATCTGCTGTGTCAACAACAATGGTGTCGTGCAGACCGAGGGTCGCTACCATGCGGTGACTGCTGTAATTGGTGGTATTAGTTGAATCGACATCAACGCCTTGCCCGATGACACGGGTCCCCCGCTCATTGGGCTGTGTCAAAACCTCTAGCGCTAAAAGTGAGCCCACATCTGACCAATCAATACTGGTTGGCACCACTTTGACTTTGCTTGACAGCTCAAGAGCTGCCTTGTCAAAGGGCTCCTTTGCTAGCTGCTTGAAATCCTCTAGCGCAGCCTCGTCACGAGAATCTGCGGCAAGCAAGCGTGCTGCCTTGACCATATCATTATTTCCTGCTGCAGATGGTGCATCTGGATGCGCAATCTGAGCCTCTTCAAGTTGCGTCAAAATAGCATCTGCGCGCGCCACCAACATACCGCTGTTCCAGTAGAAATTGCCAGCCGACAAGTATTCAACAGCCGTATCGTGATCCGGCTTTTCAACAAAACGAATAACAGGCAGGGCTGACGACACAGAGTCTGTCTGTTTGGTATGCGCCGAATCTGACTCAATATAACCAAAGCCCGTCTCAGGCCCCGTCGGCACCAGCCCAATGGTCACGAGGCTCCCATCAGCTGCCGCATCAATCGCGACCCCCATGGTTTCTACCCAGCGCGGACCGTCTTCAGTCAGATGGTCTGCTGGCAACATGACAATGCAGCCATCCTCGTCACAGCGCTCGACAAGGGCAGCAGCCAAGGCCAGCGCAGGTGCCGTATTGCGCGCAGCAGGCTCGACGATGTAGTTAATGGACGCACTCCCCCATTTTGGGTGTGCCAGCACATGATTGCGCAGTTCATCAAGCAGCGACTGCCCCACGACGATGTGAATCTGTCCCTCGCAAGCCTGTGCGTCCAGCATTTGCTGGGCACGGTCGAGCGCGCCGATAAGCAGCGAATCTTGTCCAAAGACGTTCAGCATCTGCTTTGGTGCTTGTTCGCGTGACAGCGGCCAAAAGCGCGTGCCGCTGCCGCCTGCCAGGATGACGGCATGCATCGATGTCGGTGCAGGTGATAATGCCCGAGTCACTACTGCTGTCACCTAGGCCTTTTCTGCATCAGAGTCTGCCGCGCCGGCCTTTTTCGCCATGAGCTCGCCAAAGAGGTCGCGGGTCAGGTCATAGGGGTCGCCTTCCCACATAGGTGGGATGTAGCTGCAGTAGGGCTCGGCTGCCAGGTAATCGCCACCAGTGGCTTCAAGCGCGCGAGCACGACATCCGCCGCACACACCCTTGTATTCGCAGACGCCGCACTTGCCCTTGAGCTTGCTGTAGTCGCGCAAGTCACGAAACACGGTGGAGTCTGTCCAGATATCACTGAAGGCCTGTTCTTTGACGTTGCCCAGTTGGCGGTCAAAATAGCCGCAGGGTTGCACGTCACCGATGTGTGAAATAAAGCAGAAGGTGATGCCGCCCAGGCAGCCGCGCGTCATGGCGTCAAGACCATATTCTTCGACCGTAACTTCGCGGCCCTCTGCAGCTGCCAGCTGACGGATGATGCGATAGTAGTGAGGCGCGTCAGTAGGCTTGAAGTGCAGGTCACTGGTCTTTTGGCGATGGTAGGCCCAGGTCAGCACTTCTTCGTACTTTTCTGGGCTCAGCTCTTGTTCTGCAAGGTCAGAGGCGCGACCGGTGGGTACCAGCATGAAGATGTGGAAGGCGTCAACGCCCAGGCCGTCAGCGAGCGCGTGAATTTCTTCAAGCTTGTCTGCATTGTATTTCGTAACCGTCGTATTGATTTGCACACCGACGCCCGCTGCCTTTGCATTCTTGATGCCTTCAATCGAGTCATCAAAAGCACCAGGCATCACGCGGAAGTCATCATGCTCCTGCGCGGTGGGCGCATCAATAGATACACTAATACGGGGAATACCGTGTTGCGCCATTTTTTGCGCCAGTTCTGGCGTGATGAGGGTCGCGTTGGTGCCAATAACAGGCATGGCGCCTTTTTCGTGACAGTAGTCGACGATATCCCAAATGTCTTCGCGCAGCAGCGGTTCGCCACCGGTAAGGATGATAATGGGATTAGTGATAGTAACAATGTTGTCGATGACGCTCTTGATTTGCTCGAGTGTCAGCTCGCCTTCGTAGGTACCATAGCGCGAGGCTGCGCGGCAGTGCACGCAGTTCAGGTTACAGCTACGGGTGATCTCCCAGGCGATGATGCGCGGAGCCTTCATGCCTGTGCGCTCCTCATAAGCCACGGCCTGAGGACCGCCACCAGGGCGGAAGCCTACGCTGCGTGCACCACCGTGACGCTGACGATCGCCTGACAAGGGGATGCCAGCTGGATGCCCACCGGGATGTCCCGTTACGGGGCGATGTCCCTCGGGCATGTCCCCCACTTCGGGATGTCCAGCGGGCTTCTCACCGACAAAAGGTGGATGGCCTGCAGGAATCATGTGAACAGGCGGATGACCTGCAGGAACTGCGGGATGCCCAGCAGGCATCTTTCCGGGATGTCCACCAGGATGTCCCATAGGAATGGCAACACCTTCGGCACCGCAACCCTGTAGGTTCGCCATGGCATCTGCCATCGCTTGCTCATCAACTATATCGCTAAAATCGGGACGACCGTCATCGTTAGACATATGGACAAACTCCTCTACTTTATCTTTTGATTTATGGTTTTATTTCTCTAGAAGCCATTTTGCAACATCTTTGGCGTGGTACGTGATAATAATATCTGCCCCTGCACGCTTGAAGCCCATCATGGTCTCCATCACGACGCGCTGCTCATCAATCCAGCCATTCAGAGCCGCGGCCTTGACCATGGCATATTCCCCGCTGACATTGTAGGCAGCCGTGGGATAGCCAAACTCGTCTTTCAGACGGCGGAGCACGTCCATGTACGCAAGCGCCGGCTTGACCATGACAATGTCTGCGCCCTCATTGATGTCAAGAGCTGTTTCGCGGATGGCCTCGTCACTGTTAGCAGGATCCATCTGGTACTGGCTGCGGTCTCCAAAGCTGGGAGCGCTGTCAGCCGCGTCGCGGAAAGGACCGTAATAGCCGCTGGCGTACTTTGCGCTGTAGGCCATAATGGGAACGTTAATGAAGTCCTCGCTGTCGAGTGCTGCGCGGATCGCCTGCACGCGGCCATCCATCATATCTGAAGGTGCGACCATGTCTGCACCCGCGCGGGCGTGTGACAGAGCAACCTGGGCAAGCAGGCTTAAAGTCGGGTCGTTCAGGACGTAGCCATCAGGGTCAAGGACGCCACAGTGGCCATGATCAGTGTATTCGCAGACACAGACGTCGGTGATGACATAGTAATCAGGGTGCGCCGCCTTGATGGCGCGAACAGCCTGCTGCACGATGCCCGTGTCAGCGTAACCTTCGCTGCCCATGGGGTCCTTGCCTTCGGGCAGTCCAAAAAGGATGACGGCAGGAATGCCCAGCTTTTTGAGCTGTGCGACCTCGCTGTCCAGCTGGTCAAGCGAGAGCTGAAACACGCCGGGCATAGAGCTTACTTCGTCGCGAATGCCGGTGCCTGGCTTGACGAAGAGCGGATACACCAGATCTTCTGCCTTGAGGGTGTTTTCACGCACCATCGAGCGCACCGATGCGTTAAGGCGTGTTCTACGAGGTCGATACTCAGGATAGTTCATGGTAGTTGAGCTCCTTTTTGTCTCGCGCTGCTTCGTAACAAGTGCAAATAATAGCGGGGCGTGCACACAAACACGCAGCTCTCTATTATAAGTGATAGCGCGCTGTTTTTGTATGGTGGCACAGGCGATCCTGCGCCTCAGTTTGTAACGTGAGTGAGCTTAGGCGCCGTCAGCAGGACTTTGCTTGAAGGTGAAGTACTTGTGCCCCAGAAAAGAGATAATCGTCGCAATGGCAACTGAAAAGAGCTGGGCGACCAGCACAGGAAATCCTAGGAGCGTTGCAAAGAAGAACAAACAGGCAGATGCCACCATCTGCGCTGGCAGGTAGACCACGTAGGAACGCAAAGCCTGCTTGACAAAAGGACCCTGTGCTCGAAAAGCAAAATACTTCAAAGTAAAGGCGCCAATGGGAACAGACAGCGCCCACATGATCCACTGGATGACTAGATAGGGATGCTCCCCAATCCAGTTAAGGACAGTCGCAAGGTGACTGACAAAAGTCGCGCCCCCACCTGCGGGAGCAAACGCCGCCAAGGGCGTTAGCACGGGCGTCAGCACCAACAGCCCGAGGGCAAAAAGACTGTATCCTGCTGCTGTATTGAAGCCTCCAGCCAGCAAAAAACGAAATTTTTCGCCGTACTTGCCTTCAATCAGGCTATGTAAGGGTTCAGGCAATTTCATAAGGCACTATTATAGACTTTTACTTGAACTGCGTCATTTTTCTGTGCTATCATACTCTGTTCGACATTCCACTGTGTCGGACTCTTAATTATGAAACAGTTAGCTTGCAAGCAATAGAAACACAAGGAGAGTAGCAACATGTCAAAGGTATGCGCCGTATGTGGCAAGAAGCCCAGCTTTGGACGCAACGTCAGCCACTCAAACCGCAAGACCAGCCGTACGTTTAATCCTAACGTACAAAGCGTTACTGCTCGCATCAACGGCAAGGTCAAAAAGGCTAAGGTCTGCACCAAATGCATGAAGGCTGGCAAAGTAGAACGCGTCTACTAAAAAACGCTTTCATCCAAAAACAAAAATACCCCGTGGCATCACCTGCTGCGGGGTATTTTTTTATTCGACAGAGATAACTTTTATGCCGTTTTGAATCAGCAGTTCTGCGGTGACCCCATTGCCATCACGCAAGGTACCCGTAAAGCTACCGTCGTAGATTTGCCCGGCGCCACAGCTCGGACTCTTTGCTTTCAGAAAAGCTGTCCTTACCCCCCGCTTTTTGCACAGGCGGAGTACGTCCATAGCCCCCGCAACAAAGGCGTTTGTCACATCGAGCCCATCCTGAGTCAGCACCTTTGCCGTGCCTGCCAACACCTCTTTGCCACAGCCACCGACTATTTCTGCACGCGAGCGCGGTGTCGAGAGTCCTCCCAGAACTTCAGGACAGACATCCAGATAAGGCTCACACATTTCATCAAGTTCTTCTACAAGCAAAGGGCTCAGACTGTCACGTCCATCATAGCGGCAGCACTTTCCCAGGAGACAGGAGCTGACAATGATTTTTGTCACTCAGGCCTCAGATAGTTTCAGAATGTTAGAAGAAAGACCCATCTTGGTCTCGAGCTTCAGGTTCAGATCATCGTGACCCGCCTCGATGTGCAGCTCTTTGCCAAAACGAATGCCCGTCGAGTCAAAGTAGACCGCATAGATAGTGAAGGCCTCTTCAGGAGCTTTGAAGTGAATCTTTTTATCGTTTTCGATGGCAAAGACCTGATGCGAACCTTTGACGAGTCCGGCGGGAAAGCCTAAGGCATGCTTTTTCACACCGGTGTATTCGGCAAGCTCAGCCTGAGCAATATCAAGAATGATGTAGTATTCCATCCATTTGCCCAGAAAGCTTTTCTCTCTTTTGATGTGTACTTTTCTCATGGCTCTATTCTAGCCTACACACCTGCGCCAAACTGCAGCTCTCGCTCGTGTTCGGGCAGTCCTGAACGAGCCTTCTCGCGCAGACAGTTCAGGCTAATGCAGTACTGACGGTAAATGACAGATGCCAGATAGCGACCTTTCAGCGTCAATATAAGCTCCTCGTCATTGTCAATCGCAAAAGCCTTGTTCAGGCGCATGAAGGCCATCTCTGCAGGCAAGGCTTTTTCAACACTCATGCCAAACTCAGCTTCAAAAGCTTTCTTGTCGAGGCGCAGGTCATAGAGCTGTCTCATAAAGCGTACACGGACAAGGTTTTCCTGAGCGATTTCTGTCTCCCCCATTAGTGACATTCTGCCACTTTCAATGGCTTCGTTGTAACCCTGCAGGCTAAAGTTATTAACAAACAGGCTCCCCTGAAGACTCGAGATAGCACCGCTGCCGATACCGGGATATTGCTCGTAGGCAACGCCGGGATCATCTATAAGTAGCTCGCAGTTAGGATTTGCCTCTGCATCATGATTCAGGCGGTTGTAGGTCCAGACGGTTCTGCGCTCAAAGGGAGGTTTGTCGCCTTCACACAAGATGTCGTCAATGATTTTGTAGTAGAAAAACTCTTTTGTGTAGTTTACATTGCCTAGAGTGGAGCGCATTTCCTTCAGAGTAGCCTTTGAAGCAAAGAGCGAGTGATAGGTAATCTGCCCACAACCACTTTCAATAAGGCGGTTAAGGTCATGTCGCAAAATGGCTTCTGTTTGTGCGGGCATGTTAAAGATCATGTCAACACTGAGGGCCTCATAATAGCTGCTCGCAAGCTCGATGCGCTCGAAATTTTCCTGACCAGAACCGTACTGGTCGTAGCGGTCCATTTGGCGCAGCAAGTTATCATCAAAGCTTTGAACACCCACGGAAAGGCGGTCTACGCGACCCTTCATCTTATCGAGGTACTCGACCGTAAGATGGTTGGGGTTGGTCTCTGTCGAGACCTCCTTGATGCTATAGGTGTCACGGGCAAGATCAATGGTCTCGCACAGCTCATCTATCAAGACGGTCGGCGTGCCTCCCCCGAAGGTCATTGAGCCAAAGTCATAGCCGAGGTCTTTGAGCATGAGCATCTCTGTGCGCAGGTTAGCAAAATAGCGAGCTGCCTCTTTTTTTACAAAGGGATAGCGGTTGTAGCTGCAATAGGGACAAAGGCGCTCGCAGAAAGGAACATGCAGGTACAGCATGTAGTCGCGCCCTGGTTCAGCTTCTGGCAAATGGGTACGCGTCGTTGGGTCTAAGGTCATCTGCCCTTTAGACAGCACCTTGACGACGTTAGATATGAGACGTTCAGAAAGCATGGAGACTCCTTGGTATCAATTCATTCCAAAGATGCCATGCTAGACAAGGATATTGAGACTGTCAAATACGAGATAGAGCGCACACATAATTACACAAACTCACCTTAAACCACAGCAATTTAATTGAAATTCGAGAAAGTTCTGACGAAGAGTATTTTCATAGATTTCTTTTGACGAGTACATAGGTGGTGCGGTGAAAGTCGACGCGTACTAAGTTACGCGAGACTTGCAGCGCGCCAGCTAGGTGCCGTCAAAAGTGGTGGAGGTGGTGGGAATCGAACCCACGTCCAAAATAACACCCCGCAAGGCATCTCCAAGCTCAGTCTACAGATCAATCTCGAAGCACAGAGCTCTGTCGACCGGCGTCTGTACTTCATGGCTGTTTCAGCTTAAGCGCAGGCAATACAGCCCAACACCTACGCAGCAGACCCTTAAATGGCGTCCAGTCTAAGACCAGGGTCTTATCCTAGAGGGACGTCGCAAGCTTATTAAGCTGCGAGTGCGTAATTATTTTCGCCAATTACAAAGGCTTGTACCCCTGTTTAACGAGGCGAGGAGACCTCGGCTTGCTTCCTTGCGATAATGTCATCCTGTCGAAACCAGTCACCCCCTCTGAACGCACTAGACGCACAGACTCTGCGTCGTTTGAAAAATAGATTTGCACACGTAGCTATAAGTACGCTTAGCAAATATATTTTTCAAGCCTCCTTGATTCTGCACGTCTAGAGCGCTCAGACGCATTCTCATGAGGTGCAGAACAGGGTACTTCGACTTTTCAAGATGCGAAATCGGATAGTAAGTGTATCACGTATCTAGACAAAGGGCATAATCACAATTGAAAGGGCGACGATCAGCAAAATAACTTCAATAAAACCAACTGAAGGGGTGTCATGAAATGCCTTAACCGAATTCTTAAGAAGTGTTCTCATCGTCGCATCCTTTCTAAAAGAAGCTATCATCCTTGTTAAAAAACTACGCTCTCTTTAGTGAGCGAAATACATTATTGATAAAGCCTCAGACACAGCTACATTTGTTCATGAGTACAAGCGTTCGCATAAACTACTGCTATCTACCTTAGGCGAACAATTATGTGCTGTCAAGACAAATTCTAAACATTTGTTTGAAAATATCGAAAATGTGTTCTATAATCATTGGTGAAGAAGAAATTGAGGCAGGAGGAGGGAATATGACACCACAACGTACTGAACTCACTAAGCGACAAAAGGTCGTTTATGACTTTATTCTTGAAACCTACAAAAACGAAGGTTATTTTCCCAGCGTACGCGAAATCCGTGACGGCGTTGGCGTAAGTTCAACCGCAACGGTGCAGACCCATCTGGTCAAACTCATCGAAAAGGGCTATCTAGCGCGTGCCGGCTCGAAGTCTCGAACCTGGCGCATTCTGCACGTGGAAGACAATCCTCACCAAGGGCCAGAATACGACATGGGTGAAGTCATACCCATCCCCCTGGTAGGATCAGTTGCCGCAGGCGTGCCGATACTGGCAGAAGAAAACCGAGAAGACACCATACCTATGCCGGCATCGATGGTTAAAGGCGAAAGCTTCATGCTGCGCGTCAAGGGTGACTCGATGATTCAAGCAGGCATCCTCGACGGGGACTTTGTGGTTGTGCGTGTTCAGAACACGGCAGAAAACGGTGACATCGTCGTCGCCATCTTAGATGAAGAAGCGACCGTAAAAACCTTCTATAGGGAAAGAGACAGCATCCGCCTGCAGCCAGAAAACGATGCCCTCGAACCCATCTTTACGCGCGATGCAAGCATTGCAGGTAAAGTTGTCGCACTGATGCGCTCAATCAGCTAAGCGCCAGGCTAGACAACAAAGGGTTCAAAAGTAGCAATCAAATCCTTGGGGACGCGCAAGCTCATGCGTGTCCCCTCTTCTATGTGTGACTCTTCAACAATGCTGGTGCGCGTGTAAGCAAGTTGCACCAGTTCTCCCCTTGTAAAGGGGATGAGTACGTCCATGAGCCGTGACGAAGCGGCGGCAAAGCGCTCAATTGCCAGCAGAAGGTCATCAAGTCCCGTACCCTGATAGGCAGAAATCATCTGGCAGCTGGGGTGGAGCTCCTTGAAACGATTCAGCACGACATCGCCGTCAGGTCCCATGGCGTCAGTCTTATTGAAGACCAAAAGCGTTGGCTTATCGAGGGCACCTATTTCTTGAAGCACCTCTTCGACTGCCTGGATTTGCCCTTCAGCATTATCTGCAGAGGCATCAACAACATGCAGCAGCATATCGGCCTGATTCACTTCTTCAAGCGTTGACTTGAAGGCCGCAACCAGCCCGTGAGGCAGCTTGTTGATAAAACCGACCGTGTCGGTCAAAGTAATCTCGCGACCACTTTCGAGTGCAAGTTTACGCGTTGTTGAATCAAGCGTTGCAAAGAGCTTGTCATAAGCCAGCACGTCGGCATCAGTGAGGGCATTGAGCAGGGTCGATTTACCGGCATTGGTATAGCCCACCAGTGACACCTTAAATATCCCTGAAGCCATGCGCTTGCTGCGCTGGGTCTCGCGCTCTGTCGCGACACGCTTGAGCTCGCGCTTGAGCTCGCTAATGCGCTTGCGCAGCATGCGGCGGTCTGCCTCGATTTGAGACTCACCCATACCAAAGCGGGCACCCACGCCACCACCCAGCTTTTCTGCTTCGAGGTGGCTCCACTTTCCGCGTAGACGCGGCATTTCGTACTCAACGGTAGCTAGCTCGACCTGGAGCTTGCCTTCACGTGTTGTGGCATGTGAAGCAAAAATGTCCAAAATTAGAGCGGTGCGGTCCATGACCTGGATGCGATCTTCTTCAAGTGCGTCTTTTTCAGACAGGTCGTTTTGCAAGCTCACCTGCTGGCGCGGCGAGAGCTCGTCGTCAAAGATGACCAATTGAACCTCATGTGCGTGTAGGAGGCGCTTGAGCTCCTCGACTTTGCCGCTACCGATGAAGCTGCGTGTGTCAGGAGTCTGCATGCGCTGGGTCAGGCGCGCCACAATGTCAACGTCAGCGGTAGCTGCGAGACGCTCGAGCTCTTCAAGAGAGCTGTCGATATCCCAGCTACTGAGGGCATTTTTCGTTGAGGTTATGTCGAGGCCCACCATGATGGCGCGGGCGTTCTTTTTGGTCACTTCTTCCATAACTATGCTTTCATATTCTTGATTCTGTCAAAAGCTTCGGCGATTCTCTTATCATCGCAGGCAAGCGAGATGCGGAAATATCCTTCGCCGTCTTGAGGACCGTAGGCGTTTCCGGGGGCCACAATAACGTGAGCCTCTTCCAAAATCTTTGTCACATATTCTTCAGAGGTATAACCATCAGGCACTTTGACCCACATAAAAATGGTGCTCTTTGGGTGCAAGTATTCCATGCCCATTTCATCAAGTGCCTTCATGGCAATGTTGCGACGACGCTCATAGAGGTCGCTCATCTTCTTGACCTCATCTTGAGGGCCCGTAAAGGCCTTAGCAGCAGCTTCCTGCACGGCGGTGAAAATACCCGAATCTACATTAGACTTTACAACACCCAGGGTAGAAATAGCATCAGCATTACCGACAGCAAAGGCGGCGCGCCATCCTGTCATGTTGTAAGACTTAGATGCGCTCAAGATCTCGATACAGCAGTCCATGGCACCGGGACGCTCCAGAATGCTGGGTGGTACGTAGCCGTCAAAGGCAATGTCACAGTAGGCATTGTCATGCACCAGCAGCAAGTCATGCTTTTTCGCAAAGGCAATGGCTGCGTCAAAGTACTCAGGTGTTGCCACCGCACTGGTTGGATTATTGGGATAGCTCAAAATCATCATCTGAGCCTTTTCTAGGACCTCTACGGGCGTTGACTCGAAGTCTGCCAGAAAGCCGTTGTCCTCATTCATGGGCATCCACCAGGACTGCGAATCATTTAGAATGCCGCCACCAGAATACACGGGATAGCCGACGCCTGGAATCAAGGTGTAGGAACCCGGGTCAACAAAGGCAGGAAAGAGATTGGCAATACCCTCTTTTGAACCTATCAAGGCAAGCGTTTCAGTGACGGGGTCAACGTCAACACCAAAGCGCGTCTTCATGAACTGCGCGCAGGCCTTGCGATAAGGCAGCGAGCCCGCATATGACGGATACTGGTGGTTGGCAGGACGCTTGACGGCCTCGATCATTTCATCGATGACGTGCTTGAAAGTAGGCTTGTCAGGGTCGCCAATACCCAGCGAGATAACATCCTTGCCTTCTGCAAGCAGCGCATCCCTTTTGCGGTCGATTTCTGCAAACAAATAAGGAGGGAGGTTGTCCAGGCGTTTCGCAGCGAACTTTGTCATAAAGAGTACCCTTTCACGTTCAATCCAATTGCTGGATTAGATCTTATTTTCAGCTTACTTATTGTAACGTAATGGTGCCGGTGTAGACTTCGGTGGCAGGCCCCGTCATGAAGACACGTAGCGACACAGGGTCAACCTCGATGGTCAGCTCACCACCCAGAAGCTCAACCACAACGCGGTCTTCCACCAGGCCCTTCAAGCGAGCAGCAACCGCCGTTGCACAGGCACCGGTGCCACAGGCAAGCGTCTCGCCTGCCCCGCGCTCCCAGACGCGCATGCGCACTTTGTCACGGCTGATGGTTTGGACGTACTCCACATTCGTTTTATGGGGAAAGGCGGGGTCTACTTCAACCACCGGACCTTCACTACTGACAGGTGCCGTTCCCATTTCGAAATCCAGCTGGTCGACAAAGGTCACGGCGTGGGGGTTACCCATGTCGACGCGGGTCCAGCTGCGACCTTCGACCGTGATGTCTGCTTCGACCTGCGCCAGTCCCATGTCGACGCGGGCACCCACAAACTGGCCATCTTCGTCGTGCTCGACACCAATGGTCTTTATGCCTGCCAGGGTTTGAACGCGCAGCTGGCCGCAGCAAACTTGCTGGTCAGCTGCATCGGCGTAGTCGAGGTCAAGGTCGCCATCTTCACCGATCACGACAGCTGGCTTCAGGCGCGGTTCGGGCATAGGCCACAGCTCGCGGTCATAAAGATAGCGCGCAACACAGCGAATCGCGTTGCCGCACATTTCTGCCACGCTGCCGTCGCTGTTGTAGAAATCCCACATGATGTCAGCTTTAGTAGCATCAACCGCGTTGCGCAGGACAAAGACACCGTCGGCGCCAATGCCAAAGCGGCGATCGCACAAAAAGCGGGCAAGCTCTGGTGTCAGCTCGAGCGAATTGTCCTCACAAACCGCCCCGAGCTCGTCAAAGAGGATGAAATCATTGCCCAAGCCCTGCATCTTTGTAAATGAACGCTTCATGTTTGCTCCTTGCTAGATTTTAGTTGGCAATTGCTATTATACGCATCGCGCAGCTTCAAAACGCGCGCGACGACCTCTTCTGCTGTCATGTTATCGACGTCAATCCAGTGCACCCGCGCATCGGCGCGAAACCAGGACAGCTGCCTTTTGGCATAGCGCCTGCTTGCCTGCTTGATGTCTTCAACCGCTGCGGCGAACTCAAGGCGAGCCTCATCTGTCCACGTGCTTTCATCAACTCCGTGCGCGTCGATGACGGGAACCAGCTCCTTATAGCCAATGGCTGCGGCTGCAGTGAGAGCATCGCGATAACCCCTTTGGAGGAGTGCGTCCACTTCACGCAGTAAACCTTGACCCATCATCTGGTCGACCCGGGAGTTGATATGATCGTAAAGTTCTGCACGGTCCCGAGTCAGCCCCACCCAGAGCGTTGGGTAATGACTGCGGCGCTGCTTGAAGGCGGACTTGATGTCTGCGTAGCACTGTCCCGCCTCTGCGAGTTCAAGCGCCCTTATGACGCGACGCACATTGTTGGGATGAATCGCTGCTGCCGAACGGGCGTCACGCGCTGCCAGCAGGTCGTGCAGCTTTTCTGTGCCTATCTGTTCATGCAGTCGCTCATAGCTTTCGCGCAGGTCCTGCTGCTCTTGTGATAGTTGTGCAGAGGCTGCGGTAGCGGTAGTGTCGCTGCTCGTGGCAGAACCATCTGCGAAATCGAAATCATCAAGAGCGGCCCGCAGATAGAGACCCGTGCCACCACAGACGACAGGCGGCAGACCTTCAGCTGATACTTCCAGACGCTCGATGACCTCGCGCGCATAGCTTTGGTAGGCCGCTGCCGTAAAGACCTCAGACGGATCAACCAGGTCGAGCCCGTAGTGAGGCACGACGCGCTGCGATGGCAGCAACTTTGCTGTACCGATGTCCATGCCCCGGTAGACCTGCATTGAATCTGCCGAAAGCACCGAACTGCCCATCGACTTGGCCAGAAGTTGTGCGACTTCAGACTTGCCTACTCCGGTCGGACCCACTATGGCAATAACGGGGGTCTTGTGCACCTTAGGTCCTGTCAAGCAAGCTTCCGCGCAAAAACCAGGTGCTGGCCTCTTCAACGTGTGCAGTCACGATGCGCCCAGCAAAATCATCTATGCAGGCCCCTTCAGGTAGCGGCACATGCATAACCTTCGAACCAAAGGTGCGACCCGTCAGCATGTGAGCATCACGCTTAGAGCTACCCTCGATCAAGACCTCCTGGGTGCTACCGACGAGCCTCTCGTTGCAGATACGGGCGCTTGATTGGACGCACTCCACCAATCTATTGAAACGTTCCTGGGCAATATCAGCAGGAACCTCATGGGTCATGGCTGCTGCAGGCGTGCCCTCACGCTTCGAGTAGAGGAAGGTAAACATCTGGTCATAGACGACCTCTTCAGCAAGCGCCAAGCTGTCTTCAAAGTCGTCGTCGGTCTCGCCCGGGAAGCCCACAATCATGTCAGTTGACAGCGTGATTCCGGGAATCGCCGCACGCAGCTGCGCGACCAGATCGAGGTATTGCTCGCGGGTGTAGTTGCGCCCCATGGCGTCTAACACCGCATTGCTGCCCGACTGTACGGGCAGGTGCAGGTGATGCATGACGGCAGGTGTTGTCGCCATGACTTCAATCGTTTCAGGCAGCAAGTCTTTAGGATGGCTGGTTGCAAAACCCAGACGTTTGATGCCCGTTTCAGCAACGCGACGCAGGATTTCAGCAAAAAGCGGCGCACCATTTACGCTTTCGGGCAGGTCATGGCCGTAGCTATTGACGTTTTGGCCCAGCAGAGTTATTTCGAGCACGCCGTCTGCCACAAGCTGACGGGCATGCTCGACCACATCTGCCATGGGGCGCGACTTTTCGCGTCCGCGCACGTAGGGCACGATGCAGTAAGTGCAAAAGTTGTCGCAGCCCTGCGTGATAGGCAGCCAAGCGTGCCAGGGATGCTCGCGCGCTGTAGGCAAGTCTGCCGCAAAGCTGTCGCTGTCTTCTTCGATTTCGACCGTCGCATCGGGCTGCCAGGCAACATAGCTGCCGGCAAGCTCTGCAGCCTCGCGTTTGGCGACCGCTTGCTGATACAGGGCTGGCAAACGCTCGATATTGTGCGTTCCAAAAACGATGTCGACATGCGGCAGTGACTCGAGGAGTTTTTCTCCGTCGCGCTGTCCAATACAGCCCCCCACCGCAATAAGCGGAGGAGCTTGGCCTGCTCCGCACTCGATGCGGGGTTCATCTTCTTCAGACAATCGGTATTTTTCCGGATTTGTCTTTAGCGCTTTCAGGCTTGCGACCTGGCCTTGCAAACGCTCATCAGCATTTTCGCGCACGCAGCAGGTCAGAAAAACGATGAGGTCAGCTGCTGCCTCTGATTCTGCGGGTTGCAGGCCTTCGACCTCGAGCAAGCCTGCAGCGACTTCGCTGTCGTGCTTGTTCATTTGGCAACCAAAGGTCTTGATGTAGTAGCTGGGAGCAGGCGATGTGTTCACGCTAGTATTCCTTTTCGAATTCCAGTCTTATGGTCAGCGTGTTCTTTTTTACACTGACCTTAGGGTTTGAGTGGCAGGACAGGTAATACTTTTCTGCCAGAGCATCAAAGGCCTTTTCGACCTCGCAGGCAAACTCGCTTAAGTCCTGCTGTTCTATCTTGAGTCCGCGCTGGTCTTGCGCCAGATCTATGTTCGTGCGTTGTGGTTGCAGTGTCTTTGTCAAAGCGGAGTACACATCCTCGAGTGGGGCGATCTCTTCGTTTTCGATGCGGTAGGCACTGCGCGTACTGACATCGAGTCCCAGGCTTTGTGCACAGACTGCAAGGCTTGCAGGGTCATGGGCGTCTGCCGGTCGCAGGCAGTGCGGTAGCGCGGCTAGCTCGCCTGTTGCGCCGTCCTGGTGGACGGCAAGACGTTGCTGTCCGTGCGCGACAAGGGTCGCCAGTATTTCATTAGGGCTGCCAACATAGATTTTGAGCTTAGGGTGTGCAAGGGCAAACTCTGCAATATGGCGCAGCAGATTTTTTGGACCGGTCGTGCACTGCGGCTGCCCCTCTTCATCGCGATCAACTTTTGGCCAGGTGCTCTGATCAGCACGTTCACCCAAAGTATCAGTATCGACCTCAAGGGCAAAGGCTGCACCTAGACCGGTGCCGCTGGCAACAAGCGTCATCTTTTGGGTGTTTTGGGTAATCGAATACAGAGCCATGCCGCGTCCGTGAACGCCCCATTCGTCCTCAAGGATACTGGTCAGTTTACTGGTCACGCGGGCTTCAAAAATGCGGTCAGCCAGACGCTCTGGCACGCCCTCCCCATCATCAATGACCGATAGCAAACGCAGCTTGTCGATCTTTGTCGAGGCAATAAAAATGTGTCGCGCGCCCGCATCGCGCGAGTTTCGCATCATTTCGATAATGATGTCCTCGACTTTGCGGATGTCGTGCTTTGCTTGACGGCGTTCAGCTTCTGCGGTGTTTAAGCGGACAAAGCCAGCGCCCAGGTCTTCTTCCACCTGCAAAACCTCGTCGCCTGCAACGCGGGCAACGAGGTCGAGGATGGGATCACGTTCACTATTATTTTGCGTAGTCAACAGCGCGGCTTTCGCGCAGGACCAGAACCTTAATCTGTCCTGGGTATTCCAGTTCTGCCTCTATTTCTTTGGCGATATCGCGTGCCAAGATGACGGCATCTGCGTCGCTGACCACTTCTGGTTCTACCATGACGCGGATTTCGCGACCTGCCTGCATGGCAAAGGTCTTCTCGACACCCTTGTGGGCGTTTGCGACAGCCTCGAGTTTTTCAAGACGCTTGATGTAGGTTTCCAGCGTTTCACGACGGGCGCCAGGACGGGCTGCAGAAATAGCGTCTGCTGCCATGACCAGAACTGCCTCAACACTGCTGGGTTCGACTTCACCGTGGTGGGCTTCGATGGCATGCAGCACGGCTTGAGGCTCGCCAAAGCGACGTGCCAGGTCTGCACCGATGCTTGCGTGAGGGCCTTCAATTTCATGATCGATGGCCTTGCCCAGATCATGCAGGAGACCTGCGCGCTTTGCCAGTGCCACATCGGCACCCAGCTCTTCAGCCATAAGACCAGCAAGCCAGCTGACCTCAAGCGAGTGACGCAAGACGTTTTGCCCGTAGCTCGTACGGTAGCGCAGGCGACCGAGGGTGCGAATGATTTCTGGATGCAGGTTGTGAACGCCGGCATCAAAGGAGGCTTGCTCGCCAGCACGCTGGATTTCCTCGTTAACGAGCTTTGTCGCCTTTTTAAACATTTCTTCGATGCGCGCAGGATGAATACGACCATCAGTAATGAGCGTGTCGAGGGTGATACGACCAATCTCACGGCGCACGGGGTCAAAGCCTGACAGCACCACGGTTTCTGGTGTGTCATCGATAATCAGATTGATGCCCGTGATTTGCTCGAAGGCGCGAATGTTGCGACCCTCGCGACCAATCAGGCGACCCTTCATGTCGTCAGAAGGAATCTGCACCACTGATACTGTGTTTTCACTGGTGTGGTCTGCGGCAATGCGCTGGATTGCCAGGCTCACAATGTTGCGTGCACGCTTGTCAGCCTCTTCTTTGGCATAGGTTTCTGCATCACGAATGACCGCGGCAGCTTCGCGCTTGACGTCTTCTGCGATGCTTGCCAGCAGTTCAGCTTTTGCCTCATCAGTGGTCATATTAGCAATACGCTCGAGGCGTGTCAGGACTTCGTCAAGCGATTCATTGAGCTCTACCTCACGCGCTTTGATCTGTCCTTGGGCACTTGAAATCTGATGTTCGCGCTTATCAAGAGTTTCTGCACGTCGGTCGACCGTTTCCTCACGTGCTGCTAAACGGTTTTCGAGGGCAGAAATTTCCTTACGACGCTGCTTTGCTTCGGCAGCTTCTTCTTGCTTCATCTTAAAAATATTGTCTTTTGCTTCGAGCAGAGCTTCACGTTTGACCGTTTCAGCCTCTGACTTTGCATTTTTGATCATCATATCTGCATCAGCAGCAGCCCTTGATGTACGTGCGTTGATGAGAAAGCGATTAATTAAAAATCCCGCTGCAAAACCTACGATTATGCAGATAACGGGTATAAATACACCGTCCATAGTATTTTCCTTTACATTTCTTGCCCCGGTAATGGGCGATTAGTTTTGTCTTTGTAAGCGCGAAATGCCAGCTATCGGGCGCAAACTCTCTTTGAGCTCACTTTGTACGGCATTTTGCCCTTTGATTTACTTAATCCATACTAACATATTCCCAGCTTAGATACCTCATGCGCTAAAATGTTGACATGACTACAGAAAGCAATAATCAAGCCCCGCAAACAGCTCCCCTGCCCAGCTTCATTTTGGGCACGGCGGGCCACATTGACCACGGAAAATCAACGCTCGTCCAGACCTTGACGGGCACCGATACCGACCGTTTGGCAGAAGAAAAAAGACGTGGCATCACCATCGAGCTGGGCTTTGCGCGCCTTGACCTTCCCAGCGGAGCCGTTGCGGGTGTCGTTGACGTTCCGGGCCATGAGCGCTTTGTCCGACATATGGTGGAAGGTGCTACCGGAGTTGATGTCGCCTTGCTGGTGGTTGCCGCAGATGACGGAGTAATGGTCCAAACCCGTGAGCATCTTGCCATCCTCGAGCTCCTCGGTGTGCAGCAACTGGTGGTAACGGTCACAAAGACCGACCTTGTTGATCCAGACCTCGTCGAACTGGCACAACTTGACGTGGGCGAAATGCTCGCGGCGAGCCGCTTTCCCGATACAGAAATCGTGCCCGTCTCTGCGCACAGTGGCGAGGGCTTAGATGCACTTCTGGTCGCCATCGAGGCCTGCGCCAGCACTATCAAGCGCGACAAGGGCCGCGACTTTGTACGCCTACCCATCGACCGTGTCTTTTCGATAGAAGGCGCAGGCACGGTTGTCACTGGCACCCTTTGGGATGGCAGTATCAAGCCAGAAGATCAGCTGGAACTTTTGCAAGGCAGCGACGATAAAGCCAGCACGCGGCAGGTGCGGGTGCGCTCTGTTCAGGTGCACGGACAGCAGGTCGCAAAAGCGGTTCGCGGACAGCGCGTTGCCCTTAACTTAGGGGGCATCAAGCGCGAAGACATCAAGCGTGGCGAAATGCTGACAAGCCCTGGCATCCTGAGCACCACTTCACGCTTCATCTCGCAGCTGCACTATGACGGTCTGGCGGGAGGAAATGGACAGACTCCGCCACTGAAAGACGGCAGCAGTCTTATCTTGCATCACGGCACGAATGAAACAGCAGCGCGGGTGAAATTTCTCTTTCATGACGAGCGCGTAAATGAGCTTGCAAGCGGGCAGACGGCCTACGTTCAGCTGCGACTCGATAAGGCTTTGCCGCTGCGCTACGCAGACCGTTTCATTGTGCGCAGCCTGTCGCCTGCCTATACCGTTGGGGGCGGAACGGTGTTGCTGACTGACGTGGGGCAGCGCACGAAGCTGTCGCCTGCCTGGTTTGAGCTCTTTGATCAGCTGGCGCAGGGAGACACCGATAAGTCGGTCTTAAATTACCTCGAGCTGACGGGACTTCCCGCCAGTGCAGCAGAACTTGCGGGCGTGCTGGGGCTTCAAACAGCCATCGCGGCACGTATTTTGAACCAATCTGAACTGGCACGACTCAAGACTGACAAGGAGACCTTCTATCTGTCTGCCGCGGCATTAGATGCGGTCTTTCGCCGCGTGTGCGAACAGCTGGTTGCCTATCACGGTGAACATCCCCAGGCTCTGAGCATCAGTATCGGCGCCTTGCACGGACTGACCTTTCCCCGCATTGCAAGCACGCAAGCACGAGCCTGGTCCGCTTCACGCTTTGAAGTACTGCTAACTGAGCTTGCTCATGACGGACAAATCAAGCTTGACGGTGGCAAGGTCAGCCACCCTGAAGCGGCATCGAGCGTGCAGGCACTGCACGATGAGGTATCGACGCAGCTGCTTGCTGACATTACTTCACAAGGTCTTGCCGTTAGCACCGTGGCGGAGCACGTCCAGCGCACTGGCCACTCGCGCGATTTAGTGTCACAGGTGCTGGGGCAGCTGCTGCGCGACGAGAAGCTCATTCGCATTGCCAGTGAATACTATTTCGCACCCGAACACATTGCTGCTGCGGCTGCCGCACTTGAAGCAGAGTTGCAGGCACGTGCTGATGATGATGAACCCGGTATGACGGCAGCAGAAATCCGCGATCTGTGGGCGATTAGCAGAAAGTACGCGATTCCGCTTCTTGAATATTTCGACGCACGAGGCCTGACCAGACGCGACGGCGACCTCCGCTACCTGAAGAGCTAGCTTGGGGTGACGAGGGTAGGCTCTTTGAACTCTTCGAAAATGAAGTTGTCGGTTAGAATCGCACCAGAGCGGGCAAAAGGCAGAGGCACCGGCGCTGTGCGCGTTCCCAGTTCGAGGATTTCGCTCGTCAGGTCATAGACTATCGCCTTTGCCTTGATGAGCGCATCTTCGGCGTCGAGCCCGCTGACAAAACCAATGATGGTGGGGCCTGCACCTGATAAAACGACGGCATCGACACCGTGATCCATCATGATTTTCTTTGTTGGGTAATAGTCTTCGACCACGGGTAGACGGTAAGGGTGGTGCATTCGATCCTTCATCGCCAGCTGCAGCAGGTCGGCTCGACCCGCAACCAGTGCCGCTGCCAAAAGGCCTGCATGTGACAGGTTGAAAGCCGCTACGTCATGACTGACCATTTCGGGCAGCAGTCCGCGTGAATAGGCTGTGGCGAGCGATGTCGTCGAAGGAACAATGATGGCAGCCATGGGACAGACCAGGTCAAAGCGCTCGCTGTGAATGGTTTCAGTGCCATCTGATTCAAATTTGGGTGATTCCTGCAGGCCCAGCGCCTTCAGGCTGGTATCTTTCCAGCCAGAATCCTTCCAGCAGATGGTAAAGCCGCCCATCAGCGCAGGGGCGATGTTGTCAGGGTGACCTTCGATATTTGCCAAAATGTGCAAAAGCTCGCTGTCAGGCAAGACATAGAGCGGATCGAGCTCTTCAATCAGGCGACGGGCGAGGACTCCCCCACCGACCAGTGCTGAAGACGAAGACCCGAGGCCGCTACCCAGCGGCACCTTGTTTTCACAGAGGATTTCAGCCCTCAGATCGGGTCTGCCCGCATGGGCAAAAACGGCCTTCATAGCAACAACCACGAGGTTGTCCATGCCTTCGGTCAGCGTTCCCCTGCCTTCACCGACAATCTGCAGTGACCAGTCATCGGCAAAGCTGGCATGAAAATCGTTACGAAGCTCTAGCGCAAGCCCAAAGCTATCATAGCCAGGTCCAAGGTTAGCAGTCGTTGCAGGAACGCTTGCAGAAAACTTATACATAAGAGCCTCTCTTCTGGCGGTTGTTGAGCAGAGTTTTAGTCCAGATTCTCGACGCGCAGTACTGATGCGACTTCATGAACCGCATCGATTTGTGCAATGTCAGCCAGCACCTTTTGCATGTCAGCCTCAAGAGTTTCGTGTGTCATGAAGATGAACTCGACCTGTCCGGCACCGGCAGCACCGCGCTGCTTTAGCGATTTAAGCGACACGCCGTAGTTTGCAAAGACGGCACCCAGCTGTGCGATAACGCCCGATTTATCCTCGATAATCAAGCGCACGCAGTAACGGGTGCGGAGCGTGTCCAGCGGCCTAATAGGCAAGTTGTCGGTACAGGTACAACCAATGACCTTATTGCCCGACTGATAAGCGCGTGCAGCTTCTACCAGATCGCCCACGACGGCACTTGCAGCAGCACCAGCACCAGCACCCTCACCAAAGAACATGACGTCACCGACAAAATCGCCTGTCAAGTAGACAGCGTTGTAGACGCCGTTGACGCTAGCCAACTGGTGATTGCAGGGAATCATGGTGGGGTGCACACGTACATCAATGCCGTCAGCAAGCTTATTGGCAATGCCCAGCAACTTGACGGTATAGCCAATTTCTTCGGCATACTCGATATCCGTAGCAGACAGCTTGCGAATACCTTCTGCGTAAACGTCATCTAAGGTAACGCGAGAATTAAAGGCAAGCGAAGCTAGAATTGCGATTTTCGCTGCGGCATCAAGCCCGTCAACATCTGCTGTTGGGTCAGCTTCTGCATAGCCCAAGTCTTGAGCTTCTTTGAGCACTTCATCAAAACTCAGACCATCATCAGTCATGCGGGTCAGCATGTAGTTGGTGGTACCGTTCACAATGCCCATGACGCGGGTGATTTCGTTTCCGGTAAGGGCATGGGTCAGGGGCTCCAGCACGGGGATGCCACCACCTACTGAGGCTTCAAAGCGAATATCGACGCCTTTGGCATCTGCGGCGTTAAAGATTTCCTCGCCATAGGTTGCAAGCAGTGCCTTGTTGGCGGTTACGACCGGTTTGCCCGCATTAATGGCAGCAAGCACCAAATCGCGCGCAACCCCCACGCCACCAATAAGCTCGACAACAATATCGACATTGGGGTCATTAACGACCTCGAAGGCATCGGTGGTGCACTGCTGGGGGCTCAGACCCAACTGGGCAAAGCGTTCGGTCGTGAGATCAGCTGCACGTACGACCTCGAGGTCAACGCCAGCATGCGACTTCATTTTTTCACGGTGACGATTGATGATTTCAATCACGCCACCACCAACAACGCCCAATCCCAAAATGCCAATTCTAATAGTTTTCACTTTAAGCCTCTCATTATCTCTAGCTGATTTCTTAGAGTATGTCCTTGTATGAATGAGCATGCGCAGATGGTGGCAAAACTCAGAAACTTTAGTGTAGCAAAAACGACAGCTGAAAAGTAGTACAGACACCCCCGCTGTATGGCCTAAACTACCCGTCGGAGGTGTCTGTACGACTTGTGCCTTAGTGCGCCGAAAGATTGCCTCAGTGCAAGACTGAAAGCAGCCTAGCTGTACTTCGCCATAATCATGTCGGCAAGCTCATCATTAGTGACCTTTTCAAGTGGCACACGCAAGGTAACGGTAACCGTACCTGGGGCACGCCCAATATCGATGCCGCCACTAATGGTCACGCGATTACGCACCTCATCAAAGCTGATGTTAAGCAGCTTGCTTGCACGCTCCATCGCATTATCAATGGCACAATTCAGGTTGGCACCCGTGCCGACAAAAGCAATGGGCATGCTGTCTTCAAGCATAGCCTCGTCGGTGACACCCGTTGCCTGAAGCATCGCTACCGCTTTGTCGAGTTCGTCCATCGAAAGCGGCTTTGCCAGATAGGGCAAGTCTTCTGCCGTCTGCAAGAGGACTGGACCATCGATTTCAAGGTCCTTGATTAGGTCTACACGCAGGACCGTAATGGCCGCCACATCAGTAGTGTGACCAGCAATTTCACCGTCAGACTGCATGGCATGGGCATCTCCCAAATAGACGCCTGCACCCTCGACCTTAACCGGGCACACCAGGGTTGCGCCTGCACGCACTTTGTTTATGTCCATGTGTCCGTCGGTGCGGTGCTCGAGGTCTTCCTGCGAGATGGCATATTCATGGGGCGCACCTACGAGGAAGGTACCGAAATCGCCCGCATTATGTGAATCGGGGAAGGGAATCGAAGGAGTTGTGCCCAGTTGACCCAAGAAGGGGCGCATGCGTGTCACGACACCCTGCAAGTCACTGGTGTTTAGCAACACTGACGGGTTTTGAATGCTTTCCGCAGGTATATCCATGACTTCATGGGCGCTAGCTGCAAGGGCAGCCGTAACCGTTGGTCCGACCGTCAAACCCATAGTGCGTTCGTTATCGAAGACCATCGTATAGCCATGAGCCACCTCAAAAGGAGCAATGGGCGCATTACAATCAGCGCATACAATGGCATCAACGCCAATGCCGTCGACCTTTGTTGATGGCGACTGAGTCTCGCACGAAGGACAGACGCGCGCTACGTAGGGGTCAGCATTAAAGCGGCCTTCGACAGCAGTATCAGTTCCAGAGGTGCTGCTGGCAGAAGTCACGACGATGGATTCAATAGTCAGCGCTACTGCGTCCCCTGGCTGAGCCCCTTCGACATAGACGGGTACGGTGACCTCATGACCACCCTTGAGCTCTGGTGTCAGCATGGGACCCCAACAACCTGGAGCAGTGTGCGCGACAATGCGACCACCAGACTTTACCGGACCGAGCATTTCAGCCTTTGGATCAAGGATTCCATTCGTGAACTTGTTAACAAATACCGTGGACATTGATGACTCCCCTCTCGTTTTGAATCGTTCTAATCATCTAAACACATTTGCAGGCAATCCCACAAAAGTACATATGAAAAGAGGAATTAGAGGGATTTGCGGTAGTAGCTGAGCGTCTTGAGTTTTGCCGGAACGTGCTTTTCTGTGTAGTTCATGACGGTACGCAGATCCGATAGCGCCTGCTTGGGAGGAGTCGGTTCTGCTTCCCCAAGGCTTGCGAAGGTGGAGCGGAAGAGCTGTGCGAGTCGCGGGTTGCGCGAGCACAGCTCATACTCGGGGGAATAGCCTATCATGGCAAGAATTTTGAGCAAGTAGGCGGTGACCAGAATGGGCAGTTCCTCCTCCGCTGCTTTTGAAAGCACGTCAAGGTAGGTGCGGGTCATCGCATAGAGACGCGCAATGTCGTCGCCGTCGTTAGTGACTTGGGCGGCGAGCTCGAGTGCTATGCTTCCCGCCATGGTGTGCTCATAGCTTGCACGAATGGCGGCGTAGCTATCGAGGCAGCTGGCTTCGGTTAGGATGTCGAGGTTTTTACCCACGCTGAACTTACCCTTGAGGGCCGTGAAGGGCTCAGAGATGCCGCAGAGTTTTGAGCCTGGCTTGCGTGCGCCTTTTGCCACGGCGCGAATCTGTGTGTCATCAGAGGACAGCAGGGTCAGGATGAGGTCCGTTTCTGCCAGTTTTGTTTTTGACAAAACGAGGGCCTCTGTGGTGTAGCTGCGCTGTGCCATGCGATGCGTCTAGACGCCTTCGCCATAACCGAAGCGGCGAATCTGAGCTGCGTCCTTGCGCCAGTTTTTCTTGACCTTTACCCGCAGGTCAAGAAAGACGCGGGTGCCGAGCAGTGTCTCAAGGTCATGACGCGCGTCAATGCCGATGGCTTTGATGCCAGCACCTTTCTTGCCGATGATGATGCCCTTTTGAGAATCGCGTTCGACAAAGATGGTGGCTTCGATTTTGGTCAAGTCGCGCTTCAGGTCCTGGTCGAGCTCATCGATGCGGATGCCGATGGCATGCGGGACCTCGTCAAAGGTTGTGCGCAGTATTTTTTCTCGGATGAATTCTGCGATGAGGGTCTCGAAGGGTTGGTCAGTTTCGACATCTGGCGGAAACCACAGGGGGCCTGTGGGCAAAAGGGCGGTGACCGCTTCTACAAACTGGTCGGTTCCGGTTCCTTCGGTTGCTGAAATGAGCAGTGGTTCGACATCGGTAAATGCGGCGAGGGCTGAGCGCTGGGCTTCAATTTGTTCTGCTGTTGCAATGTCTGTTTTAGTCAGCAGCACCAAGGGGTCTGCGCCTTTAGCTGCCGTTTTGAGAAGTTCAAAGACCCAGATGTCACCCTTGCCCAGGGGGCGCGTGCTGTCTATCAGCAGGACTGAAAGGTCGGTATCCTCTAGAGCCTTATAGGTTGATTTATTAACCTCTTCGCCCAGTGCGTCCTTGGGGCGGTGCAGCCCTGGGGTGTCGACAAAGATGATTTGAGCCTGGTCTGTTGTTAAGATGGCGCGCAAACGGTGGCGCGTAGTCTGTGGTGCAGACGATGTGATGGCGACCTTTGTGCCAACCAGAGCGTTAGCAAGCGTTGACTTGCCGGCGTTTGGCCTACCCGCTAGGGTGACGAAGCCGGAGCGGAAGTTTGGGGGTGTGTTGCTGGTCATGGAGTGCCTTTCAGGGTGAGGTCAAGGTCAAGGGCGAGATGCCGCATCGGAGTGCGGCATGACATTAGTGAAATAGTTTAGGGAGGAATATGATGGCGGCGACGATGAGGCTGGTGACAGAAGCTGCCAGGGTTGCAGCAGAACCGGTGTCTTTGGCAATCTTTGCCAGCGGGTGAATCTCTTGATTACAGGCAAGGTCAGTGACTGCTTCGATGGCCGTATTTAGCAGCTCACAGGTCAAGACGATGCCGCAGCACAGGACGACGATGACCCACTCGATGGCAGAAATCCGCAGGAACGCTGATATGAATACGGCAAGCACGATAAAAAAGCAGACCAGTCCGACATTACGTTCATGGCGAATAGTATAGATAAGCCCTTTGGTGGCAACAAGCCAGCTTTGCAGGATGGAATGTCGAGACTTATACTTTTCGTGTTCAGCCACAGCAGCCTCCCCCACATTTCGACCCACCATGAGGTTCTCCTACACTGAGTTCAGCCCAGTCGGCGAGGATTTCACGCTCGCGCGCCTCCATAGCTTCTGCCTCTTCATCATTGTTGACATGGTCATAGCCCATGAGGTGCAGCATGCCATGTACCAACAAGAGGCGCAGCTCATCGTCGAGCGTCTTGCCATAGTCAAGAGCCTGGGTCTGTGCCACGCTGGGTGCAATAACGATGTCACCCAGTAGCAAGGGCTCGCCATCTGGGTCAGTATCGAAGTCTGCCCAAAAGACCGCATTGGGATCATCGTCACCGATGAGCTCTTCGGTGGCAGCCCGCGCAGCAGCAAGGGCTTCTGCATCACAGGGAAAGGATAGTACATCGGTAGGACCTTGTTTATCGCGATAATCTGCATTGAGCTGGGCGATGTCATCCGTGTCAACCATGGTCACGGAGACCTCACTGTTTAAGGGAACCTGTTCCTGCAGCAGAACATATTCCGCTAATTGGACGTACTCCTCCGTGAAGTCTGCACCCAGGTTCTGGTCGAGTTCGAAACTTGACTCATTATTGAATACGACACCAGGCACTCGTTCAGACTCCTACAAATCCGCGACGGTTGCGGGCTCTATATCTTCGGTACCAGGCAGCTTTAGCTGTTCGGCGCCTTCTTCGTGAATGCGATAGGCCTCGACAATGTGTTGAACCAGTTTGTGGCGCACGACGTCTTTGCCGCTGAAATAGTTTATGCCGATGCCTTTGACGCCTGACAAAATAGTGTCTACGTCGGCTAGTCCGCTTTGTCCGCGTGGCAGGTCAATCTGGGTGACATCACCGGTGACGACCATCTTGCTGTTAAAGCCCAGGCGCGTTAGCAGCATTTTCATCTGTGACGATGTCGTATTTTGTGCTTCATCCACGATGATGAAAGCATCATTGAGAGTGCGTCCACGCATGAAAGCGATGGGTGCTATTTCAATAACCCCTGTTTCCAGCAGGTGTGCACTGCGCTCGGGCTCCATCATGTCAAGCAGCGCATCATAGAGCGGGCGCAGATAGGGGTCAACCTTTTCGACCAGTGACCCGGGCAAGAAGCCCAGGTTTTCTCCGGCTTCGACGGCGGGGCGCGTCAAGATGAGGCGCTTGACTTGCTTTGCCTTCAGGGCTTCGACTGCCAGCGCCATGGCAAGATAGGTTTTGCCCGTACCCGCAGGACCAATGCCAAAGGTTATCGAGTTCTTTCGCACCGTTTCCAGATAGGCCTTTTGCCCCAGAGTTTTGGCGCGCACAGCTTTGCCGTGGTAGGTCTGGATAATGTCACTGGACAGATGAGAGGGACGTATATCACTGTGCTTGAGCACGTCAATATAGCGCTCGACCGTTGCCACGTCCAGCGACTCTTTGCTTTGCAGCAGGGCAATGAGGTCTGCAAAAAGACTGTACACGACTGCCGCGTCTGCTTCGTTACCCGTGATAGTGATTTCGTCACCGCGCACGGTCGTCTGTGCTTCAAAACTGCTGTTTATGAGACGCAGATGCTCGTCACGCTGACCCAAGAGCTCGACCGGGTTGACCCGACCAGGAATCGTAAATTTAGACTCGTTTATCTTCTTCCCCCCAAAAAAGTAGTCCTACGGTACCTGTACCCAGTACGCGGGCAAGGTTTTCTTCCATTTCTATGAACATTGGCTTGTTGACACCAAAGCGTTCGTTGATTTCAAATGCGAGGATTTCTGCCGCGTCGGCATTGTCTGCATGCACGATGTTGACGGCGTGCGCTTTGTAGGGCTTACGGGCACGCGTCTCGAAAAGGTCGAGCAGCACATCAAGGCCTTCTTCAGTGGAGGACTCTTCGGCCCCGTCCCCGTATGCAGGCCTTCCAGCCCCCAGTACATCGGTGTGCTGGGCTGTCAGTATTCCCTGATCGTCAATGCGCACAATCTCGAAAGCGGCATCGTCGCTGCCCCCAAAGCGGCGCGAAAAATACTGCAGCGCAAAGAGGCGGTTTTCTTCGATCCAGCGTGCGGTGTCTGAAAGACTCGACCCATCTTCACGTAGCTCTCCTGCCTGCATGACGATGCGACCGCAGCCCACACTGACGCTGCGAGAATCGACGGCGCAGATGTCACGGTCGGGATACTGCTGTGCTAGCTGACTGAACAGTTCATCGATGCTTTCAACATCGACGCCTACGGCACGCGCGGAATGAATGAAAAGAAGACCCTCGCCGCTTGCTAGTGAGTCGGGGCTGTCGTCTGTCAAAAGGGGCTGAAGGTGCTTCAGGCAGACATCAGCGTCAAGGATGCCAACAAAGGGGATTTGATAGATGTTGAAGCGTTGCCGCAGCCAAGGTGGTAGGTTACAACCACTGTCAGCAACTATTCGAAATGGTGTCACATGAGATTCTGTTATGGTCTATACACCCTCTCGAGCCTTGAATCTTTGCTCTATTTTACCAAAGCTGCACGCTCATGAGTGCAAAAAATGTGCATAAATTATGTGAGCGCGCGGGGCGGAGTGCGTCCATTAATCCACCAGCAAGAAGCTGCGACGCATGCGCCCCTCCCCTATCTTTAGGCGGATTCTTTTGATCGAGCCTGAGCCTCTAGTACGGCGCGTATCTTTGGCGCGATTGCAACAACTAGTGCAAGCTTCAAGGCTTCAGGAATCAGAAAGGGAAAGAACCCTGCAGCAAGACCTGCCATGAAGCCGAGGCTCAGGAAGTTTGCCAAATAGAGGGTGCCCAGTGAAAGATTTACCACTACGGCGGCAGCGATTCCGCCCACCAGCCACAGATACTTGAGACTGGCTGCCTTGTCAGCCTTATGAGCGGCAAGGCCAGCGAGCCCTGCAAGCAGTGGAAAGGACATCAGGTAGCCACCGGCAGCACCGATGAGATGACCAAATCCACCTTGAAAGCTCGAAAAGACCGGTGCGCCCAGTGCGCCCAGAAGCAAGTACAGTAGCGCTACGATAAAACCTCTTTTTGCGCCCAGCACAACTCCTGCGAAGATGATGGCAAAGGTTTGCATCGTAAAGGGCACCGGAGGAATCGGTATAGTGATTTGTGCCATGACGGCAACCAGTGCCACAAAGAGGGCAATCAGGGTTAGATCGCGCGTTTGAAATGAAAGCTTGAACATGGTGGTAGAGCCTTTCTGTAGAAGTGATTAAAGTAATATACAGAAAGCAAAATGCTATTGTCAACCATTATTTAGAAAGTAGTTGACAATAGCGTAGAACGTAGGTAAGACCTCTAACGTTTTTTCAACGCAGTACAAAATGCTTGCTGCCATCAATGGTCTGATTGCCACAATGGTCTTTAGCAACTTTCACTTTTCACCACCTCTTTTGAAGGAGCTTCTTCAATCCGCACAACTAATGAAACTGGGCCGAATTGGTGCTTTTCCCATACTTAACCCCTTCAGATATAGCAAAATAGGGCAACAAGGCTGCTGCACAAATGAGCAGCATCGTCGATGCTGGAGATAAATCAGAGCCGTATTCCGAAAAGACACTTAACAAAGATGATACGAGGAATGGGTTTAGAATAAAAGAAAAGTAAGAAACCACATCATAAAAGCTCAAAAGTGCCAGCGGAAAATATATGATGGGTATCACCACCGCAGATAAGTACGAGGACCCAGTCGTTCGATTTAGATGGTAACCGAAATTAAAATACACAATTAGTGCGACAACTACCAAAAAACCATTGATTGAACGAACACACCAGTCAGATAATAACCCGCCATATGGAAAAAAGGTGAGCACAGCCATTCCAACTGTAGTGATTGCGAGGTGAAGCAGTAGAGCATTCGTATTTGGTTTAACATATTTATTGATAAAGTCCATAAGAGATTCCTCCGTTGCCTGTATTGACGAGAACGAGACTATTGCAAGTACCATCACTTGCCCACCAACTTTACGAAAGACTTTAGCTCTGACTTTGTTGTTTTTTCAACGTTGAGGTAGCGCTGACTCTTCCAATTGCCCACATATTTAGAAATGTAGATTAGTGAGGTAATCCGAGTAAGACAATAGGATGGATCGTCAAAGTCCTTTAGATTTCCACTCAGCCTTTTGATATCTCTGAAGGAGTGGTGTGGAGGAACAACTTTTGACCCCACCGCCCAGTCAACATGTGCGAAAGTATCTTGAAGAGGATGTAGGCCTTTGCCAAAAGCCCCCATAGAGTCTTTGCGATAAGCACCCTTTCGATTTCTCGACAGCCTCAAAGCCTCTACCCTTTGAGATCTAAATAAATCCAATCTTGAATCAGTATGACCCCAATTCTTGCTTCTATTAAAGTGCCAGCGTAAATTGCTGTCTCTTAGACTTACTGGTTGTGTCGCCGAGTTACTATCCACTTGAACATCACTATTTGCAAGGGCATCCGCATCCCTTGAGTTTAGCCCTATATCTTTTTGGCGACACCATTCATAAGTTTTTGATAAATGAATTGCGCTTGTCCAGCGTCCCGTTGGGTCTACCCCATTAATAGGGTCGCCTTCACAGTAGCCATAGAGGCTCAAGGTAGCACGGAGGTCACCACCATTTTTAGCACTGTCCCTGGTCATGAAGCGTGCTTCTGCTGGATGGTAGTAACGTGAGTTCAGATAATAGAGCCCTGTTGATTCATCCCAGATACCACCGGTGTAGGCGATATCGAGGGGGCTGCTTGTACTACCTGACCTCGTTGTTTCA
>Ga0123353_10000182_pt1 | contig 80201 bp, 85 predicted proteins | sample TergutLab28metaG_3_FD_92763 | JGI IMG/M metagenome (GOLD analysis project Ga0123353, IMG submission 92763) | Labiotermes labralis P3 segment gut microbial communities from Petit-Saut dam, French Guiana - Lab288 P3 | ecosystem: Host-associated > Arthropoda: Insects > Digestive system > Gut ...
CCTCTATGAAAAGTCTCATGGGAATTTAAAATACACTTACCGGATGGGATTTGATCCTCTGACTGGGAAACAAGTAGCAGTAGAATTCCTCCTAGAACCAGATAAGATCACTTCTGTGGGAGATCCTATCCAGACACGTAAGTTAGCCACTCAGGCTGGTCGCAATCCCTCTGATGAAGAGATTGAGAAAAAACATACCAGTGCTCTGGACATAGTTAAGCAGACTGCAAAGAAGTTTGGCCACATCGATCACATCACTAGACCATTGACCGTCAGTGCTATCTTCGATAGTTCGAGGAAGAAAATGGATAAGGTGAGATTGATTCCGCTGATACCAGCTATCAACAAAATAGGCTTTGCTTGTGCGAAAGATTTAAGTAAAAAGCAAATAATATCATCCGATGAACTAGATTCATTCTTATCGGATAAAAAATTCCAAGAGCTGTTTATTCAAAAGGCAAAAGATTATCTAGGTGATATTGAAAACTACCATGTCAGTAGAAACAACTCTGAAGGTGAGAAACAAGGGAACGGGAAGTACAAGTCCACTAAACTATTCTGGGGAGTGAATACGTTCCAAGCTAATCAATTTACTCCAGTCATAAGAGGATTTGTTCAACAGAATCGTGATCATCGTAGAGAGAATGCTGGGGAGCTTTATGACAACTATACTGTTTATAATAAACCGAAGCGAAAATCATCGCAGTGAAGTTAAGATCATGAAATAGAAAAGGTTTTGAAGGGAGGGTTAAGATCATGACAGATGAAACTGTGTATGTTAACACTGAACTTAGATCGAATGTACCAATTGGATCAATAGAGGACTATGTCAATTTAAATGAAACAGAAACAGCTGTCAGGTTGTATCAACGGTTGAATCGAAATCGTGCTTCGGGTCAGATTGTGTCGATGCAGAAATGCGTTGAGTATGCAGCCCCACTGGTGGAGAAATGTTTAAACCTCTATCTGGGGGATCCGTACCCAGGGCATAATGGAAGTGAAGTTCATCTGGAGATGGCCCAGGCTGGAGCTTATCATCCCAAAGGTCAGCCCGATCCAAAGGATAAAAATACAATCAGTCTATGGATATACGGAGAGAAACGGCCAATGAAACACTTTCATTTCTATCGGGGCAAGGATCGAAAAGCTGGCGGTTGTATCAGACTTGATAAACCAGAGTATTTCCCACATGATGGTCACACTGATACCTTAGGAGAAGATGAGGTTCTTGATCTGGTTAAGTTTCTTCAGACCGTCAATCCGGAGGGTGGTTGGACGATCTGGAAGACAATTTTATTCCTGTGGAACACTCAGAACTTGGATTGTAAAATTGAGATGAATGCTCCTATTCCACCCTATCGGATGGCATTAAATGATCATCGATATAGTGAAAGAGAAAAGAGTTGATAAGCTATGAATTACCTGAATGAGACGGTGTATGTAGACACCGAGTTGAGATTAAATGTTCCCGTTGGATTATTAGAGGACTATGTCAATTTAAATGAAACAGAAACAGCTGTCAGGTTGTATCAACGGTTGAATCGAAATCGTGCTTCGGGTCAGGTCTTGAGCATTCAGGAGTGTACCGAATATGCTCAGAGGATTCGGAGTAAGGGAGAGTTAGCAGATCAGCTTAAAATTGAAGATCGCTTAGGTTACTTGGAGAGCAAGATGTTATTCAACGAAGCTAACCCGGTGAATTATGAGAACTGGCCAGTGGTGAGCACATGGGACAAATATCAACATGATCCGTTCTTTGTCTCTCGTGCTCGTACGGAAATGAAAAGTGAATTAGATGAGCTGTATTCGGTCATGCTTGAGAAATCGCATAGGTTGTTGCAGCATACCTACCGGGTTGGTTATGATATCGATACTGGCCATAAGGTCGCAGTTCAGTTTGAGTTAAAGCCGGAAACAATCACTGGTGTCGGAGATCCCAAGTTTACTCCAATGAAGAATGGTCAAACTGCAGAAGATATCAAGAAATTACACGACGATGCGATACCAGAAGTTCAATCAACTATTAAACGCTATGGTCACATAGATCATGTCACATCTCCCTTAAAAGTAACAACAATATTTCATCGCAATGGTAAACAGCTGTCATCGGTACGGATGGTTCCTATGTTTAGCAACGACATGCCTGATTTCTTCCAGAAGGTTCTTGATTTGGCTGAGAAACAAATACCTGAGATACGCACAAAGTATCCGAAGCCCGATGATTTCTTTGCATCAGGTGAGTTCCCAAAGTTCTTTGTAGCGGTTGCCAGAACGTATAAGTTTTCCCAAGTTGAAAATTATCACATAAGCAGATCAGACCAAGACCTTCAGGGTAAAGACATGTATAAGACAACTAAGTTATTCTGGGATCAAGGAAAATTTACCTCATTTCAGTTTAGTCCTAAACTCAGAGGATATGCTCCGGTAAATACAGATCCGGAAGGAGAAAAGAAGAAGTACAATCTAAACAACAGCCCATCGAAAGGAAATCTCCCCTCGAAGATAACACCCGCTAGCTACAAATCATATATCACAAAGGCTGAAGGTCAACTTCAGAAGGCTAAGGAGCTTGCAGCTAAGGTTACTGATGAAAGCAAACGTAAGCTAATCTTAGATAATATCACCGCTATACAGAAAGATATCGATGACTTTAAGAAACTACCATCGGATACCGCCCCTGGTAATGTCATCGGGTGGATTGAGCGGACTAAAGAGATGATTCATCGGCACGTGTATAAATTACTGCAAGAAGCCTCATCCGGTAATGGAAAGTAATGATAACACGGAAGGGATTCCCTTCCATGTTATCATGCTTATTTCCATAATTTTTTCTTTTCCTTTTACAATTATATATTCTCAACCTACAGGGGTGATTGCATGTATAGGATTCTACTTTTCAGTGATTTGCATATCGGCAGTATTAAAGAAATAACTCATGTCTATGATACCCTTACCAGAATCCTAGATACGGAATTAGTCTATCGTAAGTCAGATGCTATTATCATCCTAGGAGATTTCTTCCACAAGCTACTTCGAGTGAACGAAGAGCATACCACCTTGGCCATAAACATCATGTCCTACTTGGTGCGTCTCTGTAAGAAAAATAAGACCAAGATACGTTTGTTGTATGGAACAGAAAGTCATGAGGCTTCGAGCTACACTCTTTTCAATTATCATCTGACTGATCCGGACTTAGACATGAAGTTAGTTACTACTGTCAGTGTAGAAGAGCTTTTTCCTAAGGTCAATATTTTGTATGTTCCTGAAGAGTATGTGGAGAGTAAAGAAGAGCACTACCGAAAATACTTGGATAAAAAATATACCTACATCTTTGGTCATGGGATCATCAGTGAAGGTATGCCGATGATTGGTTTAGAAAATACTTCTGTACAGGAAAGGAAACTTCCTCGTTTCAAGGTAGGGGAGTTGAGTCAAGCTTCCACACTGACAGTCTTCGGCCACTATCACAAATTTACTGAATTGCCAGGTAATGTCTACTACCTGGGTTCACTTTTCCGAGATTCCTTTGGGGAGGAAGAACCTAAAGGCTATGGCATCGTCGAAGGGAATAAATTGACCTTCATAGAAAATCCAGATGCCTACATCTATAAGACCTATGAGTATCCAGCCGATTCGGATATCTACACCAGCACTGCTAACCTCTTAGCGGAGATCAATAAGATTAAAATGGAGAATGAGGAAATCTTCACAGAGAATCGTTATGGGAAGATCAGAGTCATTTTTAATCTACCAGCAGATATTAATTCTAGCTTTTCGGAAAACTTAAGGCTATTATTAATGAAGGAAAAAAATATCCGCTATATTTATAAGGAGGCTTCTTCTATTCCAGAAGATTTAAGTGCAGAGATTCAAGTCGAATATGATTTCATCTTGGATGACTCTCTAAGTGTTTGGGAAAAGATTTGTAGATACATCGATAAAAATTTTCCCGGTAGTGATTTAGACTTAGCTGAGATAATTAAACTTACCAATGAAAGATTGGAAATTTATCGCAATGAAGGAAAGGGTCCTTAACTAGGACCCTTTCCTTCTCAGTATTTTCTCTATAGGGTTGCTTAGACTGAATGACATACTAATTGTGTTAGGTTCCTTTTCATTTTTTAGGTAAATTTTCCTTCGTAGGGTTACTAGGAGTGCACTGATACATTTTTAGCACATGGGTTGATTATTACAGGCAATGCAGTTTGTTGTATAGGATTGCTAACAATTCCTTGATGTAATTATTTCTGCGGAGATATCAGTTTTCAGTTACACTTTTCTGCTCAGGGGGTAAAGTTAATACGCACGGTACAATCAAGGCGCATGGACTCTTTCGTTTTTCAGGTACACTTGCTTCATTGGGTTGATTAATTGTAATGGTGCACTTTGGGGTGATAGGGTTACTAATAATACCTGTTGCGTTTGTGACAATGGATTGCTAAGGAACATTGGCTAAGTTATGATAGCAACTCACCGCGGTGATTCCTGTTATTAGCAGGCATTGTTCCGGTGTGCTCCACCGTACTATCGTTTTACTATTTGGCTAAACGTAGACCTTCTCTCAGTATATTTTTGGCAGCATTGATATCTCGATCATGGATCACACCACACTGTTTACACTGCCATTTCCTTACCAAGGGAACTGTAATGTCCTTGTCCACCTTTCCACATTCGTAACAAGTCTGGCTGGATGCATAGAACTTACCGACCTTCACCAATTTCTTATCATACCATTCAGCCTTGTACTCCAATTGTCTTACCAGTTCACCCCAAGCTACATCATGGATCGATCGGTTGATGTTCTTGCTCTTCTGACCTGGTTCCACAGCTTGCATCCTTGGAATAATAAGACTTTCCACACAAATGATATCGTACTCTCTGACTAAGTGAATAGATACTTTGTGGAGATGATGGTTTCTTTGGTTACGAATTTTCTGATGGATTTTGGCTAACTTGATACGAGTCTTGATGTAATTCTTACTACCCTTTGTTTTTCGGGATAGTAATTGTTGCATCTTTCGTAGTTTGTGTTCCGATTGCTTGAGATGCTTTGGGTTGAGAATTACCATGCCATTGGAGGTGACTACTAACTTACGAATGCCTAAGTCAATGCCTATGCTGTTTCCTGTTCTGGGAAGTGAATCTGGCACCACATCAGTGCAACATACGGCAACGTGATATTGACCACTAGGATTTTGAGATATGGTAGCATTTAGTATCCTACCCCGAATTGGTCTATCAATGACAGCCTTGACTAAACCAAGTTTTGGTAGCTTGATACGATCGGTATCGATGACGGCTATATTCCCACCGTCGGTACCACTAGGAGCAAATCTAGATGTGTAGGATTTGTGGTTATCACGCTTGCGTTTGAATTTAGGATAGCCTATAAAATTACCCACCTTGAGTCCTTGGAAGAACTTTTGATAAGCCCTGTCCAGATTTCTCAAGGCATTTTGCAGAGCGGCATTCTCTACCTCATATAACCATTCCTTCTCCTGCTTCAACTTAGTGAGTTCCAATGCGCATTGATAATAGTTTAACGTTTGCTCATTCATGTCATAGACTTCTTGTCTTTTGGCTAGGAAGTGATTGTATATGAATCTAACACAGCCAAAGGTTTTTTGGATGAGGGTTGCTTGTTCAGCATTGGGATATATCCTGTACTTGAATGATTTCTCCATATACAATCACCTCCTCATCGATACAATACTTTTATGAGGATTTCTCTTGCTTGAAGGTTACAGTTACAAATCCCGGGTTTCTCAATACTACGGCACATTTCAGGTACATTACGCTACTCAGGGTTATAGATTACGGTCGATGGTACCAGTGTATTTTTTAGGGTTACCTTAAACTTTAGGAGACAATCTCACCTAATGGGTTATTTACGTACATAGGTCATTTGAATACCGGGGTTACTATATCCCTCTGGTACACTTTTTACGCCCGGGTCATTATAAGGATCTGATACGTTAGTGAATCTGGGTTACTTTTACTGGAAGGATACATTTTTCTTTTCCGAAGATCTCTCTGTCTCTTGATACACTTTACACATACGAATTTTTTGATAAGCTAGGTGCCATTCACAAGCATGGGTCTCTCAAAAATCTAATGCAATTATTTAGTATGGGACATTCTTGTTTTCGGATACATTACCAAACTAAGGTTGACTTGCTGACTGTAATACACTTATATGAGCTGGCTAGTCGTCTGGGTAGTAGAGTTGTCAGTCATGGTACACTTTTTACGCCCGGGTCATTATAAGGACGAGGGTACATTTGATGCTGAAGGTTTTCTATTATCTTGAGATAAATTCAAAGACTACGGGTTAATTGTTGACTATGATGCATTTTTTCTGTCGAGGGTCTTTCATATCGCCGAATACATTTAAATGTTTCGAGTTAATACTTTTACCAGGTACGCTTATAATCGCTGGTTTTATCTATATCATGACACACATTTTCCTTATTAGGATTCATTGACTGTTGAGGTTACGATTATATCCTCTGAGTTGTTTTGAAACAATGGCACGTTATCAGTGTTTGGTTTACTTTGTTATACTGATACATTAGACTGAACTGAAATTATTTATGCACATGATAGCAACTCACTGTAGTGATTCCTGTTATTAGCAGGCATTGTTTCCGGATTGGGCTAATTTTAAGTGCACTAGACAGAATAGGGTTAATTTGTATTACTGGTACAATGGCAATACTAGGGTGACTAATTGTTTTAGGCACATTTGTTTGCAAGAGACAATCTATATCTGTGATACGATTTAGTTAATAAGGATTGCTAATTGCTTTCGACACATGCATTTCTCCCAAGGGAATTTTTATACTGCTGATACAATCAGTTTCTATGGGTTATTTATCTATCCACGGTACACTAGATAATCCAGGGATTTTTTGATGGGAATAGTACATTCACATCGTAGGGCTAATAACATAATACGGTACGTTTCAGCATACTGGGTTTCTAGGAAAACTATAACTCGTTGCTACAACATGAGGAAATATTCCATGACGACATATTTGTGTTCTACGGGTTGCTACATGTATCTGATGCGTTGAATATGATCGGTGTACTTTCATCATATGAGACATTGTTGGCTTTCGGAGTCATTTAGACGAATGATACACATTTGTGGTGTGGGATAACTAAGACCATGTGGTACAGTAAATAAGTTTGGGTGGATCAACCATTCCGGCTACATTGAAGCTCTTTGGATTGCTAATTTAATCTGATAAATTACATTGACATACCACTGGGTTGTTTTGTAGTGCCGATGCATATAGGGCAATGGATTGTTAAATGGTCTAGATAAATTATATTCTCCTTTATGGATTGCTAATGATCGTAGATACAGTTATATCCTATGGGTGTCTGGCTGCCTCCGGTAAATTTTATGACACGGGTTGAGTTTTCAAAGGATGATAGGCTCATTTCTTTAGGATGAGTATCGTAGTATGACACAATTACATGTTATGGGTTTAACACATTATCGGTACATTCTATCGTTATGGAGGTCGATGTTGCAATATGACACACTTATTTGCGTTGGGTCACTAGTCTGTTAGGATGCATTACATTGATATGGGTTGATCTCTGAGACTGGTACAATTATGATGATCGGGTTGATGCAACTTTAAGATATAATCACTCTGTCTGGGACAATCTGCATTTGAAGGTAAATTAGATGGAAGCAATTAATTCTACTGGGCTGATGTGGCGACTGATACATTTTTTATTGCTGGGCTGATGACTCTAGACGGTACATTACATTCCATAGGATTTATTTCTGAATCCGGTACAATTCCCGCTAATGGGTGATTCTAAATCTTTTTGGCACACTATTACTAGGTAAAGGTAAAATTAATCATCAGGGTACATGGATGGTAGACCCACATCTCAAGATACATTAAAGCTCTTTGGATTACTTCGAAGGTATAATACAATTCCATATTTTGGGTGACTAGCTACTGAAGGCAGATTGCTCTTTGAGGTTGACTATTCTTGATTGGTACATTTTCCACTCATGGGGTTATAAGTGTTAAGCGATACACTGGGTCTTGATGGGTCATTGGTGTATTGAAGGTACGCTCTTGACAACGGGCTAATTAGAACTAGGACACGTTAATAATTTATTGGTTTTTGTTTCTGTTCCTAACACATTCCTCTGCATTGGTTTATTCCGCGTGCTAGATAAAATTACATTCAATGGATTGCTAGGTGAGCTTGATAAGATATTTTTCTTATGGGTTTATCTTCTGATACTGGTACGCTTCCCTATGGCGAGTTACTATGTTATCCGTGGCACACTCTCATCTTTCAGGATCATTCTGTTGTTTAGGTACATTAGCGAGATACGGATTAATCGTTGATTACGACACATTGCCTTTCTTAAGGTTTCACATTTGTAGTTCTGGTACATTGATTGTTTTAGGGTTACTTACCTCCTCAAGTTACATTGAGCTTCTGAGGGCTTTCCCTGCAAGATACAGTTAATGGTCCCAGGGATTATTTTTGAATCAGATACATTTGTAACTTATGGTCTGGACTTTCTATCTCGGTAAGTTTAGTATATCAGGGGTGTCTTACTTTCATCGGCACAATTACTTCATTGGAATTCTTTGGGACGATGTTACATTAGTTCACAACGAGTTGCTTCTCTGTGAAGATCAAGTTTATCGTGCTGGGTTTATGTGAGGCTATGGTACAATTTATTTTTTGGGTGATTAAAGAAGTAGGTTACATTTCGGAAAATAAAATTTTTTACCCAATGGGATACATTGACTACCTCTGGGATAACTCCTGCCAAATGATGAAATAGCTGATTTGGGGGATAGTCGATACACATGATATATTATTTTAACTGGGCTGCTATGTCTTGCTGGTACAATTTATGGTATCGGGTTGCTTAGTGTTAATGAAGCATTAAGTGTAATTGGAAGGCTGGTTTATCACGGTACAATTTCTCAGCGTGGGATTGTCAAAGTTATCGGTGCAGTGAGATTCAAAGGGTTTCTTTCGGGTTATGATAAAATTCTACATCATGGACTGATAGAGGGTAATGGTACATTTCGTTGTAATGGGATCATACTCGAAAGTGATACAATAGAAATTTCTGGGATAGTTGCTTCATAGGGTAATGCTCATGATAAAATTTGTAAACATGGGTTCAGTGTTGCTGGTTGGTACACCTTTTTACAGCGGATTGGTAAATCTACATGGTACAATCACTCTACGTCATTGGGATCTTAAAATATTTAGGTAGAAATCATTATTCTATGCTGGGTTGGTAATTGAAGTTGATATAATTGTATTGGGTGGGTCATTGGTTGAGTATGATACGTTTCATTAGCATGGGTTACAAAGGGACAATGGTACAATTATGATTCCGGATCACTTGCTCTCAAGGTATAATAATCTTGACTGGTGTACTGCATATATGTGGTACAATTATGCTCTGAGTTGCTTAAACTATTTAGGTGCAATAAAGTTTTCGGATCAGTTGTTCTGATTGATACATTTCATACATGTGGATTTATACCTGCTTAGGATACATTTCTTGGTGTAGGGTTAGTAAGGATTTTTGATACAATTTACACATCTGGGTCACTGAGGGGTTAGGATGAATTTTCACTGATTGGTTTATTACTACTATCTTGATACAATCTCATATGTTGGATTACTGATGCAACCTGATGCAATTTACATAATTGGCTTCCTACCAACCTCTGGTACATTTGGAGATTTTGGATTCCTAGATGTGAAAGGTACAATCTTTATTGTAGGATTATGTTATACATCTCGATAGGCAATTTGTATCGATGGGTCCCTAAACTGTCATGGTTAATTTTCTATCTTGGAAGGTAGTAGATCAAAAAGATACATTTGATGCGTAAGGTTTTTTAAACGAGTTTGATGCAATTAAAAATCATGGGAATAGTCTAGCGTTCTGATACAGTAGAAACTTCTGGATTTCTTAGATGAAGCAGTTACATTTTACTCATTACGGATCTTAGTGGATTTTGATACATTGCTTGTACAAGGGCCTCTAGGTATCAATGATGCAATTGCAGATGTAGATATTGGGAGACTAGTCAATCTAGTCTCCCTCACTCATTCCTTCACTATGGATTATTTGCGTCTCATGTTGCATTACTGCGCTTCAATAAAATGGATCAACTATGCTATTTTGACACACTCTGGGGTCAAGGGCTTCTTCATCATTTCGGAACATTTTCAGGGATCGGACTACTACAGAACAAAGATACACTGGTGCTACCAGGATCCCTTCATCAGGGAAGGTACATTTCCTACGGCTGGATTAATTCAGATGGTGCGGTACATTTTCAGGTCTTGGGTTTCTACAATACCATGGACACATTTGCTAAAAGCGGATTGCTAGGCCATCCGGGATTCAATTCCAATTTCTGGGTTGTTACACCTAGTGGGTACATTAATTTTTTTTGGACTCATTCGCACTTACGATACATTGCATCAAACCGGGTTATTTCATACCATCGGTACATTAACATAGACTGGGATTTTTACTTACCGGGATACATTATTGATGCCTGGGTTATAACATATCGATATTCGATAGCAAGGGTTTCTGAGAACACAAGATACAATTTTTCCTCTTCAGGATTATCTAAGTCATAGCAATACATAGAGTAGGGATTAGTCTGGTTAACCAGACTAATCCCTAATTCGTTTCATTCGATTTTTCGACACACTTTCTTTTTTGGGTTTCTCTTATAAGGTAAAGAAGGTACACTTTACGTTATCTGATGTCAATGTTGTTGACGATCAGATGTGGTGCCTTCTCCTTGAGGATTGGCAGAAGGCAGGGGGAAGTTTTACTATGAGGAGCCATATCTAACTTCTCCTCATGATAAGGTGGAGGTGGCACCCTATCCACCGTTAGGCACCATGCTACAAATAAATCCTGCAGGAAATATTTGATCATGTACCGATTAGCCATGAAATGGATATGGGCCTTAGTCTTTCCGGCATGACGTTCATCATTCATAATCCGATTCTTGTAGTTGTAATACAACTCATGGTAATAGGCATCCTTGCTTCTCTTACCTTTAAGGAAGCTACCACCTAATACCCCAAGTAGCTTGGTCTTCAAGAAAGGATTGTAGGTTATGCTTTTCTTGATTTTGATTGTACCATCTTTAGCACGATACTCTTTGTCAACCAAGTGTTCAGCTCTCCTAGATTGACCTTTCCTTCTCCCAGTATCCATGCCATAATTGGGATTAATAATTTCCTCACCTTTCATAATGGTGAAGAGATCAGAACCCTTGTCACTCAGCAACCTTCGGAGATCATCTAAGACTCCTCTCAAGTCTTTGAGGATCAAATCATCGGCATCAATCTCCAGTTGGATCCTCAGAGAATTTAATGCCGCTACTAACTTACCTTTTTCAATCTTCCCATCAGCCCGAGAAAGATCGAAACAAGCTCCTACTCCCTCCAGAGCATAGACAATACGCAGATGATCCAATGTCATAGCCGCACTGTCTGACGCTTCCGTTCGGGACCAGTTAAACAGATCGGCTATCTCATTGGCTGCCCCAATGATGGTATCTGGATCTTCAATGCTAACTCGAAGATTTTTTCTTAAATCGATTTCTGGTAGTGTTCCTACACCCGCATAGTTCCAGAAGCTAGAAACATAGCGGGCAACGCTAATATCGAACTCTGATAAAATAACTCCAGCCATTAGTGGGCCACAGCCTCCCACATGACAGAGGAAGTTATTCCAAACCGGATGGTTCTCTACTAACCTTTTCACTGGCTTCAGCAGCCTTTTCTCTGCTGCTACCAGCATGAAATAAGCATCGAGTATTTCCACTTCTGCTTCTTCACTGATGATACCTTTCCCTTTTTCACCAATAGCCTTCTTCAGGGAAGTGTGGTTAGTGGTCACATACTCCGTAATGCTCTTGTAGTCAGTGATGATGACTTTGAAGAAATTGGTGATCTTGACTTTCTTCTTCTTTCCACCGACTTCCTTTTCCTCCTTCTCTTCTTCCTCTTCCATGTCCATGGCTTCTTGGACAGTGAGGGAATCTGGTGGACCTTCCAGATTGGAATCTTCATCTACCTCAACACCTTCTAAGTAGTTGGAGATTCCTAGCCTCTCACAGAATTGAATGATCGCAGCATCCCGCTCTTTCTTCAAAAGTCGGTAGGCTGCCTTCTCTTCCTTAGAGGCATCCTTAGCTGGAACCATTGGTTCCTCTGGTAGATTGAGTTTTGTGAGAATCTGCTGTAAGATTCTCTGACCATTCGCAATTCTCTGTTTCTGGATGTCATACACCCCGGAGATTGCATTTCTGATCATGCGTTGTTCGTTAGTCCTTGCCATTTTCATTCCCCCTTAATTTATTTTTTGCTTCTACGATAGAATATATCATTGAATTTTAACGCTATACTTAAACCACGTATACCACACTTAATAATAACATATTAGACATTCGGGACGGGAATATCCTACAAAGCAAAAGGAGTGACTTTGAACCATGTTAAATACGATTCGTGATCTTATAAATCAAAAAAGAGAATTCATGGAATCAGCTGCGATTCTTTACGAAGACATGACTGAAATTAATTTAGACGATAATCAACTATTCAGTGAAGCGGAAGATGATGAAGAAGATCTGAGTGAAGATGATGCCGACGGTGAAGAAGATGACGATGATGACGAGGAAGATGAAACACCAGAAGGAGAAGAAAATGAAATGGATGGCATAATGAATTCTCCTCTTGATGTTGATGCTGTGGGAGGAGAAGAACAACTTCCTGCTCCAGCAGAAATTCCAGCTCAAGATGATATCGATCTGATGGATGTTACAGTTGACTTAAGATCGAATACAGTGACGGATGTTCTACCTGTTCCTCCGATGAATGCTTCTGATGCTTTAACAGATGATGTGATGTCTGTTAAAATTTCTTCAGGTTTCGGTGACGATGATGCTACTGGCAGTGAAGCAGAGGGTGATGAAGACTTAGCAGTAGAAAGTGCTGATCTTGATCTAATGAACTTGGTCATCACTGAAGGAGATTCCGAGTGTAAATCTGATTCCGATTGTAAGGATGACGAGAAGGAAGAGAAAGAAGAAAAGAAGAAAGAGAAAAAGGAAAAGATGGAAGAGAGTACCAATGAGTTAGATGACATTTTCAATGAAGCTATCACTCTAGGAGATGATGCAGGTGGCGAAGAGGGTGCTGAAGAACCTGCTGCTGAAGAAGGTGGCGGAGAAGAAAACGTTACCGATGCTGTTATGGATAAAGTCGAAGAAGTAGATGAAGAAATTCCTGATCAAGAAAAGACAGTTCTCAGCAATGAGTTAATGGGCAAGTTGGCTAAGATACAAAAAGATATTATCGGGATCACTGAAGACATTCGTAAAGCAATTGTGTAACTTCCGTTACAAACGGTAATATCGGAAGGGGAATTAGACCCCCTTCCGATAATAATATAGAGCCGGGAAGGAATGATAACCCAGATGGCTGATCAGAAGACATTGAATGACATAACTCAGAGATTAGGACGAGACATTTCCGATGAAGTAGGCAATAGTGAAGAATCAGAAATACAGATGATCTCTAATGACTTTGATAAGATATTAACTCAGGTCATAGGCTCTTTCAATTCCATCAATTTTGATAAGGATGGTTTCCTTGTCAAATTACAAGATATGGATTTGACCAATAAATCAGACAAAGATACTCTGAAGAAAATCTTAGGGAATTTAAAAAATGATTATACCGATGCTACTAGTATCAACAACAGCGATATGATGTTGAAGCGCGATATAACTAACATCTGTCAACAGATGCCTGAGATGAGAGATGTCGTTTACATCGTGCGTGATGCCATCATTGAGTCTGATGCTGTGACTGGTGGTGTCTCACGTAATATTTCTTTTAGCGGTGACAACGATGAGACGAATGAAACAAAACGTACCATCGTAGAAGATATGGAAGAGAAGTATAATCTACAGCTAGCCATCAAAAACTTCTGTATCATTCAGACCCTACGAGTTGGAGAAATGTACATTAACGTCATCCCTTACAAAAAGTTATTTGCGGAATTAGATGCTATACATCAACGGAAGATGGTTGGTAAGATAACTAAGGAACCTACTAGCAGAAGTAAGAGTCCTGAAGAGGTTCGAGAGAATAGTCTTTACAATCTAACCAACCTGAACTACTTGAAAGAATCTTTGATGACAGATACGAAATGGGATGTGGAAGCAGACTATCAGGTGGAAAAGAATTCTAATGTAGTCAATATTGACTCCAAGGTTGATGGTCATTTAAAACTGCTCTTGGAAAATATCACTGTTCATTCCAGTGAGACTAGCATCCTGATGAGTGAGATTGGGGACAGTGGCTTAGAAGAATTCCTGAAGGAAGAGCTCAAGAATAAACCGATGAACAGCAGTCAGCGTAGTTTCTTCGAAGACGTGATGTTGGGTAAGATCGCTGAAGAGGACATCGACTTCAATCGCTTCAAGGATATCAAAGGGTGTTACATCAAATATTTGGATCCTTTAAAAATGCTTCCTATTAGATTAGATCGTAAAGTCATAGGCTATTACTATGTTACTACCAACATGGACCTTCAGATGAATCCTACTCAACCAAGTGGGATAGTGGATCTATCCTTTCAACACTATGCCAAGGATCGTAACTTAGTGGCCAACTTAGCTCAGCTGATCATCCGTTCCTTTGATAAGAAAATGTTGGATAAGAATATCAAGTTGAAAGCGGAGATTGCTGAAATTATCATGGAGCATAAGTTCAATGAGAGTCGTCTCTCCTTCCTCTATATTCCAGAAAGTGAAGTCATTCGCTTAGTAGTCAACGAAGATGAAACTGGGAAAGGACATTCCATCATCGAACCTTCTTTATTCCCAGCCCGGATGTACCTGATGCTCACTCTCTTCAATATGATCTACACTTTGAACAACAATGTGACGAGAGTGCATTATCTGAGATCATCTGGTTTAAATAAAGACTATGCTGCTCAGATGCAAAAGGCCATTCGGAAATTCCAATCCAGGAGAATTACGATCGATGACATCTATTCCTACTCTGGGGTTTTGAATAAAGTCGGTGGGATTGGAGAGATGGTTCTACCTTCTGGTAGAGGCGGTGACTTCAAGGCTATTGAAACAGATACCATTGCTCCAGCTGAAAATCCTATCAGCTTAGAATTCTTAGAGATGTTAAGACGGCAGGCTATTTCAGGAACAGGGGTGCCAGCCTTATTAATCATCAATGCCTTGGATGAAGTGGATTTTGCTAAGACTCTGGAAATGGCCAATACTAGATTTTTATCAGCCGTCACTTCCTATAAGATAGACTTCAACAAAGGCTTCACCAAGTTATACCAGCTGATCTTAAAATATACTTCTGAGCTGACTGATGTTGAAATTGGTACCTTTCGATTTAAGTTCAATGCTGTGCGACAATCTACTCTGGACATAACCAACAACATGATCCAGAACTTCAACACTCTCTATGAGACCATTGGCTCCATTTACTTCAACCAACAGGAACTACAAGATGCCGATGGCAAGCCTACTGATATTGCTCTAGCCTTAAAACGAGAGATGGCTGAAGAATACCTACCACACTTGAATTACGATCTACTGGATAAATTAGTCAAGCGAGTTAGAGTGAGAGCTAATGAACAAATTCTCAATCGTAGAGTCCAAGATCATCAGATTGAAGAAGAAGAGTTAGATGACTTGAAGACCAATAAAGCCAAGGAGACCGAGGAAGTATAAGGAACCTAATCATTAATACGTGAGAATGTGAGGGATAACGAAATATGACTAACATATTCGATGAGGCTGGTAATAAAAGTAGTGATATCAAAGCTGGTACAGCAATGGCCAAGAAGGCTATGAAAAACATAGAGGCAGGAAAGCACCCGGAGGAAGATAATAAATCTATTGAGTATATAGACAAAAAAATTGGTGAGAAGGAAGAGAGAAGAGAAAAACGTCGAGAGGGCATGAGTGAAAAGGAACTGGAAGAGGACGATGAAAGATACAAAAAAACCAATCGACGTCTTAACAAACGTACTGAGAAGCATCTTAGGAAAAATGAACCTGAGTTGTATAAAAAAATGCAGGCTATGAGAGAATCCTACCTGCAATTCTTTGATGCCTGTGCTACCTTCCTAGAAGATAGTGAAAATGACTTAGACACAGGAAGTATACCTCTAGAGAATGTTCCAAGCAATCAACCCAATTCTATGATGGGTGACGCTAAGCTGTTAGAAGAGATCAATGCTATTTACACGCCAATCTTAGTCTCCCAAGAGTTAGATCACGATATCCAAGGACGAATTCAAGAAGCTTGTTCCAAAGAAAATGTCTTGGTGGAAAGCAACTTGGTTAAATTTGATGCCGATACCCGTAAGGCTCAATTGATCAGCTTATGTTCTCTGCTCATCGCTCGTCAAGCTAACTCACCTGATTATCAAGCTTATAAACAAGCATCTAACGTTCGCAAGGCCATGAAGTTAAAGATTCAAAAGGATAACTATGCAGGAGCAGTTGCTCTGGCTGATAAGTACCTACAGAACTTATCGGCGACTGGTACGAGTTCTGTAGTCAGAAGTGCAGCCACAGATCTACAAACTGTTAGGGTTGAACCGGGTACTATGTAAAGATCACACTAACCTTACGTTAAGCTTGGGACCAATCAAAACTAATAAATGTAAAGGAGATATGAATAGTTATGAGTAACGAAGAAATGACCTTAGCGGAATATGTGGTAGAGTCAGAAAATTATTTTTATTCTAAAGAATACTTTGAGCTGGTTAGAGAATGCGGCGAATTAAATCTTATGGCGATCTATGCTGAGGGCACTGATTATCTGGCTGAGAATGCCGACACACTGAGCAGCGAGGCAATGGACATGTTGCTGGTTGAAGCAGGCGACGAAGATAAGAAGACCGAGGTTTTCAATGCTGGTGAAAACAAAGGCAAAGGACTTCTCAAAAGGATTGTCGGTATAATTAAAACAGCCTTCAATGCCGTAAAAGGTTTCTTCAGAAGGATTTGGGAATGGCTTGTTGGTAAAGGCAGACTAGGCAGGGAAGAACTCTCGAAAAAACTCAAATCCGCTAAAGTTAAAATTGCCAAAGGTGGCAAAGACCTTAAAACAAAAGTTGCCAATGCCATAGAAAAAGGCAAAGCAGAGATAAAGGCTCTAGCTGCTAAAGGTAAGGATGGGATCATGGGCTTAACTCCAGCTGGGAAAAAGAAAAAGGTTCAAGATGCCCTAGTAAAAGAAGTACATGATTTTATCGATACCTGGGTAGATTCCAGCTCTGACGTCTATGAAGATATGTTTGAGGTCAGTGCTCTCTTAGCCAATAAAGGTGAATTCAAGATCCCGAAACTTTATGCTGAGGGAGAAACTTGGGCTAGAGATCTGGCCGACGTTCTCGACATCTTGGGGAATGCTCCGGACAAATCTCTGAAGACCACCCTGCTGGTGAAGAAGCTACGGGCCCTTAAGACTTCAATTGAAGGCGGTAGAGTCAATGAGGCTGGAGCAGCAACTATAGTAGTGAATTGGGATGTCTTCGAGATCGAAGGTCATATTACCGCCCTGGATGCTTCTCTCAAATCTTTTGAAAGAATTGGCGACCGCATCGAGACTATTCGAGGATCTATGGGTAGCAATACTGCCGTAGTCGGTGAACTCAATGCTGTTATCCAAGAACTAGCCATTGTGGCTCCCATGTATAAGAAAGCCACAGCTGAAGCTATCAAAGCTCTGCAAGAATTTATTGCTAACCAAAACAAAGCCATTACAGTATTTGCTAAATACGCTGACGTTGCTGCTGCTTAACTGAACAAAAAACAAATGAAGGTGAGTGGGTTGATCCCACTCACCTTCGATATCTTGTCAATATCGTTACATCATCTTCAGGCATCTTACCGAACTTTTGAATCTTAAGCATCCGGATATAGGTTTCCGTGAGAATTGTGATGGTAGTGATCAGATCATGATTGGCCTTGGCTGGGTCATCAGCTATTACGGATATATGGGAATCTGAGTTTAAGCCTAGACGATAGCCTGGTAGATTCTCGTACAGATGCCAAAAGACAACAGCCATGGCCCCATCTGAAGATGTCGGTTGTTTATTCAATGCCGAGGTGAATATCATTTCTAGAACGGATAGGAGTTGTAAGGCTTCTAGATTCTTTTCCCTTGATTTCTCTTCAGCAATTCTTTTTAAGATAGTTTGGACCTTAGTGCAGATGAACTCTTCCTTCTCCTTTTCGATGTTGGTGTAATAATATTTTTCATCTAGGGTGTCATTCGTATTTTCTACTTCCTTAGGTTTAAAGTCTAATATTTCAGCCATCACTTAACACTCCCTTACTTCCATCTTATCAAGAATATATCATCATAATTATAAGGTTAGGCTCTTTAACCATCTTTAAAGTGAAGGAGGGAGGAGCATGATTTTAGGAGCGATGAATATCCCCAGGGTAGTGGAAAAGAGCAGGTGTAAGACCAGTGAAGATTACTTGTTGACCGATATCGGTGACTATAAGATTTGGTCTTCCGTCTGCACTCCCTACATTGAATTTGCCAAAGCTAAAGAAGTGGTTGACCAAATCGACAAAAGTATTTTTATCAATGACCAAGATACGAAGTTGAATTTTGCTAGTACGACTAAAGTACAGAATTATTTGACCACTCGTTTCATCGGTAGGGTTCCCTATACCTATTATGGTCCTAAGACTAAGATGGGTGAAGAATTTATCCTCCTATGCTCAGATGGTGACCCATCCTATCCAGAACGCAAGTTTGGTACAACAGAAGCTTTCTCCTCCAATAGCAATGCTGCAGAATTAATTACCTATGCCAGATAAGGGGTGGTAAAAATGCCCGACGTGACTTATATCGATCGGTACATCAGTGATGGTAAGGCAGCCTTAATCAGCTTAAGTAAATTCTACGATACGATCTTAATCGTTGACAATAATAAACCGGAGCATATTTTCCGGATTCCCTTACAAGATACTTTTTTAAAGTACCGGGAACATTTAGCCAATGATATCAGCATGTATGAACTCCCTAATTCTTTTCTCTACAAGCCTAAGCTATTGAGCATCGAGTTATATGGGACTACGGAAATGTGGTTGTCCATCTTAAGGTTAAACAATATGCGCAATGTAGCCGAATTCAATCGTCCCATCGTCAAGGTCTACACACCTGCTTCCATCCGAGATCTCATTCAACTATTCTTCAAACGAGAAGGGAAAATATCATAAAATAGTCAGCCGAATATTCGGCTGACTATTTTCTTAAGCTGGATGTGAAATTAAAATTTCTTTAAACGCTGGAGCAACATTCTCAAAGCTCTTGACGATGTTGGGATCAAATTGTGTACCTGCACCTTGGAAAATAATCTCGCGGGCTAGTTCATGGGTCATCGGTTCCTTATGCGTCCGAGAAGAAGTCAAAGCATCGTAGACATCGACGATGGCTAAAATTCTTCCTTCTAAAGAAATGCTGGTATCAAATAAGCCATTGGGATAACCTGTGCCATCCCATCTCTCATGGTGAGTCCCCACAAATAGTTTAGCTTGTCTCGTCAGCTCACTGTCACCGACCATCTGGATCATCTGGTCTAAAATCTTCTCTCCTATGGCTACGTGATCTTCCACCATGGAACGTTCACCTTCATTGAAGATTGAGATCTTATTGAGCAGGGAACCGCTAATCCCCATTTTACCGATGTCATGCAGTTGGGAGATATCGATCGTTTCCGTATTCCATTTTTGTAATTGCGGCTTATAGGAATCATCTTTACGTAGTTCCTCCCACATCGTTTCTAAGTAGAGTGGACAACTGAGAGAGGTGAACTTACCAACCAACAACATGCAGGAAGCGATGAAGCTTTGGATCACATCGTGGACAACAGTCTCTGTTCCTAACTTTACTGATTTAAGGTTGAAGTTAATCACATCGGAAATGGATAAGTTCATCTTGCTTAACTCAGCATTGCGACGACCGATATTGCCGTAAGCTCGTACTCTCTTCATCAACAATACAGGGGATACGGACTTGAAGAGAATGTCACAGTTGAAAGGTAAGATTTTCTTAGTCTCTTCTACGAATTTGAAATCACTGCTCAGATAGATGACAGAAATATTTTTGAAGAGGGGATTGTTTTGTACTTTGCTGATAGCCTTGGTAGCAGTAGTCTCCATATCATCTAAGTCTAATAGAACGACGTCTGGGATAAGTGTTCTAATCATAGTGATCAAGCCACTGTACGTTGTAGCTTGGTAAACATTATGGTTTAAGAATAAATACTTATACATTCCGATGATCTCTTGACTAGGGGTCAAGACAAAAATATTTAGAGCATTATCCCAGCCAGCACCCATAGCTATCTCTCCTTCACAAATAATGTGGTCTCCCAGCGATTATACTTTAGTTTTTCTCTACCTTACAAATAAGAGGTGGTGATCGGAGAATGAGCGGTCAACGGTTATATCAATCTAATCCTTCTGTGGCTAATCCGGATGTTCGCTTGGAAGGAATCAGTTACGAAAGAAATCCCGGAGCAGAATATGGCGATCACATTCGATCGACAACAGCCATTGCTTGCTTAAGTGCTTCACATGTTTATGGCAATTGTTTAGCTACCTTTGAAAAATATTTTCTGGATTTATTTCCTAAGGATACTTTTAAAACCATCACGGCTACAACCACCTTGGCTAGTCGACAGCTAAGGCATCTACCCAGACAGCTGATGAAGCTAGAGATGCCTACCATGGTCTTAGCACCTCGGATCAGTTTTGGTCAAGAAGACAATCGCTTCTTGGCTCATACCATTATGAACTCAAGGTATACCAATACTTTTGCCAACTGGGGAGAAGGGTCTTTGATCCCTTTAGCTTTAGATAAAAAGAATAAGATTGCTATTCACGGACACTACAATCGGAATGTCATGTACATCGATATGGTTTTAAGTTTTGAAACCTACATGCAACAGACCAATTGGATGTCCTTCTTGCATAACATGATGCCCATCAACCATAACTTCTTCATCAAGGCTCCTTTGGAACTCTACCTACCCGAAGAATTTTGTATGCTCTTAAGTAAATTGGCCAAAGAAGAAATTCGTTCGGAAGAACAGAGTTCGGTACAGAGCTTCTTACGTTACATGAATTCCACTTGGTATTACCCAATTACCTATAAGCTCAAGGGTGGTTCCCAAACCGATGAATTCTTCATGTACTATGTCGCCGATATCGATACGGTTATTCAAGAGCCAACTCCTAATCCGGGAGTAAAGGATGGTCAAATTCGGAGAAACTTTGACATTGCCTTTACCGTACGCTGTGATTTTAACAGCATCGGTTATTTCACAATCAACAGCCCGGGTATCAAAGATCCCATCAAGATCATGCATGCTAAAGATGCTAATACGATCATCCCAATGTATACTGACGTCATCGATTTGAATAATTTTACTCTACCCGTGGGATGGACTGTTCTAGGCTTTCCAGTTTTCAAGATAGGGATGGGTGAGCGTTCAGTCAAATTAACTCCCATCTTGAATAAGTCTATCTCTACAGTCTTGCGTTATCATCTAGAACACGGCATACCGATTGAACGCTTTCTGCAGATTCAATTTCGGGAGAATGGCAATATCTTAGAACATGAAGGCTACTACATCGATTGGCCGAATGAGGAATTGTACGTGATTCGTCCGGACTATCATCGAACGTATCGTTTATTAATTTCGGTATCCTATGATTACGTTAATAGTTTGATTAAAGAGTTATATAATCTTGCCTAGTCTACTGATCTTAAGACAACATGCCATTAATATGTGTATCGGAAAACCGTCTTATCAATAAAAGAGTAAAGGAGATAAAAATAACATGGAAGATATTTTTAGTTTGAGAATTGATGACTTGATCAAGGAGTCAAAGTCTAATGACCTGGATGATTTATTCACGCTAAGAGTTTTTGGTGAAGATACTTCTCTTCCGCCTTTAGGAAGTAAAAAGAATTACGATGCCATGAACATCACAATTCCTCAATCCAAGGAGATTGACGCCGACGTTTATAATCAAGCCTTAACAGATCTGCAGAAGAGTTTCAAAGAGACAGTTGAGCTGATGGATGGTGCCTTAGATAATCTCAAAGGGGTGACAATCCGCCCAAAGTCTCTGGATAGTGTCCAGGAAGATTACACGGAACTAGCTATTCAAAAAGCCATGTATGAATCTGTTATAAATGGTCCCTACTTTGAAGCAGTTAAGGCTGACAATAAAGAAGAAATCAAAGAAATTGTTCAGTCCTTAAAAGCAACTGTGTTAGAAAAGGCGGCTAGAGAGGCTGGCGGCAAATTCATCAAGCCAATGTGGATCGCCCGTTTCCTTTTAAATAGTATGAGCCAGATCATGCAGGTAGCCTGGAATAATCGTCTCTGGCAAATAGTCGGTATTGTTTACTGTGAACGCGGCAACATCGAAAAATTTATGGATGATCTGAATGGAAAGTTTGCCGATGAGCTTGGAAAATATAAATTGTTAAATACCACCCTGATCGATATAACTATTGCTGATTTCATCCATAAGAAATTAAACTATAAGAATGATCTCAATGCGTATTTATTGGTCGTTGATAAGAAACTTCCGAGCGAAATTAAAAAGATCGCCTCAGCCAGTGTTAGCACAGATAAAAAAGAAAAAGAATAATTAATTATGAAGATGGGAGGATCTGATCCTCCCATCTTCATAATTATCTTTTCAATCAGATGGCTTATCGTTGTTCAATAGGATCTTAGCAATCCGATCAGGGTTTAAAGATTTTAAAACTCCTTCTACATCAGCTTCATTTAATTTAGAATTTTCTTTCTTACCACGAAAACGATTCCAAATCAAGTCAGCTAAGTTCAGCGGCTCTTCTTCGGACTGAGTATCTAGGGGAGCAGTCATAGTCATGATGATCTCATGAGCCAGATCAGGATTCTCATTGAATAATTCCGATAAGAGCATTTCTTGCTCTACTTCAGTTTCTGACCTAATCTCATCATTAGATTCTTTAGGAAATAAGATGAGAGTGGGACGCTGATACCCTCCCTTGACTTTATTCTTAGTTGTATCCCCCCTTTCTACTATTACAGTGTAGCCACTATTAGTGGAAAATGTATCCTGATCAGAATAGATATACGCATAGTCTAAAACACCAGGTCCTTTCTTTCCCCTGATGCTAGTTTCCAACTTTGTCTCTGAAGGATAATAGCTATCACTTTTCTTCTCTCCAGCAGTGGATTCTGTCTTGTAGAGTACATTCTTTCCAGTAGTACCCTCTGTCAGGTAGGATATATTTTTTCCAGTAGATTCTCTCCGATAGATGACACCCTTAGCACTGCTAAGTAGAGCTCGCCAATAGGTGGGGTGTAAATTCCCCCTGCGATCATAAAATTTCATCTTCAGCTTCCTTTCTTGCTTTTAAGATTCTCCGTACTCAAAGATGACCTTGCCATGCTCATAGATGGTTATCCGATAATTCAAATTAACCATGCGCATGAAACGGCTAAAGAGTTGAGCCGAAAAAGGTTTAGGGGAGATCAAGGTGGTCATCATATTATTGATCGTGTAATCATCTGTTTCTTCAGACTTTAAATTATACTTACTTAAATTTTCCAACCGGAGGATCAACTTGACAATTTTCTTCAAGTGGTCATCTGCACTTTCAATAATTTCTTCATAGCCTGTACAATCAAAAACATCTTCCGGATAATGGTAGGTCAATAGCTTAACTTCCTTACGGTAGATGCTAAGAGTATAATTAAGATGAAAGATTTGGCTGATCCAAATTTTCCATCTCTCCATACGCATAAAGGCAATCTTATTTAAAGCAGCGTAGTAATTGGTAATGATCGAAGTGTTCAAGCCGCTCATATCGACCAAGTCGACTAATGTGATGCTCTTATTTAAAATAAGACCCTTGACGATCTGGGTAAAGATATTGTCTTGAGGATTGATGGTAGGACGTAAAATATCATCGGCCAAAGACCGACGGTGGAGGTAGCGCACAGTGGCAGCTACCTCCGGATTGATCTTTTCTGATAATTCAGCTAGCTTGGTAGAAATGACTTCGGATAAATATCTCCGATTGGAATACTGGGAGATTAATTTCTCCTTCCCATTCCAAATGGGAAAGAAACCATTTTCGGGATGGGAGCGAGTGTGTATTTCCGAATAATAGTACAGACGATCATCTGCAGGATCATGGTAAATTTTACCCTCTACCCCTGTACCCCCCATCGGGCCCAAATATTCAAAATTCCATTTTTGTCCAACGACAATTTTATCCATTCTCTTGTCCTCTTACAGTAAATCCTCGATGTCTGCTGCCTTAGGCAGAATGTCAACGACTGGACCTTTACGGATGGTACTAACTTGAGGTTGATTGACATTTGTTTCCCCCGTACGCAAATAAGTCAAGTACATCAGCCAGACAATTGTGTCTATATCTAGATTGGTCAAAGTGAAGGATAGAGAATCAAGATCATTCAGAGTTAATAAGACGCTGGACTGTTCATTGTTAAATTTTAACTTGATTCCTTCAACTCGAGTATCATCAGGCTGAGTGATTACTAAAGGTAACATTTCAAAGGTGGTGCTGCCGATCGTAAAGACTCTGCGATATTTATTGGCTAACTCTTCATTGACTTGTAACCTTTTATTGAAGTAGGAAAACATTTCCGGAATACGGATAGCTTCATGGATCCGTTGCAGTTCAGCGATGAAGATAGACAGCTGATAGCGAGTCAAGCCGATATTATCATCCCGAGAGAAGGGAGCCTTACGCCAAACACCATTTTCATCCAGATCACCTCTTCGGATGATATTGATATTGATAAAGGGAAATAGGTTGACTGAAGTATAGAAATCACCATTTAATTCAGTAGTGGTTTCTCCAAAGGCAAAGGTTCGATTTTGTTGTATGGCATTATTGGTATCAGCGGTGAGTCTAATATCAACTGCTAATTTACTCTGAATTGTTAAGACACGATATTTCACTTGACGTTTCATCCACTACCTCCTACTGTGGCGATGTAATTTCCGTTCTTTCTTCTACTAAATTCTTTTCATTGAATTTACGATACTTTTCGCGGATATCATCTTCTACGACTACCTCCACATTGTTATGACTGACAGCATGGATTTGGATACTCTGGTCACCATATCTAGCCAAGGAGTCTAGGATTTCATTGTATTCCTTCTCTGTGCTACACTTAAAAATCATTTCTTCATAGTCGCCACCTAAGGGATGTTTATCCAAGTATTCTTTAATCTTAAAATGCATCTCATTCTCATATAATGTATCATCGAAATAAAATGATTCCAATGGATTCCAGGGTGACAATGATAAACTCTGCTCTATCTTCATGTGGCTTGCAACACCACACCGTACTATTCAAGTACTGCTCTAGGCTTTCCCTAGATGTTGAGACTATATCTTCTCTACTACACTGTTACCATGTACATAGAGCCTCTCGTTTCCAGTTGCCATAATATCCTTTAAAGATATTATCCCTGCAGTATGCATCAGGGTGTACTTCCACTTTACTACGCTGATAGGTCTTTCTCCATATCGGTAGTGTTTGGAATAGTCGTTGAACCCGTGTCTAGCAATAGACACTTGGCTGCGGATTAAGTAATCTCTAACCTTTTTACTGTATTCCAGCAATTACTCTGGACCCTCATGTGTATCACTACCATAAGTTAGTAGTTAGAGCTCTAAACAACTTCCCGCAATTATGAGAGGACCGGCCAACATATCTTCACTACCATGGACATGTAATTACAAACTACAGTTTTAGATGATAGCGAACTACAACCGGGGTCACTAGAACTTGTTTCAGCGATATCGATAGTTGATAGCATGGAAGGATGTAATAATCTTTGTCTAACCGGAATTCTCTTTTCGTTACTGTTACCCAAACTATTCAAAAGTCTTCACATGTATTCGCTACATACATGCAGTTCTCTTACGAACTTCTCTAGGCTTTCCCTAGAGTTGAGACTATATCACCTAGAAATACTCTGTTACCAAGTAATTCTAGCCCTCCATTTCGATTTAAGGGATTCTCACCCACCGCAATCGCTTCGGCCCTACTCTACTCACTTCTTCACATAGAGTTTTCTTCTATGCTATGTTTTCGATAGTCGTTGAACATGCCATCTGCTTGAGACAACATGCTGCGGATTGACCATCTATCTTCAACCTTACTTACTGTACCTATGATGGTTAGTCATAGCCATCATACCATCACTGATATGATTTAGTAGTTGAAGCTTTAGGCATCCGTAGTTAGAATTAACTACAGATGGAACAATACGTTCCCGTTCCCGTCAATTAAGAGGGTTTAAAGCCCCAATTGTTTATTCTATTAGGCTGTGTCTTCACATGTATTCGCTACATACATGCAGTTCTCAGTACTAACTTGTACATGAACTTCTACATCTCTCGATGTAGTCGAGACTATATCTTCCTCATACACTCTATGACCAAATGTATGAAGTCCCTTCGTTTCCCATTGCTCCATGTCCGTCCAAGACATTTGGCCTCCAATCGCTTGAGGGGTACTCTACTGACTACGTGATAGGGTATTTACGCCGCTATCGGTAGTTGGTCGATAGTCGTTGAACGTTCCTTCTTTAATTGAAATTTTACCAAAGCGATATATTTTCTATTGACTCGATTATCTGGCAAATCGAGCAACGTTACTATTTCCCCAGGCTCACTCAACCCACTGTCCAATAGCTCAATCACCCTACCCCGTAAGTTATCGGGCCTAGTCTTGCTCTCCGGTTCAGGAATCTCATAATCCCTGGAAATGGACATCCAAGACATACGCTGTTTGATAGAATGGGGTAATGATACAGGTACGGATAGCAGTCTAGATATTTCTGCCAAGCCTTTACCTTCTTCCAGTAGCTTACAGACAGCATGGATTTGTTCATGGCTGTAGGTGGAAGAAGTTCGTAAGAATCCCTTTTCACGTGGCATTTCTCCAGCCGCAGGTATATCATACTGGGATGAGATATGTTTCCATTTACCAGCATACTTGATAGATCTAGCCAGACCGATTGACACACCAACCTTTTCAGCTGCTCGTTTACAGTTATGACCTCCTTCTAGCAATTTACAAATAGCATGAGCTTGCTCATCTGTGTAAACTGCATTGGGTCGATCAGTTCCGACTCTAGTAAAGGAGGCATTGTCATAGCAACCCATCTCCATAGCATGTTGTTTATTCTCAGCTGAAGTAGCCCATTCCAAGTTGCGATACCAGTTGTTAGTCTTGACTCCATCGATGTGGTTGATCTCAGGTTTATTTTCTGGATTAGGTATGAAGGCCTGTCCCACCAATCGATGTACTCTGAATGTCCCATATTTTGTTTCTGTACGTAGACTAACTCTTTCATACCCTTGATCAGATAAACTCTTCTTTACTAGGCGACCAAGAGCATTGCTATACACTTCTCCTACATTGCTGATCATGTAATCCAGTTCCTTGCCTTCAAAGACGATAGGTTTCCATTCGGGGTTTGCAGTGTCCCAGATCCTATCATTGAGCATATCTTCCATCATACTTTCCATATTCTTACTCATAGTCTCATCCTTATTCTTAGCCATTAATTTCACTCCTTCATCTTTTTTGTTTTTACTTTTACTTTTACTTTTAGACATCATTCTCACCTCCTTAAAGAAATATATTTTGCCAGATCTCACTTTATAATATATCATCATAAAATATCATCAATTAAAGAAGACTCGCTGCGGATTGTCCAATCTCTAACCTTACTTACCCTACCCATGTTAATTACTCATGGCCATTACACTGTCACCAGTGTAACTTGGTAGTTAGAGCTCTAAGGATGTTCCCGTCACCTTGTAGGAATTAGGCCCTGCTCAGTACAAAGTCATCCAACTTTATACACATTGCCTTTCTTCGTTGATTTCCACCGGATCGAGAAGTCCATATCATTGTTAACATCGGCATATCTTAAGATACCTGAACCAAAGATTCTGGAGAGTAAAATGTCATTGGGGAATCGGAAAGCAGAAAGATAATCACGGATAGTAGCCTTATCACCTAGAGAGACTAAGCGATTGATCCTCTTGCTAACTTCAGCTGTCATCAGAGATCCTACATATTCATTACCAAATACCTTCACATACATTCGCAACATGCATGCAGTGCACCTAAGCACTTCTCTAGGTCTCCCTAGACGTTGAGACTATATCTTCATCCTACTACTGTGACCATAGTAGTGATGCCTCTCGTTTCCAGTTACCCCACCTTCAGTTCTTCCAGTGGCCTAGCATTAGCTTCTAGGTGTACTTCCTCTTTACCACTCTAAGGTTTTTCTCCCGTATCGCAGTGTTAGGAATAGTCGTTGAACGTGTAACTATTTTTCTCCAGATTTAATAGTTACTTCGCTGCGTTTGATGACCCTAGCTCCATAGCTTTTACTATCCCTGGATCGTTATATCCAGTGCTACACTATCTATCACTAGTAGCTGCAGTGTATGGAGAGTTACAGGGATTCCCCGCAATTATGAGAGAATGGGCAAACTACCGCAATCGCTTATGCACCATGGAAAGATTATCTTTGGCCCATAGGGTATGATAATTTTGTAAGATCCAGCGAAGCAGATAGTAAATGTTTTGCTTATCATAGTCATTGATTTTTAATTCAGCCCGAGTAACATCATCCAATAGGCGATTGAAGAAGATATGCTGATACTCACCTCGTCGTATGGTATTCTTCCCTCCGACGATGATCATCCATTCGTCTCGGTTGTCGATATTGTGATAAGCAATTTTGTATTCTTCAAATAGCTTCAACAAGCAACCTGTGATTGAGCGTACGTATATAAACTCTTCGAATGGTTCTGCTTGCACCGCTACGACGATATTCGACTTCTTATTGCACTCGAAATACAAGTAGCCTTCTTCTCTACTGTAATCATCTTTGGCTAAGATTTTAATGAAGCGATAGACTTCTAGAAAATTTAGCATCTTGGTAATTGTCAAATGGGAGTAGATCAATAGAACGTTGATGGCATTTTTAAAGATTTGAATTTTGTAGATGGGCACTGTATAAGATTGATGATTGACGTCTACTAATTCCTCCTTGAAGGTTTTGACAGAGATGGGCATCAAGGACTTAACAGTCACTGCTCCAATGGAAGGGTAGGATAATTTATCTACCAGCTGGAAGAGAATATAGGCTGACTTACCTTTGATCTTGTAGTAGCCATGTTCATCTTGGATGGGTATGATGATGGGTTTCTTAATATAGTAGACTTTGTAATCACCGGATTTATCATAGGCAGAAATCTCCACATCTAGATAGAGTACACCACATCTAGTCTCAGCCATATTCTTGATGATCTTATTTTTGTTAGAATTTCTTCTGATGACGTGATCATTGACATTATAGTTTTCCTCATTAGGATCCCATTCGTAACCTAAGATCTTGATATTGGGAATGATAGAAAATCCTAAGAAACTCATGTAGACAAACTCATGCAACTCTTTGTCAAACTCTCGGCGCATTAAAGGTAAATTTAAATTATCGACAAATTGATTGGGAATGGAATTTAAATACTTGAGCATTATTAACCTCCTTCTACCAGTACCAGAGAGAGAAAACAATTACTCCTAAGACTAGGCCACCTCCTAAAATTGATAAGATCAACCAACTGTGGTCAGACGGTGGTTTGAACCATTCATCGTCTTCAGAGAATTTCACGTGCTCACCTCCCTATTAGTTGAGTTGTCTTTGTTAGTTAGGGAAATAATAGCATGGGCAATTTGCCCATGCTATTATTTGTTTTCTCTTGGTTAAATTCTTGATCTAAGTGGATTCTGGATTCAGTTGCTCCTACCTGAGTATTATACTTCGATCCTCTTACGATGGAATAGGGTGTCTTAGCATACTGGGATTTGATAAACCAAACTTGGACAATGCGCATATCGGGATAGAGTACAACCGGATAGGCAGACAGATTGGTGATTTGTAGGCTGACTGTTCCTTGGAAGCCAGAATCACATAAGCCACCTGATTCGATATGGATAGAGAGTCGAGCAATAGAAGATCGGCCGGCAATAAAACCCATGATACCCTCAGGGATAAATAAATATTCTTCAGTGGTCATCAAGACAAAATCTCCAGGCTCAATAATATAACAATTCACCAAGTGTTGTGGTTTTTCTCCGGGTTCTCTTAAAATATTGCCTCCACTAAAGCGAGGCGGTTGACGAGGATCGATGATGGCTCTACCCTCCTTTGTCTTGTGATTGGGTTGTGGGATACGATAGGATCCTCCTAAAGTTAAATCAACTGAATTGGGTTGCAGCTGATAAGGCTGAATCGGTGTACGAACCAGCATACCTCGTTCGATATATTTTTGAATGGCTCGATCACTTAAGATTGGAGAAAATAAATCTTTAAAGAATCTTCCAAACATGAGTATCCAACCTCCTTAACTTTTTAACTCCTGTAGAATATATCATTGAATGTTGGTGAAAACGTAGACACGGGCAACACCCGTATAAGTTTTGAGAGGGGGAGGATACAGTGGGAATCCCAAAGGCCAGTCTCTTATCTCATACTTCCAATGAAGTATTAGGGATGGAAAATTCTGCCGATAGCAGTACTCAGCGCAGCTATGTTTTAACAGTGGACCTACCAGAGAATGATAGTACGACTGATAGCATCCACAAATATAGTTTGCTCATAAACGACCAGCCGACTAACTTGAGCATTGACATTCGAGTCTTAAGTGCCGATAATCTGTTAGAGATCACCGAGAGATTAAATTCTTTCAACGATGCCTTACACTGGAATACTTTAGACCAAGACTATGATATTTTATTTCTGGATGCTCAAGTAGTTGGGGAAAAGGAGATTCTGGGTAGAATCATTGAATTGGAAAATGCTTTGACTCCTGGCACTTATGATCAATTGATTCTCCCGGCTGATTATAAAAATGACTTTGGCCATCTGATGGCTCGGATCGATTTAATTGAAAAGTGTCTGACAATTGAGCGTTGGATTTAGAGGAGGTAGCAAAATGGGTAGGCTGAAACTAGTGGAGGCAACTCTGGATAGACTGATGGGTGAATCTGTGGTTCCCGGTAGGTTGATTGTGACTTATGATGGGCGAATGTTCTACGAGAGCATCGATGGCCTTCGTTTAGAGATAACGGATATCCTTGAACTTCCTTCAGATGGCAGTAGGTTAGAATTATTGGCTCCCTTGGATCGATTCTATTGGATCCAAGAGACAGAAAAGTTATGGAAACATCATAAGGGCAAATGGAAATGTTTAAATCCGGATATGCCATTCTTCGACTCTGAAACAAATATGATCAAGAATGAGTTCTTAACCTTTTACGATCAGGCGAGTAAAACTTTCTCCAATGACTACTTCAGCTTTTATAACAGCGAGACCAATACCTTCATCAACCAATACTTCTCCTTCATCAATGAAGAGACCGGAGAAATTAAATTGGATGCTCTACCTTCAGGTGGAAGTGATGGCAGCTTACCTGGAGAACCCGGACAACCTGGTGCGCCCGGTATACCAGGAGCAGCTGGCGGTGTAGTTATCCTAGGTAAAGATGGTACAGTTGCTGAAGGTTATCTGCCCTTGGCTACTGTCATCCAAAAAGGCATAGCCACTCTAGGATCTACCGGAGGAGCTGCTCGTTTTGGAGAGAAGAAGGATGTTGGCTTAGATAAAGTCAGCAATGATGCTCAAGTCAAAGAAGCAGACTTGGGTGGTGCTTTAAACACCCTAGCGTCTACTATCAAAAAAATCATTCCAGCCATCAACGAATTGTTTGAGAAAAAGTTAAATATAGACTCCAAGGACTATGTTAAATCTCCTGGTAATCAGGGGGAAGAAAAAGTGATGATTGCACCTTTGGTGAAGGGAGATCCCCTTACCTTGATTGAGCTAAGTAGATTTGCTCGAACTTATGGACCAGGCGCTATCGTTGGTTCAGATTCCACACCTAATGAAATTCTCATGGATACTCCAGGTCAGGCTGGTAAGGATTCTGCCTATGCTCGAGCGGATCATGCTCATCCCATTAAAATCAGCTTTGAGGGTACACTTAATAATATCAAACCGGATGGTGCTAACGCCTCCTTAGGTAGCACGGATAAAATTCCTAGATCCGATCATGTTCATAAACAAAAATACACTCTAACTCTAAGTGGTACCACTTTAACCATCACTACGAATAATTAGTAGCAGAGGTGAAAAATTCAATGCCGATCATCATGGATGGCATACTCATTCCTGAAGAAAGCAATATGATCACAGCTAATGGAGTCAACATTCGCCGAGTGATTGTAGACGGTACGGTCGTCTGGTTCTTTAATCGTAAACCGACAACCCCTGAGCTAACAACTACTATTCCTGAAAGTAATATTGTTGCACCTGGCACCCCAGTTCGGATCACTGCTGCTTCCACCGATCCTGATGGCGACAAAATAACTTACCATTGGGAAAATATTCCTTCCTCTGGTTTACCGGTAGCTTACAATCAAGGACAGGCTAGTCAAAATAACTATTATTCCCTAGGCAAGCAACTGGTGAAAGTTATTGCCAGAGACGAATGGGGAGCTGAAGCAGGTGCAGCTATTGTCTTTGGTGTTTCGAGTGGCAACAACTTTGGTACTGCTCAAATGGGTGAATTCACAACGAGCATCTTAGAAGAAGGGGTGGCTAACTTCTCTATCATCTATGCTTACATGAATGCTCCTGGAGCCAGTGGTCATAATAGCAGCAATAAGGACGTAGGAACAATCTGGGGACGTAAGACCAGTGATAACGAATGGGAAGTTTGGGTTCAAGGTACCACTAGCAACGGTATTACCTTGACGGCAACTGCTGAACCAGGAGTTTATTGGCAAGCGAAGTTTGTCTACCAAGTTGATCTTGGACACGGATCCTGACTAGCTAATTTTAGGTCCGGGATGACCTATGACGTTACCTTCCACTTTGACGGTTAAGGAGGTCAAATATGAAAATTATTTCTCTCGCTGAAGCTAATAGTTTTAAGGGAGGCTATCTACAGGAAAGATTGCTAGTCACACTGAAGGAAGCTTCTTTCAAGGAAATTTTAAAGTTAAGACTGAAGCCTATCAGCTTCCATGAATATACTTACGCTGGTTATACTCGTTTGATCACAATCACCTACGATCTGGAAAAGGCTCTTTTTACAGTGGAACTTTCTAAAGATCCGGCCTTAGCCTTGAGTGAAGATTTATTTACCAGCGAAGGCTTAGACACTCGTCGTCAAATGAAAGCAGAAGAGTTAGCCAGTGAAGTCAATCGGATCATTGATGAGGGAGTCGATGTTCTTACGACTAAAGGTCAAGAACGTTTCACTTTGACTATCAGTGATCGTCTTACCTTACAAGAGGCTGTCAATGAGCTAGTTATTAAATCCCGTACTCTCTTCAGAGCCAGTGGTCAACCCTTTCGTTTATTTAGCCGAGAAGAAGTTATGGCAGTCAATAAAGCAGCTCTTCGGCATATTAAATTTCATCAGATCTGTTTAAGTTTTTACCAAGACTACCTGTATAGACTGAATACAGAAGAAGAGCTGGCCCAAGTTAACTATGGGGGAAATCTTCCCGATGATCTTATATCAGCCCTGAGTGATACACTTGGACGGATGGAAGGAAAGTCCTTTGGTTAATTAGACTTTGTGAAGGGGAGTAAATGAGATGGCTGTTATCACCTCCAAGAATCCTAAGGTGGAAATTCTTTCCCATGATCAGCTAGCACCTAGTAAGAAAACTGCAATCCTGACTACCCCTGATCAGTATAGCTGTACTTGGGAAATTCCTAGCAATGAAACCATGGATCCTATTCTCTATACCTTTGAACTTTTAATCGATGAAAAGTCTACTGGCATGTTAGCCTACGTAACTGTTATGCCAGAAGGTATCATCATTGAAAATTCGGATGTCGTTGATTTTTGGGTATCGCCTGATGTTATGAGCAGTAACGGAGGAGTAGCAACCTTCTACATCAACCTTCGTGTGGCTATGCAACCAACCCTGAAGATTTTGACTGATCTCCCTATCGTGTTGCAAAATTCTGAACTCTACCTCTACGGCACTAAGGATGATCATATTTTACTTTCTGGCTCTGATCCCTTTGCTGGCTTGTGGCTTTACGATTGGGAATCTAACACTTTAGAATCCATTTTCAATTGGGGAAGTTATGATCGCTGTATTGAAACAAAAAAGAAGGAACTTTTCCTATTGAATAGCCAGAATAATAATACCCTCTACCTGAAGGCTGTACCAGATTGCCTTCCTCTTGGTCCAAGTGGCGATCTCTATTTTGAAAATTCTCTAGGTGATTTATTCTGCCTAGATAGCAACACTCAGACCCTCAAACATTGGAATGGTGCTAGCTTTGTTAATCTGGCAACTGACCTGACAGGCTACGCTAAGTTTAACTTCTCTGAGAGTAGAGGGTATCTTTTCTTAACTTGCTCTAAGGGATCAGAGACTAAAGTTTTCCATTGGCAAAATAATTCCTTCCAATCTAATTCTATCCTTTCTGCAGAGGATGATTCTGTCCACTGGTTTGAAACTACTGATGCTATCTGCTGTGCCGTAGGTCAACATATCTTAACCTGGGATGAAGAAGACAGCTGCTTCATCAAGCTAACTACAGTCCCCGGAGTAAAGTTTACCAAAGTGCATGTGACTAGAAGGAAAAGAATTTTCTTACTGGCTGACTCTTCAACCTCTAAGAAAATATACACTTGGCATAAAAATAGCCAAGAGATCGTAGAGGTATATTCTTCTCCAAGTTCCTTCAAGCATTTTTATGAAACTCGCAGTGGAGAAGTATTTATAGGCTCAGAGGGAACAGGAGGGATTATTCGTCTAGTCGATCATTCTTTTGTTTCGGTGTATGAAAATGGTTCTGACTGGGAATGTTGGCATGACACTTACAATGACTTAGTATTTGTCTCCTCAGGCTATTCCACTACCTCTGGTGTCTACCGATGGAATGGTAATTCTACTCTCTCGCAAGTTTTTCCTTCCGGCTATGGGTGGAAATATTTAGACCAGAGGTCCAGTAAGATTCGTTTGGCTAATGATCGAGCTGAGGGTTGTTTAATCTGGGACACCAGTCTGAATAAATTTATCCTAGACCCAGATGTCAATTCTGATTTTTCTGGACAGCCTATTATCTTTCATGCCTCTGGTAGTACAGTCAATGGGGAAACAAAGATTTGGAATTACAAACGTCTCTTCACCAAGGTAGATGGAAATTACGATTTAAGTAAAGTGGTCCGAGCCAACTATCACTTTGCTATTCCGGAATTGGCTGATCATGTCACTAAACTAGTGATCGGTAAAATGGAATCTGATTAAAATAAGAGGTCCCAAATTGGGACCTCTTATTTTAACTTTAATCAGGCAAGTAGGAAAGTAAATCATCTAGATCATTGGTAATTATTTCTTCCAGTGTCCATGGACATTCTGATGGTAATGCTGTCAGTATCTTTTTAAGATTAGGAGTCTTGATCTTACTTTCTGTGGCATGCTCTCTGTAGGCATCGATACCATCTAAGTAGATATCAGGTAAAGCTTCTTTCAAATGATTGATCAGATTGGTTTGCTGATCCTTTCGTCCCCAATTCAAATCATCTCTTAAACTTCTACGAAACTCCACTATTTCAATTGAGATGTGATTGTGGCTATCTTCATCCATCCCGTATTTCAAGATGAGCAGGTGTTCAACGATGAGTCGTAAATAGCTCTTAGAGGATTTGAGAACATTTCTACTTTCATTGAAGATCTCGGCACATAGTTCAACGAACTCTCCCTTGGTGATTGTATTCTCAGTGAAAGCAATTAGCAGTTGAGCAAATCTTTGTCCCTGATCAACTATCTCTTCTAGCCTCTGTATAGCAGCGTTCACAATTTTTTCATCGGTCATCTTTTTCACCTCTTAGATTTCAGGTAGCTCAAGGATTAAGTCTGCTACTCTACTCTCGAGTAATTCCTCTAAAGTCCAAGGGCATTCTTTTGGCAATGCTACTAATATCTTTTTGAGCTTAGGAGTTTTGATTCTACTTACTGTGGCACGTTCTCTATAAGCATCGATGCCGTATAAGTAGATAGCAGGGAGAGAATCTTTCAAATGATCGATCAGATTGGTCTCTTGATTCTTTCTCCCCCATAACAAATCGCACCTTAAGCTTCTGCGAAATTCAACTATCTCCCAGAGAAGGAAATTCCGACTCTCTTCCTCTACCCTATATTGTAGTAGGAGTAAATGTTCAATGATAAGTCGTAGATAACTCTGAGAGGTTTTATAAATGTTAGATCTATCTAGATGATTGAAGATTTTCCTACATATTTCGATGAACTCATCCTTGCTGATCTTATTCTCTGTGAAGGCGATTACTATTTCCGAAAATCTTTCTTCACTATCGATTATTTCGTCTAGTTTCATCTTCTCGTTGGCCATCTTCTCACCTCATGTCAGATTGTAGGTAGTTTAAGAAGTAACACGTTGATGCTCCCTTCCACTAATTCCTCTAAGGTCCAGGGACAATCTTTTGGTAAAGCTTTTAAAATTAATTTAAGATTAGGATTTGGGAATGGGTTGCTATCATCTTCTTCGTGATCCTTATATGTTTTGATTCCCCTCTTATAGATCAGAGGCATGATCTCTCTTAGGTTATTGATTATAACAGTTTCCCTGGTTTTAAGATCCCAATCCAAACAATCGCTCAAGTTCAACTGGAACGTTCTAATTTCCTGTCTAAGGTGGTTCCAAGCAGTTGTGTCCACTCCATATTTTAATATGAGTAGGTGTTCAATGATAAGTCGTATAAAACTTCGCGCTGACTTTTCGATGTTTTGATCCTCATGAAAGATGTCACTACACTGTTCAATGAACTCTTCATCCGTGAGTTCATTTTTTGTGTAGGCAATAAAAGTTTTAGCAAATCTTTGTCCGTCACTTACAATATTCTGTAACTCTTGCAGCAAGGCCCTTACCATTTTTTCTTCAGCCATCTTTCTTCACCTCATGTCAGATTGTAGGTAGTTTAAGAAGTAACACGTTGATGCTCCCTTCCACTAATTCCTCTAAGGTCCAGGGACACTGTTCAGGTAAGGATCTTGTGATTGTTTTCAGGTTAGGATTCTCTTTATCGTGATCGCGGTAGGTTCTAATGCCCCTTAGATAGATCAGAGGCATAAGCTCTCTCAATTTGTTGATGACAGTCGTCTCTTGGGTCTTGAGCCCCCAGTTTAAATCCTCATCTAAATTTTTCTGGAAGGCTTCGATTTCATTACTGATATGACGATGTGCAGTTATATCCACCCCGTACTTTAGTAAAAGCAGATGTGCAATGATAAGTCGTAAGAAGCTCCGGGATGATCTTTCAAGATTTCCGGCTTCATTGAAGATCTCGGCACATAGTTCAATGAACTCTCCCTTAGTAATCGTATTCTCAGTGAAAGCAATTAACGTATGAGCAAATTTCTGACCATCATTCGCGATGTTCTGTAGTTCCTGTAAAATAGCTCTGGCCATGTCTTCCTCAATCATTCCTCTACTCCTTTCTAAAGTTCAGGTAACCTGAGAATTAAGTCTTCAGGTTCACCTTCTACTAGCTCATCTAAAGTCCAGGGACATTGTTCCGGTATAGACTCTAAGATCACCTTGAGATTAGGATTCTTTTTGTCGCTATTCGTATAGGTCCTAATTCCAGCAGCATAGATCTGAGGCATCTCCTCTTCTAGATTATTGATTATCAATGTCTCCTGGGTCTCAAGATCCCAATCCAAATAGATGATCAGATCCATTTGATTTTTTATGAGCTCGTACTCAAAATCATCCCAGGGACTCACATCTATCTGGTACTTTAACAAAAACAGATGTTCGATGATCTGCCGTAGAAAATTCCGTGCTTCTTTCTGAATGTTTTTATCCGCGGGGAAAATGTCACTACACTGTTCAATGAACTCTTCATCCGTGAGTTCATTTTTTGTGTAGGCAATAAAAGTTTTAGCAAATCGTTGTCCATCGTTTATGGTCTTCCGCAATTCTTCTATCAAGGGATTCACTGCTTTTTCGTCACTCATTCTTTTCCATCCTTTCTAAAGTTCAGGTAGTCTGAGAATTAAGTCTTCAGGTTCACCTTCTACTAGCTCATCTAAAGTCCAAGGACACTGTTCAGGCAAGGAGTTCATGATCTGCTTGAGGTTTGGATTCTTCCTATCATGTCGCTTGTACGTTCTAATCCCTTGTAAATAGATCAGGGGTAAAAGATCTATTAAGTCGTTGATAATTGTTGTCCGTCGAGGACCATGCCACCAGGCTAAATTCTTAGCCAAACTTTTTTGATATCCTCTGATCTCATGAGTGAGATGTTTACGGGCGGTCGTATCTATTCCGTACTTTAATAGAGGTAGATGTTCAATGATATTTTTTAAAAAACTCTTTGAGGATTTTTCGATACTCCCATCCTCTTGGAATATCTCTGTGCATAATTCACTGAATTCATCCTTGGTAATTTTATTTTCGGTAAAGGCAATCAGTGTCTGAGCGAACCTTTGACTGTCATTCGCAACATTCTTCAGTTCCAGTAAAATAGCTCTGGCCATGTCTGCACCAATCATTCTTCATATCCTCCTATCACAAACTCGGTGTCATTGCCTACTCTCAACTGACTATCATTTGGATCATACATAATTTTGCCTCCTTTCTTCATGCTTATTTCTTTCCCTGTACTTTAGAATATATATTCATAGAATCAGCGAATACGTTAGATAAAGAGAGGGAGGAATTCCTCCCTCTCTTTATCATAACATTTGTACTCCGACAATATTTTCAATGTAGGTGTCAAAGGTGGAAGCTAATTTATCTGCTCCCTCAGTCACATTATTTTTCTTAAGTAAGTCATTATATTTTTCAGCTGTCTTATAAACAGCCTTATCCGTTATGGCAAAGAAAATCACCTCATTGGCACTAGCAGCAAAGAGCAAAAACTTTTTAAAGTCATTGCGAGGATTAACCTTCTTAAGTTCAGATAAAGCAAAGAAGGTCAAATCATCTTCTAGGACACAGAGCAAAGGATTGGCTAGACGATAAAAGTAGCGCATCTCATCAGGGACAAAGGGATAGGTGAGATCAAAGGCATCTTGATCAAAGACACTGCCGAAAGTATTTTTAGGACGTAAACGTTTAGAGTACTCGATGAACTCAATGTAGAGCGCTTTACGTTTAACACCATTCTTCGGACTTTCATCCCGATCAGTTTGCTTCGGTCTACTTTCTCCCTCTAGGCTAGGAGGTTCTTCAATCTTTTCTACTTCGACAGGTTCTTCGACAACAGGTTCTGGATCTTCAGGAACTTCTTCTACTTCCGGTGGAATCTCTTCAGGAATTTCCTCTGGTGGGACTTCCTTCTCCTCTTCCTTTTGCCGAACTCGATTTAAGACAGCTGTAGTGACATCGACTGGTTTCTCCTTTTCCTCAATGTCAGCATCCTCATCTACACTTTCTTCCTCTTCTGGGATGTCAGGTGGAGGATCTTCCGTTGCTTCTGTAATAGCCTTGCCGTAAGGAACAGCAAACCATTCCCAGGTGTATTGCTCCTTCCCAGGTTTAGAGTAAAAGCGATGATCCTGTTCCTTGAATTGGTAAGTAAGATTCTTTCTAGATTTACACATAGCCTCACTGATGATGGTAGCCTTGATTCCTTTATATTTACCAGAACTGACTGTAATCTCAGATTCTGATCTACCGAACCTAACCCCTTCCAGAGAGTTGAGAATTTTTTGAAATTCTTCTGGGACTTCCGGTTGGTAAGATTCAGTAAGGTATGAGTTTATATCTTCGAAGTTGAAATCAATTCTTTCTGAAATAGACATGGTAGAGTCTTCATAGATTTGCAGTTCCTTGTAATGACGCTCCAGGTGTTCTTTCACATCACGGCTAAAGATACCCTGTTGCTTAGCTCTTTTGTAGGCAGCTACCACCCCAGGTTTAGATAAGACCAATTTATCTCCTCTGATCGTATGATGCGGGTACTTACATCCACTACGACTATAGGGTGTTACACCGTGAGGACTATTTTTGATCTTGTTGACAGGGGCTATCAAATAAGTCTCCTTCAGAAAGTCTTGCCAACTTTTGTTGTTAGGATTATTGGCTGTCTCATAACCGTCATTGTTATCCGTATCATCAAAGTAATGACTGCCCAACAGCTTATCGTATAATTTAGCACCTGGGTCTTTCCATGTCCCTGACTTAATAGCTGCTTCCTCCGAATTGTCTATTTTTAAATTGATGAATCTACTCACTGTTCACTCCCCCTTTCTTTTAAGAAACAGTGAGTTGGTGGTAAAAAAAGGAGCCAATTAGGCTCCTTGCAATTCATAGAGTATATTGGTTATTTTTATGATGATAGTATGCCAATTGATAGTGTGAACCTCGCTAAATAGCCTTTGTCTAATCTCATCAGCTTCTTCACTTCTCATATTGAGTTTATATAAGTACGGATTGCCCAAACTTTGTCTCAGCTGATAGAAGAAGCTCTCTAGATCGAAATCAAGTTGATACAACTCAATTTCCATTTCCTTGGCTAGGACCAGTTTCATACCTGCATCGAAGAAATAATCGATCACACTATTGGCTTCCCTTAACAGCTGATCATCAACATGGCTCATGCTCATACCTCCTCAAGAATTTACAACATACATGAATTCTTCCCAACCATTAAGGTTGAGGTTGATTCCGTTCCATCCAGAATATTCTTGTACACCACTGTCAGCTTCAGGAAATATCACTTTACCCTCCGGTGAGATAACCGAAATAACCTTGGCCACTCTATCCTCATTGTAGATTTTTATCTTCTCAGCCAAGGTCAATAAGGGATTTTCAAACTCGTATTCATCAGTTTCCTTTCCCTCTAAGATGTTACCATCGAATTGTAGGGATAGGTCTGAGAGGTGCAAGTATTGGCTAAATCTCCATGGCAAGCCATAGCCGTAATTGTTAGCAATTCCTTCTCGAGTACGCAACCATTCCACGTAGAAATATCCGTGATGTTCACTGACGGCAATGTAATACCCATGGATTTCAGGCCAGAGATAAGACCTTTCGTAGCCATACTCCAACATATCCCAGTAATAAATGATGCCCTTCGAAGCAATCGTCATGCACTGATACGCTGTGGATAGAGCCTCATCGTAATTTCTGAATCTAATCATCTTCTCACTCCTTTCTAACCGTTGACAAATTCATCAATAACCATGCTGTCCGTACGGGCATGATAAAACTCTCGAAGGATTAATCCAGCCCTTCGATAAACCTCTTTACACTCGCCCGTAAAATCAACAAGCCTCTGGATGGAGTCACTTGGTGACAAATGGAAGGAATAAGTTCCTCTCACCTCTGGACAGGCACGGGTTATCACCATGAGGTTATTCCAGCCTCTCCCAATATGTATGAGGAACCTGTCATGAGGATCATAAACACTAATACCTCTCGAGGCTGTCCAATTACCTCGAACTTTTGGTCCGTAGGTACAAACTATCTTGCCACCCCAAAGCCTTTGTTCTTTGATGCTGAGACTCAGATCCATAATCTCTCCAAAGGAGATACAATCTCTTTTCTCTCCAGTTTTCATTCTTATCCCTCCTTCAACTACAGCTAGTGAGGACTTCATCATCATCACGGATTCCTGTCCGTTTCACCAGATGGTAAAACTCTTGCATTACCAACACAGCCTGATGATAGGTTTTCCAATCCTCGAATTCCCATAACTTATAGATTGACTCATCCGAAGACAGATGGAAGGTTGTAGTTCCAATCAGATCAGTACAGGGATATGTGAGAGATAATAACTTTTCCTCTCCCCACACCTTTCTGATATGGAGAATATCATTCATATGGGGATCATAAATCTTCAAGCCGTTATCCCAACCCTTGGCTCCAGGATATCTATGGTATATCGATCTAATCAGACTGCCACTCCAGAGTTTCTGCTCTCCAATGCTGCTAGTCAGGTCCATAATTTCTCCCAGGCTTATTTGAGTTCTTTCACTGCCTTTCATCTTGTCTCCCCCTTGCTTTTAAAGTATAAAAGATGTTTCTTATTTCATCTTCTATCTACTATTAGAATATATCAGCATAAAGGATTAAAATACGAAAAAATAAAGGTGGTACTAGTACCACCTTTATTTTTGCTTTTAACGAATATTGCGCAATCGGATAAAGTATTCCAAGAGATCGATCAGATCAGCAGCTCTATCCCAATGTAGATTTTCCAAAGCTTCATCTAGGTAGGAAGTATATTTTAGAATAGTATACCCTCCACCTGAAACAGTCATCTTGATCAGAGCCTTTCCTGTTGTCTGTTCCAACCATTCAAATGTTATCCTGCGATCACCGATGCTAAGATCGAAGTATCGATCGTCATTGCGAGATGACAGTATAGATCCAACGGCAAGTTCCACTGGTCTCTGGTCACAGTAAAGGACTTTGATCAAATCAGCAAAAGTTGTTTTAGTAGTGCGAAATTTCATATGTGAGCTATCAGGTGGTATTAGTGCCGCAATGGTATCTCTGTAATAAAGTTGGTGGAAATTGAAGTGTTCAACCCTTTGGATTAGACTAAGGGTCTCTTCTTCAGTGTTGTTAACAGAGGTAGTGAGAGGGGGAAGAAGAGGTTCAGAAATTGGTTGGGCATAGACCATAACTTTACCATCATTACGAGATGATAGATATGGTCTTACACCTTGTAATTCCAACCAAGTGAGTCGATTATCACCTCGAACCAAAAGGGTCATGAGAGAAGAGAATTCCTTTTCCTCTTCGTCGGTTTTATAAATAAATTTCCCACTATCAGCAGTGAGTACTTCCATAATCTTCTGGCCTTCGTTTATGGCAATATCAAGATCAGATACAGGTTTAATTTCCTTCGAGTCCGTCTTAACCTTATCTAATTCTTCTTGGATTAATTTTTGTACCTCTCGAGTTATATATTCCACATTAAACCATTGAGCCCTCACACCAATCGTACTAGACACTATTTGCTCTATCCTACGTTTTAATTCATTCCTTTCCACTCAATCATCTCCTCACGGTGAATTTTTATCCCAAGTACTTTCAACCGGATCCAATGATATACCATTGGGCTCTGTAGGAGAGTCCACAAGACCAAGCTTTTCTTACTCCCAATTCAGTAGAGATAAGTGCTTCTTTATATAAGCTACAGGACCTTCCAGAGCATATAGGTGATCCACCCGTACCACTACTACTTCCAACAACCCGAGCCATCTGTTTAAGAGGACAGGTTACATCCATAGTAACCATGCCTTCGATGAAGGTATCGATGATCTCATAAGGGAGAGTAGTTGTAGCATATTCTTCATTAGCCTTGACTCTGAAAATACCTAGTCCCTTTTCCATTTTAAAACTTCCTTCCTATTTAATATATCAATTTTAATGAGCGTATTTATTGACCTTGACTGTTTCAGCTACAGGAATACTATCTTCCGTTACAGGTGTGCAGGTAACTTTCCCAGCCGTATTCAGGACTGTGAACTCATAATTCTTATGACAGAATGTGAGTAGGTAGCTGGAAAAATCTCCGCCATCTTGATATGGGACTTGATAGACATCGATCAGCAGAAGCATCTTCGCTTCACGGATATAATCGCTCATATACCGACGTTTTATTTGGTAGCCTAAATGACCTTGGCGCAACGTTCTATTTGCATCAGAGGGAATCGTTTCCTTCTTCTCCCAGACCAAGAGGCAGATGGTAGTTAACTTCCCAGCCAGCATCTCCTCCACTTCAGCCTGCAGATCCTTGGGATCAAAGTTGTCGATTAGCTCTGGCATTGCATAATCACTTAAGCCCCCTTTCAAATCTCCGGTAGAAATTTTACTGTATAAGGCTCCAGCCAATCTTTTTAAAATAGAATCACTCATATCATTTTCCTCCCTTACTTCTTAAGATTGTTTCCAAGATTGGACCACCGCGTTCTCTAACTAGCAGGGCAGAATAACTGGAAAGCAGATCATAGAAAATATCCCACTTGAATATGTACAGACAACGAACGACAGGTCTATGTCTAGTATCGTTACCAGTCTCAACCACCCAGCCGTTGTAAAGGATCAGGAAGCTGTAGACTGTACCCTTACGTCTTATACCGGATTTCTCACCTCGAGCAATGAAGCTACATTCCAATTTGTCCAAAGTCACCAAGGTGTCAGATTGCCATGGAACCCTACCTAGATATTGATGAGAGATCAATTTGAGATCTTCTATTTCGTCTTCCTCGACATCTGGGAATACCGATTCCAGCAATCCGCTGTCTCTATAAGTTTCCCTAATTTTGAAAAGAGTATTGTTAAAGGACCAGCTGACCAATTCTTCTGTTACGTCCTCCAGCTTAAAATCAGTAAATAATTCATGCACCGGAATTTCTAATACTAGGTCTTGGGGCAAACGGAATGGTGGTAGCTTTTTCTTAAGGGCTCGGAGAAATCTTCCTACATAATTATTAGCCAACATTTAAACTCCTCCTAATTCATTCTGCCATGGTAGAGTATATAATCATAATCGGAGCAACGATTTGATAACGTTGGCAAGGGAGAGATGACTGAATGCGCGTTATCAAGAATCGTAGTCGCCTGATCTTCTCAGAGTTTACAAGCACTGAACGGAAGATGATCGAACAGCTTGTATCCACTATGAATAATATTTTCATCTTTCATGACCAAGATAAACAAAAAATGTACCTTCCCCCAGGGGTAGAAGATTCCATCAGAAAATTATTTCCCCGAGTAGCAATTGAAGATGAATCTTCTGAATATTGGCCTTTTAAAAAAGCAGCACCTGCAGCTGATGGTCATTTTGAGCCAAGAAGTCAAGTACAAATTGACTGCATTGATTTTGCTTTAAAAAATGCCAAGGATATGTACCCATTGCTTGGATTTATTTTAGGTCCAGGAACTGGCAAAGCAATCCCAAATTCCACTGCAGTCCCAACTCCAACCAGTAGAGGCTATACGAAAATGGGAGAGTTGCAGGTTGGAGATTTGGTATTTGGGTCCAATGGTCAACCCATTGAAGTATTGGCTGTGTATCCACAAGGAGAAAGAGATATCTATCAAATTACCTTTCAAGATGGGAGATCAAGTTTATGCGACCTTGAACACTTGTGGTCAGTCTTAAACTGTACTGGTCAAAAGGAAGTGTTGACCACAGCTCAGCTGATGCCAGAACCAACTGCTTACAAAATTCCTACTTTATCTGCCCCCTTACAATATAAATCTGGTGTAGTACCAATGGATCCTTACATCTTAGGAGCGTGGTTGGGTGACCATGGCCCAACCATTGCCGAATCCTATTTATACAATGATCTGCATACCCGCTTGAAATTATTACAGGGCTTGCTGACCAATCATGCTACGGTGGATGATAATTTTGTCATAACCTACACCCCCGCAATTCCGGAATTGTTGGAGCAAGTTAGAGACTTGATTTGGAGCATTGGTTACCAGGCAAAAATAAAAGAGAATAAAGTGATTGTAAATGTGCCGAATGAATTCAAGACTGAGCTCTTCACTAATCCTTTCAAGCAATCGAGAGCGAATGCCATTAAAGCTTTCTCTCACCCCAATGCCCAAGAGTTTAAGTACTTGGGGATTCAGGATATAAAATTTTCTCACCGAGAGGAAGCTACTTGTATTCGGGTGGATTCCTTAGATTCTCTCTATGTGATTGACCAGTGTATCTTGACCCATAATACCTTTGTTGCTTCCTACTGTGCAGTTAAGGTTGGAGCGAAAGCTTTATTTATTGCCCCCACTAGTAGTACCAGAAATCAGTGGACGGAAACATTGGTCAATATGTTAAAAGTTTCTCCTTCTGCTATCACAACCGCAACAACAGCCAGAGAGTTCATAGCTGCTAAGACAGATTATGTGGTAACTTTACAAGCCACACTAGCCAATATCAATAACAACTACGACTTAGAAAGAATATTGAAGGATAAGCAATTTGGCATTAAGATCATCGATGAGTGTCAGATGTTTTTCCAGAACATTATTAAAGTAGATGGCTCTGCTAACATTGCTCACAACTGGTATCTTACCGGTACTTTTGGCAGAAGCGCCGATGTGGAAAATAAAATCTACCATGAAATGTTTGGGAAGATTAAACTCTTCACAGTGCCTGATAGAAAACCTACTCTATTCAATAGGAAGCCAGGTAACATCTACGGTGAGAAGCCTCATATGAACGTAGACATGTATTGGATGGATAGTGGCATAACTGAGGAGCAAGCAGAATCAATGCGTAGGGCTACACGTTATGGAATTAGTCTACCGCTATACACAGAGATGGTAATCCCATCAGATGGTACAGAAACCATATTCATCAAGAAAGTGCTAAAGATCATTAAAACAGCTGAGAGGAAAACTCCTTATGGCAGTACGTTGATTCTAGTTCCCACTATTAAATCTACCGAGGTTTTGGCTAGACATGTTCGCAAGAGCTTTCCCGACAAAAAGGTAGGAACTTATCATTCGCACAATGATAAAAAAGAAAATGCTCGTGCTAAAGCAGAAGATGATATTCTCATCTCTACTGTAAAATCTGCAGGTACCGGCTTTGATCGGAAAGGCTTAGCCAAATTGATTGTCTTGGAGCAATTCAAAAGCTGGATCTTAACAACCCAGGTGGCTGGCAGGCTTAGACGAAGGGATGACGGGAGAGAAACATATATGTATGATATCGTGGATCGTAACATCAAACAACTTAGAGCATGGGGTTCTGTACGTGGGAAGTTGCTTAAAAAGCTCTCGAAAAAATTTACTTTAATAGAATACTGAAGAATGAGGGATGGTCACTGACCATCCCTCATCGATTTAATTCCAAATAAACCAAAATTCCTTAGGCGATAATTTTTTCCATCGGTTAATGGTTTCAAGAGTTATTGGTGCATCATCTTCGATCAGAGACGGATCATTTTGTTCTGCGATCCTATCCTCCTCAAGTCCTCTGATGAAATCTCTTTGTATACCCGACACCCTCTGCTCAACATGTTTTACAAGGTCATGATATCTCTTTTCTGTAAGATGGAATTCGGATATAAGGTGTTTGTTCAAATCATCGGCACAATTTGATCTGAACACTGTATTGGCTCCGATGAAGGCTTCATAAGTTGTTAAACTTATTTCAGCCCCTCTGTTAGCCTTTTCAACGTATTGATCTCTGAGCATCTTTCAATCACCTCCACCACACCTACCATATAGTTGCCTTCCCTTGTAACGATCTCATCATTACGGTATATGGTAACGATTTTAAAACTATCTTCAGATATAGCCACATTTCCAAGACCAACTGCTACATAGAGATATACTATGCCTTCTGGATGGTCCTGGAGTAACATGATTGCAGACCTATCCATATAATCCTGACCAAACTCCTTCCTTAGATTCAATGATATACCTGCCAGGCTGAATGTTCTTCATCCACTTTCGTTTTATGGGAACGATCTCACCAGTGGTTGGTTCGAACACGTAACCACCTTCCATAGGATGCTCGGGATGGTAAACTTTTTCATAGACCTCTTGAGTGAATCCTTTGTCTGGGGTATAACCTACCATCACTAATTGTTCATAAGTCATACTAAAAGCGTTTTTCAGACGGTGGTACTGATTGTCAAATACTTCTAGACTATATATCACAATACTTCCCTCCTACTCTATAATATATCATTTAATTATTACCAGTATTTTAAAAATTAAAAAAAGGGATCCAATTGGATCCCTTTTACCTTTTACTTACCCTTCCTGTCTTAATAACTCTTCTTAGCCAGCTCGACACACTCTTCTTCGGAAAGACCTGCAGCCTTTCCAGCCTCATACCTAGCTTTCTTAGCTATAGCATCGGCGTCAATTCTTCTGGTCAGGGAGTTATAGGTTTCCGTATAAATTTCCGCCAGACTCTTCTTGTAGTACGGGTAACCAGCATCAATAGTGTTATTCTCCTGTAACTCTTCCGTGATTGGCCTGACTGGCCTTTTCTCGAAATTCTCCCGAGCTTCTTTTTCAGCCTTCTCCTTGATAGACTCGATACGAAGTTCTCGTTCTGTCTTCTCATAATGCTTTTGGTAAATCTCTTCATCCGTAGGCTCTGAAGGCTTTGATGATAATTCACACAGTTCATCTTTCAATGTCTTTTCAACCATCTTCATGGAATACTCCATGTAGGGACCTAATACTCCAGCCCACTTATCTATTTGGAATATTTCCATCAGCCGATTCATTGTGTCTACGCATTCCACGGTCTTTTCACACGCTTCCTTGAATTCCTTGTTAGTAATAGTTATTTCCATATTATCCCTTCTCTCTTTGTAGTATAAAAGATTTTTCTTATCTTTTATCTACTATTAGAATATATAAGTGAATAACGACAATGTACGGTCAGGATCTAGCTCTTTACAATAAGCCTTCAGATAGGAAAGATCACGATCATCGGCAACACGTCGATAACTGTCGGACCAACAGTTTGGACACCAAGTTCCTTTATAAATTATACTGGTTTCCGGTAGTAGAAAGATCCTACCACAATGATTACACTTGAACATTCCCTTTTCCCCCTTAACGTATATAGATAATAACACCCACTAGTACGAATACCAGGATACCTGTTGATATTATAAAATACCAAGGTACCTTACTAGAGATACTGATGAAGCCTTCACATTTTTTAATACCACCCGCCCTACACATGTCTAAAGAATCTGGGAAACAACTTCCACACTCATGTTGCAACCATAAGTGTTGTATGCATTTTTTGCATAAGCATTTTTTATCACACATTTTATTTTTTCCTTCCTATTATATATATCACAAAGGAGGTTTATAAATGGACATTGATATTTTGAAAAGAGCCACAGCTAAACTAGATTCATTTCTTACGGATATTTCGGAACTCCTGCATGAGGATCAAGTCACCAGTGAAGAAAAGGAAGCCTTGACTACCATCCTCGATGTAACGGGAAGTGTACTGCTCAAACTACTCAATGATGTCAAAAGTCTGGTGGGTGAAGAGATTGATTTTTTGCAAGATCTAGACCTCTACGATGATCAGATTTTTGATTCCCCATGGGATTTATCCGAGGAGATAGACCCTTTGAACAGTATGATTAATATCGGGAACGACGATGACCTGTAAGACATAAAATTTGAAAGGAGATTAGCTTATGGCTAAAGTTATTACCCTATATCCTAAAGTGACAGTTTGGTGTCCTGAGTTAAATGAGTTTTTTAAAACTACTCCCGGTGCCATCGAAGGGCAATATATTCTGCAGGTAACATTGCCCCAGAATGATACTGATGACATCCAATTATATAATTTCGAAATATATGTGAAACGCGGTGTAGCACCAGCGGTTGGTACTGGAATCTATACGACTGTCACGGTTGGCTACCAAACCATCTACGAATACTACGAAGTCAATCATATTGTGGCTAATCCTGATACTCTACCATGGACTGGTGGTACGGTACTCATTACCATCAACTTCGATGATGCTGATCCGGAAATGCCCTATATGAAAGTCTTAGATCTAGTTAACAGTGGTCTGACTCCTCCTCTGAAAACTTATGTTTCCCGTCAGGGTGATATTTTCATCTACGGAAGTAAGGCTACACCACCGGAGAATGTTATCCGTCGTTACGATTGGGAAGCTAACACTTTAGAAGTAGTTGGTTATCCGGGAATACCAGCCATGACTCCTCCGATCGAATCCTTCATGGAATTAGAAGCAGAGGAAGCACTTTGGGTTCTCCCAGCTTGGGCTTATTATGATCCTGATACCAAGAGCTTCCAATACTATGGTGGAGGTGCTGGAGAGAAGGCTGAACATCTTGGCACAATTGGAACCTACAACTACATCCTGGGTCCTGCTGCTCTGTTTAATTACAATGCTAGCAGCAAGCTCTTTGAAAATTTGAATTTGGCTGCTCTGCCTAGTGCTGTCAGTCTTAAAGTGACTGAGTTGAAAAATAACAATCTTCTGCTGACTTATGAAGATGGCAGTGGTAACAAATACGCTTACGTCTTAGGACCAACTGGTCCAGCTCGTGTAGAACTTAACCTGCCAGTCAGCCTTAATAGCATCCTAGAAGGAGAAGCAGATATCCTCTTTGCTGCTGGCAGTGTTTACACCACTAACTACTACTGTCTCAGTGGAACACTGATCGAATATTCTTTAGAGTATGAGGGTGGTCCACTTAATCAAGGTGACTCTCTGGAAAGTTGTTATATCTTCCCTAAGAATTGGAATCAGAATATAGAGTATATCGCTACTGGCAATGCTCAAACCTTATCCATCGGAATTGCTCCACGTAACTTTTATGAAGATCCGGACAATGACAATTTATACTTCGTGGAAGGGGAAGAGAATAATGGGACTGTCTATCAAGTCAAAGGCGATAGTCTCAAAACTTTCTTAACTCAACAGGGGTGGGATCAAGTGTCTGGTGTTTATGGCTTAATTACCTCAGGGAACCTTAGACCACTAGCTCCTACTGTTCCAGGTTCAGGCACGGTAGGTAACGTAACTGATCCCAGATTCTTCAAAGATAGTTCCCACTCTGTTTATTTTGTCACAGAGACCAATAACAAAACAGTCTTAGTCAGAACTATTTGGAGTACAATGTCACCAGAAGTCAATCACACTCTCTTGGAAGTTTATGCTCCCGCTAAAGATTGGCACTTCAAACAAGAAGGCGGTAAAGTCAAAGCTTATTCCGATGCTATGCTAGGACAGTTTGAATACAATCCTAGTACTAAGGAATTCGAATTGGATCAATCGGTTGATCTAGATTACTGTGGCACACCCTTTGGTATCTACACAGCCTTCTTCGGTTCAGACTTCACTAAGATCTGGTTGAATGGTGAAGCCTTTATGGAATTAGATGAAGCCTATCTCGATGTCTCCTCTGGTACAGAAATTGGTATAGCTGTCAACAAGAATGATCCTAACAAAGTCCTGATCTTAGGACCTAATGAGTAAAGAAAGAAATAGACTGGAGCTTTTAGCTCCAGTCTATTTTCTTCATCTATAACTCATCGTCCTCGATTGGAACTAATTCATTGCGAGGAACTGCATTTTCTCTTTCCCGTCCAATGATATCATTGATATCCGTGGATAAAGATTGAATACTTAAAATCTTATCCAAGTGCTTGTCATCCAATAAACGAAAACCATTCTCTTTAGCAAAGGGATGAGCCAGATAGGTAAACTGAGAGAGTTCACTAGCCATGGAATCAACCCTTCTTCGTTTGACAACATTCATGACCATGTAACGATTCTCACCCTTCATTTCCATATTAATTATACAGCACCAATCTGCTGTCTCCATTAATTCCCCTGGTATTCATTCTCATGTATGCGCTAAGTACATGACGTTCACTTCTGAACTGCTCCGCCTCTCAGCAGACGACATACTATTTCAAGTATGAAGGAGTATTTCTACTCGTTTAGATCATATCTTTATTCTGACTACTCTGACCATAGTCAAAATAATTCCCGTTTCCCGTTACCCTGTGTCCTTCCAAGACTAACAGCCCTCTATCGCTTAGGGGGTACTCTACTGTCCACGCTGTAGGATTTTTAATTCCTATCTGCAGATGGTCGATGATCGTTGAACCCATGTCTACTGCTAGACACTTGGTTGCGGATTGACCCTACCCTATACTTTATTACTTTACCCTAGTTGATTAAACTAGGCCACTAGAATATTGCTATTCTAGCTTAGTAGTATAGGTCTAACAGGCTATTCCCGCAGTTAGAGAATTTTTAGATGCCCAGGAAGTTAAGGCATCGCCTACACCGTCTCGTCCGACTAATTTAGTAACATCGCTCTTACCTTGTCGAATCGCACTATCGACGATTGTGGCTGAGGCTCGATTCATTTGGTGAGCTGTGATCACCGGAATATCTAAAACAACAGCCATGGCCTTTAGCTCATTGACTATCCGATTCAGTTCCATCTTAACGCTATCCAAGGCTACGACGTTTGGACGAATCCGTTTGATGTAGTCGAAGGATAAGGCTATCACCTCTAAGTTTTCATCCCGCAAGTCTTGGATGATAGTGAAGAGATCATCGGTATTAATTTCTCGGTAACTGAAATACTTGATGACAATTTCGATATTGGGAACTAAGGCTTTGATTGGAGCCAAGATGTCTAAGGTTAACTTCTTACCTTCACTGCTGGCATTGGTTTCCCCAGTCTTGACATAAGCATTGCCTTGATCATCATTGATGATTTTATTTAAACCTAGCTCATTGCCTAGACGATAGATTGCTTCTTCAGGTGTGTAATCAGCTATAGAATCATCAAAGGAAATGTTCCAAATTCTTTCTATTGTCTCAGTGAAGGAATTTTCCATAGTAATATAGAGAGCACAAGGTTTCATACCCGGCGTCTTACATTTATAACCCGGATTGTACTTCCGAATGTCTAAGACACTTTTCAAAAGCATCATACTCTTACCACTGGAGGGAAGTCCAATGTAGATATATAATTTCCCAGGCATGTAACCTGGAGACAATAGGCTATTTAATCTTCTTATGCCGGTGACCAAACAGGCATTAGTTCCGGTTAAGGATTCAATCGTCTGAGTTAAAGCCTCCTTGACCGATTCGCTGTCATTAGTATTGAAGGTCACTTTATTGGTGACGAAGTTGGTACTGTGTTTGATGTCGATCAAGGAATGAGCAATGTCAAATAAACGACCGGCCAATTCTTTAAAAGCTCCCGGATGATCAAACGTGATATCTTCCAGAAGAGATTGGTATTCATGCTTGACTGAAGAGAGATAACCGTATTGTAGTGCCTCACCCACCATTTCAAAAATCATCTTGGCTTCTGCTTCTGAGATGATATGATCATCCTTGATGCAGGCATTGATGATCTCCTCTTTGACATTGTCGAAGTCCGGTTGACGTTTAGCTCCTTCTACGATCAAGTCGGTTGTTACGATGCCGTCTAGCCATTGTTTGCTAAACCAAGCGATACACCAAATGTAGGCTAAGAGTTCCGGATTCTTCTTGTATAAGCTTTCATCGATGTTCGTAAAGAGACGATTGATATTCTTGACGGATTTGAAGGTACGGAAACCACTGTGCTGCATCGTCAAGATCTTTAAGACCAAATTTAAGATAGAGCGTTTAAAGAAGACTTGGATTTTACGTACCTGAAGATCTTCGAGTTTGGTAAGTGCATTCTGCTTATCCTTAACACTTTTTGCCATACTAACGGATTCTTCCTTTCACCATCATATAATTCGGAGCCATACCCGTGGGAAGTGTGTTTTAAAATTTGATATTAGAAATGGGGTTGAGAATTTTGACGAATATTAAGTCGCTCTATGAAGCTGTCAAAATGGGCTATGGGGTAGAAAGAGTGAATCGACTGACGGCCTACACAGAGGCGGTCAATAAGATTCTTACAGAAGATCCAGTTTCTTATGTAGCGAATTTAGAATATATCATTTCAAATAATATCGGCTTAGAAACACTTCCTAAGTTCATGGAGAGCTATCCTCTACCTTTAACGGCAATTCATCGCTTGCAAGAGTTGAGTGAAGCCTTGATTGAAAAATCAGAGTCCAGGCAGATTCCCAGCAAGCCTTACAAGGAACTGTATGAGATGGCTACTGATTATCTGAATCGGCATGAACGGATCTTTGGAATGTACGAAAGTTATTCTGCTGAACTACCAGACTGTTTAGCTGTCTATTACGATAGTCTACCATTGACAGAAGATGCTACGGACGGCCTACTCAATAAATATGGCATAGGCATTCTAGCGGATCGTTTGCTTCTGGCTAAAGATGTCAACTATGTCTTAGAAGTTGCCAGCCAGCATCGTACTTGCCAAGATCCGATTAAAAGAGAATGGCTCTTGGAATGCTATCGAGAATTTAACTTAAATCCCCCGATGAATTTAGTAGAAGGGTCTTTAGAATATGGCTTTAAGAATCTACAAGAGCGTCGAGAGAATCTATACCGGGAATCGGTCTTGATGCAAGCTGATCTGACCTTGGAATATACGACTGCCGAAATTGAGCTGATCGAAGATTACATCCACTTCAACGAGCATGCTGTTCTGGTCTTACAAACGAAAGAGGCTATCGGGGAAAAAAATAATTTAGCCTTAAATGGATATCGGGAATTAGAGCATATTCTACCGGAAGGTGAAAGTACAGCTGATCTAGTCGACCTACTGCCACAGCAACAGATGTTGGAAGAATCTCGTCACAGTAAGTTTGGTAATATTCCCGGCTACTTGTCTAAACACCATGCGTTAGGTTATGGAGAAGACGATGACACCGATGAGGATAAGAAACCCGAGCATTACAAACGTCCAGAGAAAGTTGAACCAGCCGATGAAGAAGATAGCCCAGCTGTTAAAACAACAGATGAGCCTTCTCCTTCGGCTACGACAACTTCTACCACACCTACTGCTACAGCACAACCCTCATCCAATTATTATTACAATTACTATACGACCTACAAAGGCTCTTTCAATAAAAGTAGCGATGCTTCTACTAATGTCAATAGCAAAAATAAGAATGCACAAATTCATGCTCGAGAGTCTGCACCTTGGGAACTAAGGCTCCCTTTTGAAAATAGGGAGCTGTACACTGAGAGTTATACTAAACATAGTGGACCAGCTTATTATAAGACTTGCGATCATTGTGGTGCCAATTTAGATGTGGGAGAAAAATGCGATTGTCAAAATTTAAATGAGTCCTACAAGAATATCAATCGCTTCAATCCGGTCCCCAAGAACAAAACCGAGATCAACAAGTTCCAACCGGTACCAGTGGAAAAAAATAAAATTGGTCAACATGACTGGTTACCGGAAGATGACGACGACTATGAAGAATCTTTTGACTTAGATCAGATTCTTTTGGAGAAGGTAGCCCCAGAACCAGAAAAACCAACCTCTGATTCTACGACAGAAAACATCACTCACACCTTGCAAGACTTGGATCGAGCCATGGCTAGCAAATCCGCTGGTGCTAAGAAGAAGGCCAATGAAGTAGTCAACTTAGGCAAGGTGGCTGTCAAACCTTTCAAGCGTACCAGCGGGTGGATCAATAGTCTATTGTCTCGCTTTGCCGATGCCAATGAAAACAATATCAAAGCAAAGATGGCTGATCCCAAGTCACGCAATCAGCTGATCAGCACCTTGAAGAAAACCATTCTAGCAGGCTCTTTGTATAAAGCAGGCTTACTCTTAAATCCCATCTTCTTATTCTTGGCTGTCACGTTGAAGATCAAAGGCAATCGGGATAAAGTCAAGATCCGTAACCAGCTGATCGGAGAATTAAAGCAAGAGTTGGAAATCTTAGATGAGAAGATCAACGATGCTCGGAGCAGTGGTGACCGAGGCGCCAAGTATAAGTTGATGCGTTTCCGCAATAAGCTACAAGAGAAGCTAGTCCGGGTTGGCGGTGATAAAGCCACAGCCAAGGTTCTATAGTGTGGGGGTGCAACATGAGCAGCAGTAGGTCCTTCTTTGAACAGGTGATGTTTAATAAATTCTACGAAGCCGATGACGATCCTCCAGCCGAAGAAATTCCAGCTGAACCACCCGATGTCGATATGCCAGCTGAGGGAGAAGATCCGGGTGCAGAAATGGACATGGGCATGGACATGGGTGGTACAGAAAATGAAGAAGGGGAAGAAGAGTTAGAAATCAGCGATAAGATCAGTCTAGCCATGAATGCTAATCTCTATCAAAGGTATCTGACTCTACTCAATACAGTCAACCAAGAAATTAGCAGCATCAAAAACGTCAATGATATAATCTACACGGTGGCCCCACGTTCACTAGAGACACTGCAACCCCTGAATAAGCTGGCCGAGAATCTCAATCTTTATTTAGCGCATAATTTCTTGGACAACAACTACAGCAAGAATTTATTATTCTACAATAAGTGCTTAAACCTGTTAAAGTTATTAACCCAAGTCTTCAGTCAAGAGTTAAAGAAGGGAAATACCGAGGAGCAGTAACATCTATTTAAAATTCACCGGGTAATTTATCGTGTAGAATTGAAAAACTAAGAGTAAAGGAGATATGTGATTATGGCCTATGGTAATACTACTCTCGGAGCCATGAACTGGTTCGGAGAATCAGCTGGAACGGTAACTCCAAATTTAGCAGCAAGTAGAAGCTCTTTTGATGTATACTCTGATGGAAAATCTTTTGCCGAACGCTTCGATGAATTATTCCACCATTACAAGACCAACGCTGGCTTGGATATCAAAAAGGACTTGGCGGCAATGGTAGCAGATCGCAGCTTCATGGAGCAATACAAAACAGATTTGCTCAGCCCAATCTTTGATGGATTCCGGGCTATGTCTCCCAATGATCCACACATTGAATCGCACGTAGAAAACATCGATCGTCTCTGGGATGCGAAGGTCAGACAGTATTCGGAGTCTGCTTCCACCACAGCCTTTTTACCCATTGCCACTTTGGAATTCCCAGTCTTAACAAAACAATTCTGGGCTTCCATTACGAAAGATATCATCGAAGTAGAAACGGTGAAAACACCAAACATAGTCAAGCATGTCAAGACAACTTATTTGGTCGACAACCAAACTGGAGACATGTACGAATATCCAAAATGCATCTTCGAAGGCACTTGGGAAAAGATTTGGGATGCTGCCAAAGGTTATAAATTTGATGATACTCATCCGCTGGATATTACAGGCGACAAAGGCTACAAGCTTAACATGATCAACTTCGGCATAGCTGGCCCAGGGGGAGAAGGTTTAGCGCTAGATGGACCATCCGCAGGAGCAGACGGAAAGCTCAATCTAACGGAAAACCAAAAACTTTCCTTCAACATTAAAATCATGGCTATCGACTATGATGATGGTAAGGGCGGTGAATTTACAAGACTTCCGTTAAGGGGCAATGGTAGAGGCACAGGCGCTAATGGTATCATTCCGGAACTCTCTACGGGCGGTACTTTAGTAGGCGGAGACATTAACTTCAAGGCTAAAAATGCCAGTGATGAATTGGTTACAGTGGAAGACTACATTTCTGGGAGAGTGAATTTCCAAAATGGTACGATGACAGTCACTTCCGGCAATGGTTTTACCAAGGCTGTCTATGTTTCTGGCTACCTCTCCAATGAAAACAACATCAACAACGTATCAGTCAGAGAAGTAAGAACGTTGCAAAAATTCATGATCGAAGATGGACCACGCTGGAACATGCCCTTTACTATTGAAGAAATTGAAGACGCTGCTGCTCTACTCGACATGAATTATTACAACAGAATGGTGGACGAAATTGTCAAGACCCAAGAGATGATTGAATCACAAACCGTGCTCAAATTCTACAGAGACGAATTTGAAAAATACATCGATGCTGATTTCAACATTTACAACTTGGAGTCAATCGTCCAACGTACTTCTTGTAATCTGGCTACTCCGATGGGTTATGCTGGAAACCCCTTCGAATACATTTCCGATGCCATACAATTCGCCATTAAAGGAGCAATCCATAAGCTGACAGATGCTGCTAAATTAGACAAGCTATCTTTCATCATCATTGGTAATCCTATGGCGACTCAACTGATTTCCAAATGGACTTCTTGGAAGATGGAACAAGGTACCAGCATCGGTGGTATTCAAGTCAACAACTCTTATGGTTTTGCTACAGATATGGGAGCTAACGTCAGAGTGGTTGCATCCAATCAAATTCCTGCCTACACAGAAAAAGGCGTAACAGTTACCGATGGCAAGATAGACTTCGGCGATACAGGGGACAGAGAGCTCTACATTCGCATTGTTGGTTATCCAACCGATCCTGAGCATATCTCTTTCCGTCACTTGAAATATACATCCCATCTGTTAGCTACACCAGCTCAAGCAGCCTACATGAACACGAATCAAGGACCTGGGGGTGCGTACACAGTTGTGACAGCTACCAGTCGCTACAAGGACATCGTCATACAAGGTTTGCAACTTATGATTATTTTCGAGAATTCCAAGAGGGTATATGGACCCAGATAATACAAAAAGAAAGAGGAGGAATAGGCCTTGAAGGCCTATTCCTCCTCTCTTGGTATAACTTACATGAGAATTACATATTCAGATTCAATCTGAACAGACCACGGGAACTTTTGTTTTATCTAAGGCTGCATCGGACATGTTCCATCATCCTTCACGCCCAGATTCAAGAACCCAGCCACATCCTCTAGAGTATCGAAGGTTTTAGCACCTTTCCTTTCTGCCAGCTGGCGTATAGACTTTAAGATCCGTAAGTGTTCTTCGCCAAAGGCCCACCAGTTGTACTCGTAGATTACACAGAATATAGTCTTATCGGGAAATTTATCGCTGCTATCTATTAATTCGGCTATGGTATACATTCTACCGGCTGATCCAGCCACCGACCCAGCAGCTACCACGTATAGCAAATAATCACAGAGGTGATATTGTCTCTCTATTTCCTCTTCGGAAATTGGTGGGTGATAGTCTTCAACCACCGGGTTAAAATAGTCGATCTTCAACATAGGAATCAGATCATCTCGCCAACTGTTGTCACTGAACCTGCCACCTAAAAAGACTTTCTTCAATCTTCGTCATCCTTTCGTTCGATGTAGTCCAGCATCTTTTCGTACACGTAGCTTCTGACTCTGATATCTTCATCGGCAGTTTCTCTTTCCTTTTCCCACTCACTCAACAGCACCCAATTCGTATACCTCTTGGGAAGACCATATCTCAATTCCTCCCAATACGTTTCTTCCAACTGGACTATTAACTTTTGCAAGACGTTGCGATAAGTGCCTGGCACCCTCTCCACATAGTTTTCAACCATACGATCGTTCGGATCCAGATAGTTTTTACGGCCTTCATAGTATTTCTTTTTCAATTTGTGGATCTCACTGTTTTCCAAACGTCTGTAGACTTCTTGCATGATGCAACGGAAAAGTTGCTCTTCCCTCAGCTGACTGCGACGATAGTGCCTTCCAGGTCGTCTATCATTGTTAACATCGGCGGCATCCATTAAGTCTCGGATGATGGGCATTTCCGTAGCATCAAAAGTATCGATCGCTTCATCCATTGTAACTTTTAGAGCATAATGTTCAGCGGGGGAAATTGGTCTCTGGCTAAAATTGTTGCAGTACTCAGTTTCAATTCTCTCGATTAAGCTTCTTTCTTCTTCCATTTTTAAACATCCTTTCTTGTGTGCTATATCGGGATAATATATAATTAAAATAGGTGGGTGTTAAACCAACAGAGTGTAATCCTTGGCCATCTCTTCCAGAATGGCTTTTTGTTCCGAAGAGAAAGTGATCTGTAAAGGTAAGCCTCTATGTCGATCCACTTCGATCAAATTTAAGCTGCCTAAGATAATCATCCAAGATACCCAGGTGACTCTTTGCAGACGATTGACCAAGTCTAAACCAAATCTAGTATGGATCAACTTGTAGTATTCGATTACATCGATCCGACGGAAATAATCTTCTGTCACTTCTGAATCCTTGAGCGTATTGAGAATATTTAACATTAGCTCGGCTACAACACGTGGTCCAATGTGCATTGTTTTGCCCATCTTCAAAACTTCCTCCCGCAAGTCTACTTTGATCATCATCTCTGTATTCATTCCTTTCCCTCCCTCTCTAACCATGGTACCAGCTTCTTAAGACAGCCATAGTCATGATGAATTTCTCCATGTCCAGACCATACTTTTCTGTTAGCTGATATCCCCAGAGACCACCAGTCACCAGATTGGCTCTTTGCCAAAGTTGATCCTTAACCGTAATCGAATAATCACAATACTTTCTGAATTCACACATGCTGGCCCAAGTACAGTCATCTCGATCTAAGGTATCACCCGATAATAACTTTTCCCCTAATTCAATGAAGTATTCAAAGACAATTTCCGTGGGGTCTTTTAATAGCTCAACCATTTCCTCTTCTGTTACATAAGCATCCAATTTTCTTCCTCCTTTAAAAGTATAAAAGATTCCCTTCTTAATCTTTTATCCATATTGAGAATATATAAGCATAAGCTAAGGGTAATGCTACAACTTTGTAAAGTTCAAAGGGAAGGATGTGATCATCAAAAATCCTTGGTTTAAATTTATTTGAAGAAAACACCAAAGATGCTGCAATACACGGAAGAGAGGTGTTTTCTGACAATGAATTTGATTAAGGGACGTCCTTTCACTTTTGTCATTGGGGTTTTATTTACCATCGTCTTAATCTTCTACAATATATTCATCATCAATCTTTCTTCCTATCTGCTGGAAGAGAAAGTTAAAGATCGACGGATGTTGCTGGATCTACTATGTGACTTGGCTGAGAGTGGTGGCGAACGTTCGGTTTTAGTTGAGGCCATCGCTGAAATTGATGGGATGGGAGGACGTGGGACTTATTGTGCTATCTTTGATGCTGATCTAAATATTATGTCGGATCGGAGTCAACTTTTCGTTCCTTTCAATCCCTTGGATAAACAAGACTTCTCTCGAGAAGTGAAAATTAATCATACGCATGGGGAAATGGATATTTGGTACGATGAAGGCAATGCTCCAGCTCATACTCTGCACATGTACTTCCGTTGGATTGATGTAGACTCTGAATTAGCAGTTGCCATAATTGGGGTTTCAAAATTTTCCATTGAAACAGATATTGATTACGGTCTAAGAGTGGGAGCTTGGTTAATTTCTGGAGCTTTTACGATCACTGGTTTCTCCTCCCTGATCGTAGGCTGGAAAAGGAGGAGAGCTAATGTCTGAAGCCATTGCCATTGTTATGATTTCTACCATGGGAGGTACTTTGTTGACTGTGATCGGCAGTATCGTTCAACAGGGTATGTCTGTACGGGAAGCTCGTTACAATGCAGAGAAATTATTGAACAACAACAATGTGGGTCGAATTGAAAGTCGGGATTCCTTTGATAGTCTAAAAGATATTTTGAACGATCAACAGGATATCTTGAAGAATCAACAGAATATCAATCGCCTTATCTTACGCGATCGCTTACGTTGTTTGTTAAAACAGTATCAGGATGTGGACAGCGTTGCTTATGCCGATAAAGAAGATATCGATGCCATGTACGAAATTTATTGCGGCTGGGGTTTTAATGGAACCATCAAAGCTATGTACGAAAATTTCTTAACGAAGAAGATTATTTAACAGAAGATCATCTGGGTCTAAGACCCAGATGATCTGACTACTTTATAAAGCTGACAACACACAACGATTTAGGAGGTCAACTCGATGAAAGAATCCACCGAAGTACTTTCCGAAGGTTTTGCCGACGTGATGAAAAAAGTCGGACAGAGCATTCAGACTGCCGTGAGTAAAGTTAAACGATATTTTTTCTTGAAGAAAAGTTTACGCAATTTACAAATGATGGACCTGCCTCAATACCGCAACATCAAAGGTGGTCGACTGACCAGCCTGCTCACATCAGAAAAAACTAAAGGTCTGACTGAATCCTCTTTAACATCTCAGGAATGGTTTACAGAAAAAGTAGCGCCGAAGGATGTCCAAAAGGCATGTAAAAAATTTTCTAAAAAACATAATGTCTCAATTCACATTAGCAATCAGAGCACTGCCATCGGACAATATCTATTACAGGCTGAAACACCTGCAGCACTTATGGTCATCGATAAATCGAAGCTGGAGGATTTCTACCAAGGCAAAGCCGAAGCCTTTCCCACAGAAATGCTACGAGAAAATTATGAGAAAGTAATTATCGTTGATCCAACCTTTTTGGCCCAATTCCCTCATCTGAATATTGAGGGACTATACTATATTCTAGAGCATGAATATGGCCACTACCTAACCTATGAAGAGATTACTATGGAAGACTGGGCACAGTGTATGGTTAAAACGGCCATGCTCAACGATATTGCCGGACTTTGCATTAAAACAGGCATGAATGATCAAGAAATAAATCGTATGGTAGCCGAGATAAATGCGTGTCGTTGGGAAATAAAACCGGAAAAAATGGCCAATGACAAGATGGGTTTAAAGATACCCGATTTATTCAAAGCTATATTTGGATATGATCTTCCAGTCGGTTGGGAGAAGTCTGCCTTCTGGAAATTATGTACTGTAGATCTACCATCTGATTATGTTGAATATTGCATGGGATTGGCAGGTTTAAATTTTGATACTATGCCACCGGAACAAGCTGTGGCAATAGTAAATAAGGATTGGAAGATCTACCAACAGTTTCTACCTCCCAAATTTAAGAAAATGCTAGCCCCTATTATAGAAGAGAAAATAGCCTCGTATCGATCTGCCATCGGCGATACAAAAAAACCTGCTACAGAAAGTACAATCACTGAAGCTTATGATCCTACTGAGCAAAGTGGTCTAGGTCCGGAAAGAGCCTTAACTACCTTAGGCACCTTAGCTCAGTCTATCATCACCAATAAGGATTCCAAAAAATCTATCAACCAGTATACCTTAAATACCATAGCTAATCTGATCAATAACAATGGGCTGCTCCATAAGTGGGCTCCTACTTTCAAGTCTATCCAACTCACCTTAACCTCTTCACCTAAACTCGACTTTGAATTTGTTCCTCCAGCTAAGACATCGGCTGCTGCTAATGCCTTCATCGAACGCTTTGTCAATGGACATGAACATATGAGCGATTATTTAAAACATTCACCGGAAGTCCATCTTAAAATATCCAAGGCTTGGTTTAAGAAACTCAGTGAACGGAAACAGCTAGTTGCTACTTTAGAAGCAGCAGTGCGGTACTACGATAAGGGAATCGATAAAGCTTCTCAAGAAATTATGAAGGAAGTCATCAAGTCTGGCGAAGTGATGAAACGTTTGATCTCAGAGTCGGAATTGAAACAAACGATCTTCTATCTGATGAAGCTAGTCTTGATCTTTGATGAGATCGATCCTCAGGCTGTTAAATTTTATCCAGATGACGAAGTGATCAAGACTGTCAACACTTTCATTCGTACTGTCTTGCATTCCGGTAAAGCTAACCAAGAGGAACGGATCACTTTGCTCAACGATATGAGAAAGGCTGTGGATGCAGTTTACCAAGTTTCCACTTACAGTGAGCTGACCCAAAACTTCCGCTCTCTACCAGTCGCCATTCATCATTTCTCCGAAGGGTATTACGATGAGCAGATCAATCAAATTCGTAGCAAGATCATTCGAGAAAATACAGAGGATGTTTTCTTAGAGAAGGTCTTTGGGAAAAAAGTTAAGAGATTGAAAAAGATACCTCCTGATCTGGTATCTTATATTCTGATAGAAGGAAGATCGATAAGAGATGACAATGATCGTCTCTTGATCATCTCTTATCTTTTTGCCAAGGTGGAAATCATCGAATGGTATATTGAGTTGATCGATGTGCAGAGTCCGAACTACATCGTTCCGCATACCCGAGATCACTTGGTTCGAATCAAGAATCAACTGATGGAAGCTCACAAAGAAATCATGGCTATCAAGCTACGTAGACCTTCAGATCCGATCATACAAATTGGTGGTCTTCCCCCGGGCTATGAAGGATAAAAAATATAAAAATAAAGGGAGGGTTTTAAAACCCTCCCTTTATTTTTTCTCTCAACCTATCGATCGGATAGGCACTCATTTAATCAACCGAGAATATTCTCGTATTTTAACCCTACCTGAGAATATCCTCACTGTTCTTTCATTATTCTCAATCTTCCGTAATATTCACACCGCATAATTCAGTTATACCTATTAGGACAGCGACACTAACCCCAAGAGCTATGCCGACACAGGCCCCAACCTTACATCCTTCCCAAGCTTCTTCTAACAGGTTCATCCAGATTCCTCCTCTCCTTATAAACTGTATTCAATTATTCCTCAACTACGAGGCCAATGATCTTGGAAGCAACTACTACTGCCACCCCCAAGCCAACGCCAACTGCAACGCCAAACTTGGTGTATTCCCAAGCTGTTTCTACAAAGCTTGGTGGTTCCTTTTTGACGACTTCCGCTGGACAACATCGATTGATATCATTGAGTAGTTCTTGAAATGCCTTTGTCTCTGTAAATGTCTTTGTCTCTGTCATTGTTACCCCTCCTTTCTAATAATTCCTAATTCGTACAACTTGGAACACTTGGTGTTTACGTCTTTTAAGAGCTGCTGTTCTTGCTCGTACATACAACGCATCCTAGCGTTATGTTCGCGCAACAGTTGCTCACCTGCTAGTCGACGTTTCTCAACTTCCTGTACCTTATTATTAAATTTTTTAGTGAGTAGCGTAACGATTGCTATGAAGATACTCACACCCCTTTCAACTGCGATAACCATTTTGCTTACAATTGTTTGGGAACATAGAAAATGATTCCTTGCTTTCCTCCAAGGCCATTAACTTTTCAAAGAAGTGATTGTCCACGTGATCCACCCTTACCTCCCGAGTTATCTCTTCGATCAAATCGAGATTGTTGGTATAGTCATCGTCTATCAACCAATCACGACTGCAATACGATTTGTTAGGCATCATTCCAATCCCTCCATTTCTGTAACATGAAATCGACGATGTGTAACATGGATTTTCTGAGCATCCTCTTCAGTGATGATAACACTCCAGATGAGCTTATCCATATCACTTGGCGCCAGATAGTTGACTAGCTCCCGGAAGTTCGTAAACACCATGCTTTGTTCCGCAGCATGACTAAACCTTCTTTGAATTTCCTCCTTGTGAAGTGCCATACCCTGTTTCACCAATTCCCTTTTCTCGAGAGACATTTTTCCTATTGCCCTATTACCTGCTGCTGTGTACTTACCTACATCCACGCTCATGCATCTCTCGATAGCCTCTTTTATCACCTTTAAGCTTGTCATCATAACTCCTCCTTTTTATGTAAGCTATATTCAATTCTTCCTTTTATCTACAATAAGAGTATACAAGCATATGTGCTCGAAATACGATTTTTCTCAATCACTAATAATCGCATCACTGTGGACGTCTATATAAAAACTATTCAGAGGAGGAAATTAGAATGCGTAAGGTAGTTATTCGGAACAAAGATACAAAAGAGGTCACCGATAGGTATGACAATGTAATTGAGATGACAGAGAGTTCTATCAAATACCAGGCTGGTAAGGGTACTATGTTTATCAATCTTCCCCCTGAATCAGAGGCAGTAGATGAATCCGAAGTTGATCCAAACTTAAATTAAAAAATAGAGTCTGGGTATTTACCCAGACTCTATTTTTATTCATATTTTAAATCCTTCATCAACACTTCTAAAATAGAAGACTGTTGATCATCACTGATGGGAGAACCAGAGGCTTTCAGATGTCCACCACCGCCAACTGTAGCAGCTAAGGTTCCAAGGTCAATTCCCTCTTTAATCGTCCGATAAGAAATTGTCTTCCTAGCTAAGTTGATATTGACCATGATATCGAATTGCGGATGTCTTCGAAGGAATTGATAAGAGCCATCGGAGAATGGAAAACCAACTCCGGTAAAGATAACAGCTGCTTCATAACCAAAGATCTTTTGCGAGATAACTTTATTCGGAGTCATCAGATCGATGTTCTCCTGTTGACTTTCTAAACGAGCATCGATGAAGTATTGGTGTTCAGGGAGAATTAAAGGTTGATTGGAACTTCCTTCTGTTAAGAAACGATCTAAGTATAGACGGACAAATCTTTCATACCCTAGGATGAAGAATAAGTTGACTAAGTACTTGGAGATCAAATTATTTGTCTGCACCCATTCCCAAACATCCCAAGCTCTAACTGTATCGACAAACTTAACGATGATCTCTGAAGATAGAGCATCTCTACCGACGAAGCCACATTCACTGACTAAGTGTTGGTAGAGTAAAGAAGTTCCGGATTCCTTACCACTTAGATCAACTTTACCTCTGTTCCTTAATAATTCCATACACCATTCGGAAGTTAAGTGGTGATCATACAAATGAATGTTTAAATTACGAGCAACCATTTCTTCCAAGACTAGCCAAGAGGGACTGATGTCAGCGAAATAAAACTTTATCTCACTGCCATATTTAATTTCCGGATCATCGATCACTTCCATCACTACATCGTCGATTTCATTATTCCCTAAAGAGAAAACTCTATACTGAGTTCCTAAGGCTAGGCAGTACAGCTGGAAGATAATATCACACCCTGCACCATCTAAATCTACGTGGGTAAATAAAATATGCAAATTCATAATCATTCCTCCATCAGAGTTATACTTAGAGAATATATAACTACAGTTCGAACCTGTAGATATTAAAAATATCCCATCATCATACTTGGGGTTAGGAGGTGATGCCCATGTCCGACATAAAGATGATTCGAGATATCCATACCGGAGAGCCTAAGTACTATGACTTTGCTCCACAAAATAAATCATTTCTCTTAACTGCTCTGGAATTAAAAGAGTTGGGAATTAAAAATTACTATTTCTGCCTAGAGGTTAAAAATCCCAAATCGGGAGTCACAGAAATTAATCCCTGGAATCCCAATATCACAGCTCGAGAGATTGAAGTGCTGATGCTGGAACTTCGAGCCAATCTTTGGTTCTGGAGTCGTACGGTCACATTGCTCAGAACAACCAAAGGGATAGTACCCTTAGAGTTAAACCGAGGCTTAGCAGCTAGCTACTGGTGTTTTTTAAAACACTTGGATTCTTTACTCTGTCAGCCTCGTCAGACTTACAAAACTACTGGCTTGATCGGTGGACCTATCCAGTGGTCTTTTCAATTAGCTTCCAATAACGGCCGGATAAAATTCTTTGGCAAGGATAATACTAATACAAAAAATAATATCGGCCACCTAGCTGATGATATTGATCTCTTGCCGGAATGGCTACAGTTTAAAAAATATCAGGATCCTCATATGGTGGGCAAAGTTAAAAAAGCTGGAAGGGCAACTGAAACTATCACCAATGGTTTATTCGGCAATAAGGCTACTATCACTTCTAAAGCCAATAGTGATAGTACAGCTTTACAAATTGCTCGGGGTGAATCAGCAGAGACCATGTACTTCGACGAAGTAGAATTCACCCTGTACTTTGGCAAGATTCTAGCCAACTCTGCTCCGGCCTTTAAGACAACATCCGATAATGCGAAGTCCGTTGGAAATCCCACATGTAGGCTTTTGAGTAGCACTCCTACGGCAGATGTGATAAAAGTGGGAGGCTATACAGCAATGTATGGTACCAATCCATTGTTAATTGCCGGAACCCACTTAGAGCCCAAGTAACCGCAGCTAGCAGTGATGTATAGTGTAGCAGATGGTATAATGACCATCGGATGGTAAAATCACTTGGGATTGGGGAATCAAAGGCAGCCAAGCATCTCTTAGAGATGAAGGTTCAACGACTATGCTGAAACAGCCTGCAATGGCAATAGCAGTAGGGCCACAAGCTAATGGTGGTGGGTGAAACTCCCTTAAATCGAAACGCATGCCCCACTTATTACATGTATAATGTGGGTGAAGATATAGTCTGGACATCCAAGGAAAACTTGGAGCAGCTTGAATAAAGCGGGATCAGTGTTGCGAACTGATCTGAACATTCGGGAGACCTAGATACAGTCGAGGGTCGGGATGCAATGCCTATTATTAGGTCTATGATCCCATGGTCCGAGAGATTGTACGATATGAGCGATAAACAGATTGAAGAATATATCCAAGCCTGTGCAGGTGAGTATCATGCCAATGAAGCTAATCGCAAAGACAATCGAGAAGTAATAAAGATCTTCTACATGGAATATCATTATTGGCAATTGAGAAAATCACACCAGTGGGTAGAAGAGCAATACGAATTGGGTGGCGATCGCTTAACAATTCAACGGGAAATCTTATTGCAGCGTATGAGAGGTTCTTCTGAATCTCCCATCGACCAAGGTGACTTAGAATACTTGATTCAGCATACTCAACAGCCAATCAACGATATCCTCTTAAACAATAAATGGAAGATGGAAATTTATGCTCACGGCGTAACTACTAGTAAGAATATGATTCAACCGGGAGTCTTCAATTACTTCAATCCGAAAATCCCGTATCTGGTTGGAGTAGATCCAGCGGGTGGTGGAGGTGGCGACAATATCTCCATAACAGTGATCAATCCTTACAATTTGCAGATTGCCGCTGAATTTAAATCACCCTACATTTCTGGCACCGAGTTGTTAAGAGCTCTGATCGATCTGGTGAATAATTATATTCCTAAGGCAGTGGTGATCATTGAGAAAAACTCCATGGGCATTTATTTAATTCATAACGCTGTGGAATCTTCCATCAGAGATAATCTCTACTGGGGTAAAAAGGCTAAGGAATTGGAAACCATGACGATCGAAGGTCCAGATGCTGAACTGAAGAAACTTTCTCAACAGTATAGAAAGTACGGCGTTTACACTAGTCCCGCAGTACGCCATGCTATGTTTGAATTGCTCTTCAAGCATATCCATGAGTGCAAACAAATTCTCAACTCAAAGAACTTGGTCGATGATCTCTGTAGGCTGATTCGTAACACTTCGGGTAAGATCGTAGCTGGTAAAGGGGAACATGATGACTCAGTCATGAGTTACAACATTGCTATTTATATCTACTACACTGGCGACAATTTAGAATTCTTTGGCATCGATAAGGGAGCCCATCCTATCTTAGGTTTGCTAGAACCTAATCTAGATGAAATTTTAGCCAGTAAGGATCCACTAACTGGTTTCTTCACTACAGAGGATGTTACCTATGAAACTATCATGCGTGATTCCATCATCGAAACAGAGCAGTACAGTAAATACATCACAGAAGTCAATCCTCGGGTAGAAGATCCTTACTATAAACGTGGGCAGGAGGATAGCAGTGAGAATGTCGATATTCCTATCTTCTTTTTCAATCAAATCAACAATTGGTGAAAGGAGGTAATTTAAGCATGTCCTTATTATATGCCAAGGATAATAAGTTATATGCCAATACCTATTTGGAGATTTATGTACCCTGGGATTACTTTGACAATCGTCCTGTCTTTGCGGTAGATCAGGGTGTGAGCATCGAGACTTTTGGTTTACTTTTTATCCGAGGGACCAGTGGTGGAAAGGAAGGGAAGATTCAACTGTTCAGTGTCCCCTCGATGATCACCTTAAACATTTATGATTCTGCTCCAGAGGATATTGTACTCCAAGGTCGACAAGTCAAAGTTATTACCTGTCGCTACATGAAAGATGCTTGTGTCATGAATCAACACATCTTACAAGGTAGGGAACAGGCAGAATGGTTTCTTCATCTGGTGTTAGCAGGTAAGCTGCCTAGAGTGTTGACCTATCCTAAGTTGATCGATGTGTGGTGGCACAATTTGGAAATTGCCAATGTCAACTTTAAAGTTCCTTCTATTATCTATGAGCTTATCTTAGCTACCATCTATCGTCATCCCAACAATGCCAAACAACGCTTTGGTCAGTGGTATGGACGCCAAGAAAAACCTGATGGCCATGGGTATAAGACCGGCAAAGTCGAAGATATCGTGGCTGACTTATCTACTTTCTCCGGTATCATTTTCCAAGATATGAATAAGATGATTACTAGTGGAATTAACAACACTCTAGAGGGAATAGAAGAGCCAATCTCTCCGCTAGAAAGGATTATCTCGTACTGAGCCCATCCAACAATCCAATAACTGGTAACTGCTCGAGGATCTTTGGTATGAGATAATTTTAATCTTAAGAAAAGGAGAGGATTTCATTGCCACGTAGTATTCAAATTCTTCCACCATACGCTCATCCACACGTTTATTCTGTAATCAACGACAATAGTTTTTATACTGAAGATACGGCCCCTATGGGATCACCTGATGAGAAACCTTACACTACCCTCGTTCTAACTGGAGCAGATAAAGGCATCGACAACAAGCTAGTGAAACTTAATGACTTTGCTACAAAGTTAGAAGTATTTGGTAGGTCTAACTACACCAAGTACGGTCAAGCTTCTCTACAAGCCGATGTCTTATTACAAAATGGCCAAACTAGTGTTTGGTTCATGAGAGTTCTACCCAAAGACGCCCGTTATGCTAATCTAGTCGTGGTAGCTCACTATCGCAAACCCAAGTGTGTTCTACCCGATTATGATCCTCTAGTTACTCCTCCTGATCCTAATGATTGTGAAATTTTAGCTATTGGCGGAACTGCTACAGCACCTACTTACGAACCCACTGGTTTAAAGAGACTGGAAGTCAAATACTCGATCGTCAACGTTACGGCTAAATTAAACGGAGCTGGTCATCCTACTGATGATAGCGTGATCGAAGAGTACATCAATGGACGTGGTGGTCTAGGAGATTATGTCATGCCACGTGGACCACTCTACACAGAAGATCAAGCTAGGGTCTACAATCGAACACCAGCTGATTTAGAAGGTTTCTATTCCGTGCCTATTTTCTATTCTCGCGTTACAGGTAGAGGAAAGTATGGCAACCGGTATGCCTTACGTTTATTAAGAGATACGGAATTTGAATTCGACAATGACATCAAGAGCTATGGCTTTAATTTGATTGAAAGGGATTTTGTCACCAAGTCCAAACATTATTTTGTTGGCACGATGGTTGCTTCTGGTCGGTATGATCGTTCGATGTTGGTGGATGATGTCTTAGGCGCTTATCCTTTAGGCTCTGTGCCTATCTTCATCAAAACTTACGAATCAGCCATAGCAGAAATCTTAGACGCCTATCGGGATATCACAGCCTACAATACCAAGATCATCGCTGAAAAGTATGCTAAGGATCAAGAGAAGTTGGACGATCTGAAATATGCTATGGGTCTCGTTGTAGATTTGGAAGAAAAGGATTACAGCAAGATGGATCTCTTTGATCCGATCTTTGGTTATCGTCTAAACGATCGGGAAAAACTGATCCCTTACTTTGCTAACTTTACCCCTAAGACTAGCATCCCACTGCCCAAAGCAGACTACACAGTTCTCAATAAACTACCAGTCGAATTTGAAAATGGGGATCCACTCTGGGATACTTTTGTCGATGCTTCCGATGAAGCCATGCTTTTGACTGTAGGCGATCGCATCTTAGTTAAGAATTTCTTGAGTCTAGGCAGTGACACACCTTTGGAGGGCGATGGTTCCAACCGCATGCATAAACTCTTCACAGTCAAAGATATCGAGATAACTTGGGATGAGATTGCTAGTCCAGCAGTGATTGAATCTTTTAAAGTTACCTATGATGAAGGTCTACTCATTGGCTGGGATGACTATGCCTATACTGGAGTCAACTTAGGCAGTGAAGTTGGTTTCTCTTATGCCGGAGGTTTCGATGGTGAATTCGAAGAGATCATAGCCTACAAGAGAAGTGGTGGAGAAATCACTGGAGAGCAAGTGGAAAGACCTCCTAATGCTGCCGAGATGAAATTACTTTTGTCCAGGGAATATGTTTCAGCCTTAAGAGGAGAAAAGGATAAATACATTCTTTCCCCAGCTCGCATCAACTTGGATTTCATCATCGATGCCAACTACAATCTCTGTGCTGACATCGAAGTTAACATTCCGGGTGTGCCATTGGGGTATCGGGAATTATTTGCCAACTCTCAAGTTATCACTAACGAAGAGTATCGACAGCTAGTTGTCTTGGATTCCATGTACCAATTTGGTACTGGCAACCTAGCCGATGCTTTGAATGTCAAGAAGGCCTTATGGGCTCTCAATAACTATCGGAACAAAAATGGTATCGTCAACTCCAAAGAAGAAGGTGCTGGGTGTGCTCTGAAGTTGGATTGTGGACTGATTGGTATTGGCCGCAGTTTGGAAATTCGCAATGAGGGTGGAAACTTCAAGGCTCCGGATATTGGCAATGACTTAAGAGATCTGCTGCAAGTCATGAATCAATTTGACGGTAGAAACTGTTCGATTGACTTTGGCCATTATGAGATCATCGATCCTGTCTCTCGGAGAAAGGTTCCGGTTACGGCGACTTTCTTCTTGGCTGAAGAATTGATCCCGCACATGGTCCGCTTTGGTCCCAATAAACCCTTTGTCAACATCTATGCTCAGATCAGCAACATGGTCAGAAATTCCTTTAAGCCAGAATTAGACTTGATTGACTGGGATGTCAAGGAACTCTTGTACAATAGCCGGATCAACTATTACCTTACCTTTGAAGAAGGACGGGTTGTGCAGAGAGCAGTACAGAATACTTGTCAGAAAGATGCCTCTGCTTTACTGGAAGAGAATAATGTCAACATTCTCAATCTCTTGCTCAAAGGTTTGGAAAAAGCTTGTCGTTCCTATCTCTACGAGTGGAGCGATCCGGTAGTTCGAAAAGGTTATACCGATACGCAAATGGAAATTTACAAACCTTGGATTGGCAATTGGGTAGAAGGTCTTTCCATCTACTTTGATGCTAACGCTTATGAAGAAGAACGTATGCTAATGCATTGTTACGCTGAAGTGAAATTCCGGAATATCACCAAACGTATTGTCCTTGAAATCGATATCAATAAACCCACAGGAGGTGCTGCATAATGATTCCAGGAGTTGTGACTGCTCAGACTGGTGGGCAACAATTCGATGCTCCTAATTTTACCAAGTATAGTTTGTTTGTCGGAGGCTTAAACGCAACCCATAATTCCTTGCTCAATTACAGTCCACTGATGAATGGCTTCGGTCGTCTTTTTATGGTTAGACCTCCTAAGGCGATTGCTCATATGTTTGCCGGTGGTGCTGCCAATCTCTATTCTAAGGATAGTCTCTTCGTTCAATTTAAACATCTCTTGGAGTATATGAATAGATCTGTGCAAGGTTTTACGGATAAGACCTTAGATGCTGCTACACCAATGCAAGGAGGTTTTGCTGGTCGTCAAGTCAATATTCCTACAGTAACCAAAGATGGCACAACCACTATCACTATTGGCGTGTATGAGTTGATTGGCTCACCCGTCTACACGGTGATCGACGGTTGGATGAATGCTATTGGCGATGAGAATAGCGGCTTGGCTACTTACGGCGGCTGGATCTCCGGTGGAAAAGATGCAGCGGGTCAAGAAACCAGATTGTACAGACGTGGAACAGAATCAGCCAATGAAGCTTTTGCTTTCAATGAAGCTAACCACACCGCTGAATTCATCTATGTTTTGCACGATCGTTCAGGAGCTCAAGTAGAGAGAGCCATGCTCTTGGCGCAATGCTACCCATCGGCTATTGCTCAAGGGGAAGTTCTCAATATGACCACTGGTCAACATGACTTGGTCACTTACGACTTGACCTTCCAATGTGTGCCTTATCGTTCTCCGATCATCAATTCTATTGCCAATGATCTTTTAAAACAATATCGCATCGTAGCCAATAGCTTGAATCTCAATCCGGAATTGGGCAATGCCGTGTACGCAGATGGCAACGTCAATCTCTTCCGCAAGAGTCTTGGTGAAATTCCCTTTGATTCTGCTACTGGTACCTTGGTTGGCAATATACCAGCCTACGATCAAACTAATATTGCTAAGACTACAGTTGTCACGCCAAAGGATATCAACGATGGTAAGTTGGCTGGACAACCGGGACGTACAATTGGCAATGCCAATGGTTGGGAAGGTTTTGCGTAAAAGTAAAATTAAAATAGAGAGGATTCCCAAATGGGAATCCTCTCTATTGCTTTATCTTTCTTTAACAATCAGAGCTTTAGTAGGAGCAGCTACTTTGTCGATCAGCATACCAACTGGACCTTTACCATTAGCTATTGTGTAGAGATTAGCTGAGTCAATCATGATCTGTTTATTGGCCCAAACTTTTGTTCCACTGCCACTAGCAAAATAGGTCACCGGTCCTAATGGTGTACCACAATAGTTGGCTGGAATCTCTTCATTCAATTCCAAGGTGTAGGTTCCGGCTTCTCCACTGATGACATATTCTCCATTCAAGCCATCGCTAGCGACATAAACTGCTTCAGCATCTTCCGTGAAGAATTTCCAATTACCGGCTGGGAGATTATCGATCCAAGTTATGCCAACTTCACCGATGAAACCAACCTTATCGGCTACTGTGACAAATAAAGCACCCTCTCGAGTAGACTCATAGAAAGCCACTGCTGTCAAGTTATCAGAACCCAAAACTAGATCGGAGCCACCATTGCCCAGTTCCACTTTGAAAATACCTTGGGCATTGCTAACATAGAGGTTGTCTTGGGAATCTTTGAAGTAGGAAAGGATAGCATTGTTCATTATTTCCACTGGAGCATTATCCGAGAGAATGAAAGCTTTTTGACCTACTGCCCATAGGATAACTTTGCCATTGTCCAATTCTTCGAAGATCAATTTGTCGCCTACCGCAAGTTGGATATCCGTGAAGTTATAGTTTCCGTAGAGGGCGGCAGTAGCAAAATCAATTCCGATGAATTTTTCATCGCTACTTTCAAAGACCACTTTACAAGTGCCAGGCAGAGAACCCAAAGTGGTGTTACTGAAAGAAGTAGTCGCAGGATTAAACTCCAGAAGACCAGAAGCAATGCCATGGATCACATTGGTAGAGATGATTGTTCCATTGAGCAATTCAAACCAACCGTGAGCATTGACATCGTTTTCCACTTTGCCATTGACTGGCAACTTGTTGAATTTGAAACCATCGTATTTGTAAATTCCTTCAGCATCGCCTGAGAAGAAAATCTCACCGGTAGAAGAAACGAAGCTTTGATAAGTGGCACCGAAGTAAGGCAGACTACGAATAGCCGTGGAAGGAATCTTAACCACGACATGATTATCGAAGTCAATGCAGAAAGTAACTTCGCCACCTTTGTAGGAAAGCAGTTCTCTGTCCGGATGAATACCAACCACTTCATGGTATTCGTAGACAGTTTGATAGCCTACCGTGACATAGGTAATTAGACCAGTAGGTTCAGCATTAGCATAAGCTTCGAAGGAATAAACTTTCTCGCTATCTCCCTCATTAGGAGGTAGAATTAAACTAACTATATATTGTCCGTCGGTAAGGCCAGGTGTGGTTTGGAATAACTGATCCAGCTCCTCACACCATACAGTTACTGCAGGATATAGGGTAACGACTTTCGGCATAACGTATTTCTCCCTTCAATTTTTGATTTTAAGGTTCGATCGGATCATTATCATCGGGTTCTTCGAATTCCTCATCCGAGTCAGACTCATCAGGGAGTTCACCTGGTTCGTTGTCATTACCTTCTTCTGGATCAGGGAGTAAATCATTGTCTCCTTCCGGGTCTTCCGGTAAATCAGGTTCTTCAGGATTTTCTTCAGGTTGTTGCCAATCCAATTCTCCATCCAAGGCAGCTTTCAACTTCCTAATCTGGTAATCTCTTCTCCGATTGTCTCGTTCCATCTTGCTGAGTAAGCCTAAGATGGAATTCAATTTACCATCTACATCATGATCAGGTCTAGGTCTAATTGATCCGACTGGCACACCTAAAAGATGAGCAATCTTCTGAGTGTTGTTGACAACTGTCAAATCATTCTTCCAGACGGAAACTTTAAATAAAATCTTATAGCTGGTATTGACGACAAAGACTTTATTTAAAGGAAAGCTCCCAGCTGGAATATTGAAGGTCGAAGGTATCGTTTTATCAATCTTGGCAGGAGTGTTAATTTCATCTAAGTGTAGTACCAGAGATCGTCCCTGATCTTCAAAGTGATAGAATTTGTTGAAGGACCACCAGTTGGGTGGTAGGGTGAAATAATCAGACTGCGCTTTAGGATGTCCGAAACTAAATTGCGGCTGATGATACTCATGGTACTGTGTATCATACCTGCCTGCTGGTCTATCTGGTATAAAGATTTCCCTTTCTTCTTTAGAAGGTTTCCGACGATCATCATAGAGATTGCGCACTGGTCGTTTTAAACAAACATAGAATAGACGAATCCGAGTCAAGCGAATGAGCATGCGGTCACTGCCATGGACTCGATTGGTGACTGTGCGTACGGCACTGTCATTGAAGTTGACTAAGACCGCATTGTCCGACATATGTCGGGAATCAAAGTCGATGTAATGAGGTTTGTCCTCCGTTCTGGAACGACCGATGTCGATGTAGTGCGCTTTATTCTCCGTGTAGATTTGAGTGGTAGCAGCTTTTAAGAATTGTCCCGTGCGTTCACTTTCTATTCGGTAATCGATCGCAATGACTAGACCCGGCTTAACCACATCCAAATAGCCTCTCAGCTGTGGAGCATTCTGCACCAACAGATCCAAGAATCGATTGTAAGAGGATCGATTACCTATAGATTTCTCTCCAACGTTATCGATCACAATATCCACTACACTGCTGTGCGTACCATTTTCAATGATCAGCTGATTGCGAATCAGAGATCGATCGACTGATTGCATATTCGTCTTATCTACGTATTCACCCGAGATATAGGGCCAGCCATTTAAATTAAGAAAAGCGTAACTTTTCATGGGGTTAGCTGAATACCGCACATATTTATCTCCTTTCCTGTGAGTTAATACTTTAATCGATTGTTGCCTAGCTATACTGGAGAACTTCCCGTATGATATAGATTATCACGGGTGTGAGGAAGAAATTATCCGAGTCGGAAAGGCCATCTGCTAAGGCATTGCCTATGGTCAAAGGAACTTGGTTGACAGAGTCTAATTGACCGTGAATGTATTGCTTGATCAAGTTTTCATAGACGTTGTTGCCTAGTCGAGCAGGCTCTTCCCTTAAGAAAAGCAACTGTTCATGGTTGAAAAGATTGAAATCACTGGTCTGATCAATTTCCTTGGCTAATTGTAAGACAGGGAAGATGATATTTACATCAAATTCACTCCAGCGGTAAAAAGAAGAATCGCGATAATGGAAAGCCTCTTTTAATAGGAAGGGAAATTTATTCAAGCGACTTAAGGGAGCATGATCTTCCAACCAACGATAGACAGACTGCTGATAGTAGATAGCTAGCCTAGCCTCATTTAATTTTCGATGGATCATCAGAACGACCGGACTATATTCTACATTCATCAGAGAATGCTTGGCAATGAACTCATTGGCACAGAGGTCAAACCATCTGCCTTGTCTCTTACTGGGAAAGAGAAAGCAATTATGTCGAGAATTGTAAAACATAGCCTTGTAGTCTTCGATCATGTTATGAGTGATCGACATAATTTGAGTTCTCCGGATAGCATCATCAATTTGGATGATGGGATTAGTATCTGTGCCGATAGCATCCAATTCACACCTATAGGTATTGACAACTTGCTTTTCTAACTTTTCCATTCTTTCCTTGGAGGTAGAATTTAAACGATAACGAATTCGGTAGTAGCCTTCTTGTTTCATAGAATCATAGATCACTTCGATCACTTGGAAGATGCTGGTCATACGCAGATGATGGACAATAAAAAAATCATTCGGATGGGGGACAATTGTAGAAGGGAAGATATGGCACTCACTCTCAATGTTAACATCTTCCACTTGGGATTCATCAGTATTCAAGGGTGCAGCCTGTTGAATTCCTCCTAAGGGCAGGTTGATAATCTTATTGAATCTCAGAGGAGACATCTTGCCAAATAATTGATCGATATCTTGTAAACCACGATCGACTGTTACATCGTTCTCATGCAGATGGTAATAGGTAGTCAAGACCATATTCCCTTCAGTGTACTTACTAGCCTTGGAAGCAAGACGTTGCTCAAATTGAAAAATATTATTGGTCAGAAATGATTCTTCGTTGAAGATCAGGGCCATGCTTATCCCTCCCACTTTTGTTAATCTGAAGTTTCGACAGGTCAGTTACTTTAAAATGGAAGAAAGGGTTATCCCACGTGGGATAACCCTTTCTTCCTTCTTAAGGTAGAATGGTAAAGCGAGAAACAAATTGCTCTCCTTGGGGAATAAAAAAGTGATCTTGGAAAGCTTGGATATTGTCTAAGACGGCTGTACTCTCCTCCTCATTGCTCAATCGGCGAATATAACGATCCATGGTCAAAGTAAAAGCGATTAATTGTTGCCGGTAGGTTTGATCGTTGAGATCGCTGTAGACCAACCCCGAGAGAAAATACAACAACAGCATGTTGTTTTGCGCATGGTACTTTTCTTCCAGAAAACGTTTTTCGAAGGAAGAGATTTCCAAAATAAATTTTTCTGGAATACGCAATCTCTCCATGTAAATTCTTCCACGTTCCAAGAGATAGTTGATCCGACCTTGATCGGTGAAAGCTTTGGTCAAGTGTCTAAGGGTCTTAGGAGTGACATCCCGTAAGAATCCTAAATGTTTATTGTAGTAAAACTTATCCAAGGAAAGTTGTGCCTTAGCTCTTTTTTCTAAGTCCAGCTCACTAGCAGCTCTTTCCTTTAAAGCAGTTAAGGCAGCCTCTTCTTGTTCAGCCATGCTGGTTTGCAATTCCTTCTCCAGAGTTTCAAAATCAGCATACGCTTTGGACAAGTTGTAGTAGGAGCTAACCACAGCCCGTACGTTGTCAATCGTCACGCTTAAATCAACGCCTTGAATCAAGCTGTTCTCGCCGAAGAAAGCAGAAATTTCTTCCAAGGTCAATTTATTCAATCCATTCAAATCATCGTATTCATCTACGGCAACTTCTTCCGGACTATCGGCAGGCAGCTCTTCGGCACTTATCTCTTCTGCCTTAACAGTTTCTACAGGAGGATCACGATGTAGATTATTATACTCGATCACTGCTGGTATCTGTTCTGGGCTAATACCAAATTCTTGGCTGATGCTATCCCAACTCATCTGAAGGATACCAACTAATTCTTTGGTGTTGCGCATCATCTTAGCCACATCGGAGAAGGTGACTTGCTTGCTACTTTGTTTTTCGGCCTGATCAATTACTCGTTGTGCTTTGCTATACTTTGGTCTCTCTACTAATCCCTTTTCTCTACTACGACGTTGACTGCGATTGGCCAAAACCCTTCCCCCTTAAATGAATAAGTCGCTGTCGTCGATGGCTTTCTCCAAAATATTCTTGACCATCATCACAGCGTTCTGGACCAGATACCAGTGTAAATATTCTTCCGTTAAAGCATAAGAGGAGAGATCGATCTTCTCTTCCACCAAAGCCTTTTTAACTTCATTAGCAATGGCCTTAGCTAAATCACTCATCTTGATGCGAGTTGTCTTATCCAGTTGAATTTGATCTTGGTATTCTCGGAATTTGATTACAGTGATCTCAGCTGTTAACTTCTTGAGAAAGTTCAATAGTTCAGTTACTCTTTCTAAGGATTTACCCTCCTTCTCGAATTCAATCTCCAATAGCTCAATCTTCATATTGATCTTCCGATTGTAGGCACTGGCAATGATCGATAAGGGTATCATGAGGATTAAACACCAGATCATCCAGAGGATAATTATCATAATCACTTTATCCATCGATATCTCCTTAAGTCAAGACTTGCAAATTGTTTTTAAATAACTTCACGATTGTATCGGTCAACCTTTTCTGTTTAAAAGGTAAATTTTCCATCATCCATTCCCAGACTTCATTGAAATCATACATATCGCCAGGATTATCTTTGATATAATACTTATAGAGTTTCGCTAGCTTCTTAACATGCCACATCTCATTAGGAGTAGCAAAGATCATATGCTTGCCAAAGGTGTAGCCTACGATGTTCTCATCATCTTCCTTTTCACCGAAGTAATCGTCACCTCCCACGACAGTCTCCATACGAATGCCTAAAGACTTTAAATAGACTTGTAAGACTTGAGCCGAACGAGAGGTAAAATTATCAGGTATGCTGTATTCACCATCCTCAGATAAGATAGCTTCATATAAGAATTTTCGACCATCGATCGATGATCTGTACAAGGCAGTGATCAAGGCAAAATCATCCGTTATCTTCACATAGTGTCGCAACCACTATGCCGTACTCTCGGTACTGCTATAGCCTTTCGCTATAGTCGAGACTATATCTTCACCCATTGTGAAATGGGGCATGATGCTTCCCATTACTCCTGTCCCTTCCAAGGTTTCAGGCCTCCCTTAGCTTGAGGGGTACTCTACTGACTACATTGGTAAGGTTTTTTACATCATTACCGTAGGTGGTCGATAGTCGTTGA